>Ga0335070_10000437_pt1 | contig 46471 bp, 53 predicted proteins | sample Lox_Sample_13_FD_206722 | JGI IMG/M metagenome (GOLD analysis project Ga0335070, IMG submission 206722) | Soil microbial communities from Loxahatchee National Wildlife Refuge, Florida, United States - Lox_Sample_1.3 | ecosystem: Environmental > Terrestrial > Soil > Wetlands | place: USA... | reverse complement strand
CCTGCAGGTCCTCCTTCACGCCCTACGACTCTAACCCCGCCGGCGCACCTCCAACAAGCCCGCCCGGTCTGGCACGCCGCTCGCCATCTGCAAAGCTTCGGCCCCACAGGTCGGGCGAGGAGAGCCGTGATGCGAGTCCGCGATCTCATGAGTGCCGAGGTGGCGACGGTGCGCCGTAACGACAAGCTGGCGATCGCCGACGACCTGATGAGCCTCGGCCGCATCCGCCATACCCCCGTGCTCGATGACGAGGGCGACGAGGTCGTCGGCATCCTGAGCCAGCGCGATCTGTTCCGCGGCGCGCTCGCGCGCGCGGTCGGCTACGGCGGACATGCGCAGCAGAAGCTCTTGAACCTGCTCGTGGTGAAGGACGTGATGACCACCGACCCGGTCACCACGACCCCCGATGCGCCGCTCGCCGACGCCGCGCGCACGATGCTGGAGCGCAAGATCGGCTGCCTCCCGGTGCTCGAAGGCGGCAAGCTGGTCGGAATCCTGACCGAGAGCGACTTCGTGCGGCTGGCGTTGCGCAAGGGCGCTTGATCCGATCGGCGTGCCGGGGCCCTGGGGCGGTCTGTCGGCCCTGCGACATGCCGGCCGCTGATGACACATCCGACCGGGCGGCACGGTGACAACCCGGCGCAGCGCCGGGCCCGCCGCGCGCTGTGGCGCTTCGCGCGCCCGGCACGCGATTTGAAAGCCTGTCTGCCATCGGGAGGTCGTGGCGATGGCGGACTTTCTCTCCGGCTACTCCATTCAGTACTGGCTCGAGTCGGCGCCGCAGGGCTATCTGCTCGGGACCGAGTTCGGCCACCACGCCGGCGAGCGCGAGCCCGAGGCGCTGCTCGAGGACAAGGCGCTCCGCGAGCAGTCGATCCGCACCACGGTGCAGCTGGTGGTCGGCGAGCGCTGCGCCCTGGCCGCGTCGTCGGGCCTGATCAACGCGGCGCCCGACGAGGGCAGCAAGCGCTTCCTCGCGACCCAGACGCTCGACGAGGCGCGCCACGTCGAGGTCTTCACGCAGCGCCTGTTCGACCTCGGCGTCAAGAAGGCCGAGCTCGAGGGCGTGATCCAGGCGCACGCCAACCCGCACCTGGTCCGCTTCGCCGAGGTGCTGCTCGAGAAGGTCGACCGCAAGGACTTCCTCGGCGGCGTGGTCGGCCAGAACGTGATCCTCGAAGGCATGGCCTTCCACGTCTTCGAGATGATGCACGCCGGCAACGAGAACGTGAACCCGAAGTTCGCGCACACGCTCGCCGGCACGATCGCGGACGAGCGCCGCCACGTGGGCTTCGGCGAGAACCGCATCGGCGGCTGGCTGCGAGAGCATCCCGAGCGCAAGCCCGAGATCGAGCGCATGCAGCGCGACATGTCCTATCACATGCTCGCGACCTTCGCCGAGGCGTTCCGCGACGCGCCGCGCCCCGAGGACGTGGCGCGGCTGCGCGTCGTCGCCGGCGATGGCGGCGCGGCGCCGAAGCCCGCGACCTGGCAGGGACGGCGCCTCGACGATCTGCCGCCCGAGGAGATGGAGGCGCTGCTCGCGGGCACGGTGCTCAAGGAGTTCAAGATCCGCCTCGAGCGGATCGGTCTCCAGTACCAGACGCCGGCGCGGCCCTGACGCGGGTGGGCGGACCGACCTGCCGCGACTCGGTGGTCGAGGTCCACGACCTCGATCCGCAGGAGTTCCTCGAGCAGGTCCACTCCTTCGAGTTCTGGTTCCATTCCGTCGAGGGGTACCTCGCCGGCACCCAGTACGGCCACCGAGCGGCCTCGCGCGAGCAGCCGCTTTCGGACTCGGAGCGCGATCGCCTGGTGACCGCGCTGTGCAACTACTGCGTCGGCGAGACGGCGGCGCTCGAAGGGGCCAGCGGGCTGATCGCGATCGCCCCGAATCGCCTCGCGAAGGTATTCCTCTCGACCCAGGTGGTCGACGAGGGGCGCCACCTCGAGGTGCTGCTGCGCCGGCTCGCCGACCTCGGCGTGCGCGACCCCGAGGCAGAGGTCGAGCGGCGCGCCAGCGCGAGCATCCGCGAGTTCAAGCGCCGGCTGCTGCAGCTGGTCGGGAGCAAGGATTGGGAGGCCGCGCTGTTCGCGCAGAACGTGATCCTCGAGGCGATGGAGTTCACGGTGTTCCAGACGCACGCGCGCAGCGCCGACCCGGTGACGGCCGAGGTGTTGGCCGGCATCGTGAAGGACGAGCGCCGGCACATCGGCTTCGGCGAGAACGAGCTCGGCCGGCGTCTGCGCGAGAGTCCGCACCGCCGCGCCCGCCTCGGCGAGGTGAAGCGAGACCTCGATCCGCTGGTGCTCGAGACCTTCGAGAAGACGGTGCGCGAGATCGGCATCCCGGCCTCCGAGCGGCCCGATCTCGGACGCGCCTATCTGGCCGCCGTCGCGCGGCTCGGCTTCGCATGACGGGCGATCCGCTCGAGCGCGACGGCGACGCGCCGACGGACGAGGGGCGCCCGCGCCAGCGCTACCTCCTCGACGACGGCGGCTTCGACGAGGTGCCGCCGAAGTACCGGCGCTTCTATCGGCACTGGAAGGGCCCCGGCGACGAGCTCGGGCCCAACGAGGTGCTGTGCCCGGTGTGCAAGGTCGTGATCCGGGCGACCCGCGAGCTGCGCGCGGGCGATCGCCTGTACTGCATGGCGTGCATGACGCGCTTGCGCGTGCGCGTCGGCGAAACGGGGCGGATCGAGGCCGACTGCGAGTATTGATCGCCCGCGCATCGGCCTCGACCCCGTCTCCGCCCTCCGCCCTCAGAACTCCAGTGTGACGTTCATCGTCGCGCGCTGGCGGATCACGTCCTCGCGATTCGTGAGCACGTGCTCCCACGCCCCGCCGAGGATGACGTGCTTGTTGATCGGTACTCGCAATCCGACGGCCCCGACGACGATGTTGTTGCCGGCCACGCCCGGCGAGCCGAGGTTGGCGTAGTCGTAGCCTTCCTGCCCCGGCACGCCGAGCAGGGTCTCGGCGGTGCCGATCGGCACGTTCACGCCGTGCGCCAGCCGCACCTTCGACTCGCCGTTGCCGCCGTCCGTGTAGTGGTAGCCGGCGAGCTCGACGAACGGGACGACGTGCGGGTGCACCGCATAGTCGAGATGCAGGTAGTAGATGAAGGACGTGCTCTTCGCGTTGGTGTCGATCGGGACCTGGCCGCCGACCATCGCGATCGTGTGGAACGCGCCGTGTCCCCAGGCCGCGGAGAGACCGGGGATCAGCACGCTGCCGTTCCTCCCCTGCAGCACGTCCGAGCTCCCGCTCGGGATCTCGGCCCGCAGGCTCGGGCTCAAGATGAACGGGATGTCCGGGCGGTTGATCAGCGAGCCCTTCAGGCCGAAGCCGAGGTTCGCGAAGCCATGGGCGTGGTTCATCAGGTCGAGGCGGGGATTGAAGTCGATCCAGCCGTCCTTGGTGGCGATGAAGGCGATGCGATCGGTGATCGCGACGCGCGCCTGCACCGCCGCACCCCACAAGTAGCCTCCCTCGAGGATCGAGCTGTTCGGGAACTGATGCCACAGCCCCCAGGCCGAGACGCCCGTCGTGATGAACGGGTCCTCGAACAGGAAGGGATTCGTGACGGGCGGTACGAAGCCGTCGTAGCGCCCGTGGCGGTCGCAGCGGAAGTCGGGGAAGAAGAGCGGGCACTCGGGCGGGAGCGCGCGCGCCGGCACCGCGAAGAGCGAGGCCAACACGAGGCCCGACGCCGCGCGCAGCGCGGCCTGCAGGTTCAGCCGGATCTGCATCTGGAAATCACCTCCCGGGCGCGATTCGTTGCAAGCGTCGTTCCCCCCGCAGCGGCGCTCGCGGTGGAGCGAGTGGGAGGCGCACTGTGGCCGCGGGGCACAAACGGCCGCGCCGATGGGACCTTGCGACACGAACGCGTGCTGGAGGCCCGACTTTGGCGCGCGCCTCGGTGGCACGCGCCGTGCACTCGGCGCCCGCTACCGACCGCGGGCTTGGCGGTCGGGAAGGAGAAGTCGTGCAGCCGACCGACGCGGAAAAGCCCCTCTACGACATGGCGGTGGTACGCGGCTTCGCGCTCTCCGCGCTGCTCTGGGGCGCGGTCGGCATGCTGGTCGGGCTGCTGGCCGCGCTGCAGCTCGCGTGGCCGGAGCTGAATCTCCCGCCCTATCTCAACTTCGGCCGCATCCGGCCCATCCACACCAACGCCGTGATCTTCGGCTTCACGCTGGGGACGGTGTTCGCCGGCAGCTACTACGGCGTCCAGCGCCTGTGTCGGGTGCGCATGTTCTCCGACACGCTCTCGCGCATCAACCTGTGGGGCTGGAACGCGATCATCGTGGCCGCCGCGGTGACGCTGCTGCTGGGCAAGACCAGCTCGAAGGAGTACGCCGAGCTCGAGTGGCCGATCGACGTCGCGATCGCGGTCGTCTGGGTGGTCTACGCGGTGAACTTCTTCGGCACCGTGGCGCGCCGCCGCGAGCGCGGCCTCTACGTCGCGATCTGGTTCTGGATCGCCACCGTGCTCACGATCCCGATGCTGCACATCTTCAACAACCTCGAGATGCCCGTGTCGTGGTGGAAGTCGTACTCGATCTACGCGGGCGTGCACGACGCCAACATCCAGTGGTGGTACGGGCACAACGCGGTCGGCTTCCTGCTGACGACGCCGATCCTGGGCTTGATGTACTACTTCCTGCCGCGTCAGGCCGGGCGGCCGATCTACTCGCACCGGCTCTCGATCATCCACTTCTGGTCGCTGATCTTCCTCTACATGTGGGCGGGGCCGCACCACCTGATCTACTCGCCGCTCCCCGATTGGGCGCAGACGCTGGGCACCAGCTTCTCGGTGATGCTGATCCTGCCCTCGTGGGGCGGGATGCTGAACGGCCTGCTCACGCTGCGGGGCGCCTGGGACAAGCTGCGCACCGACCCGATCCTCAAGATGTTCGCGGTCGGCATCACCTTCTACGGCATGAGCACCTTCGAGGGACCGATGATGGCGGTGAAGACGGTGAACTCGCTCTCGCACTTCACCAATTGGACGATCGGCCACGTCCATTCGGGTGCGCTCGGGTGGGTGGCGCTCACCTGCTTCGGAACGCTCTACTACCTGATCCCCCGGCTCTGGCACACGACGCTCTACAGCGTCCGCCTCGCCGAGCTGCACTTCTGGGTCGCGACGCTCGGACTCGTGATCTACGTGACGTCGATGTGGGTCTCCGGCGTCACGCAGGGCTTGATGTGGCGCGCCGTGAGCCCCGACGGGAGCCTCGCCTACACCTTCATCGAGACGGTGGCCGCCATCCACGTCTACGACGTGATCCGCGCCGGCGGTGGAGCGCTGTTCCTGTCCGGCGTGCTGATCATGGCCTACAACGTGGTGCGTACCATCCAGCAGGGAAGCGCGGAGCTGCCGCAGCTGTCGGCGCAGCCGGTCGCGGGGGGGCGCTAGTCGTGGGCTGGTCGTGGCATCACCCGCTCGAGGCCAAGGGCCTCACCTTCTCGGTGCTGACGCTGCTCGCGGTGCTGGTGGGCGGCATGGTCGAGCTGATCCCGCCCTACTTCCTGCAGGGCACCATCGAGCCGATCGACGGCGTGCATCCCTACCGCCCGCTCGAGCTCGAAGGGCGCGACGTCTACATCCGCGAAGGCTGCAACAACTGTCACAGCCAGATGATCCGCCCCTTCAAGACCGAGACCGACCGCTACGGCCCGTTCACGATGGCGGGGGAGGGCATCTACGATCGCCCGTTCCTGTACGGCTCGCGACGCACCGGTCCGGATCTGGCGCGCGTCGGCGGCAAGTATCCGAACTCGTGGCACTGGATCCATCTGCGCAATCCGCGCGAGATCGAGCCGCGCTCGAACATGCCGCCCTACGCATTCCTCGGCGAGCAAGCGCTCGATCTCTCGCTGACCGAGCGCAAGCTCGCCGTGTTGCGCGGGCTCGGCCATCCCTACTCGGACGCGGAGGTCCGCGGCGCGGCGGAGGCGGCGCGCGCGCAGGCCGTCGAGGTCGCCGACTCTTTGCGCCGCGACGGGATCGCGCTCGACGAGGCGCAGGCCCACAGCGAGGCGCTGGCGCTGATCGCCTATCTGCAGCGCCTCGGCGCGGACCTCGGCTGGCGCGAGCGCGCGCCGGTCGCCGCAGCGGGAGGCGCGCCGTGACGCCCGACTGGGTCGCGCTGTACAAGCTCGGGCGCCTCGCGCTGCTCGCCGTGGCCCTCGTCGCGATCACCGTGTGGGTCTTCGCGCGTTCGCGCAAGGAACGCCTCGAGGAGCCCGCCCGCCGCATGCTGGAGGAGGACGACGCGTGAACGCCCACGACGAGATCGCCGAGCTGCCGCGGCGCGACGCGGCCCCGCGCGACGGCATCGGAGAGGAGGACAACGCGATCCCCGCCTGGTGGTGGTGGGGGTTCGTGGCAACCATCCTCTTCGCTGCGTTCTACCTGCCGTACTACACGCTGTCGGGCTGGTCGCAGCAGGGGCAGTACGCGGCGCAGGTCGCCGCGGAGCAGGCGCAGGCCGCGCTCGCCCGACCTGCGGTGGCGGAGACGAATCCGTACCACGGCAACGCGGCGGCGATCGCGGAGGGACGCGAGATCTTCACGACCATCTGCGCGGCCTGTCATCGACCGGACGGCAGCGGGCTGGTGGGCCCGAGCCTGGTCGACCCGTACTGGAAGTACGGGTCCGACGACCACGACCTGTTCCTGACCGTTTCGAAGGGGCGCCCGGGCGGCATGCCGGCGTGGGAGCCGCAGCTCGGCGCCGACAAGATCTGGAAGGTGCTCGCCTTCGTCGAGACGCTGCCGAAGAGCGCCAAGCCGGGCGTCGGCTCGCCCGGCTACAGCGCGCCGGCTCCCGGCGGCTGAGGCGCGCGCGCGTGCTCTCCGCCCGCCCCGTGCAGGGACGCTTCCGCCGGCTGCGCTGGAGCGCCGACGCGGTCCTGATCGCGATCCTGTTCTCGGTCCCGTGGCTGCGCGTCGGCGGGCAGCCGCTCGTGCTGCTCGACGTGCCGCGCCGCAAGTTCCACGTGCTGGGTCTGGTGATCTTCCCGCAGGAGCTCTTCTTCCTCTGGCTGATCGTGGCGGCGCTGGCGCTCGCGCTGTTCTTCTTCACGGCGCTCGCCGGACGCCTGTGGTGCGGATGGGCCTGCCCGCAGACCGTCTTCACGGACGTCTACGCCGCGGTCGCGCGGCGCATCCAAGGCTGGAGCCGCGGCGGTCGGCCCGCCCAGCTGTCGCCGTGGCGGCGCGTCGCCACGCACGCCGCCTGGCTCGCGATCTCGACGATCGTCGGCTTCCACCTGGTCGGCTACTTCCGCTCGCCGTACGAGATGCTCGCCGCGTTCGCGTCGGACGACTGGCGGGGCGCGTCGGTGGGCTTCTGGCTCGCGGGAACCGCGCTCGCGTACTTCGACTTCGGCCTGGTGCGGCAGACGTTCTGCAAGTATCTGTGCCCGTACGCGCGCTTCCAGAGCGTGCTCCTCGACCCCGACTCGCTGGTGGTGGCCTACCACCCGGGCCGTGGCGAGCCGCGCGGCAAGCAGAGCGCCGGCGACTGTGTCGACTGCGGGCTGTGCGTCGCGGTCTGCCCGACCGGCATCGACATCCGCGACGGGCTCCAGCTCGAGTGCATCGCATGCACCCAGTGCATCGATGCCTGCAACGGCGTGATGGCGAAGGTCGGACGCGCCCCCGAGCTGATCGGCTATCGCTCGCTGGCGGCGCTGCAGGGCCGCGCGACCCGCCTGCTGCGGCCGCGCGTGGTCGCCTACGGCGGTCTGCTGCTCGTCGTCGCCGGCGCGCTGGTCGGTGGACTCGCCGAGCGCACGCCCCTCGACCTCCAGGTCGAGCGCAACGCGTCGGCGCTGTACCAGACCGCCGCCGACGGCCGCATCGGCAACGCCTACACGCTGCACCTGCAGAATCGCGACAGCAGCGACCACCAGTACTGGATCCGGCTCGATGCACCGGCCCGCTTCGAGCTGGTGGCGGGCGTCAATCCCCTCGCGATCGCGGCGACCGAGAGCGCGGAGGCGCGCGTCTTCGTGCTCGCGTCGCCGCGCGAGCTCGAGGACGCCGCCACCTCGATCCGCTTCGTCGTCGAAGAGGTCGGCGCCGGGCGGCGCGCGGTCGCGAGGGCATCGACCTTCGTCGCGCCGGTGCACGAGGGCGACCACGAGGAGCACGAGCATGCAGGTTGACGAGCGCCCGGCCCGCAGGCCCGGCTGGCCGATCGCGCTGGCGGCGCTGCTGCTCGCGATGGTCGGTGCGTCGCTCGGCTTCTACCGGGTGGCGAGCCGCAACCCGGATGCGCTGGTCGTCGACGATGCCTACGAAGCAGGTCGCCACGAGAGCGAACGCCTGCGCGCCGAGCGCCACACCGAGGCGCTCGGCTGGCGCATCGAGCTGGCGAGCGAGCCGCGGCCGGACGGCGTGCACGTGGTCGTCGCGCTGCGCGACGCGGCGGGCGCGCCGCTCGCCGCGGAGCGCGTGTCGCTGCGCCGCGAACGGCCCGCCGAGGGCGGCCTCGATGCGGACTTCGCACTCGCGGGCACGGCGGGCGGCTTCGCCGGCGACGTGCCGCTGCCGCGGCCGGGGCGCTGGCATCTGGTGGTGCGCGCCGAGCGCGGCGGCGACGTGGCGGAGCGCGGCTTCGCGCTCTGGATGCCGTGAGCGCGGCCGGCCTCGCCGAGACCGGCCTGTTCGTCGACGGGCTGCGCTGCGCGGGCTGCGTGAGCCGGGTCGAGCGCGGGCTCCGCGCGCTGCCGGGCGTCGGCGAGGCGTTCGTGAGCCACACCACGCACCGCGCGCTGGTGCGCTTCGACCCGGCGCGGCTCGGGGTCGGCGATCTGGTCGCGAGCGTGCGCGAGCTCGGCTTCCAGGCGATTCCGTTCGACCCGGCGGCTCTCGAGCGGCCCGCGGCGCACGGCGCGCGCCAGGCGCTGACGCGGCTCCTGGTCGCGGCCTTCCTGGCGGCCAACGTGATGATGCTCGCCGCAGCGCTCTACATCGGAAGCTATCAGGGCATCGAGCCGGCCACCCAGCGCGCGCTCCGCTGGCTCGCCCTCGCGCTCTCGTTGCCGGCCGCCACCTGGTGCGCGGCGCCGTTCTGGCGTGGCGCCTTCGCCGGGCTCCGCCGCCGCGAGATCACCATCGACCTGCCGATCGCGCTCGGCATCGCGACCGCGTTCGCCGCGAGCCTGGCGGGCACGCTGCGCGGCGCGACGCACGTCTTCATCGACTCGGCGGCGATGATCGTCTTCTTGATCCTGCTCGGGCGCACCCTCGAGCGGAGCGCGCGCGCGCGCGCGGCCGGCGCCGTGGAGCGGCTCGTCGCGCTCGCCCCGGAGCGCGCGTGGCGGCGCCGCGGCGGTCGGCTCGAGGAGGTGCAGGCGCGTGAGCTGCAGCGCGGCGACGTCGCCGTGGTACCGCCGGGCCAGGCCTTCCCGGCCGATGGCCGAATCGCGGCGGGCCGCACCGAGGTCGACGAATCGCTGCTCACGGGTGAGTCGCTGCCGGTGCTGCGCGAGGTCGGCGACAGCGTCACCGGTGGCAGTCGCAACACCCTCTGCGAGGTCGAGGTCGAGATCAGCGCGGCAGCGGGCGAGGGGACGCTGGCGCGCATGGCGGCCCTGCTCGAGCGCGCGCAGACCGAGCGCCCGCGCGTGCAGCGCCTCGCCGACCGCGTGGCCGCGGTCTTCGCGCCCGCGGTGCTGCTCGCAGCCGCCGCGACCGCGCTCGGATGGACGCTCGCGGGCGCGCCGCCGCTCCAGGTGGCGATGACCGCGGCGGCGGTTCTCATCGTGGCCTGCCCGTGCGCGCTCGGCCTCGCGACTCCTGCGGCGATCGCCGCCGCGCTCGGACGGGCTGCGTCCCTCGGTGTGTTGGTGAAGAGCGGCGACGCGCTCGAGCGCTGTGCGCGCGTCGACACCGTGCTGCTCGACAAGACCGGAACGCTCACCGAAGGGCGGCTCGCCGTCGAGCAGGTCGTCGCAGCCGAAGGGGCGAGCGAGGACGAGGTGCTCGCGTGCGCGGCGGCCGCCGAGGGAACGGCGACGCACCCGGTGGCCGCGGCGCTGCGCGCGGAAGCCGAGCGCCGCGGCGTCGCGGGCTGCGGCGCGCCGCAGCAGCACCGGGCGCTGGCGGGCCGCGGCGTCGTGGCGGGGGAGGGGAGCCAGCGGATCGCGGTCGGCTCGCGCGCGTTGCTCGAGGAGCTCGGCCTGCCGCTCGGCGCGGACCTCGACGCGGCGGCCCGAGCGCTCGCCGCGCGCGGCGCGTCACTCGCCTTCGTCGTCGCGGGCGAGCGCGCGATCGGCGTCGCTGCCCTCGTCGATCCGCCGCGCGCCGACGCGCGCCGCGCCGTCGAGCGCCTGCGCGCGCTCGGCCTCGAGGTCGCCGTGGTATCGGGCGACCACGAGCAGGCGGTGCGGCTCGCCGCCCAGCGCGCCGGCGTCGCCGAGGCGTGCGCCGGCGTGCGCCCGGAGTGCAAGGTCGAGCAGGTGCGCGCGCGGCGCGCGGCGGGCGCGCGCCTGCTGGTGGCCGGCGACGGGATCAACGACGCGGCGGCGCTGGCGGCGGCCGACGTGGGCGTCGCCATGGGCCGCGGGGCCGATGTCGCCATCCATGCCGCGGACGTGGTCGTGCGCGCGCCGCGCCTCACGGCGCTTCCCGACACCATCGAGCTGTCGCGCGCCGCGCTGCGGCGCATCCGCGAGAACCTCGCGCTCGCCGTGCTCTACAACGCCGTCGCGGTTCCGCTCGCCGCCGCCGGCGCGCTCGAGCCACTGGCCGCTGCGATCGCGATGAGCCTGTCGTCGCTGGCCGTCACCGCGAACGCAGTGCGCCTGCTGCGCTGGAGGCCGCGCCAGTGAGCTTCCTCTGGATCACGATCCCCGCGACGCTGCTGCTCACGGGCGCGCTGCTCGCGCTGGTGCTCGCGGCGGTCCGGCGCGGGGACTTCGACGACTGGGAGGGTCCGGCGGCCCGCCACTTCCTCGACGACGACCGGGCGCCCGAGCGCGACGAGGTCGCGGACGTCGAGCGCTAGCGCGCCGGCGTCGCCGACTCGCCCACGGCTCGCGGCCCCAGGTACGCCGCCACCAGCAGGTCCGTCTCGGTGACCAGCCCCACCGGCGTGCCGTCCTCGCGCAGCACTGGGAGGCAGCCGATCTTGTGCCCGATCATGCGGCTCGCCGCGACGCCGAGCGGCGTGTCGGGGCCGACGCTCTGCACCTCGCGGGTCATCACCTCGGCCACGTCGATCGAGCGGAGGAAGGTGCGGCGCTGGTCCGCGGGGAACTCGAGCGCGCTGGTGAGCGACGCGCGCAGCAGGTCGCGCTGCGAGACGATCCCGACCAGCCGCCCCGCGGCGTCCAGCACCGGCAGATGACGCACGCGCCCGAGCTTCATGATGTGCTCGGCGAGGTCGAGCCGGTCGTCGGCGCGCAGCGACGTGAAGTCGCTGCGCATGATCTGCGAGACGGGAAGGCTTGCCACCTCCATCGGGTCCTCCTCGAGCGGGATCGCGGTGCATCCCGCGTGCCGGCTCGAGCCGGCTGCGGGGTGGGGCGCGGGGAGCCGCGGCGAGGCGACGCGCCACGGCGAGGGGTGGCACTGCGTCAGGGCGCCGCACCTGCTGCGCGACGCGGCGGGAGCGCACGGGCCGAGCGGCGGCACGCAAGTTGCACTCGGGGTCTGGCAGGATCTACAGCGAGGAGGTGACCCGATGCCGATCGGCGACTACTGCCAGCGCGACGTGCGCACGATCGCCGTCGACGCGACGCTGCGCAGCGCTGCGCAGCGCATGGCGGACGAAGGCGTCGGCTGCCTGGTCGCGGTGGCCGGCCGCAGCGTGCGCGGGATCCTGACCGACCGCGACATCGCGCTGCGGGTGGTCCGCGAGGGCCTCGATCCCGACCAGGCCAACGTGGCGACCGCCCTGACGCACGACCCGCTCACCGTCCATGCGAGCTCGCCGCTGCGCGTCGTCTCGGGCCTGATGCGGCGGCGCTCGGTGCGCCGGCTGCCCGTCGTCGACGATCGGGAAGAGCTGGTCGGGGTGATCGCGCTCGATGATCTGCTGCCGGTGATCGCCCGCGAGCTCGTCGGAATCTCGGAGGTCGTGGGGGCGCAGTCGCCTCACGCCCAGGCTGCACGCGGCGCCGGCCCCGACGCCGGCCCGGAGGTGGAGTGACGATGGAGACCCGCGACTACTACCGCACGGACGTCGCCACGGCGCCCGGGGACGCCACCGCCGTCGACCTCGTTGACCGCATGGCCCACTTCGGGATCGGCTCGGTCGTGATCGTCGACGGCGCCGGCCGTCCGGTGGGCATCGTGACGGACCGCGACCTCACCTGTCGCGTCGTCGCGAAGGGTGCCGACCCGAAGGCCGTCCGCGCCAGTGAGATCATGAGCGCGCCCCTGGTGACCTGCGGGCCGAGCGATGCGATCGAGGTCGCCATCGAGCGCATGCGCGGGGCCGGCGTGCGCCGGCTCCCGGTGGTGCGCGAGGGCCAGCTGACGGGGCTCGTCGCGATCGACGACTTCCTCGTGGAGCTGGGCCGCGAGCTCGACGACCTGGCGGAGGCCGCCCGGCGCGAGGTGGAGATCGCGCGCCGCCGCGGTCGCCGCGAGCGACGGCGCGAGGACCTCGAGGAGTCGCTCGGCGAGCTGCGCGCGTCGGTGGAGCGGGCGGGGCGCGACGCGGCCGAGTTCGTGTCGCGCGAGTTCGAGTCGCTGCGCGAGCGCCTGCGCCGCGCGACGAAGTCCTGAGATGACGGCGCCCGACGCGGCCAGCGGGGAGCGCGACGTGTCGGATCTCTGGCACCTGCGCCACATCGATTGGCTCGCCGAGCTCGGCGGCACGGCGCCCGAAGCCCCAGCGCGTGGCACCGTCGAGCGGCGCTTCGAACGCGGCGAGATGGTCTTCGCGCCGACGCCGAATCCGCACTCGGTGTACGTGCTCGGGAGCGGGCTGGTGCGGATCTACCGCCTCTCGGAGAGCGGCGCCGAGACCAGCTTCGGGTACGTGGCGCCCGGCGAGGTGTTCGGCGAGCTGCCGATCTTCGACGACTGCCCGCGCGAGAGCTTTGCGCAGGCGGTGCGCCCCTCGGTCGTCTGGAAGGTGCCGCGCGACGCATTCCGCCGCCTGCTCGCTGAGCGGCCGGGCCTCGTGATCCAGGTGACCAAGCAGATCGGCGGGCGGCTGAAGCGCATCGAGAGCCGCGTCGAGCACCTGGTGTTCCGCACCGTCCGCGCGCGCGTCGCGCGCATGCTGATCGAGCTCGCCGAGGACTTCGGACGGCGCGAGGCGGGGCGCGTCGTGATCGACATCCCGATCACGCAGGGAGAGTTCGCGACGCTGGTCGGCGCCACGCGGCAGACCGTGAACCAGACGCTGCGCGAGTTCGTGGATCGGGGGCTGATCGGCCGCGAGCACCAGCACATCGCGCTGTTCAAGCAGGACGAGCTGCTCCAGCTCGCGACGCTTCCCCTCGACGAGTGACGCGCCGCGCAGGATCGCAGCCCCTCTAGGCCGCCGCGCGCGGCTGGTGCTCGTCGAGCCAGCTGGTGACGAGCGGGTAGATCTCGTCGGGGGCGTGGCGGCCCAGCACGAGGTCGACGTGGCTGTACTCGTGCGCGAGCCCGGCCGCGTGGCCGGCCACGAAGAAGGTCTTGTCGCTCGAGCCCAGCCGCCCGACCAGGCGCTCGAGATCCGCCGGTGGCGTGAGGCGGTCGCGGCTTCCCGCGATCACCAGCATCGGCACGTGGATGCGTTCGAGGTTCTCGCCGAAGCTGAACAAGTCGTAGCGGTCGCTCATCCGCTTGGTCTCGTACCAGCGCGCGAACTCGACGAGCAGCGCGCGCGACAGGTCCTCGACCCCGCGCCGCATCATGAAGCGCACGATCTCCGGGTCGAAGTTGTCGGGGTGCCAGAACCAGTCGCGCAGCAGGGTCGGCAGGCTCGACGCGATCAGGTCCACGAGCGGCGCGCCTGCGCACGCGAAGCCGCGCGTGGGGATCCGCGGCGGGGCGAGCTTCAACAGCCGGCGCAGCCGGATCCAGCGGTCGATCGCCTCGTGACCGATGTCGGTCATCCCCGGCGAGGCGAGCGTGACCACCCCCGCGAAGGCGTTTGCCGCGGGGGTCATCAGGCTCGCGTACGCGATCATGCCGCCGAGCGAGTGACCGACCCAGAGGATGCGCGGCTGCCCGGTGAGCTCGCGCACCAGATGGAGCGCGGCGGGCACGTCGTGCTGGACGTAGTCCTCGAAGGTCCAGCCGTAACTCGCGCGCGGCAGGCGAAGCTGCCGGCGCGAGCGTCCGGCGCCGCGCAGCTCGAGCACCCAGACGTCGTAGCCCGCGCCGTTGAGGTGCCGCGCCAGGCTGACGCGCCCGGGTCCGTCCATGTTGAAGCGATTCGAGCCCATCCCGTGGCAGAGCACCGCGGGCGTGCCGTGGCCGCCGTGCGGCGGGGCGCGATGGTGGAGCGCGATACGCCAGCCGTCGCGCGTCGTGGCGAAGTGCAGCGTCGGCTCGGGCAAGCGCAACCTCCTCGGCAGCGCACAACGGGTAGTGAATCCCCGCGGCCTTCGCGAGAAGCTGTCAGCCGGCCGATGCGCCGCGAGAAAGCCGCGCGGCGGCGATCGCGGCCTGTCCCACCGCGAGGCCTCCGTCGCCCGGCGGGATGCGGCGGTGCAGCAGCGGCACGAGCCCGGCGCCGGCGAGACGCGCGCGTACGCCCTCGAGCAGCAGGCGGTTCTGGAAGCAGCCGCCGGTCAGCGCCACCTCGACGAGCCCGAGGCGCGTGGCGAAGCCGATCGCGGCGGCCGCCAGCCGGCTCGCGAGCCCGTCGTGGAAGGCGCGGGCGAGTGCCGCCGTCGTCGCACCCTGCACGCGCGCCGCGACGATCGCGCGCAGCAAGGGCGCGACCAGGATCGCGGCGCCGTCCGCGCCCGGCGGCGCTGCGGGCTCGGCGAGCTGCGCTCGATCGACGTCGGGCGCGAGCTCGCTGCGCGCGGCTGCCGCCTCGAGCGCCATCGGCGCCTCGCCCTCGTGGCTCGCCACGTCGACGAGGTCGAGCAGGGAGGCGACCGCGTCGAAGAGCCGGCCACAGGAGGTCGTCGGCGGGCTCGCGATGCCGCGGGCGGCGATCGCGAGCAGGCTGCGAAGCCGGATCGGATCGCGCCGCGCGTGCCAGGGCAGCTCCGGTGCGCCTTCCGGAAAGGCGCGCGCGAGCCACACCGCGGCCATGCGCCACGGCTCGCGCGCGGCGGCGTCGCCGCCGGGCAGCGGGACCGCCTCGAGGTGCGCGAGCCGCTGGCAGTCGACCAGGTCGACGCGCAGCAGCTCGCCTCCCCACGGCGTCCCGTCGATGCCCCAGCCGAGGCCGTCCAGGGCGAGCGCGAGGGCGGGGCCGGCGCGCCCGTTGTCGACCAGGCACGCAGCCGCGTGCGCGTGGTGGTGCTGCACGCGGAGCTGGCGCGGCGCGAGCCGCCGCGCGACGCCCGGTCCGTGGTAGCCGGGGTGCAGGTCGTGGGCGGCCCAGGCGGGCGCGGTCCCGAGCAGCCGACACAGACCGGAGACACGCGCAGCGAGTGCCTCGGCGACCTCGACGTTCGCGAGATCGCCCACGTGCTCGGCCAGCAGCACCTCGCCGCCGACGGCGAGGGCGGGCGCGCACGCCAGGTCGCCGCCGATCGCCGCGACCGGATCGGGCGCGCGCAGGCCGCCGGGCAGCGGCAGGACGAGCGGGGCGGTCGAGCGCGACAAACGGATCGGGATCGGCCCCGCGGCTGCGCTGCGGTACACCGGGTCGTCGTTCGGACGCGCCACGGCGCGGTCGTGCTCGATCACCAAGTCCGCGACGCCGCGCAGCCGCACGCGCGCCTCGGCGGGGCGATGCAGCGTCGGCTCGCCGCTGCGGTTGGCCGAGGTGAGCACGAGCGCGGCGAAGCGCGCGCGATCGCGGCCCGGCCGCGCCCCTGGCCCGAACAGCAGCAGCCAGTGCAGCGGTGCATACGGCAGCAGCACCCCGAGATCGGTCAGGCCGGGCGCCACGTCGTGCACGACGCTCTCGTCGCCCTTGCGGCGCGGCGCCAGCACGATCGCGTGCGCGGGCCCGGCGAGCAGCGCCTCGTCCTCGGGCCGCAGCTCGACGACGTGGCGCGCGGCCGCCAGGTCCGGAACCAGCACCGCGAAGGGCTTCGCGGGCCGGGCCTTGCGCGCGCGCAGTCGCGCGACGGCGTCGGCGTTGGTCGCGTCGACGGCGAGGTGGAAGCCGCCGTGGCCGAGCAGCGCGACGATCCCGCCCGCGCGCAGGCTGGCCGCCGCGAGCTCGACCGGGTCGCCGGCCGGCTCGCGTCCCTCCGCATCGACGGCGCGCAGCCGCGGGCCGCAGCGCGGACACGCGATCGTCTCCGCGTGGTAGCGGCGATCCTCGGGGTTCGCGTACTCGCCGCGGCACGCGTCGCAAGGCGCGAAGCCGTGCAGCGAGGTGCGCTCGCGGTCCCAGGGCAGGGCGAGCAGGACGGACGCGCGGGGCCCGCACTCGGCGCAATGCGTGAACGCGTAGCGGTGGCGTCGCTCGCGCGGCTCGAAGAGCTCCTCGAGGCACGCGCCACACAGAGGCAGGTCGGGCGGCACGCGCGCCCCGCGCGCGGAGCCGACGCCGCTGCTCGCCTCGACGCGGAAGCTCGCATCGCCGCGGACGGGGGCCTCGCTCTCCTCGATCGCCTCGATGCGCGCGCAGCCGGGCGGCTCGCTGCGCAGCGCCGCGCCGAAGCGCTCGATCGCAGCCGCGGGTCCCTCGAGCGCGATCTCGAGACCGGCTGCGGTGTTGTGCACGCTGCCGGCGAGCCCCAGGGCACGCGCGCGCCGCGCCACCCAGGGCCGCAGGCCGACGCCCTGCACGACCCCCTGCACGCGCAGCTCGCGGCGTACCGGTTCCATCAGCAGATGCGCGGCAGCGGCTCGCCGGCCGGGAGCAGCAGCAGGCGGCGCGCGCCCATCCCCGTGCGCAGCACGACGCGCGGCGCACCATCCGCGACGCGGCCGATCCGCGCCGCGCCGCGACCGAGCGGATGCTCGCGCAGCGCGGCCAGCAGGCGCTCGGCGTCCGCCTCCGGCACGAACGCGGCGCAGCGCCCTTCGCTCGCCAGGAACAGCGGATCGAGGCCGAGCAGCTCGCACGCCGCTCGCACCGGCTCGTCGACCGGAATCGCGTCCTCCTCGACCTCGATCTCGCAGCCCGCCGCAGCCGCGATCTCGTGCAGCGCGGCGCCGAGCCCGCCGCGGGTCGGGTCGCGCAGGCAGTGCAGCTCGGGCGCGACCTCGAGCATCACCTCCACGAGATCGCCGAGATGGCTGGAATCGCTGCGGATCTCCGACTCGAACGCGATGCCCTCCCGAACCGAGAGCACCGCCGCGCCGTGCGCGCCGAGCGGCCCCGAGATCAGCACCACGTCGCCCGCTCGGACGCGGTCGGGGCGCAGCGCGCGGCCCTGCGGCACGAGACCGACGGCGGCCGTGTTCACGTAGATGCCGTCGCCCTTGCCGCGTTCCACCACCTTGGTGTCACCGGTCGCGACCGGCACGCCGGCCGCGCGCGCTGCGCCAGCGAGCGAGCCGATCACGCGCGAAAGGGTCGACAGCGGAAGCCCCTCCTCGAGCACCAGCGCGCACGAGAGCGCGAGCGGCCGCGCGCCGCACATGGCGAGGTCGTTGAGCGTGCCGTGCACCGCGAGCGAGCCGATGTCGCCGCCGGGGAACTCGAGCGGGCGCACCACGAACGTGTCGGTGGTGAAGGCGAGGCGCGCGCCGCCGGCCTCGAGCACAGCGCCGTCGTGGCGGGCGCCGAGGGCGGGGTTCGCGAGCTGGGGCCACAGCAGCTCCTCGAAGAGGCGCGCGCTCGCACCGGCGCCGGCTCCGTGCGCAAGCGTCACGCGGTCGCCCTCGATCGGGAGCGGGCAGCTCGGCTGGCTCATGCGGTCACCTCCGCCGCGCGGTAGTGCCAGTACGCCGCGCAGGCGCCTTCGGACGAGACCATCGGCGCGCCGAGCGGATGCTCGGGCGTGCAGCTGCGCCCGTACGCGGGACACGCGGGCGGGCGGATCGCACCGCGCAGCACGTCTCCGGCGCGGCAGGCGGCCGACTCGCGCGGCGCCTGCTCGGCGAGCTCGGGGAACGCGCGCAGCGCGTCGAGCGCCGCGTAGCGAGCGCGCAGCGCGAGGCCACCGCCGGGAACGACGCCGATCCCGCGCCACGGACGGTCGACGACCTCGAAGACCTCCTCGACGAGCGCGCGCGCCGCCGGGTTGCCGTCGGGCCGCACCGCCCGCTGGTACTGGATCTCGACGCGCGCCTCGCCGGCCTCGAGCTGCGCCACGGCGAGTGCGACGCCCTCGAGGATGTCCACCGGCTCGAAGCCGGTGGCGACGATCGGGAGCCGATGCCGGCGCGCGATCGGCTCGTACTCGGCGGTGCCCATCACCGTGCAGACGTGACCCGCCGCGAGGAAGGCCTCGACGCGCGTGTCGGGCGCGGCGGCGATCGCCTCGAGGGCGGGCGGCACGCGCACGTGCGAGACGAGCAGGAAGAAGTTGGCGAGGCCGCGCTCCAGCGCCCAGCGCGCAGCCGCGGCGACCGCGGGCGCCGTGGTCTCGAAGCCGACCGCCAGGAACACCACGGTGCGCTCCGGCTGCTCGCTCGCGAGGCGCGCGGCGTCGAGCGGCGAGTAGACGATGCGCACGTCGCCGCCGCACGCGCGCGCCCCGAGCAGGTCGCGCCGCGAGCCCGGCACGCGCAGCATGTCGCCGAAGCTGCACAGCGTAGCGCCGCGCTCGACCAGCGCGAGCGCGCGGTCGAGCGTCTCGAGCGGCGTCACGCAGACCGGGCAGCCCGGTCCGTGCAGCAGGCTCACGCGCTCCTCGAGCAGGGCGTCGAGAGCGTGCGCCAGGATCGAGTGCGTCTGGCCGCCGCAGACCTCCATGATCGTCCAATGGCGCGTGGCGCGTCGCAGAATGGCGTCTGCCAGCGCGCGGGCGAGCCGCGGGTCGCGATACTCGTCGACGAACCTCATGCGCCGCCTCCACGCTCCGCCGCCTCGGCGAGCAGTCGCAGCGCCTCGTCGGCGGCGCGCGGGTCGAGCTGCTGCAGCGCCACGCCGGCGTGGACGAGCACCCAGCTGCCCGGCGCCGCGTCCGGCAACGTCTCGATGCAGACGCGCTTGCGCACGCCGCCGAACTCGACCGCGGCCAGGCGCAGCCCTGCCTCTTCGTACACCGCGCAGACGCGTCCGGGCACCGCGAGGCACACGGCTAGGCGCCTCCGCCGGCCCAGGCGAGCCAGGCGTCGAGTCCTGCCCCGCTGCGCGCCGAGACGAGCAGCGCCGGCAGGCCGGGGCGCGCTCGGCGCGCGCCCGCGATGCAGCGCGCCGCGTCGAAGTCGACGTGCGGGAGCAGGTCGGTCTTGCTGATCACGAGCAGGTCGGCGCCCGCGAAGAGCGCGGGGTACTTCTCCGGCTTGTCGTCGCCCTCGGTCACCGAGACCAGCACCACGCGGCGGTGCTCGCCGCATGGGAACGGCGCGGGGCAAACCAGGTTGCCGACGTTCTCGATCCACAGCCGCCGGATGTCCTCGAGCGCGATCGACTCGAGCGCGTGCTCGACGAGCTGCGCGTCGAGGTGGCAGAGCGAGCCCGTCGCGACCTGCACCGCACGCGCGCCGGCAGCCACCACGCGGCGCGCATCCAGATCCGTGGCGCAGTCGCCCTCGACCACGACTTCGCGCGCGGCCGCCTCCCGTCCGAGCCGCCCGAAGCTGGCCTCGAGCAGCGCGGTCTTCCCGGCGCCGGGGCCGCCGACCAGGCCGATCGCGTCGATCCCGCGCGCGGCGAGCCGCGAGGCCAGGCGCGCCGCATGTTCACGGTTGTGCGCGAGGATCGAGCGCTCGACGGAGACGCGCCGCGTCTCGTGCGGGTGGGCGTGCACGCGACCCGCGCCGGTGACGCCGTGCGCCGCCCCTTCGCCACACCCGCACAGCCCGCACATCAGACTACCTCCAGCTCGCGCAGCACCAGATCGCGACCCGGCGTGCGCTCGATGCGGAGCGCCGCGCCGTCGGCCCGCGTGCCCGCAGCGCAGATCGGAAAGGCCGCGGCCAGCGCCTCGGGCGCGACCCCCGAGAGCTCGCCCACCGAGAGGCAGACGGCGGCGATGCGCTCGCCGCCGGCGTCGGCCAGCGCGCGCTCCGCCAGCGCGAGCAGCGAGAGGCACAGCTTCGCCTCGTGCATCTCAGCCCTCCGCCTCGCTCGCGAGCGCGCGCACCAGATCGAGCACGAGCGCGGCGCCGGCGTCGAGCGCGCCGGCCCGGCCCGCCTCGATCGCCACCACTTCGACGCGGCGCGGTGCGCGGCCGAGCGCTGCAGCGAGCGCCAGCGTCTGCGCGACCCCGAAGCCGTGCGAGGAGGTCGCCGCGGGGCGCGCCAGCTCTTCGCACGCGAGGCGACGCGCGCCACCACCGGGTCCGACTCCGCGCGCCGCGTCCACGATCACGGCGGCTTCGGCGCCCGCCAGCGAGTCGAGCAGGTCGGGCAGCGGCCGCTCGCAGGCGGCCAGCGTGACGCCGCCGGGCAACGCGCGCGTCGACAACAGCTCGAGCACGTCGAGGCCCGCGCCGTCGGCGCCGTTTCGCGTACCCACGCCGATCACCCGGACGCGCATGGCTCCCGCCTCTCGATGGTCAGCGTCAGGAAGTGCGTCGCGCACGAGATGCACGGGTCGTAGTCGCGGATCGCCGCCTCGCAGGTGCGCCGCGCGCGGTCTTCGGGGAGCGCGAGCACGGCGGGCGCCAGCGCGCGCAGGTCGGCCTCGATCTGCGCCTGGTTCTGCGAGGTGGGCGGCACGATGCGCAGCCGCCGCACGAGCCCTTCCGCGTCGGTCTCGACCGCCACGAACAGGATGCCGCGCGGCGCTTCGGTGGCGGCGCGCCCGACCCCCGCCCGCGGCGTCCAGGCAGGAGCGCTCTCCGCCGGCTCCTCGAAGGCGTCGATCACCGCGATCGCCTCGTCGATCGCCTGCAGCACCTCGATGCCGCGCGCGAAGACCGACCCCGCCGGATCGGGGCGCTCGAAGCGCTGCGCGAACGCCGCGTGCGCCGCGGCCGCGGCCGGCGAGAGGCGATCGGCGTTGAGTGCGACGCGCGCGAGCGGGCCGACCAGGTAGCAACCTCCGCCGCTTCGCAGCCGGCTCTGGAGCGCCGTCGAATGGGGCACCTGCACCTCCTCGAACGCCTCCTCGAAGGCGTCGGCGGCGACGTCGAGGCCGCGGCTCGAGACGACCCGGCCCTCGTTCATCGGGTACTCCTCGCCGTGCCGCAGCGCCACCAGCTCGACGTCCTGCGGACGGCTCGGAACCGGGAGCGAGCCGAACCAACGCAGCAGTGCCTCCGCTTCGCCGCGCGCACGCCGCAGCTCGTCGCCGAGCACGCCGAGCTCCGCGCGCGTCGGGATCCGGTGGAATCCGCCGATCCGGACGCCCACGGGGTTCACCGAGCGGCCGCCGAACGCGATCAAGATGCGGTTGCCGAGCTTCCGCAGCCGCAGCGCGCGTTCCACCTCGGCGCGGTGCAGCTGCGCGATCTGGATGCCGTCGTCGAGGCCGAGGAAGTCGGGGGCGGCGAGGAAGGTCATGTGCAGCAGGTGGCTCTCGATCCACTCGCCGGCGTAGTAGAGCCGGCGCAGCGCCCGCACCACCGGGTGCAGCGCGACGCCGAACGCCGCCTCGATCGCGTGCACGGCGCTCATCTGGTATGCGACCGGGCAGATGCCGCAGATGCGGGCCATCAGGTCGGGGAGCTCGTCGGCGCGCCGCCCGCGCGCGAAGGCCTCGAAGAAGCGCGGCGGCTCGTAGATCTCGAGACGCAGATCGGTGACGCGCCCGCCTTCGACCACCAGGTGCAACGCGCCCTCGCCCTCGACCCGTGCGAGCGCACCTACTTCGATGACCCGGCGGGCTTCGCCGTCGATGACCCGGCGGGCTTCGCGGTCGACGTCCCTGCGCTCAGCCATCGCCGGCCTCGAGGCGCTCGGCCAGCTCGCGGAACTCGCGGCGCCAGCCGTTGATGTGGCGCAGCCGCCGCACCGCGTCGGCGCGCGTGAGGCCCCCGGCTTCGAGATGCCGCAGCAGCGACGCCGGATTCGGATCGGCCGCCGGGCCGAAGCACCCGTAGCAGTCGCGCCCGAGGGCGGGGCAGATCGCGCCGCAGCCCGCCCGTGTGACGGGGCCCAGGCACGGGATGCCGCGCGCGACGACGACGCACACCGCGCCGCGGCGCTTGCACTCGAGGCAGACGCTCGCGACCGGGAGGTCGGGCTGGGTGCCGAGCAGCGCGCGCACCAGCACGCGCAGCACCTGCATGCCGTTCACCGGACAGCCCTGGATCTCGTGGTCGACGCGCACGTGCGCCGAGATCGGCGTCGAGGTCGCCAGCGCTTCGATCCATTCCGGATGCGGATACACCTGCGCCTTCCAGGCCTCGACGTCGGCGAGGTTGCGCAGCGCCTGGATCCCCCCGCTCGTGGCGCAGGCGCCGATCGTGATCAGCGTGCCCGCCTGCTCGCGGATGCGCCGGATGCGCTCCGCGTCGTGCGCCGTGGTGATGCTGCCCTCGACCAGGACGACGTCCCACGGCCCTTCGAGGGTACGGCTCGACGCCTCCAGGAAGTTCGCGATCTCGACGCGCGCGGCGAGCGCGAGCAGCTCCTCCTCGAGGTTCAGGATCTGGAGCTGGCAGCCGTCGCAGGAGGCGAACTTGAAGACCGCGAGCCGGGGGCGGGCCACCTCACAGACCTCGCACGCCGAAAAAGCGGCGCACCCGGCGATAGGGGAGGATGGGACCGTCCTTGCACACGAAGTCCGGCCCGAGCTGACAGTGGCCGCAGATGCCGACCGCGCAGTGCATGTTGCGCTCGAGTGACAGGAAGATGCGATCGTCGGCGAGACCGCGCCGGTGCAGCGTCGACGTCGCATAGTGCAGCATCACTTCGGGACCGCACAAGAAGGCGACGGTGCGCGCCGGGTCCAGCTGGATCTGGTCGAAGAGCTCCGTCACCACGCCGCTGCGGTCGCGCCAGGCGCGGTCGGGTTGGTCGGCGGTCAGCAGCACCGTGGTGTCGGGCTCGCGGCGCCATACCTCGAAGCGCGTGCGGTGCACCAGGTCGGCGGGCTTCTTGACCCCGTGCAGGATCGTGAGATGGCCGTAGCTCTCGCGCCGGCGGAACATGTAGTCGATGGCGCCCGTGACCGGCGCGCAGCCGAGCCCGCCGGTCACGACCACGATGTCCTTGAAGCGGGCGGCGTGCAGCGGCCAGCCGCTTCCGTAGGGGCCGCGCAGCCCGAGCACGTCGCCCGGCCCGAGCTGCGCGATCACGCGCGTCGTGCGGCCCACGATGCGGATGGTGTGCTCGAGGTCCTCGTCGTCGGGGTCCGACGAGATCGAGATCGCCACCTCCCCGACGCCGGGCACGTACACCATGTTGAACTGGCCGGGCACGAAGTCGAAACGCGGCCGTGCCGCGGGATCGACCAGGCGCAGCCGGTAGGCGTGGATGTCGGGGGCGAACGACCGCTTCTCGACGATCTCGGCCGGCTCGGGCAGCAGCGCGGTCGCGGCGCTCACGACTTCGCCCCGTCGGTCGCGGCGATCGCCGCGACCTCCTCGGTGAGGTCGATGCCGACCGGACACCAGGTGATGCAACGACCGCAGCCGACGCAGCCCGAGCTGTCGAACTGATCGACCCAGGTGGCGAGCTTGTGCACCAGCCACTGACGGTAGCGGTCGCGGATGTGCGGGCGGAAGTTGAGGCCGTGGACCTGGGCGTGCTCGAAGTCGAAGCAAGAGCTCCACTCGCGCATCCGCAGCGAAGCGAGCCCGTCGAGGCTCGGCTCGTCGCGCACGCTGTGGCAGAAGCAGGTCGGACACACCATCGTACAGTTGCCGCACGAGAGGCAGCGCGCGGCGACCTCGTCCCAGCGCGGGTGCTGGAGATTCGCGTAGAGCAGGTCGCGGACGCGTTCGCGCGGCAAGCTCCGGGTCATGGCGGCGCTGCACGCCTGGTAGGCGCCGCGCTCGTTCGCGAGGCTGTCGCGCGGCGCCGGAGGCAGCGCGAGTGCCTCGACCAGCTCGGCGCCCGCGCCGCTGCCGGAGCGCACGACGAACCCGCCGCCGTGGTCCTCGAGCTCGGTCAGCGCCACGTCGTAGGACTGCCGCGGCTCGGGCCCCGTCTCCATCGAGGCGCAGAAGCAGGTGTCGACGGAGCGCGTGCAGCCGACGGCGACCAGGAACAGGCCGCGGCGGCGGGCGGCGTACCAGGGATCCGGGAAGCGGTCGCCGAGGAAGATGCGATCCTGCACCGCGAGCCCGGCGAGGTCGCAGGCGCGCGCGCCGAGGATCGCGATCCGCTCGCCCGCGGGCTCCGCCGCCTGCGCGCGGAAGGGGCGCCCCGGGCGCTCCGCGGCATCCATCTCGATCTCGAGCAGGCGCTCGCGTGGCGCGAAGACGTGGGGCTTGAGTCCGCCGGGGCCGTGCACGACGCCGAAGACCCGCTGGTCGCCGGTTTGCTCGAGCCGATAGCGGCCCGCCGACTGCACGTCGCGCCAACCGATCGCGAGGTCGGAGACGCGTTCGATCGCCTCGTATGCCACCGCGCCGTCGCGGGCGACCGGGCCGAGGACCCGGTAGTCGCGCGCGGCGAGCGCGTCGACGAGCCGCCCCAGCTCCGCCCGTTCGAGCCAGTGGGTCTCGGGCACCGTCTGATCGTGTGCCATCTGGCCGCAGTCTACTCCCACCCGCGAGCCCGCGTGAAGGCGCACCCGCGCTTTGACGCGGCTGCATGGCCCGTGCCATGCTAGATGCGCATGTACGAGTTCCTCGAGTATCGCGTCTGTGACGTGATGAGCCGCGAGGTGACCTCGATCCGGCCCGAGACACCGCTCGCCCAGGTCGAGGACCTCTTCGACACGCGCGGCTTCGACGCGCTCCCGGTGCTCGAAGCGGACGGCGCGCTGGTCGGAATCGTGAGCAAGCTCGACGTCCTGCGGGCCTTCCACTTCACGCCCGAAGCGATCGTCCCCCACTACGACGAGATCCGCAGTCGGCCGGCGCGCAGCGTGATGACGCTGCAGCCCTTCGCGGTAGACCCGGCGCTGCCGCTGACTCGGCTCCTCGAGACGCTGGTGGCCACGCGGGTCAAGAGCCTTCCGGTCGTCGAGAAGAGCCGCCTGGTCGGCATGGTGGCGCGCGAGGACGTGATCCACGCGCTGCGCCGGGCCGGCGCGGGGCAGCGGCCGGAACGCCGAGGCTGAGGGAGGGCGCCATGCGCTGTGGGCTCGTCCACTTCCCGACCGACTACGCGATCTCCACGCCGGAGCTGGCGCGCGAGGCCGAGCAGCGCGGCTTCGAGTCGCTCTGGCTCGCCGAGCACTCCCACATCCCGGCGTCGCGGGCCACGCCCTTCCCAGGCGGCGGCGAGCTGCCGAAGATGTACTACGGCACGCTCGATCCCTTCGTCGCGCTCGCCGCGGCGGCCACCGTCACCACGCGCATCAAGCTCGCGACCGGCATCTGCCTGATCGTGCAACGCGACCCGATCCACACCGCCAAGGAGGTCGCCTCGCTCGATCACCTGTCGGGCGGACGCTTCCTGTTCGGCGTCGGCGCCGGCTGGAACGTCGAGGAGATGGCGAACCACGGCACCGACGCGCGCCGGCGCTTCGCGCTGATGCGCGAGCGCATCGAGGCGATGAAGGCGATCTGGGCAGGGAGCAAGGCCGAGTACCACGGCAAGCAGGTCGACTTCGCGCCGATCTTCCAGTGGCCGAAGCCGCTGCAGAAGCCTCACCCGCCGATCCACGTCGGCGGCGGGTTCCCGGCCGCGGCGCATCGCGCGGTGCGCTATGGCGACGGCTGGGTGCCGGTCTACGGGCGCGGCCCCGGCCTGCCCGAGCAGATCGCCGCCTTCCGCAAGATCGCGGCCGAGGCCGGGCGCGACGCGAACCGGCTCGAGGTGTCGATCTACGCCTGTCCGGCCGACGCGGCCGTCGTCGAGCCGCTGCGCGCCGCCGGCGCGGACCGCGTGTGCTTCTTCGTGCCCTCGGCGCCGCGCGACGAGGTGTTGCCGCTGCTCGATCGCTACCAGAAGCTCGCGCGGGCGCTCGGCTGAGGGCGGATTGCAGTTCGCGCGTTCGGTCGAGATCGCGGCGCCCTGGGCGCGCGTCTGGGAGGAGCTCTCCGAGCCGGCGCGCTTCCTCGGCCTCCAGCCCCTGCTCGTCGAGGTGCGCGAGGTGGCGGCCCCCGGCGGAGTGCGCGCGTTCGAGGCGGTCGAAGTGGTGCGCGCCCTCGGCGTTCCGCTGCGCAGCCGCCTGCGCGTCGAGCTGCGCCCCGAGCTCGCGGCGCAGCGCGTCGCCTTCGCGACGCGTGCCCCGCTCGGAATCGCGCTGGCCGGCGAGTTCGCACTCCGGGCGCTGGGAGCCGGACGCACCGCCGTGCACGAGTCGGTGACGCTGCGCTGCGCGCGCCTGCTGCGACCCTTCGTGGCGGCCCAGGCGAGGCGCGCGCAGGAGGCGCTGCTCGCCAACCTGAAGCAACGACTCGAGACACGGAAGAGCTGAGGTCGGGATGGAGAAGCTCGTCTACGTGCTGTGGAAGCCGCGCGAAGCCACGTTCGCCCAGTTCGCGCAGACGCTGCTGGCGGAGGTGGCGCCGCGCCTGCGCGCGCTCGCTGCGCCGCCGCTCTCGGTGCTGGTCGCCGACGCACACGCCCAGGCGGTGCAGAAGGCGCGCATCACGCGCATGGACGAGCCGATCGCGGGCATGGTCGGGGTGTGGCTCGACTGCGTCGACGACCACGGCGGCGTCGAGCGGGTGCTGCGCCCGCAGGTCGGGCGGCTGGCGGGCTATCTCGTCACCGAGTCGGTGCCGCTGCGCAACACGACCCACCGCGCGCCGCCCGGCGAGCGCACGCCGGGTATCACGATGTTGACCTGCATCGAGCGGCCCGAGCGCATCAGCCAAGAGGCGTGGATCGAGACGTGGCACGGGCGCCACTCGCCGCTCGCGCTCGAGATCCAGTGCACCTATCTGTACGTGCGCAACGTGGTGGTCCGCGCGCTCACGCCCGACGCCCCGCCCTGGGCCGGCATCGTCGAGGAGGGCTTCCCGGCGGACGCCGTCACCGACCCGATGCGCTGGTACAAGGCCGGCGGCGATCCTGCGAAGTTGCGCGAGAACCTGGGGCGCATGATCGCGAGCGTGAAGGCGTTTCTCGACATCGAAAAGGTCGAGTCGCATCCCTTGAGCGAGTACTGGTTCGGCTGAGCGCGCCGCGCACCCGCGCGGGAGGCGCGCGGCGTCAGCCGCCGCGCAGCAGCAGCTCGCCGATCTGCACGGCGTTCAGCGCCGCGCCCTTCGCGAGCTGGTCGCCCACCGCCCACAGGCACAGCCCGCGGCCGTCGGGCACCGAGAGGTCGGAACGCACGCGCCCGACGAAGACCGCGTCGAGCTCGGCGGTCTCGAGCGGGGTCGGGTAGACCTCGGCCGCGGGATCGTCGTGGACCTCGACCCCGGGCGCGTCGTGCAGCACGGCGAGCGCCGCGTCGCGCGCGACGGACCTCTCGAACTCGAGGTTGAGCGAAACGGCGTGCGAGCGGAACACCGGCACGCGCACGCAGGTGGCGGTGGCGAGCAGGCTCGGGTGGTGGAGGATCTTGCGGCCCTCCCAGAGGAACTTCATCTCCTCCTTCGTGTAGAAGTTCTCCTGCACGGTGTCGATGCGCGGGATCACGTTGAAGGCGATCTGCTTGGGCTGGTGCTTCACCTCGAGCGGCCGACCGGCGACCCAGTCGTGCACCTGGCGCTCGAGCTCCGCCATCGCCTGCGCGCCCGCGCCGCTGATCGCCTGGTAGCTCGACATCACGGCGCGCCGCAGCCCGAAGGCGCGGTGCAGCGGCGCGATCGCCATCAGCGCCACGATCGTGGTGCAGTTCGGGTTCGCGATGATGCCGTGGTGCCGGAAGGCGTCGGCGGCGTTGATCTCGGGGACCACCAGCGGGATGTCGTCGACGTACCGGAACGCGCTCGAATTGTCGATCACCACCGCGCCGGCGGCGGCCGCGGCGGGGGCGAAGTGCTTGCTCTGGCTCGCCCCGGCGCTGAAGAACGCGTGCTCCACGCCGCGGAACGCGTCGGCGCTCAGCTCCTCGACGGGCAGCTCCTCGCCGCGGAAGCGGAGCGTGCGGCCGACGCTGCGGCGGCTCGCGAGCAGCTTGAGCCGCCGGATCGGATAGCCGCGCTTCTCGAGCAGGCGCAGGAACTCGGCGCCGACCGCGCCGGTCGCCCCTGCGATCGCGACGTTGAGCCCAGCCATCCCGCTCTCCCTGGGGAACCTCTCTCGAGCTGGGGAAGATAGGGAACCGACTCGGGATTCGCGACCGTGCCGGGCGCGATCGGCTAGCTGGAGGCGTCGAGAAAGGACTGCAGCGAGCGCTTCACCTGGGCGGCGCGCTCGCCCCGCCAGCCCGCGCTGGCCGAGAGCACCAGGAACGCCTGCGCGGGGAGCGCGGCGGCGCCCTCGCGCTCGACGACGGCCAGGGCGTTCTCGGCGACGCGGCGCACGGCGCCGCTCGGGCACTGGTTCACCACCGCGACGAAGCACTCGACGACGCCGAGCATGCGCGGGTTGTCGCCGTCCGGTGTCATGCCTCGTCGAGCAGCGCGAAGCCGAGCACGTCGCCGAGCTCGGCGAGCGCACGCGCCGGGTCGTCGACCTTGATCGTCGTCATGCCGAGCGCGCGCGCCGGCTTCAGGTTGCCGCCGATGTCGTCCAGGAACACGGCCTCCGCGGCGCGGACGCCCAGCCGATCGAGCGCCAGGGCGTAGATGCGCGGGTCGGGCTTGCGGAGTCCGACCGCGCTCGACTCGACGACCACGTCGAAGAGCTGCGCCAGCCAGCCGCGCTCGCCGGGCGCGTCGGAGGCCGTGGCCCCGCGCTCCCCGACCCAGTTGTTGGTGAGCGCCGAGGTGGCGAGCCCGCGCGCGCGGACGCGGCGGATCGCCCCGAGCATGGCGGGGCGGGGCTGTGCGACGGCCGCGATGCGCTCCATCATCGCGCGCGCCGAGATCGCCTGGCCCGCCTGCGCGCACTCGCGGTCGAAGGCGGGATGGAACGCCTGCAGCGTGAGCTCGCCGCGCTCGAGACGCGACCAGGCGCCCGCGGGCCCGCTCGCGACGACGAGTCGGTTCACGAAGCCCGCCGGGATGCCGAGCTCACGCTCGTAGTCGGCGATCGCCTGGAGCGGCGAGCCCATCACGACGCCGCCGAGATCGAAGATCACCGCGCGGTGCGCAGCCACGCGGCGAGCGTAGCCAGCCACCCGGGCGCACGCCGGACGCAGCGCGGGCGTGTCGCTCAGCGGCGGCGCAGCTCGAAGACGGCGCCGTTCGGGAGGTCGCCGTCGACCAGCGCCCAGAGCTCGCGCGCCACGTCGAGCGGATCGCGCAGCGCGCCCTCGCGCTGGAGCGCGACGAAGCGCTCGAGCTCCGGGAACTGCTCGGGCCGGCTCGCGCGGATCTCCTCCTGCATCGCGGTCGCCACGACGCCGGGTGCGACGCAGAGCACGCGGCAGCGACCGCCGCGGCGAGCCTGCTCGGCGCCCGCCGTGCGCGTCCACTGATCGACCGCCGCCTTGCCGGCGCCGTAGCCCGACCAGCCGGGGTAGACCGCCGTCGCGGCGCCCGAGCCGATGAAGAGCAGCAGCCCGCGCGCGCGGCTCGCGCGCAGCGCGCGCAGGAAGGCGTCGCCGAGCACCTGCGGCGCGGCCGAGTTCAGCAACACGTTGCTCCGGTAGGCGGCCGGCTCCACCTCGCCGGCGAAGCCGATCGGGGTAAGCGTGCCGGCGGCGTGGACGAAGATCACGCGCTCGCCCGTGAAGCCGCCGATCTCGTGCTCGAACAGCTCCGCGGCCCGGCGCCAACCCGCCGGCTCCGCCAGATCGACGGCGACGTGCACGGCACCGGGGGCGGCGCGCCGGCTCAGGCTCAGCACGCGAGCCGGCTGGAAGGGAAGCGTGTCGATCATCGCGCGCCCGATGCCGCTCGACCCGCCCGACACGAAGACCAGCGCTCCGCTCAAGAATCCGCCTCGCTGGCGACCTCGTGCGCGAGGTTGGGCGCCAGCCAGCGCTCGAGCTCCGCGATCGGCATGCCCTTGCGCGCAGCGTAGTCCGCGAGCTGATCGCGCCCGATGCGGCCGACGGTGAAGTAGCGTGCCTGCGGATGCCCGAAGTACAGCCCCGACACGCTCGCCGCGGGCTGCATCGCACAGCTCTCGGTGAGCGTGATCCCCACGGCGGGCGCGTCGAGCAGCGCGAACAGCGTGCGCTTCTCGCTGTGGTCCGGACACGCCGGGTAGCCGAACGCCGGGCGGATGCCGCGATAGCGCTCGGCGATCAGATCCTCGAGGGAGAGCCGCTCGTCCCGCGCGTAGCCCCACTCGCGCCGCACCCGCAGGTGCAGCCACTCCGCGCACGCCTCGGCGAGCCGGTCCGCCAGCGCCTTCACCATGATGGCGTGGTAGTCGTCGTGCTGGCGCTCGTAGCGCGCGGCCAGCTCGTGGGCGCCGATCCCAGCGGTCACGGCGAAGGCGCCGACGGCGTCGGGGATCCCGCTCTCGAGCGGCGCCACGAAGTCGGCGAGCGAGAGCAGCGGCTTGCCCTCCGCCAGCTCGCGCTGCTGGCGCAGCATCGGGAAGCGTGCGGCCTGCGCGCGGCGGCTCGCATCGGTCCACAGCACCACGTCGTCACCGTCGGCGCTCGCCGGCCAGAAGCCATAGACCGCGCGCGCGCGCAGCAGCTTCTCGTCGAGGATGCGCTCGAGCAGCGCCTGGGCGTGCTCGTAGAGGTCGCGCGCAGCCGACCCATAGCGCGGGTGATCGAGGATCTTCGGGAACTTGCCCGGCAGCTCCCAGGCGTGGAACAGGAAGGTCCAGTCGATGAAGCGCGCCAGCTCCTCGAGATCGACGTCCTCGAGCACGCGCCGGCCGAAGAACGCAGGCGTGGCGACGGCGTCGCCGCCGAACTCGAGCACGAGCCGGCGCTTGCGCGCGGCGGGGTAGGGCACCAGCGCGCGGCCGGCGCTGGCGACGTGGGCCTGGCGCAGGCGCTCCTGCTCCTCGCCGGCGCGCGCGCGGACCGCTTCACGCTGCGCCGGGTCGAGCAGGCTGGCGACCACGCCCACCGCCCGCGATGCGTCGAGGACGTGCAGCGTGGGGCCCTGGTAGGCGGGCGCGATCTTCACCGCGGTGTGCTGCTTGCTCGTGGTGGCGCCGCCGATCAGCAGCGGCTGCGCGAGCCCGCGGCGCTGCATCTCGTGCGCGACGTGCACCATCTCGTCGAGCGAAGGCGTGATCAGGCCCGAGAGTCCGATCAGATCCGCGCCCTCCGCCAGCGCCGTGTCGAGGATCTTCTCGCAGGGCACCATCACGCCGAGATCCACCACGCGATAGCCGTTGCAGCCGAGCACCACCCCGACGATGTTCTTCCCGATGTCGTGCACGTCGCCCTTCACGGTCGCCATCACGATCACGCCCGCCGCCGGCCGCTCGCTGCTCTCCGCCTCCATGAACGGGGTCAGGTAGGCGACCGCGCGCTTCATCGCCCGCGCGCTCTTCACCACCTGCGGCAGGAACATCTTGCCCGCGCCGAACAGATCGCCGACCACCCGCATGCCGTCCATCAGCGGTCCTTCGATCACGTGCAGCGGGCGCGGGAGCTTGCGCCGCGCCTCTTCGGTGTCGGCCTCGATGAAGTCGGTGATGCCGTGCACCAGCGCGTGGATCAGCCGCTGCTCCACCCCCGCCTCGCGCCACGCCAGGTCGATCTCGCGCCGCTTGCCCTTGCCGCGGACGCGCGCCGCGTACTCGACCAGTCGCTCGGTCGCGTCGGGGCGCCTGTCGAAGAGCACGTCCTCGACGTGCTCGAGCAGCTCCTTGGGGATGTCCTCGTAGACCACCAGCTGGCCCGCATTCACGATCCCCATGTCCATGCCGGCGTGGATCGCGTGGTAGAGGAAGGCGGAGTGCATCGCCTCGCGCACCAGATCGTTGCCGCGGAAGGAGAACGAGAGGTTCGAGACCCCGCCGCTGACCAGCGCGCCCGGGCAGCTCGCCTTGATCTGGCGGACGGCCTCGAGATAGTGGATCGCGTAGCGATTGTGTTCCTCGATGCCGGTCGCGACGGCGAAGATGTTGGGGTCGAAGATGATGTCCTCAGCCGCGAAGCCGCCGCGTTCGGTGAGCAGCCGGTACGCGCGCTGGCAGATCGCCACCTTGCGCTCGACGCTGTCGGCCTGGCCCTGCTCGTCGAAGGCCATCACTACGCAGGCGGCGCCGTAGCTGCGCACCAGCGCGGCCTTCGCCAGGAACTCGGCCTCGCCTTCCTTCAGGCTGATCGAGTTGACCACCGACTTGCCCTGCGCGCACTTGAGGCCCGCCTCGATCACCGACCACTTCGAGCTGTCGATCATCAGCGGCACCCGCGCCGCCTCGGGCTCGGTGGCGACGAGTTTCAGGAATGTCTCCATCGCCTTCTCGGAGTCGAGCAGCGCTTCGTCCATGTTGACGTCGAGCAGGTTCGCGCCGCCTCGCACCTGGTCGAGCGCGACCTCGAGCGCCTTGCCGTAGTCACCGGCACGGACGAGGCCGGCGAAGCGGCGCGAGCCGGTCACGTTGGTGCGCTCGCCGACCATGATGAAGTTGCTGTCGGGTCGAATCTCCAGGGTCTCGAGACCCGCGAAGCGCGGCCGGTGCGGCAGCTCCGGCACGGCGCGCGGTGGCAGGTCGCGCATCGCGGCGGCGATCGCGCGGATGTGCGCGGGGGTCGTCCCGCAGCAGCCGCCCACCAGGTTCACCCAGCCCGCTTCCGCGAACTCGCGCAGCCGCGCGGCGGTGACCTCGGGCGTCTCGTCGTAGCCGCCGAAGGCGTTGGGCAGCCCGGCGTTCGGGTAGCAGCTCACGAAGACCGGGGCGATGCGCGACAGCTCCTCGACGTGCGGCCGCATCTCCGCAGCGCCGAGCGCGCAGTTGATCCCGACCGAGAGCGGGCGCGCGTGCGCGACGGAGGTCCAGAACGCGTCGAGCGTCTGCCCGGACAGCGTGCGCCCGCTCTTGTCGGTGATGGTGACCGAGATCATCACCGGGAGGTCGACGCTCCGCTCCCTGCAGACGCGCTCGATCGCCACGAAGGCTGCCTTCGCGTTCAGCGTGTCGAAGATCGTCTCGACGAGCAGCGCGTCGACGCCGCCGTCGACGAGCCCGCGCACCTGCTCGGCATAGGCCTCGCGCACCTGATCGAAGCTCACCGCGCGGAAGCTCGGGTCGTTGACGTCGGGCGAGAGCGACAGCGTCTTGTTGAGCGGACCGAGGGCGCCGGCGACGAAGCGCGGTCGCTCGGGCGTGCGCGCACTCCACGCGTCGGCCGCTCGCCGGGCGAGGCCGGCCGCCTCGCGGTTCAGCTCGTAGGCGATCCCGGGAAGGCCGTAGTCCGACTGCGAGATCGAGGTCGCGTTGAAGGTGCTGGTCTCGACGAGGTCGGCGCCGGCGGCGAGGTAGGCCTCGTGGATGCCCGCGATCAGCTCGGGACGCGTCAGCACGAGCAGGTCGTTGTTGCCCTTGAGGTCGCTCGGATGCTCGGCGAAGCGCTCGCCGCGGAAATCGCGCTCGGTCAGCCCGTGCGCCTGCACCATCGTCCCCATCGCGCCGTCGAGCAGCAGGATGCGCGCGCGCAGCAGGGCTTCCAGGCGGTGGCGAGAGTCGCGGACCGACATTCAATCAGTTTATCCGAATATACAGATAAAGCAAGCTTTTTGCCTCACCAGAGACTCCAGGCGCCCGTGTGGCGTACCCAGAGGGCCAGCGTCACGTTCGTGGTGCCGTGCGCGACGACGCACGACAGCAGGTCGCCGCGCCAGACCCAGAGCCCGGCCATCAGCAGGCCGTAGGCGAGGGCGGCTGGCCACTCGCCGGGCAGGTGGCCGGCGGCAAAGGCGATCGACGAGACGGCGAGCGCGCTCGGGGTCCACGCCCCGGGCGCCACGTCGAGCGGCGAGGAGTCGTGGAGCGCCTGGCCGAGGGGATCGCGGGAGCCGGCGCGCCGCGCCGCGTCCCACTCCACGGCACCGCGCAGGATCAGGCCGCGGAAGAGCAGCTCCTCGAAGACGGCCACGACGCTGCCCGAGGCGACCACGCGCGCCCAGAAGGCGGCAGGCGTCCACGCCGCGCCGTCCGCCGCGTAGAAGGGCTCCTTGAGCGCGACCCAGAGCGCGGTGCCGGCGACTCCGGCCGCGAGCCCGGCCGCGACCGATGCCAGCGGCGGCCGCGGTCCGCGCAGCGGGACGTACCAGCGCCAGCCCCAGGCGAGGGCGGCCCCGCTCGCCGCAGTCGCCAGCGCATACGCCCACGGCCGGGCCAGCACCTCGGCCGGCACCGAAAGCGCCCCCACGTACAGGAAGTAGGGCAGCACGTACGTGAACAGGAGCGAGTAGTTGCTGGGCTTTCGGGCGCTCGGCATGGCGGGGAGCATACGCGACTGCACCCGGCCGACGGTACAGCGCGCACACGGTGCATCCGATCAGGGAGCGCGTGGACACACGCTCCGACGGCCCGATCCGCTCGCAGCTCGGCGACGACGCGTCGCTCGAGCGGCTCGACGCGTTCGTCGCCTCGCTCGGTGAGCGGATCGACGCGATCCAGGATGCCGAACGCCTCGGGCAGCTCGAAGAGGCCGCCAAGCGCGCTGCGGAGCTGGTGGCGGAGGCATCGCAGCTCGCGTTGGCCCCGCTCGCGGAGGCCGCCGAGCGCGCCTGCAGGCGCTGCCATGCCGGCGATACCGACGGCGCGCACGAGGAGATCGTCGCGCTGACGCACGTCGTGACGCGCGTCCGCCTCGGCCACCGCAGCGGCGTGCTCTAGCCGACGCGGGGCTCGGCGGGGGCGGCTCAGCGCGGCGCCAGCACCAGCTGCGTGCACCGGAAGAGTGCAATGGTTCGGCCCGTCGCCTCGTTGGTGACCGCCGCATCCCAGACCTGGGTCTGGCGACCGAGATGAGCCGGCGTACACCGACACGTGACGCGTTCGCCCACGCGAGCGGACGCGAGGAAGTTCGCCTTCAGCTCGATCGTCGTGAACGACGCGCCGGCGGGGATGTTGTTGCCGCAGCCGATGGCGGCGCACGTGTCGGCCAGGGCGATCACCGCGGGCGCGAACAAGAAGCCGGTGCCGGCGATGAGGTTCTCGGTGACGTCGATGTGCCCCGTGACCAGGTCCTCGGCCGAGTGGTCGAAGACGCAACCGAGCTGGCCGGGAACGCGCGGGCCGAAGAACTCGGTTGCCCGCTGCGCGCGGGCCACGGGATCGACGGACTGCCGGAGCGAGCTCACCGTCGCCCCCTAGCTCCCTGCCACGAGGCGGTCCGCCAGGGCGCGCGCCCAGCGCCGCGGCGTCGGCCGCGTGCCGCCTCGCCCATCGAGGGCGCGCACCTCGAGCAGCCGCGCGCGCCGCACGCCGAGCGGCCCGCATTCGAGGACGAAGTCGTCGGGCTCGAGGTCCTCGCAATCGGCGCCCAGGGCGAGGAGCCGGTCGAGCGCGAGCGCGAGGGCACGGCGCGCCGCGCCCGGATCGGCGCCGGCGAGTCGCTGGCCGCCGGGTGCGCGCGCGAAGAGCAGCCACGCCTCACCGCCGCGGCGCAGCAGCGCGAGGGGGAGCGGCGACAACGCCCGCTGCCAGAGCACCTGCGCGAGCGACCACGCGCGCCCGGCGGATCGCACGCCGGCGGCTCCCAGGGCGTGGACCCAGACCGCCGACTCGCGCTCCGCTTCGAGCGCCCGGCTCAGGTCGCCGAGCGGCGCCTCGCGCCGCGCCCAGCCGCTGAAGCCCGCCTGCTCGACGGGCGCGAAGCGCCGGCTCGCGCGCAGCGCGGTGCGCCGCCAGTGGGCGAGGTCGCGCCGCGCGAGATGGGGCGCGTAGGCCTCGAGCGCCCGCCACCAGCTCCGCGCCGCGCTGCGATCCCCTGCGGTGTAGGCGACGAGGAACCGCATGCGCCCCGCCGCCGACGCGTCCGCGAAGTGGCGGTCGAGCTTGGCGAGCAGGAGGCGGCGCGCGGTGCGCGAGAGCGGCCGGGACAGCCGGACTCGCTCGAAGTCGACGGCCCAGAGGCGCGGACTCGGCGCCGGGCGCCACAGAAAGTTGTTGGGCGCGAGATCTGCCTGGTAGACGCCGGCGCAGTGCATGCGCAGTGTGAGCGCGCCGAGCTCGCGCGTCCATGCGCGCCGCTCGCGCGCGTCGCCGAGCCGTTCGCGGTGCATCACCAGCAGGTCGACCGCGCCGGGCACGCGCGGCACGAGCAGGTAGCAGCGCTGCAGCACGCCGGCGCGGCGCAGCTCCCCGGCCGCCGCGGGCACCGGCGTCGGGACGCCGCGCGCCGCCGCAGCGCGCGCGCGGGCGAGCTCGCGGCGCGACTTGCTCCGCCGCAGGCGCCGAAGCCACGCCACACCGCGGTAGTCGTTCACCTTCAGCAGGTGGTCGACCGCGCCGGCGCCGAGCGCGAGTGGATAGAGCGCCTTGCGCCGGCTCGATTTGAGGTCGATCGCGCCTGCGGCGAGCGCGACGCCCGCGCGCGCCAGCAGCGCGGCGAGCCCCTCGGCGCCGAGCCCGGGCCCCGGCCACCAGCGCGCGTCCGCGAGCTCGCGAGCAGACGGAGCCGCCATCAGCGGTGTTCGAACTCGACGAGCGGCAGCATCAGCCGGGTGCCGTCGCGTGCCTCGAGCGTGAGCTGGAGCCGGCGCCGCGGGCCGAGTTCGAGCAGCAGGCGCGCCTCGTCGGAGCCAGGATCGATCACGGCGATGCGCGCGGTGCCGCCCGTGAAGTCGTGCTCGGGGAGGCTCTGCGTCGGCGCCGCGACCGGCCCGACGCGCAGGCCGCCCGCGACGATCTCGAAGTCGATGTGCCCGCCGCGCAGCTCCTGGTCGAAGTCGCGCTGCGGCGTGTCGGAGTGCGGTCGCTTCGACGTGTATCCGAGCATCAGGGTGCCGACGATGTTCGGCTCGTCGGCGCCGAGCCCGTTGCTGCAGTGCTGCGCCGCCTGCGCGTCGAGGTCGAAGAAGGTGAGGCGGTTTACGCGCCGCTCCGATTGCGGCGGCCCCGGCGCGATCAGGAGGCGCCGGAGTCCCTGGCGGGTCTGGTCGGCGAAGCTGCACACCAGCGGCGAGCGGAAGCCCCCGCGCGACCACGCCAGGACGAGGTCGACCAGATCGGGGCCGCTCGCCGCCAGCAGCCCGGCCGCGGCGAGCAGGGCGGCTGCGATCCGCAGCGCGCGGGCGAGCGCTCCCGGGGTCGGCATCGCGCCGCAGGCTATCACCTCGGGCCGCGGCCGCCCGCTTGACAGGGCACCGCCGGCTGGCGCAGCGTGCCAGGAATGGAGTGCTTCGCCTGCGGCGCGGCGGTGGACCTCGCGAGCGGGGAGCGGATCGGCTTCCGCGACGAGTGCCCGCGCTGCCGCGCCGACCTCCACGCCTGCCGCAACTGTGCGCACCACGATCCCGCCGCCTACAACGAGTGCCGAGAGCCCAACGCCGAGCGCGTGGCGGACCGCGAGCGCGCCAACCGCTGCGACTGGTTCGCCCCGCGCGCGGGCCCGGCCCCCGGCGTGGCGCGGGCGCCCGCGTCGCGCGCGCAGCTCGACTCGCTCTTCAAGAAGCCGTAGCCGCCGCCCGATACGAGCGGCGTGTACGACCCGCGCGCCAAAGACACCTGGATCGTCTTCAAGATCATGGGCGAGTTCGTCGAGGGCTTCGAGACGCTCCGCCCGGTGTGGCCCGCCGTGAGCCTGTTCGGCGGCGCGCGCGTGGCGCGGGGGCATCCCTACTATGAGGACGCCCGGCGCGTGGCGTCGCGCATCGCGAAGGCCGGCTTCTCGATCATCACCGGGGGCGGGCCCGGCCTGATGGAGGCGGCCAACCAGGGCGCGCGCGAGGCGGGGGGCCAATCGATCGGCCTCAACATCAAGCTCCCGTACGAGCAGAAGACCAACGACCACGTCGAGACCGAGCTCTCCTTCGACTACTTCTTCGTGCGCAAGGTGATGTTCGTGAAGTACTCCTGCGGCTTCGTCGGCCTGCCGGGCGGCTTCGGGACGCTCGACGAGATCTTCGAGGCGATCACGCTGAAGCAGACCGGCAAGATGCCCGACTTCCCGGTCGTGCTCTACGGCAGCGCGTTCTGGCGCGGTCTGCTGCGCTGGCTGGAGGCCGAGCCGCTCCGGCACGGGGCGATCTCGCGCGAGGACCTCGCGCTGATCCGGGTGACCGATTGCGAGGACGAGCTCGTCGACTGGATCGAGCAGGGCTACCGCAGCCAGCAGGCGTCGGACCGGCGCGAGGGCCCCGCCGGCGGCTAGCCGCACGCGACTAGCGAGCCGTTCCCTCCACGAACTCGAAGAGCGTCTGGCCGATCTGGATCTCGTCGCCCGGCGCGAGCGCGATGCTGCGCACGCGCTTGCCGTTGACCTTGGTGCCGTTGGTCGACTGCAGGTCCTCGATCACGTAGCGGTCCTGCTCGTCGTCGTAGAGGACGATCGCGTGCTCGCGGCTGATGCCCTCGTCGAGAAGCGTGATGTCGGTGCCCGGGTTGCGGCCGATCAGCGTCTCGGAGCTCCCGAGCTCGTAGCGCGTCCCCTGGAAGCCACCGGTGCGGATCACCAGGGCCGCGCGCTTCGCGACCGGGGCGGCATCGCTCACCGACATCGGCGCCACTCCCGCAGGCAGGACTCCACGCGCGCGCAACTCGCGCGCCCTGCCGGCTATCGGCGCGGCGCAAGCTGCGCTTGAGGCGAGCGGCGGCGCGTCAGAGACGGCGGTGGCGCAGGGCGGGCAGGGCGGCGCGGACGCGGTCCTGGTCCTCCAGGCGGCAGTCGGCGAACACGGGACCGGGGACGTCGGGGGCGCGCGCCAGCACCAGTCCCCACGGATCGACGATCATCGAGCGGCCGTAGCTCGAGCGGCCGCCACCGTGGTCGCCGACCTGCGCCGCCGCCAGTACGAAGGCCTGGTTCTCGATCGCGCGGGCGCGGAGCAACACCTCCCAGTGATCGCGGCCGGTCTCGCGCGCGAAGGCTGAGGGAACCGCGAGCCAGCGCGCGCCCCGCTCGGCGAGGCAGCGGTAGAGCTCGGGAAACCGCACGTCGTAGCAGACCGAGAGGCCGACGATCCCGAAGGGCGTCTCGAAGGCAACCGGCTCCGCCCCCGGCGCGACGCGCTCGGACTCGCGGTACGCGAGGCCTCCCTGCGCGGAGAGGTCGACGTCGAACAGGTGGATCTTGCGGTACACGGCCGCGATGCGGCCGTCGGGCGCGAGCGCGACGCTGGTGTTGTGGACGCGGCCGCCGCGCGCGTCGGCCGTCGCCTCCGGGAAGGTGCCGCCGAGCAGCCAGATCCGATGGCGCTCGGCGAGCTCGCGCAGCGTGCCGACGATCTCGCCGTCGAGACCCTGCGCGCACGGGATCGGCATCCCCTCGCGGCGCAGGAAGGCGAAGTTCTCGGGCAGCGCGACCAGCGCGGCGCCCTGCTCGGCGGCCGCGGCGACGAACTTGCGCGCGGCCGCCAGATTGGCGCCCACGTCGTCGGTCGAGGTCATCTGCACCACGGCGACGCGCATCGCGGGCCCAGGATGCTAGCGGCGGAACTGGCCCGGATCGATGCCGGTGCGGCGGATCACGTCGTAGAAGTCCTTGCGGTCCTTCTGCGCGAGGCGCGCCGCCTGGCTGATGTTGCCCTCGCAGAGCCGCAGCAGACTCTGCACGTAGCGCGCCTCGAAGGCGCGCTTGGCCTCGCGGAACGAGGGCACGCGGTCCCCGGGCGCGGCGAGCAGCAACGCCTCGGCGCTCACCGCCCCGCCGCTGGCGAGCCGCACCGCCTGTCGCACGCGCTCGCGGAGCTCCGCGGCGTTGCCCGGCCAGGGCTCCTCGAGCAGCGCGGCACGCGCGTCGGGCGCGAAGCCGATCGGCTCGATGCCGAGCTCGCTCGCCGCAAGGGCGAGGAAGTGCGCGGCGAGCGGGAGCACGTCCTCCGACCGCTCCGACAGCGGCGCCAGCACCACCTCCTGGCAGGCTTCGCCGAGCGGATGCGCGGCGGGCAGGCGATCGCAGGTCGCCACGATGCGCGCGCGCAGCGAGCGCTCCTCGGCGTCGCCCTCGGGCCGATAGCGGCCCGCGGCGATCGCGCGCGCAAGCGCGCCCGCGACCGCGGGCGACAGCGCCTCGAGGCCCTCGATCAGAAGCGTGCCATTCGCCGCGCGTTCGAGCGCACCTACGTGGGCTTCGGGCAGCGCGGGGTAGGTATCCACCGCGCAGCCGAACAGCTCGCGTCCCTGCAGCGGCTCCGGCACCGACGCGCACGGCAGCGTCACGAGCGGCCCCGACGCAGCGGGACTCCACGCGTGCACGGCGCGCGCGAGCATCGTCTTCCCGCATCCCGACGGACCGCGGATGATCACCGCGCGGTCGCCGCGCGACGCGAGCAGTGCGTGGTCGATGGCGCGCTGCGTCGCCGCGCTGGCCGCGACGATGCGGTCCTCGCGCCGGCGCCCGCCCCGCGGTGCGGCCGCGTCGACCACAGACGCGGCGTCGAGCCGCTCGGTCGCATGCAGTTGTGCTCGAGAAGTGGCTCCGTCGGACATCTCTCCCCCCCGCCCGCTGGTGCCGGCAACGGAAGGCTATGGAGAAACACACGGGTTTGTCAACGAAAATAGGGGCTTGAGCGATGATTCTGCGAGGTTGGGGTTGACCGGCCGGCGCCGGGACGGCGATGATGGCCCGCCATGCCCCCCACGGTGCAGCGGCTCCCCGACTCCCTGGTCGACCAGATCGCGGCGGGCGAGGTGGTCGAGCGGCCGGCCTCGGTCGTGAAGGAGCTGGTCGAGAACGCCCTCGACGCCGGCGCGGAGCGGCTGCGGATCGAGGTCCGCGAGGGGGGCGCCGCGCTGGTCGCGGTCTCGGACGACGGCTCCGGCATGAGCCCCGAGGACGCGCGCCTCGCGCTCGAGCGGCACGCCACCAGCAAGATCGCCAGCGGGGAGGACCTGACCCGGATCCGCACCTTCGGCTTCCGCGGCGAGGCCCTCCCAGCGATCGCCTCGGTGTCGCGGCTGCGGCTGCGCACGCGCGCGCGCGGCGCCGCAGAGGGCTTCGAGATCGAGCTCGAGGGCGGCAAGTGCCTCGACGCACGTGCGGCCGGCGGGCCGCAGGGCACGCGGGTCGAGGTGGCGGACCTGTTCCACAACGTGCCGGCGCGCCGGAAGTTCCTGAAGACGCAGGGGACCGAGTGGGGCCACGTCGCGGACTGGCTGGCGCGCGCCGCGCTGGCGCTCCCAGCGGTCCACTTCGACGTGCGGCGCGACGACCGGCCCGCCGTCAGCTGGCCGGCGGTCGGCGACCTGATCGAGCGCATCGCCGCGGTCTTGAGCGAGCGCGAGGCCGAGCCGCTCGTCCCGGTCTCCGGAGAGCAGGGCGCGCTGCGCCTGCACGGCTTCGCATCGCGCCCCGACGCCCATCGCCCCACCGCGGCGGGCGTCCACCTGTTCGTGAACCGGAGGCCGGTCCGCGACCGGCTGCTGCGCCACGCGCTGCTCGACGCCTACCGGGACGTGCTGCCGCGCGGCCGCTACCCGACGGCGCTGCTCTACCTCGAGCTGCCGCCACAGGCGGTCGACGTGAACGTGCACCCGGCCAAATGGGAGGTGCGCTTCGCGGACCCGGGCGCCACACACCGACTGGTGACGAGCGCGCTGCGCGATGCGTTCGGCGCGCGGCGCTGGCTCGCGCTGGGGGAGGGCGCGCAGCGCCCGCCGCTGGCCGCCGTGCGCGAGCGCGCGGCGGCGCCGGGAGACTGGATCCTCGCGGGCCCGGAACGGGTCCAAACTGCGGGGGCGCGCACCGGATCGAGTCCCACAGCCGCGCCGCCGGCCGAGGTCGCCGCGCGGCGTCCGCTCCCGTTGGCGGAGCTGCGCCTGCTCGGCCAGCTCCACGCCACCTATCTGCTGCTCGAGGCGCCCGACGGGCTGCTGCTCGTCGACCAGCACGCGGCCCACGAGCGCGTGCTCTTCGAGCGGCTGCGGGCGGCCTGGCGCGAGGGCGGCGTCGCGCGCCAAGCGCTGCTCGCGGCCGAGACCGTCGAGCTGGCCCCGGATCGGGTGGCGCGCTTGGCCGCCGCGGGGCCCGCGCTCGAGCGGCTCGGCTTCGAGGTCGAGCCGTTCGGTGCGGCGGCCGTCGTCGTGCGCGCGATCCCGGCGCTGCTCGCCGGCCGCGACCCGGCGCGGCTCGCCGCCGAGCTGGCCGACGACATGCCGCCCGATGCCGCGGGCGGCGCTTCACTGCGGGCCCCCGAGGCCGCCGAGCGCCTGTTCGCATCGCTCGCCTGCCACGCCGCGCGGCGCGCCGGCGAGCGCCTCGACCCGCGCGAGCAGCAGGCGCTGCTCGCCGCGGTCGACGCGATTCCCTGGGCGCCCACCTGCCCGCACGGGCGGCCGGTCGCGCTGCCGCTTTCGCGCGGCGAGATCGAGCGGCGCTTCGGGCGCAGCTGAGCGCCCAGCCACGTCTCGGCGCCAGCCGCTACGTTCCACGCATGGCGAGGGAATCCCGGCGTCCGGTGGTCGTGATCGCGGGGCCGACCGCGGCCGGCAAGAGCGCGGTCGCGATCGAGCTCGCGCTGCGCTTCGGCGGCGAGATCGTGAACGCCGATTCGATGCAGGTGTACCGCCACCTCGACATCGGCACCGCCAAGCCGTCGCTGGCGGAGCGCGCCCGGGTCCCGCACCACCTGCTGGACGTCGTGACCCCGGACGTCGCCTACAGCGCCGGGCGCTATTGCCGCGACGCCAGGGCCGCCGCCGCCGCGATCCACGCGCGCGGCCGGATCGTCTTCCTGACGGGCGGGACCGGGCTCTACGTGCGCGCCTTCCTGGAGGGCCTGATCGAGACGGGCGACGCGGAGCCGGGCGTCCGCGCCGAGCTGGAGCGCGAGGCCGAGCTCGCCGCCGCCCAGGGCGACCCGCTGCGTCTGCACCGCCGCCTCGGATCGGTCGATCCGGACGCCGCGCGCGCGATCCATCCGCACGACCTCCGCCGCATCGTGCGCGCGCTCGAGCTGCAGCGGCGAACCGGCACACCCGCCTCGCGGCTGCGCGCCGCGCACGACTTCTCCGATCGGCCTTTCGCGGTGCTCTATCTGGTGCTCGATCCAGGGCGCGCAGCCCTCGATGCTCGCATCGACGCCCGCGCGCAGGCGATGCTCGACGCGGGGCTGCTGCGCGAGTGCCGCGCGCTCGTCGCGCACGGCTATCGAGCGGAGCTGCGCCCGCTGCAGGCGATCGGCTACCGGCACCTGATGCCGGTGGTCGAAGGACGCGACACGCTCGCGAGCGCGCTCGAGGCGATGCGCCGAGACACGCGCCGCTTCGCACGGCGCCAGCGCACCTGGTTCCGCAGCGTGCGCGAGGCGACCTGGGTGCACCCCGATGCGCTCGCTCAGATCGAGGCGTTGGTGCGCGATTTCCTGGGAGAGCGCTCCGCGCGCTCGCCGGAGCGCCTGGCGCGCACGGAGCCCGGCTCACTGCTGGGACGGTGAGACGTAGTCGACGCCGAACTTCACCTTGAACGCGTCCGATCCCGTGTCGACGAGCGCTTGGTTGTTCTCCGGAAGGTCGTAGATCGGACTCATGTCGGCCTTGAAGGGGACGAGCACGATGCCCGGCACCAGCTCGAGCAGGCCCGCCAGGCCGCGGATCGCCGAAGCGCCCGCGTTCACGCTCATCGCCCAGACCACACCGAAGATCGGGTAGGCGATCTTCACCGCGGTGGTGTCGTCACTCGCCTTCCAGTTCGTGTAGACCGCCTTGGTGGCGACGTACGGAGAGAGCACGAGGTCGAGCGGGAAGAAGAGGATGTTCTGCGCCGAGCGTCTCAGCGTCTTGGTGCCGGCCTGGCAGTCACCCGGCGCGGCGGCGACGAGGGACGCGACGAGCCCGGCGACGATCGCGAAATGGCGCGCAGAGCCGACCACGGATTCTCTCCTTCGATCTCGTGATACCCGGCGCGAGCCTAGTTGCGCACGGCTGCAATTGTCAAGCAAACTCCGCGCCTCCCGGGCGCTTCTCCCACGCGTTGCAGGACGCCCCGAGGTCGGATGCGCCCCTGTCTGATCGCCATCGTCGGCCGCCCGAACGTCGGCAAGTCGACCTTGTTCAACCGCTTCGCGGGGCGCAGGCGGGCGATCGTCGACGACCAGCCGGGCCTGACACGCGACCGCATCGCCGAGGAGGTCGAGGTCGGCGGCCGCCGGATCCTGCTGGTCGACACCGCCGGGCTCGAGCCGATCTCGACGGGGGACGCGCGGGGCCGCGAGGAGGGCAAGGAGCTGCAGGCGGCCGTCCAGGCCCAGGCGCGCGCCGCGGTCGCCGAGGCGGACGCGGTGCTCTTCGTGGTCGACGCGCAGGCCGGACTGCTGCCCGAGGACGCGGCGATCGCCCGCGAGCTGCGGCGCGCCAGCAGGCCGCTCGCGCTGGCGGTGAACAAGGTCGACTCGCCGAAGCACGAGCCGCGCGTGGCCGAGTTCCATCGGCTCGGCTTCGAGCGCGTGCACGCGATCTCGGCCGAGCACGGCCGGGGCGCATGGGAGCTGCTCGAGGAGCTCGTCGCGGCGCTGCCGCCGGAGCGCGGCGAGGCGCCGGGCGCCGTGCATCCCGATGCGATCCGCGTCGCGCTCGTGGGTCGACCCAACGTCGGCAAGAGCTCGCTCGTGAACCGGCTGGTCGGAAGCGAACGCGTGGTGGTCTCGGAGCAGGCGGGCACCACGCGCGACGCCGTCGACGTCGTGCTCGAGCGCGAGGAGGCGACCTACGTGCTGGTCGACACGGCCGGCCTGCGGCGGCGCGGGCGCCAAGACCGCGTCGGCGAACGGCTCAGCGCGCTGATGGCGCTGCGCTCGATCGAGCGCGCCGAGGTCGCGCTGCTGGTGAGCGACGCGTCGCAGGGGTTCACCGAGCAGGACGTGCACCTGGCCGGCCTGGTGCGCGAGCGAGGCTGCGCCGCCGCCGTGCTCGCGAACAAGTGGGATCTGGTCGTTGGGGCGGACGCGGCGCGCGCGCGCGAGGAGATCCGCGAGCGGCTGCACTTCGCACCCGACACGCCGGTGCTGACGGTCTCGGCGCGCACGGGGCTGCGCGTGGAGCGCATCCTGCCGCTCGTCCGCCGACTCGCGCGCGCGGCGCGCACGCGCGTGCCGACCGCCGAGCTGAACCGCTGGCTGCAGGACGCGGCGGGCGCCCACGAGCCCGCGATGGCGCAGCGCGGTCCGCGGCGCCGCCCGCTGCGTTTCTTCTACGCCACGCAGGTCGCCGTACGTCCGCCGACCTTCGTGCTGTTCTGCACCGATCCGAGCGCAGTCAAGGACTCGTACCGGCGCTACCTCGAGAATCGGCTGCGCGAGCGCTTCGAGCTCGAGGGCACACCGGTGCGGCTCCAGCTCCGCGCGCGCGTGCGCAAGGGCAGGGAGCACTAGCGAGCCTCTCCGTTACACTGCCGCCTCCCGCAGCGCCGGAGATCCCGTGGCCCAGAAGCACGAGCCCACCGACACCCTCGAGGAGCTCGAGTCGCTCGGCGAGCGCCTGCTCGGCTGGGTGGAGGCCAACCCCGTCCTGGTGCTCGCGGTGGCGGGGGCGATCCTGCTCGGCGCCGCCGGCTTCGGGGGCTGGCGCGCCTGGCAGAGTGCGCGCGCCGACCGCGCCTCGAGCGCGCTGGCCGAGCTCCGCACCCAGTACGTGGTGGCGATGGGCGGGACCGCGAACGACGCGAAGGTCCCGGAGCCCGCCAACCCCGACACCGCTCGCTCGGTGCGCACCGAGTACGTCGAGCGCTTCGTCGAGCTGGCGCGGGCGCACGGCGGCACCGCAGCGGCTGCCCTGGGACGGCTCGAGGCCAGCGAGATCTACCAGAAGCTCGGCCAGCCCGACCGCGCCCTCGAGGTGCTCCAGCAGGGCGCGGCCGCGCAGCGATCCGACTCGCCGCTGCGCGGGATCCTCGAGGCGAGGATCGCGCGGCTCCAGGAGAACGCCGGTCGCTTCGACGACGCCGCGCGTGCCTACGAGGCCGCCGCGTCGATCCAGAGCTATCCGCTGCGGATCGAAGCCCTCGGCGACGCAGCTCGCTGCTACGCCGAGGCAGGCCAGCGCGAGGCGGCGCTTGCGATCTACGCCAAGCTGCAGACCGAGGCCCCGGACCGCCACCTCGAGCCGCACATCGAGGCGCGCCTCAAGGAGCTCCAGGCCAAGCCCTGAGCCTTCCAGCCGCCTTCGTCCGAATGTCCGATAAGATTCATTATGTCAAATGACAG
>Ga0335070_10000436_pt1 | contig 46506 bp, 51 predicted proteins | sample Lox_Sample_13_FD_206722 | JGI IMG/M metagenome (GOLD analysis project Ga0335070, IMG submission 206722) | Soil microbial communities from Loxahatchee National Wildlife Refuge, Florida, United States - Lox_Sample_1.3 | ecosystem: Environmental > Terrestrial > Soil > Wetlands | place: USA... | reverse complement strand
CTGACTTCTGCTCACCCATCATACCGTCTCTTGACGGCATTAGCGCATGGGCAGCTGAACAGATCTCCCCGGGTATGACGCACTCACTTTCTCCCCATCTACCTGTCGCATATACTTCCACCCCTTCCGGATGACTATTGGGCTTCAGATCTTTATGCCTCCTTGCCCAGGGATGGCTGCCTCTTATGCGCTTCGTGTTCCTCAGGCCGGGGATTTGCCTACCGCTTCCTTCAGACCCCATCTCACGATGATAGCCCTTGCGGTTCAGCTAACGGTTCCCCTCATCAAGGTCCGTAGAGGACTTTCACCTCCAAGTAAGTGCGCCCTGCCGGGCGCACATAGAAAAGCCCCCCAGAATACGATTCTGAGGGCTTGTGCTTTTGGACTATCTTTACCTAGCACTTTGTAAAACTTTCGGGAGATTTTTTAAACTTATCGCGACATTCTTCTGAGCAGAAACGATAATCTTTTCCTTTATAATTAAAACTGCTACCTGATGTTTTGTCATCTAACTCCATTCCGCACACGCAATCTTTCTCCATCTATCTCACCTCTTTCTCTTTTGATTTCACCTTCTACCCCTCATCTAAATATAGAAACTGAGTCCGTCTTTTTCAAGGTGAGTATGCCAAGCTAAGGAAATTTTTGAGATTGCCGCGTTCAAGAGTAAGCCGGATTCAGGGGTTCTTTTGTGTGTTTCCGGCGGTTTTCATGAAGACAAGAAAAAGAACGAAACTGCTTGTTTTGATGATGGCCATCATCAGACAAGATTGTTTGAGACCCAAAATGGGCAATAAGAGGATCCCTCCAACGAGTCCTCCAAAGAAACCTCCCAACAGATCCGCTGCATAGAGTAAGCCGGCTGTTTCGCCAAGGAATCCTTTTCCCATAAAGGAACTTAAATAAATTTTCGTTGCTAAAGGGAATTGGAGTCCGATCGACATCCCTGAAAGAAAAGACATCATTAAAACGACTCCATAGAGAAGGAAATAAATGATCTTATTTTCAAGATGATGAGCCGGTATGAGCAACAAAAAGGGAAATAGAACGGAGAAGAGAATGATCGCTATTTCTGTTTTCAAAAAAAGGAGAGGACTTTTTTTAATCTGACCCAGACGCTTTGTGATCAAGAAACTGCCTGAGGCAATCCCTAACATGAAGATCGCTATCAGAAACCCAATCTGGTGATAAAGATATCCATAAAGGGTTTGGAAGGCAAAGATAATAGCCAAGTTAAATATCATCCCCGTTAATCCGGTGGTCAAGATGGAATAAGTGATAGAATGAATGGAGAGACGAGGGGCTTTTATGAAAAGCGTTCCGAGCATCACGGTGATAAGGATGATTTTCGTGATGGACAAGGCAAGGCTGGACCGCTCATACCATTTAAAGACATCGGTGAGGTAAGGGGAAAAGAGACTGTTCCAGTAAGAAAGATTGAAGAAGACCGCCAGAGGATGAAAATCGGAGTTGATGGCAATCTTTCTTCCTTCCATTGACTGTGCAAACCATTGAACCCATCTTTCGTTAAGGCGGTAACCGATATAGTTTTTTGTGATGAGACTGGCTTGGATCTGTTTCTCTTCAAACCGTTTGGAAATTTCGTTGGAAGATAAGTTTTCAAGTGAATCGGAGTCGGAAGCCAGATAGAGGTTCACATCTCCCGGGATGATTCTTACGTGCCGATAAACATTCTTTAAGGTGTCCAAGATGCACCCATTTAGATCTCTCAGTTCAGGGCTGATATAAGTAAGAGAACCCGGAAGGGTCAGTACCAAGATACCATTTGGGTTCATCTTCTCCTTGGCCATGGAGAAAAACTCTGACGAAAACAAGCGGTTTGTCTGTAAAGACTGGGGAGCAGAAAGACCGATGAAAATGATATCGAATCGGCCTCCGGTTCTTTGGACGAAAAGTCTACCATCCATGTAATGAATCTTCACTCTTTTGTCCGAGAGTTCAGATTGGGTTAACGGTGTTGGAAATTCTTGAATTAGCTTCAGCAGAATGGGATCCAGTTCTACATAATCCACGTGCTTCACAGGGTATTTCAGAATTTCATGAATCATCCCTCCGGCCCCGCCGTTCAGGATCAAAATCGACTCAGGTTTTTCATGAAAGAGCATGGGGAAGTGAACAAAATCCTCAACCGAAGCAATATCCGGAACAGGGGTGGTGATGGACGGGACTCCATCGGCAAAGAAGGTGTACTGTTCACCTCTTTTTGTAACCGTGATGTTTCCGTAAATAGAATTTTCGTAATGAATGACATTCAACCCTTTCCACTGGGAGCGGATGGAGGATTGATGAATTGTGTTGGTGTTTTGAGGCAAAAGGCCATAGGCAAAGAGGAGGGGAAGAAGAATCGATAGAATGATGAGGGCCTTTTGAGAGGAAGTCTTTGAGGATGCTGGCTTCCGCCATAGCAGCAATACAGACGTGAGTGAATTCAGCAAGGAGATCGAAAAAGCAATCGTGAAAGGATTGAGATATTGAATGAGAAGAAAGGTGATGAGTAAGCCCCCGATCATGGATCCCATTGTTTCAATAATATAGACCTTGCCTATCGAAGCAGCATTTTCTTCGGAATACTGCGCATAAAGTTTACATCCGTAAGTAAATAGGGCTCCATAGGGGACGGTCAAGGGGAGTAAGATCAATAAGGATGAGTAGAAGATAGGCCCAAATCCAAGCGCCTCTCCCGGCGTAGCAAGAAGAATATTCTTAAAGATCCGGCAGAAAAAGATGGCAAAAGGGAAGGCTATAGAAAAGATCAGTTGGAATACCGCAAAAATTTCTAACTTCCTTTCGACGTTCTCGACCGATTTACCAATGAGGAAAGAGCCGGCCGCCACCAGGATTAACCAACTGGCGAGGATAATGCCGAGGGTGAGTTCGTTGCCAAGAAAGGAAACAAGCAGCTCTCTGAGGAGAATAATCTGAGCCGTAATACTGCTCAGACCCATGACAAACAAGGAAATTTTAAGGGTGAGTATTTTCATCGCTTTATTCATTAGCAATATATCGATTTTTTGTAAAGGGTGCCCAGTGAAATGGAGATGGGGTGATGCGGAGAAGGGGAGACAGTAAGAAGAGAAATGAGGAGATGGAAAGACAAAGAATAAGTAGAAAAGTATTGAGTTTAGGTCTATAACTCGTTGAATGACTTAGTTACTGAATGACTTAATGACTGCAGAATTTGGAATTTCAGACGACAAGGTATTTCTTGACAATTTCTTCGTTCTGCCAGATCTCCTCCATGACTCCTTGATACTGAATCATACCCTTTTCCAAGATGTAGCCCCGGTCAGAAGTTTTGCGGCAAAATTTGAGGTTCTGGTCCGCGAGAAGGATGGTTACTCCTTCACTTCGAATCCGACCGATGACCTCGGCCAGGTTTTGAACGATAAGAGGTGCCAGGCCTTCAGAAGGCTCGTCGAGAAGAAGAAGAGCAGGGTTTTTCATCAGTGCCCGGCCGATGGCCAGCATTTTCTGCTCGCCGCCGCTCAGCTGTGTTCCTCTTCGTTGCTTCAAATCAATAAAGACCGGAAAGAGCTCGTAAACCTTTTCAAAGGTCCATTGGACCTTTCCTTTGCTCGATAAACGGTGGGCCAATTCAAGATTTTCAAACAGCGTAAGATCAGGAAATATCCTTCGATCATCAGGAACGTAGCCAATTCCCATCTTTGCAATCTGGAAAGGGGGCTTCCCTACGATATCGGCGCTGTGAAGGAAAATCTTTCCGGATCGAGGAGGAGTGAGACCCATGATGGATCGGAGGGTAGTGGTTTTGCCCACTCCGTTTCTTCCCAGAAGGGAAACCACTTCTCCTTCCGTGATCAAAAAAGAGATCCCCTGAAGCACATGGCTCTGGCCGTAGAAGGTATTGATCTGATCCACTTTGAGAATCGAGCCCGGTTCGGGGATCATATTTTGTCCCAGAGAATATCCTCGCCCAGATAAACTTTTTTTACATCTTCGTTCCGTTTAATTTCTTCGGGCCTTCCATCGGCCAGGATTTGTCCCCGATGAAGGACGACAATTCGGTCCGAAAGGGAGAAGACGATGTCCATGTCATGTTCGACAATCACAAAGGTTGATTGTTTTTCACGGGACAATCTTCGTATATTCTCCAAAACCTTGACTCGCTCCACTGGGTTCATTCCTGCAGTGGGCTCGTCCAGGAATAGAAGTTTGGGTTCTGAAGCCATGGCCAGTCCGATTTCAAGCAAGCGTTGGTCCCCGTGGGACAAGGTTCCAGAAAGAACATCTTTTTTACTCACCATGCCCAGTTCAGCAAGCAATTTTTCAACCCGCTCATTCACATCCGGAAAGGAACGGACAGGTTTAAAGAAACTGAGACTCCGATTCACTAACGAGAAAACCGGGATCTGGAGGTTCTCAAAGACAGAGAGTTTGGGGAAAATGTTCATGATTTGAAAAGAGCGACAGATCCCTTTCTTTACCCTTTTATGGATGGGCAGATCCGTGATGTCCTCATTACAGAAGAAGACTTTTCCCGAATCGGCCGGGATATTTCCGGTGAGCAGATTGATCAGCGTGGTCTTGCCCGCTCCGTTTGGTCCGATGATAGAAGTCAATACCCCTTCTTCAATCTGAAGGTGAATATCGTCTGCTGCGCTGACCACGCCGAAATATTTTCTCAGTTTTTCTGTCCGAAGGAGTTCCGCCATGCCATTCACTCAGATAAGCGTCAGTGCCACTACTCCTTTCTGGGCACCGTCACTTTTCGCTTCTACTTTTAAAGAGACGTCCGATTCGTTCCGTAAAAAAAATCACGATGCCTCCACGAAAAACTAAAACCAAAAAGACGACGATGGAGCCAAACCATATCAGCCAGTATTGGGTATATCTTACTATCAAATCCTTGATGAGATAGAAGAGAATCGATCCTACAATAGGCCCGGAAAAGGTATGAATGCCCCCGAGCAGAGTCACCATCACCGGTTCAGCTGACTGTGTCCAATGGGCAAGGGGCGGAGTCACCGTGTTTTCAAGAGGTGGCACGAGCGATCCAGCGAGCCCCGCATATAGGCCCGCGATGGTAAAAGAGAGGAGGCGGTAACTCCTGATCGAGATACCTGCAAAGGAAACCCGGTTTTCGCTATCGCGGATTCCTTTCAAGGTGAGGCCGAACGGAGAGTTGACAATACGATAGAGAACAAAAATCGCGATCAGTGAAATCACCAGGACAAAATAGTAATAACTTCCCATTGAGCTCATATTAATGCTGAGAATTCCCGGGATTTCAAAAGGAGCCCTTGGAATTCCGATCAGTCCGTCATCGCCGCCAGTCACCTCCCTCCATTTCCATGCGATGGAGTAAATCATCATCCCAAAACAGAGCGTCAGCATCGAGAAGTAGATTCGTGTGTGGCGGACGCAGAGGTATCCTAAGATCAGGGCCGCGATCCCTCCAGCCACCACTCCAGCAATCATACCTGCCAGCAATGATGGAATGATGAGAAGGATCTTGGCTGAGGCATACGCCCCCATTGCAAAAAATCCTGCTTGGCCAAAAGAGAGTAAACCGGTATACCCGAGAAGAAGGTTGAAACCCAGAGCGAACACAGAGAGGATAAGAATATGGATGGTCATGTAAAGGAGATATTTCCCTGCAAAGGTGGGAAGGAGGAGTAGAAATAAGATCAAAAATGCAAGAAGTAAGATTCGGGGTTTCATAGATTAAGGGCCGCAATGATCAATGTTCAATGATCAATTTTCAATTATCAATCGCCAAGGACAATCCTCAGTTCATACTAATTGCTCATTGCTAATTGATCATTGATCATTTTGCATTGTTTATTTTCCGAAGAGTCCCTCCGGCCTTACCATCAATACAATCGCCATCACAACAAAGATAATGAATAGCTCAAAGACGGGGAAGAGCAAAATTCCGAAGGAAGTTAAGATGCCTACAATCAAAGCCCCGACAAAAGCTCCCTTTAAGTTACCTAAACCGCCGATGACCGTGATGACAAAAGCTTGAATAATCATAGCTGTTCCGATTCCAGGTGCCACCACACGGACAGGTGTTCCTAAGGCACCTCCCAGAGCAGCGAGCATCGCCGCAAAAACAAATACGGTGGTGAAAAGGATTGGAATATTGATTCCAATGGCACTCGCCATCTCCCGGTCCGATGCAGAGGCTCGAATCATCCTTCCCCACCAGGTCTTCTCAAGAGTGAGCCAGAGAATGACCGCCACAGCGAGACCTGCAAAGATAATAAACATATTGTAAATGGGATAAGGCCTGCCAAGTATGGATAGGTTGCCTTCAAGAAAACTGGGCATCGGAGGGATCATGGCGACCCCTCCCCAGACCATTTTTACCAGATCATCAAATATTAAAATGAAACCGAAGGTTAGAATCAATTGATAGGCGAGATCGATATCATAGATACGACGAATAAAAAGGCGCTCAAGGATTGCTCCGATGATCCCGACGCTGATAAGGCTCAGTGCAATAGATAGCCAGAAATTAAGCCCAAGTTTTCCATAAAAGGTGAATGTGGCATAGGCGCCCAACATGAAAAGACTGCCGTGGGCAAAGTTTAAGACTCCCAGAACTCCAAAGACAAGGGTGAGTCCGGCGGCAAGAAGCCAGAGGTACATCGAAAAACTTAAGCCAATGAGGCTTTGGAAGAGTAATTTTTCAAACATGATTAAAGTTCAAAGGTAAGGCTCACGGTTCAAAGTCAAAAAGTTAAAAAGGGAGGGTTTTCCCCATAAACTAAGGGGGGAAGCAACCCTCCCAGAAATAGGAACTAACTATTTTGTTGCCGCCACAGGCGTAAAGGGTGGATGACGGAAATAATCTTTTGCCGGGATCACTTTCAGATCTCCAAGGACGGGGATCGTGTAATCTGGACTTTTCATGGCTCTTCCCGCGGGGACGGTATAAACAGCCTGATGGTCTTCCTTCCTAACCAAACGGGGACCTCCTGGAGTTTTTAATTCCATTCCTTCCAGCGCAGCTGCGACCTTAAGGGTTTCAATCGACTTGGCTTTTTCGGCTCCCGCTTTGATTGCATACATGCTTGAATAGCTGCCCTCTGCAGAATAGTTTGGATACCTTCCCCATCTCTTTCTGAAGGCATCGACAAAGGCCTTGTTTTCAGGCGTGACTGGCCAGTTATGAATGTATCGGGCGGTGCCCCAAAGGTTTCCTTTAAATTTATTACCAGCAATTTCATTCGAGAGCCCTTCAAGGACGTCGACCGAACCACCCATTCCCTGCCACCAGGCCTGGATCTTATCAAACACTCCAAGCATCAGCGCTTGCCTGAGAAGCATGACGCCTTCACCAGCCCAAGGGGTCGCAAAAATCGCATCAGGCTTTTCTGCCATCACAGCTGAGATGTGGGAGGAGAAATCCATGGTCCAGAAGGGAGCCCAGGCAGCTGCCACGAATTCTACGTCAGGCCGGAATTTCCTAATATTTTCCTTGAACAAATTCCAGGCCACATAACCGTATTCGTAATCGCAGTTGATGCCTGCCCAACGTTTGATTTCTGGATTGTCTTTGAAAACCCATGCGGCTAAGGCATCCTGATAAACAGGCGCCACCAGTCTGAAAATCTGTTTAATCCCTTTTTGGTATACCAGCTCTTCAGTCAGTCGATGGGTAGCGCCGTGAGTGACAAAGCAGAGCCGATTGAGTTCCGGTAATACAGGGCCAACTGCCATTGCGCTCCCGCTCGAATCAATCCCAAAAAGAAAGTCAGCTCCCCAGTCCGTCACCAGATATCTGGCATTTTTGACGGCAGTCGCTGGCTTCAACTCTTCATCCATAAATTTCATTTCGAGTTTTCTGCCTAAGATTCCGCCTTTGGAATTGATCTGTTCAATGGCAAGTGTAGCTCCAGCCATCATCTGCCAGCCATAATCGGCATGGGCCCCTGAAATAGCACCCTGTCCGCCGATCTTGATGGGGCCGGCCGCCTTCTTGGCCTGACCATAGGTTACTTTATAACCTCCCAATCCTGTTCCCAGTGCCACACCACCCACCACTGCATTCTTCAAAAAATTCCTTCGCGTGATTTTCTTTGTCATAAACCCACCCTCCTTTCGGGATTAACTCCTTTGCAGATTTCCTTTGAGTTCCTTCCTTTTACTCCAATCATCTTCTTTCTGTCAATACAATTTTGTTAGGATGTTTTTTTCTTCATCGCTTTTTCAGAAGCTGCTTTCCTTCCAGCTATCCGCCCCAGGACGACACATCTTGCCAGCGAGCCTCCACCGATATAGTCATCGTAGAAAATGCCTCCAACACACTCCCCTGCAGCGTAAAGCCCGAGTATCACCATACCATCCGGTTCAAGAGCTTGACAAGTCGTGTTTATCTTAATCCCACCCATTGTCAATGTGATTCCGGGAACCAGGGGATAGAAGGCGTAGAATTTTGGTGTCATTATTTTGGATGCATTTGCTCCCTTTGGAGGCTTTATATCCAAAGCCTTACCGTCCTTTACTGAGTTATTGAATTCTTCGACGGTGACTTTCAACGCAGCAGGAGGGGTTCCTATTTTTGAAGCGAGATCCTCGACGGTATCCGCTTCAATCACTTCTATCCCTAAACCTTGGAAAAGCTTGAAGGCCGCGCTCACTCCAGGTGTCTTCTTTAACTCTTCGTCAAAGACTAAGGCCGCCTTTTGCTCAGGTTGCTTCATGGTTGCTTTCCCAACAATTACGTACCCTTTTGATTCATCCACAAACCGTTTCCCTTCTTTGTTGACGGCGATGCAGAATGGTATAGCGGTGAAAGGATTTCCAGCAGCCGTGTTCTTCGGGCTTACTCCTGCTATATGAAGCGTGGCGATACCTCCCATATTTACCAATATTGCTCCCGCCTTGTGTGCCATTTTTATACCATCTCCGGTGGACCAAGAGACTCCTCTTACCATCATCTCGTCCGCATCATGGTCTACCCAGAGCTCCAACATCTCTTTATTGGCTGAATATCCACCACTGGCAATGATGACGGCCTCGGATATATAATCCTTGACGCCCGCACTATCTATAGCCTTAACCCCAATTACTTTTCCTCTCGTGTCCATGATCAATTCTTTTGCTTTTGTTTCATAGGCTACTTTTGCACCGCGTTTTTCCAAAACATCAAGAAGTTTCTCAATCGCTTTAGGCATTCCCTTAAAAAGTCCAGGAGTAGCAACAACCCATTTAGCTCGAACCCGCGGGACCGGGATGGGTGGCGTAAACTCCATTCCCTGTGCCTTTAACCAATCTACTCCGTCGAGAACCTGGTCTGCTAAAAGTCTTGTCAGCTCTGGGTCCCCTTTTCCCATGCTTATTTTTATGAAGTCTTCATAATAGCCATCCTTAGCCTCCTTCGTATTTTCACTGGGTGTCGCTATGACTCCTGCAGAAAGCCTGGAATTCCCTCCCGATTTATCCTTGCTCACTTTTTCCAAAATGATAACCTTCGCACCTTGACTGGTCGCCTCGAGTGCTGCGGAGAGAGCAGCGAGCCCTGTACCGATGACCACCACATCACACTTTTCTTTGCTAATTCCTGCCGGTAATTGAGCTGATGCACTCCGGACGTCCTGGCCCAGGGCGATCGCTCCCACGCCAATCCCTGTTCTCTTTAAAAATTGTCTTCTCGTTATTTTCTTCATAGGGATTCCTCCTTCCCGAATGTTGTTTCTCAGTTAAGGCACTTTAAAATTAAATTCATGGCAAGTACTACAATAATTCTCGGACGGTTTGTGGCCGTGATGGCAGAGCTCGCACTTTAAGTCCCCTAAGTGTGAATCATGTGGGTTGGGCACGACCTTACGCGACATCTCGGCGATCTTCTCCTGATTTCCATGGCACCCATAGCAAATCGCCGTTGGAACCTGTTCTTTGGGCGGGTTCTCTTTGTGGCAACCCTGACAGGAGATACCAGCGACTTTGTGTTTATCCGATAAGAAGGATGGTTCGGCCTCTAAAAAGGAGAAAGGAAGGTACAAAGAGTTAAGCAGGCAGATACAGATAACAAAGGTTTTAAAATGTCTTATCATCTTTAGCTCTCAACAACCCTTTTAAAACATCATTTTGCTAATTTTAGTACACGATATTGTCACGACAACGACACACCACCTCCTTGTCCAAAAAAATGAAAGGGATTAAAGAATCAGAAAAGGATTACCCGGTGAAGAAATAACTTCCATTTTTCTCCCACCCAGGCATAACTTAACAAAACCCAAAAATTTGTCAAGTTCTAAGATCCGTTCAAGGAAAGAGACCTCCTTGTCGTGTGCCCATTTAAATCGATGACGAGATTTGTCCAGCTTTACGGGTTGAAGGGAAACAGGGTAGTCGAGGGGCAGAGCACCCAATTTATTTCTTTCGGAGGCATCGTGTGTTCATTTCTCCCTCCGCGGCGGCTTATTTTTTCCCGTTTAAAATTCGAGTCCCTGTATAGATGTAATGGAATCCCGAAAGAATGGTGAGGACGGCAGTCGCATAAATGGAGATGAAAGAGAGTTGTTGAAACGTCGGGGAGTAACCCTTCATTAAGACGAGAAGGATGGTGGCAATTTGAAAGCCAGTGGTCAACTTGCTTAAAAAGCTGGGTTTGATCTCTGGGCGATAGTTGGTGAACCACATTACCAGAAAACCCACGAGAATGATGACATCCCTGGTGATGACAATGACGACCAGCCAACTGGGGATCAATTCAATAATGGCGAGGGAGATGAATGCGGAAGATAGAAGAAGCTTGTCAGCAATGGGATCGAGATAAGCTCCTAGTTCGGTGCGTTGATGAGTAACGCGGGCGATGAGACCGTCAATCCCGTCTGTGATCCCTGCAATGGCAAAGGTGAAAAAAGCCCATTCGAAATTTTTATTGATGATGAATATGACGAAAAAAGGAATCAGAAGAACCCTTGCCAAGGTCAGGATATTGGGTAGATTCATGGGTTAAGATAATAATAGTTTGGAGTGATTGGTTCGGTGTTCGGCGTATTTCCCTTTCAGGCTCCGAACTTTTAACTCCGAACTCGGAACTAAAAATGGATTAGGGGGATTCGTATGTATTTTCAGCTTCCCCTTTATAGAGTTCTTTAAAAGTCGTAAACTTATCTAAGAAAGCGAGTTCAACCTTACCGATCGGACCGTTTCGCTGCTTCCCGATGATGATCTCTGCTTTACCGCGGTTCGGGTTGTCTTCTGACCTGTTATACACTTCGTCGCGATAGATAAAAATGATCAAATCGGCATCCTGCTCAATCGCCCCGGATTCACGAAGGTCCGACAACTGGGGTCTGTTTCCTGTTCTTTCCTCAGTCTTGCGACTGAGCTGGGAGACAGCGATTACAGGGATATTGAGTTCTTTGGCAAGAGCTTTCAAGGATCTGGATATTTCTGAGATCTCCTGCTGGCGGCTTTCGACCCTTGCCCTTCCTTTCATCAGCTGCAGGTAGTCCACAATCAGCATCCCCAGACCACCCCGTTCCGTTTTCAAACGACGGGCCTTTGCTCTCAATTCGAGAACGGAGAGGGCAGCGCTATCATCGATATAAATGGGTGCATCGGAGAGGTTTCCCGCAGCAATGGTCAACCTCGGCCAATCGCTTTCACCCAGAAAGCCGCTTCTCAGCTTGGTTCCTTCCACATGGGCTTCGGAACAGAGCATACGGATGACCAATTGTTCCTTCGACATCTCCAATGAAAAAATCGCGACAGGATTTTTTTTCTCGATCGCCGCATATTGTGCAAGGTTGAGGCAGAAGGCCGTTTTTCCCATGCTGGGCCTACCGGCAACGATGATCAGGTCCGATGGTTGGAAACCTGCTGTCATCCGGTCCAGCTCCTTAAAGCCTGAAGGGACACCCGTCACGAGTTCTTTCTTCTCATAGAGCCTTTCAAGGATTTTAAAACTGCCCTTGACAATATCCTTGATCGGGTAGAACGAAGGCCTGACTCTGTTCTCAGAGATGTCGAAGATGGCCCGCTCGGCCTCGTCAAGAAAACCTTCAACATCCCCCCGGTCTTCGTAGCTCTGGGTGATGATGTCCGTTGAGGTTTGGATCAACTTTCGAAGGATGGCCTTTTCCCTTACGATTTTTGCGTAATATTCAATGTTGGCTGCAGTGGGAATCAAATCGATGAGAGAGGCGACGTAAGAGGCCCCCCCTACCGAATCGAGATGGCCGCTATTCTTCAATTCGTTGGTGAGGGTGATCGAATCCGCGGGTTCATCCCGTTCGGACAGAACGATCAGAGCTTCGAATATCTTACGATGCGAATCCCGGTAGAAGTCGTCGGGTTTGAGGATCTCCATCACCTTATTGATCGCATAATTTTCAATCAGAATTCCTCCCAGTACGGACTGTTCCGCTTCGATATGCTGGGGAGGAAGTTTGTGGGAGGAGAAGTCCGCATCACTCATAAAGGTTTACTCCTGAACTACCCAAACTTTGAGCTGGGCGGTCACTTCCGAATTGAGTTTGATCGGTACGGTAAACATCCCTAAATTCTTGATGGGCTCCTCCATGGCGATCTTTTTTCGATCCACGTCGATTCCATTTTCCTTCAGATAGTTTTCAATATCCATGGAAGTGATGGAGCCGAAAAGTTTTCCACTTTCCCCCACCGTTTTCGCAAAGGTGCAGGAGAGCTTCTCAATCTGCAAGGCCATCTTTTCTGCATCCTTTTTTGACTTTTCCACCCGCTGCTGAACCTGGCGCTTCTGATGTTCGACCATTTTAAGGCTTTTCTCTGTAGCGAGAAGAGCCTTCTTCTTGGGGATCAGATAATTTCTCCCGTATCCGTCGGAGACCTTCACCAGATCTCCGGCCTTTCCCAAAGAGGGAACATTCTCTAATAAGATAACCTGCATGGACCACCTCCTTACCTCCGGCAAAACCGGGGGAAACACGAAATCCTAATTTCGAAATCCTAAACAAATCTGAAATTCCAATTTCAAAATTCAAAACCTTTGTTTTGGGTTTTTGTGTTTTAGAAATTGGTGTTTGTTTAGGGTTTAGCGCTTAGAGTTTTGAGTTTCCACATCAAGTTTATCAGGAAAAAAACAAATTCCTTCCATTCAGACGACCATCATCCCTCGAAAAGTTTAATGGCTGGCTGTCGTAAACGGCAGAATGGCGATGTTGCGCGCTCTTTTAAGAGCCACCGTCACCTGCCTCTGATGTTTTGCACAGTTGCCCGAGATCCTTCGGGGAATGATCTTTCCGCGCTCCGTAATAAAATATCGAAGGATCTTCGGATTCTTGTAATCAATATCCAGTTTCTTATCCGTACAGAATCGGCAGACCTTCCGCCTCATAAAAGGTTTTTTCTTTCTGTCCTGTGGTGTTCTTTCTCCTGGCCTTTTCATTCTATTCTCCTTGCTTCTTTAGCTTTCTTTCTTGATTCTTCTCATCGATGGTCCGTAGGTCCGTAGCGATCACTTCTGTCCGACTTCGGCTTTTCCCTTCCGGTGTTTGCCAATTTCGCTGGTTGAGCTTACCGATGACCATGAGATGTTGACCGCTTTGAAGGAGATCAAGGTCAAACTCCGCCAATTTTCCAATGGCCACGATATTGATTCGATTTCGCCCTCCTCGACCTGACCCATCATGATGAGGTGTTGACTCCTCAGAATCGTTCAATTCCAGGAGGAATTGGATGACGGGTGATCCATCCGGACGATAATGGCGACGCGAAGGAGTGACCACCTTCCCTGTGAGAATCACACGATTCGAGGCGGTCATGCCTTCTCCGTGACCGCGGGTTCCTCCTCTTGGGTCTCTTCCGGTAGCGGAGCTTCTGAGGAGGCTGCTTGTCGCTCGCCCAATCGGACCGACTGGAACTTAATGACGGCATCCATGACTCGAAAGTTCCTCTCCAGTTCGGAAAGCAAGGCAGGCGATCCCAGGAAGTGGATTAAGATGTAATGACCCTTAGATTTCTTTTTGACGTCGTAGGCGAGTTTTCGTTTTCCCCAATCTTCAACCTTTAAGATTTCTCCGCTGGCTTGGGTGAGGATTCCTTTGATTTTTTCGACCGTTGATAATGCCTGTTCTTCCTCAAGATCGGGGTCCAAAATGAAAATAGTTTCATATTTCCTCATAATAACCTCCTCGTGGATTATAGCCCTAAAACAGAGTTTAGAGCAAGGGGGCAAAGCCTTGACAAATTACAAATTTTAGTCATTAAGTCACTGAGTAATTAAGTCATTCAATGACTTACTGACAAATGACCTACCTAATGACCTCAGGATTTTAATACATCCTGTTTGACAACTCCTGCAATATGGCCCCGGTTGACCTTCACTCTTACCTTGTCGGAGATTTCAACAGTAATTTTGTCATCCTTAATGCCCGTCACCCGGCCATAGATGCCACCGGCGGTTAAGACATTATCCCCTTCCCTAAGGTTTGACAGCAGACTTTGATGTTCTTTCTTCTGCTTCTGCTGAGGCCGAATAAGGAGAAAATAAAAGATGACAAAGATGAAAATGATGGGCAGGAAACTCCAGATTTGAGATCCTGTCCCTCCACCCCCTCCCGGTGCCATCCCCATTGCGTGCGCCAAATCTATTCCCATAAGATCCTCCTTTTTATTTACCCCATCATCAATCGGATTGACAATCGGCTTCTGGCTCCGATCCGTGGCGTGAGGCGTGAAATTGACAAAAATCGGGAAGACGCCCTTGTTGGATGGCGTCCCTGATTCCCGCTAACAAACTTATATAATAATACAGATTATGCAGGGTATTCAACCTCGAAGACAAAATTTCCTTAGAAAGGTAGAGGTGACGAAGGTAGGCCCTGGAATAGTGGCGACACGTGTAGCAGCCACATGTTTCATCCACAGGTCTTGGGTCCTCGGCATATTGAGCCTGTTTGATCGACATCTTTCCCGAGGAGGTGAATAGCGTTCCGTTTCGGGCATTCCTGGTTGGAAGGACGCAATCGAAGAAGTCCACTCCGAGCATAACGGCATGGATCATGTCCTCAGGCGTTCCCGCCCCCATTAGATACCGAGGGGCGTTTTCCGGCAAAAGGGGAGTTGTCCATTCCAGGACGTCCAGCATCATAGACTTTGGTTCCCCCACGCTCAGTCCGCCAATGGCGTACCCTTGGAATCCCATCTCCACCAAAGTGTAAGCACTCTTCTCTCTTAAATCCCGGTGCACGCCACCCTGGACAATGGCGAAGAGAGCAGGGTCCTTCTCCTTTCTGACCTGAAGACACCGTTTTGCCCAACTGCTTGTCCGCGCCACCGAAACCTGTACATGTTCATAAGGTGAAGGGTAGGAGACGCATTCATCTAAGACCATAGCGATGTCGGAGCCGAGAGTCCTTTGAATTTCCATCACCTTTTCCGGTGTGAGAAAATGGGAAGAGCCGTCCAGATGAGATTGAAAAATCACCCCTTCTTCCGAAACCTTTCGAAGACTTCCGAGGCTGAAGATTTGGAAGCCACCGCTATCGGTTAGGATGGGCCTGTCCCAATGGATGAAGGTGTGGAGCCCCCCCAATCTGCCGATTGTCTCGTAGCCCGGTCGGAGGTAGAGATGGTATGTATTGCCCAAGATCGCCTCGACCCCTATCTCCACCAATTCTTCAGGGGTCAGGGATTTGACCGACCCCTGTGTGCCCACTGGCAGAAAAGCAGGGGTAGTGAAGGAGCCGTGATCCGTTTCAATCCTGCCTATCCTTGCCTGGGTAGATGGATCTTTTTTAGTGATCTCGAATCGGAAGGCCATAAGAGTCACGATTGGAATAGTGGAATATTGGAATAATGGAATGTTGGGTTCAAGTCTATCCAATCAGGCTTCAGGTTGAAGTAGACAATTCACAAGCCTTTAGCCCGAGGTGAACCTTTTTGTTCCCATTATTCCAACATTCCAACGTTCCATCATTCCACTCTTGTTATAGGATGAGCATGGCATCGCCATAACTATAAAATTGATATTTTTTCCGGATGGCTTCCTGATAAGCCTTTATTACAAAGTCTTTTCCCGCAAAGGCCGATACCAGCATGATAAGCGTTGATTTCGGCAGATGGAAATTGGTAATCAGCGCATCGATGACGCGGAAGCAATAGGGAGGATAGACGAAAAGAGAAGTCATTCCTTTGCCCGGCACCACCCCTCCTTGCCCGTCGGCAAAGGATTCAAGCGCGCGCGTCGTCGTCGTTCCAACCGCGATCACTCTTCCTGCCCGGGCTTTTGTATCCTTAATTTTTCTCGCCGTCTCCTCCGATATCTCTACCCACTCCGCTTCCATCGTATGATTTTCAACGTCGGAGGACTTAATCGGCGCGAAGGTTCCGATTCCAACGTGGAGGGTAATCATTGCAGTGCGTACGCCTCTTTCTGCGAGCAATCGAAGCGTTTCATGGGTAAAGTGAAGACCTGCCGTTGGTGCAGCGATCGATCCGTCCTGCTCCGCAAAAACGGTCTGGTAACGCTCTCTATCCAGCGGTTCGTCGTCGCGCTTGATGTAAGGGGGAAGGGGGATGTGGCCGATCTTTCGAAGGACATCAGCCACCTCACCTCGATCGGAGAAGCTGACCTTCCCTTTTCCATCTTTCACCTCGCCTACCTCACCTTCAAGACCTTGCTCAAATTGGATTCGAGCTTTTCGTTTTAATTTTGCTGAGCCCCTGATCAATGCCTTCCATTCTCCATTCGTTCCATTCCAGGGCGGAATGAGGAGCATCTCAACTTTTCCCCCACTCTCCTTTTTCCCGATGAGCCGGGCTGGAAGAACACGGGTATTATTCATGACTAAAAGATCTTCAGAATTTATCGATTCAGTGATATCTTGAAAAACTCGATGTTCGATCCTTCCGGTCTCACGATGAAGGATCATTAAAGAAGTGCCTCCCCGTTTGGGAGACGGGTATTGAGCGATTAGAGAGGCAGGAAGTTCGTAATCGAATTCTTCTATCTTCATATTCCACGACCGGAATAGGGCTAAAGCTGAGTAAAATTAACAAAGTCCGGATAAATCCGCAAGGATAATATTTCCCTTTGTTAGAACAGGCCAAACCCTTGGGTTGACATTTAGGGGGGTATCGATTAATCTCCAGATATATTTTGGCATTATAAGAGAAGGAGAATGAAGAAGTTTTCTTACAAAGATGCAGGCGTTGATGTTGAGAAAGGGGACGCTTTTATTCAGGCGATCAAACCGATGGTGGAATCCACATTTCGGCCGGAGGTCTTGACAAAGATCGGTGGGTTTGCGGGGTGCGTCTCTCTCAATTTGGAACGTTATAAGAAACCGATTCTCGTCTCCTCCACCGACGGAGTCGGCACAAAGCTGAAGATTGCATTTTTGATGGATCGTCACGACACGGTTGGGATCGATCTTGTGGCCATGTGCGTCAATGACATCGTGGTCAGCGGAGCCAAACCTCTCTTCTTATTAGATTATATAGCTACCTCCAAGTTGGACACGGAAAGGGCGAAGCAGGTCGTTTCTGGTATTGTTAAAGGGTGTATCGAAGCAGAATGTTCTCTCATCGGCGGTGAAACGGCGGAGATGCCAGGATTTTATAAAAAAGGCGAATACGATCTGGCTGGTTTTACTGTTGGGATCGTTGAGGATGCTCAATTGATCGATGGGTCGAGCGTGACGGTCGGGGATAAATTGATCGGGATCGGCTCCAATGGTCTCCACAGCAACGGTTTTTCCTTGGTGAGAAAATTGCTCCTCGATCAACAGAAAATGGATTTGGAGAAGCGGGTTGAAGAGATCGGGGAAGTACTGGGTGAAGCGCTCCTCCGGCCCACTCGGATTTATGTGAAAACCATTCTTAACCTCACGCGAGACTTCCATATCGGTGGAATCGCTCATATCACAGGCGGAGGCATTACAGAGAACCTTCCGAGAGTCATTCCAAAAGGATGCAAAGGAGTCGTCCATAGAGGGACATGGGAAATTCCGACGATCTTCTCTTTTCTGAAAGAGAAGGGAAAACTTCCTGAAGAGGAAATGCTTCGTACGTTCAATAATGGGATTGGGATGATCCTCGTCGTCAGACCGAAAGATGTGGATGACATTTTGGCCAGACTCCATTCACTGGGAGAGAAGGCTTTTGTCCTCGGAGAGGTAGGAAAGACGGAAAAAGAACAAGAGACGATCGAATTCGTCTGATCTTTCTTTCTCATCATCATCATATCTTTGTCTTACTTAAGTCGTCCCGTATCGTCATCATATGAAACCATCAGGAAATAGGCCAGAGGTGATTATATTAGGTTCCGGCCTGGGGGGTCTGGTAGCCGGAACCCTATTGTCAAAAAATAACCACTCCGTTCTGTTACTGAAAGAAAGAGGATACCAATCTTCCTATACTTTAAGAGGATACCGTTTCGAACCCTTTTCAAACTTTTCTGAAAAACTTTTAAAACCCAATCTTCTGAAAAAGATCTCTCAATCCTTAAACCTTTCTCTGGGACGGACCCAGGAAGAGGGTAAGCAGGCCAGCATCAGTCTTAGCAAATCAAGGCAGGCAGCCGGGTTTCAGGTGATCCTACCCAAGGCAAGGGTTGATATTTTTCCTCATGGTTCCTTATTCCAGAAGGAATGGAAGAGGGAATTTCCTCAAGAGCTGGGGCGGGTTGAAGAATTTTATAACCAGTTAAGTCAAATCCAACATCCTTTTCAAAGAGGAAATGGAAAGAATGTTTCTGCATCGTATTTCCCGCTGCGACAGAGATCTTTCATCACGAGAATTTTTCCATTCGACCCTTTTCCGAAAGAGAAGATGGACCAGAAGCTTCGTCTCTTTTCAAGAGAGTTCAGAGAATTCATTCAACTTCAGTTGATCTCATGGGGGAATCTCTATTCAGACCGATTTCCTATCTCCTTGGCCGCTCATATTCTATCTCATGAGGAGAATGGATCGAATCCAGATTTGGATCTGGGAAAACTGGAAGGACAAATCTCGAACCAATTTTTGCAGTACGGAGGAAGGGTCGAGGAGATTGAAAGGGTGAGAAAGGTAGATTGTACCTGGCGAAAGGGACTCACCCTGTCATTGGAAGGTGACCCAAGGGCGTTTGGCTGCCAATCCCTCATTCTTAATTCTCCTCTTCATCGGATTTCATCCGTCATGGATAAAGAGGCGAAGGGATTATCAAAGTGGCAGAAGAAGGTCAAACCCATGTATGTGATGATTCCTCTATTTTTGGGGATCCGCGAAAAAGGCATCCCCGTCGGGATGAAAGATCTTCTTATTTCTATTCTGGACCTCGAAAAGCCGTACGATGACGGAAACGTCCTGTTCCTTTCCCTTAGCGCGAAAGGGGATGAAACCCGGGCACCGGAGGGGAAGAGGGCCCTCACGGTTGAAAGCCTGATGAATGCGGAAAAATGGGGACAGACGCTTTTAGTCGATTACCAGCAAGGAGTGATGAAACATCTATGCCATCTCTTTCCCTTTCTTGAGAGTGAGATCGAATTTGTTGATTTCAAGTGGGCCAGTGATCATATTCCCAGGTGGTCTTATCCACATTTTCTTTATGAAGCGACCTCTGATTTTCGTTGGGTGGAAGAGGTTATTCCCACAAGAATGACAAGAAACATCTACTTTGTTGGGAAGGAGAATTTTCCTCCTTGGGGACTCGCAGGAGAGATTTTCAGCGGATTGACAGTGGCCCAATGCATATTGAAGAAATATTCATAACCCAAGGGGACAGGCACTTTGGGAATCTTAGAGTGCCTGTCCCCATCGGATCTGACAACCAAAATAGTTCCGGTCACTCTTCAGGCTTGGGAAGTCGACTTTCGGCGCAGAAAAATTATTTTCTCACTTCAAATTCATTGGGCACGACGGAGATGGCTTGTCTGTCCTTGATCAGGTCGTTGGAAAAGGACCTTGCCCACCTCAACCCGGATTCGAAGTGGGTTCGCCCGGACGTCAAATTCTATCGACACTAAATCCCCTGCAATAGGCTGTCATTGCGAGGAGTCCAGCCTTTCGGGGACGACGAAGCAATCCAGTAAGATATGAGATTGCCACGCCCTTCCTGCCTACTGGCAGGCAGGCTCGCAATGACATTTAAGGGGATTTAACATGTTAGAATCGAAAGTCTACGATAAGGGTTTTTTGACAATCCGGGTTAGCTCTTTAAGGTTTCTTAGCATCCTTTTTGGAGTCCCGCGCGAGAGTTCCTCTTTAGAGTGGAATCCTGTAGGAAGAGCATAGGTATCGATTCCTGCCTCTTTTCCGGTCTCAATATCGGTGAGGGTGTCTCCGACAAAGATCGCTTCCTCCGAAGGAAGCTGCATTTCCTTTAACGCCCTATGGATCATATCGGGAAAGGGCTTGTTTCTTGGGACATCCCCGGCGCCGACCACCGATTTGAAGCGATCCAAGACTCCCAGATGCATGAGGGCCCCCCGGGAAAAACGACCGAATTTATTCGAAGCGACTCCCAGAACGACCCCATCGGAATGGAGCGTATTGAGGACGTCTTTCGCACCATCCAAGAAGTGAGTGTGATCGAGATAGACTTCTTCATATTTCTTTCTCATGATGGGGATGGCCTTTAACACCTCCTGCGGTTTGAAGAACTGGGAAAGGGTTGTTTCCAAATCCGGCTTCAGATAGATTTTGAGGTCTGGGAAAGGAAAAATCTCTTTGCTGAAATGTTGAAAACATTCCTTCAGTCCTAAATAGATCGCCCCGTAGGATTCGATCAGGGTCCCGTCGAGGTCGAAAACGATTCCGCGAATCTTCTTCTTCAGATCGTTGAGAATCCCCTGAAAGTTCTTAAAGAAATGGCAGGCGATCTCATTTTTGATGCAATAGGTGTAAAGGGAATCTTTTGCAAAGGCGAAGTCTGCTTCCCGGGCCGCACACCTGTCGGAATAACCATCTCCCACAAAATAGATGGAGTCATATTTTTCCCGGTGAATCTGGATGATCTTCTTCTTACAAGTCCCGCAGAGACCACACTCTTCCGTGGAATAAGGAAAAGAAATGTCAATTCCTTCCCCATCCCTGAACTGGGTACAGTTGGCATAGAAGGGAATCTCAGAGAGACGGTGAATCTCCAGGATTTTTCTGATATAAAAGTCGAGACCATCGCTGACGATCTTGATGTCAATTCCTCTTTCATGGCAATATTGGTAAAAAATGGGGAAAGAAGGGTCAATCTCGGAATCTTCTTGAACAAACCGGAGAACGCTTGACTCGTCCCCACCCATGATTTCTGCAATTCGCGAGTAGGCCTCTTTTGAGCCAATCTTCCCCTCGCAGAAATCGCGGTCAATGGCTTCCCAATTTCCAGAGGAAAATTGATTGATCAGGAGATAACCCATATCTCGCACACTGATCGTTCCGTCGAAATCACAGAGGATGAGTTTCTTCATATAATAGGGTCCCAGGATTCAAAGGTTTCGAGGGGGGCAGGGTTTCAAGGACTTACTTTGTTTTCATTCCAGGCTTGACTAAGTTTGCCCCGTGCTTGACACGGGGGAATCCACTATTTCCGAGATAGATTCCCCTTTTTCACGGGAATGACGGCCTCGAGCAAAAGCCCTCCGTACAAATCAGTCAATTTACTTTTCGATCCGCACTCCGAATTCCCTGCCTACCGGTAGGCAGGCGCAATCCGCATTCAGATCAGTCATCCCACCCGATCTGCCTCTTTTTCGGTACCGGTAACTTGAATTTTTCTTTTAACCGTCTGACGACAAGGTCTGGAACCAACCCTTCCACGGCCCCGCCTAATCTCGCGACCTCCTTGATGGTTCTGGAGGAGACGAAAAAATAGTCTTTGCTGGTCATCATAAAGAGCGTATCCAGATGCGTGTTGAGACTTCGATTCATGGAGGCCATGTGAAATTCGTATTCGAAGTCCGAGGTTGCCCGGAGACCCCGTAAGATCACTTTAGCATTCGTCTTTCCCACGTAGTCGACGAGGAGCCCTTTAAAGCTGTCCACGATGACATTTGGATTATCCTTAAAGAAGCTTTTTACCATGCGAAGGCGATCTTCCACGGAGAAGAGGGGACGCTTTTCTTCATTTTCTGCAATGGCAAGAATCACCTTGTCGAAGATTTCAAGACCCCTCTCAATGATATCGATATGACCGTATGTGATGGGGTCAAAGGAACCCGGGTAGATAGCCACTCTTCCCATATCCTTATCCTCTCCTTTCTTATTTTTTGCCATGGTGCACCTCTTTCGATGAGTGACCTGTTTTCTTGCAAGAGAAAAAGGGGTTGAATCCTATTTTTACTCCAGGCCTTTGATCTCTCCTACTGGAAGGATTAAAAAGGAGAGCAAGGTGTCTCCAATCTTCTGCTGGCGAATGAGATTCCATCCGTACAAGATACGGGGGAGAGGCTCTCGCCGGTTATGCTCGATGACCAGCATGGAGCCTGTATGATAGATCGGATGGGTGTGTAATTTCATCAAAGTTCTTTGAATCAATCCTTTTTCATACGGAGGGTCCATCAAGATCAGATCAAAACATTCCTCTCTCTGTTTCAGAATTCCGATTGCTCGGCTTACATCTTTTGGAATGATGTCGGACCGGTCCGCCAGGCCAAACTGATTGAGATTTGACTGGATGAGCCGTAAGGCCTGCCTCCCCTTTTCAACAAAGATGACCCGCATTGCCCCCCGGCTCAAGGCCTCGATCCCCAAGTTCCCGGTGCCCGCAAAGAGATCCAGCACGACTTTCCCTTCCACTTCGCCTCCGAGGATATTGAAGAGGGACTCTTTCACACGGTCGGAGGTGGGACGGATGGAATACCTCTTCGGTGTTATTAATTTCCGTCCCTTTGACGTTCCACTGATGATACGCATCTTTGGTTTCTTTTGTTATTTTAGTTTATCTAGTTTATCTGGTTAACAAAATAAACAAAATAGACTAAATAGACAAGATCAACCAGATAGGCCAAACAGACCAGATAAACCAATCAATCAAATAGTTCCTTCATTTTTTGTTGCATGTGGTCGAGATGAGACCCGGGCCAATATATTTTCAGACAGTGAGGACACCGTGAAAATTCCTTGCTTTGATAGAAGATAAAATCCGGAACCTTGCCTTCTGCCTCGCCCCGTGAGATTCGATCGAGAGGAACGTTACAGAGGAGACACCGGGAATAGGATTTCTCCTCGTTGAAGGAGATATAGCCTTTTTGAATCAGCTCCCTCAACTGAAGAGAAGGTTTATCCTCGGTGATCCTGACGATGCGGTCCTCCGGTTTTCTGGGCAATAGTTTACTATTTCGAGTCAGGATGACCCGGCCTTGCTCACGGGCCAGTCTTATGAATGGATAACCAGTTTCTCCCCGGTAGTAAAGCGTATCGTAACCCAGCATTCTCAATTCCTTGGCCAGTTTCCCAAGCATGTGATCGGCGACAAATTTCATCTTTCTAAAGGCTTGAACCCCTCTATGCCTGTGTTCTATGCCCTTTGCTTTCGGCTTTGATGTATTTTCCGATAATGGGTTCCAAATCCTTTTTTGTTTTTTCCGGGATGAACTTTTTGGCGGTGATCATGGCATACTTTAAAGCATTGGAACAAAGGCAGTTCCTGTTTTCCGGGAGATGTTTGATTGCGAGACGAATCGTACTCTTTGCCGTTTTGGTGCTCTGAGCAAGAATCTTCAGGACCTCGCCAATCGAAACATCTTCTGCTGATTCATGCCAGCAATCGTAATCGGTGGCAAAGGCGATCGTGGAATAACAGATCTCAGCTTCCCGGGCTAACTTTGCCTCGGGGATGTTTGTCATTCCAATGACGTCCACACCCCATGTCCGGTATAGCCTTGACTCGGCGCGTGTTGAGAATTGCGGGCCTTCGATGCAGATGTAGGTTCCATCCTTATGGACGGTTGCAGCAACCTCTTTTCCAGCTTCGAAAAGGATCGGACTCAGGACAGGACAAACCGGATCGGCAAAGCTGATATGACCGACGATTCCATCGCTGAAGAAGGTACTCGCGCGACCTTTTGTCAGATCAATGAACTGGTTCGGGATCACCATATCCCCGGGATGAATCGATTCTTTCATGGACCCCACCGCGCTGACACCGATGATCCACTGAACACCCAGTTTTTTCAATCCGAAAATATTGGCCCTGAAGTTAACAGAGGAGGGCTGGATGCGATGGCCTTTTCCGTGGCGGGGCAAAAAAACGACTTTTATTCCTTCAAGGCGCCCCACAATGAAAGCGTCTGAAGGCTCGCCAAAGGGCGTCTTTAGGGTAACGGTTTGAACATCCTCGAGACCTTCCATTTCATAAAGCCCCGATCCACCAATCACCCCAACGATCTTTTCAATCATCATTGCCCTCCATTTTTAGTTCAGATGTTAATTGATTTGCACAACCCTGTCAAACCCTTATTAAACCCTTATTAAATAAGAAAAATATCAATATTAAATTTTCTTAATCCCTTAGTTGAAAAGGGATGAAACCAAAAAATATAATGTATTCCGTCTGATTTCCAAAAGAAGAATTCCTAATGGGATATACCTGAGAATTCCATTAGAATTGCCCAGAAGGTTTACTGCTTCCTTCCTCTTCCCTAATTTTCAAAAAGAGTGTATATTACAACCACAAATGAACAATGCGGCACTGCTTGACAGGGTTTAATAAAAGGTGTAAATTTTAACTGGTAAGTGGGAAAAGGATATGATGTGGTTTAATTAGGGTTCTAAAATGGAGACTACAATTATGGATAAATTGAAATTTTTCGTTCAAAATATCCAAAGTGTTTTGTTTATAGAAAACTTCGCGTTTCGTAACAAACTGGGCATAGCATCTAAGATCAATAATTGCGTTAGTGGTCTTTTTGATGGGGACCCAACAATGCTCGACATTCCGCCCAATGCACCTCCTGAAATACCTAGGATCCTACTCAAAGATAGTGTACCAAATTACAGTTTGAATTTTTCACCAATCCGACTCGATTTTTTCTATAACGAGCCCCAAAAACCTGAAAGGATACTTGATGCCCTCAAAGATGATTATTTCAGGTATTTATTTAGCATCGCTGCTTTGGTCAAAGATGAATATCGCCTTACTGTCACTAGAGTGGCAATAATTCTAAAGACATTATCCGAAACTGAAAAAAGTTCAAACCTTTTAATTCATGAAAACTTTCTTGCAAAGAGGCCTTTTTTTAAGGATACTCACTCATTGGAAATTCATGCATTAGAAAAAACAACCATGAATGGTTATGGCATCAATCGCTGGTTTCGAATAAAAACAGAGAGGAAGGAGCCGATGGGGGAGGATAATTTTCTTCTAGTTGAAATCGATGTGAATACGTTACCGGAGAAACCGAGAGACTTTTCATTAGAAGAGATTAAACACTTTTTTAGTAAATCGATTGATCTTATAAAAACCAATTTTTCAAATTGCTTTGGTGCATCCTTATGAAAGAATTACGTGAGACTATTAGCAACCCGGTGTTTGAACCGGAAAGTCAGTATTGCCGAGACTTCCTTAGGAAGAAATATTTTGCTTCCATCGTTTTGGAGCAGCCTTCAGTAAACGCTGACGTTGTAGCGTCTCACCTGGATTCAACATTGTTTTATGACATCAAGACAGCCGAAAGAAACTATGAGGCGGAAGAAACTTTGGAGGCAGCGATGTGTGTTTATTCAGGTATCGCTGCCGAAGAATCCAAATGGTCGGGTTCGGGGACCGTTAATGATTTTACGTCGAATCTGTTGAGGCTTCAATCATCCAGGGCCCATTCCTTTGCTAGCACAAGCCCAAACATAAATGAATTGAGTAAAGTTTGGGTAAGTTTTATAGCGCGTTCAATATGGACGTCTGTTGATATTGATCGAGTTTACCGGAACTTGATCTTTCACCTTACGATTCCAGATTCGGTGGAGGATTCTCTTAGGATCGAGCCATTTGGTGGAATCGAAGAAATTCAGTTAAGAATTCCTTATGTTTCAGATCCCATGCCAAAGTTCAACAAAATCGTATCTTCCCCTTCCGCACAGAAAAATATTTCCTTTGATCAAGCTCCTAAAGTAGTAACTCTGGATTTCGAAGAAGAAGAATGAATTCGCCGCCCTCAATGTATCTTTCCCAGGCAGAAATGGATCTCAAAAGAATTTTTCAGGGGGATATTTTTAGAGCCTCGGTTCCATTATTCTATCTTCCTGACAAAACCTTTAATCTTTATAGAATTACGAATGGAGTTTGGCACGAGTATACTGAAAAGGAGTTAATCGATAAAGGGGAACGGGTATGGGAAGAAGATGAATCGATAATGGTACGAGCAAGAAAGAAAGATATTATTATCATTTCTCAATCCTGCGATATACATGAAGAGGGTCTGACGAACCTTCAGCTTTCTGAGGGGCAAGAATTTAAAAATCCTTTCATAATTTACGCTCCAATATATCCGCTTGAGGAGGTTCGACAAACAGAGCATAATAAAAAACTGATAAGAGATAATAAGCTTAACAATGCGTTTTATTTGGAAAAGAATGCGGATTTAGCGATTGGAGAATCGGTCGTCTTCTTGACCCATTTTTGTTCTATTCTCAAAAGCCGGATTAACCGTTTTGAAACCTTTGGTTTAGAAAATAGGATCGCAAGTCTACGCCTTCCTTGGCGCGAAGCTTTTGCACATAAAGTTGGGAATTTGTTTAGTCGTGTAGCTATTCCCTCTAATGTAGTATTTACATAAAAATTATAAGGACTCAGGTCTCATAGCCCTTCTGGGAAAGATATGACATTTGTCAATTTTAAACTAAAAAATTAATAATCATGATTAGTCCTCCTTTATCTCCTCTGAAAATACATTTTAATACTTCTTTGTAAGCAGTAGGCTCATGAATGTTTCAATCGGAAATCAACACCCTAATTATGGGCTAACCCTCACTGTTTGTAGGTGCAGTTGTTTGTGTAAGCTTATTCTGGGGTTTTCGCCTGGAGTTGACCACAGGCGGCTGAGATCTCGCTGCCTTTGCTCGTTCGGACGATTGCCGTAAGTCCGCCTTCCATCAGAATTTCTTGAAACCGTTTGACCGCCTCGTCAGAAGGCTTCTTAAAGGGGATTTCCTGGGCCTCGTTGAGGGGAATGAGGTTGACTTTGGAAGGAATGCCTCTCAATATTCTTATTAATCGCTTTGCATCCTGGGGAGAATCATTAATGCCCCCCACGAGAACATACTCGAAGGTAATCCGACTCCTGGGTCGTAGCGGAAAGTTCTTGCACAGGCCGAGGATCTTATTCAAAGGGTAACGACGATTGACAGGCATTAAGTAACTCCGTGTTTCTTCATCGGTGGCGTTGAGGGATATGGCAATGCAGAATGAGATCTTCTCTTTCGACAGTTGTTCTAATTGAGGAAGGAGGCCCACAGTCGAAAGGGTGATTCTCCTCGAAGAAAATTTGAAGGCATCGGGGTGAACCATTAATGCCAATGCCCTCAAAGTGTTTTCATAGTTAGCGAGCGGTTCTCCCATTCCCATCAAGACAATATTCGTGATGGATGCTTTTCCGGGAAGCGTCTTTTTCACTGCCAGAATCTGGTTGAGAATTTCTGAGGTCGTCAGATTACGTCTCCACCCTAATTTCCCGGTAAGGCAGAATCCACAGCCGAACGCGCATCCCACCTGTGTGGAGAGACAGAGGGTGAGGCGTGCCTTGTCAGGTATCAGAACACTTTCAACCCGATTTCCGTCATCGAGTCGGAACAGAAACTTTTTTGTTCCATCCTTAGCTCGCTCCATGCGCACGGGGTGGAGACTTGAAATGAAGCTTGCCTGGCTCAGCTCCTGGCGGAATTTCTTGGAGAGATTGGTCATCTCATCGAGGGATTCGACACCATTCTGATAGAGCCATCTTAATATTTGAACACTTCGATAGCGTTCTTTACCGAATGCTCCGAGAAATTCGGTGAGTTCGGACGAGCTGAGGTTCTTCAGGTCTACCTTTTCTGAAGAAGCATTCAATTTAAATCACCTTGTCCCCACAGGCAATGAGACAGAGAGGCGACTGAGGAGCTTTAGACCTGCCTGCGCGAAGCCCCGCCTCCAGAAGCCTTGCGGAGGGCAGGCGCTTCGGCGAAGGCAGGGCGGAACCTTTTAGCGAATAAATGCATAAGCTGGTTAGCTCTAGAAACGTCATTCTTAAATCAAAGGCTTGTTACCCCATGTCTTATAAAAGACCGCAATTCTAAAGCTTCCGAAGTTGACTCTCTGTCTCCCTTTCCTCCGACTACGACATAGTTTCTGCTTAATATTCAAACATCTCCAGAGAATTGAAGAAATATCTTATTTCGAAGGCGGCTGTTTCAGGCGCATCCGAGCCATGGACAACGTTTCTTTCGATATTGGTCGCGAACTGGCGACGCAAGGTTCCTTCTTTCGCCTGTTTGGGGTCAGTGGCACCCATCAACTCTCGCGTCTTTGGGATCGCGCCTTCTCCTTCCAGAATCATGACGACTGCAGGTCCGGAAGACATAAAAGTCGTAAGACTCTCATAAAAGGCTTTGCCCCGATGGACAGCATAGAATCCCTCCGCTTCTTTCTTGTCCATCGAGATCATCTTCAGAGCGACCACTTTCAGCCCAGCGCCTTCAAACCTCTTAATCACTTCCCCAATCAGATGCTTCTGAACGCCGTCCGGCTTTACGATTGATAATGTTCGTTCCATATCTTCCTCCTTCAAGTTAAATTATAAGTGCTTAATCTATCTTTCACAATTCCCAGTTGTCAAGTTATGGTTCCCTCCGTGTTTTCATGACGGCTACGACACCTTCGAACAATGAAATCACCAATCGTCATCCTCCCCCTCGATGGGGGAGGACTAAGGTGGGGGTGGAGATGTCCGTGTTCCCCCCCCTCGCCCCTGCCTACCGGCAGGCAGGCTCTCCCAGCAGGGGAGAGGGTAGTAAAGGGGGTTATTATCTTATGTAGGTGGGAATAATTGACAAAACAGGCACGTATGTCCTATTCTGCATTTATCTTGTAGATGAGGAGGGAACTGATGGAAGGAGGAGAAAAACGGATTTACGATGTGATTATCATTGGGGGTGGCCCTGCGGGGTTAACCGCTGGTCTTTATACATCCAGGTCCAGACTCAAAACCCTTCTTATAGAGAATGGTCTTCTTGGCGGCCAGATGACCACCACAGAAGTCATAGAAAACTATCCAGGATTTCCCGAGGGGGTTACCGGCGACGAGTTGAGTCGCTTGATGGAAGAACAGGCAAAGCGATTTGGCCTCGAAGTGATTCCCGAATATGTGGTGGAGGTAAAGGTTGAAGGAGCCAAGAAGATTGTCAAAACCGAAGAGGGAAGCTATTTTTCTCAAGCCCTTATTGTCTGTACGGGGACAGAATATCGGAAATTAGGGGTCCCCGGTGAAAAGGAGTTTGCAGGGAAAGGGGTTTCATATTGTGCAACCTGCGATGGCGCCTTTTTCCAGGACAACCAAATCGTTGTCGTCGGAGGAGGGGATTCTGCTCTTACGGAAGCCCTCTATCTTACGAAGTTTGGGAAGGCAGTGACAATCATCCATCGAAGGGATGCTCTTCGAGGAACGAAGATCTATCAGGAAAGAGTTTTTACTCATCCAAAAATCAATTTGCTCTGGAATTCGGTCATACAAGAGATAAAAGGAGATTCTACCGTCAAGTCGATCGTTGTAAGAAATGTGAAGACCGGAGAGGTGACCGAACATCCTATGGATGGCGTTTTCCTTTTCGTTGGGCTTTCACCGAGAACCCAATTTTTAAGGGGACTGGTCGATATGGATGAAGAAGGGTACATCATCACTGACGGAAATGGCCAGACCTCTGTAAAGGGGATCTTTGCGGCGGGCGATTGCAGGAGAAAGTTGGTACGTCAAATTGCCACTGCGGTGGGAGACGGAGCCACGGCTGCGTGTTCCACTGAGAAGTATTTAGAGTTAAAGGAGTGACCCGGGTGAAAGGCTGATGAAGACCGCTTGTTCTCTATTTTGTATGGTGTTCTTAATTCTTCCCGTTTTTTGTATGGGCCAGGAAGTGAATCAAGAAGGATGGCCTGTACCGGTGTTAAAGGGACTCATCCCTTATTCCATCCAGGTGAAACAGGTAGACAGTGTAGAGAAGATGGTCGAAAAATTTTATACGCCCAATGGCGGACATGTGGCAAGGATAAGCGGGAATGGGAAAATTTTCGCTTATGCCATCGATAGCGACAGAGAACCGCCCATCGACTACCTCATTCTTGACCCTGACGGGTCAGGAAAGTTTACACAAAAATTTCAATCTGAGGATTCTTACAAGATTCCTGAATGGGTTTCCCGCTAATCCCGCACCCTCCCTAAATTTTTATTCTGCCGTGTCAAAAAAGGGCTCTTTAGATTCTTTTCAGAAAATCTTGAATTTAAATTTACCTTTAAAATCAATCAGTTTCAGTAAGAGGCCTGCTCTGGCATTGAAAATGCAGTTATCGTAACTGGGAAAAGAATTCCAAAACGAACATTGACCTTACGCGTGGTTTGGCTTTAAGGAGGTGTACCTCGGTGTCGAGACAATGTAAGTTCTATAGAGATTCGAGGACCGTGAGTATGGGTCAGGGCATTGGTTGTTGTGATCTCGACTGTAACCAGACAACCTGTGATGGCGATATCGATTTTTGCAAGAACCCTTCTTCATTAAGGACATATTTTTTTGAACAGGTAAAAAGAGACGGAGGTCTTGCATGGCAGATCGGTAGAGAGAATGTCCACTTTTCAGGAAGCCGGAAACCCTGAGCAAACCCCTTCATTTTTTCTTCTTCTCACTCTTCAAGGTAAGGACTCCGCCTTCTTAGTTCCCTCGTTTTTTAGAAAAATATAAAAGTCAATAAAATTAAGAATTTTTTGTCAACCTTCGTCAATCTATGTTATGATAATGCTAAAGGGTCTAAAAATGCAAGACTTACAGGAGGTAACGGAATGAGAGAGAATATAGAGAAGGCGCTGGAGAAGATTCGGCCCGCCCTTCGAGCAGACGGCGGAGATATTGAATTGATTGATGTGGTGGATGGAGTTGTTAAGGTGAGACTTACGGGTGCTTGCGGCGGATGTCCGATGTCCCAGATGACTTTAAAGATGGGGGTGGAGAGAGTCCTTAAGCAGCAAGTCCCAGAAGTAAAGAGCGTGGAGACAGTTTAGATAGGTTGAGAAAGAGCTCCAAACAAATCAACCAAAAATGGGCAGCGCTTTTCTATGCTGCCCTTTCTTCATAAGCGAACTACTTTTTTAATTGCCAAACCATTTTTAACCTGCCAAACCCCTATGCTTGAAGATGCACGGCTCTTCGGAAACAATGCTGGTCCATTTTTCGTAAGCAATTTGGTTCATCCTTCTTAAAGATCGCTTGAAAAAAAAGGAAGATTTTTCTATGATGGGGTCCATATGAAACAGAGCCTCGTTTTAGAATCGCCAGCAAAAATCAATCTCAGATTGGAAATCCTGAGTAAACGCGAGGACGGATACCATGAACTGAAGACTATCTTTCAGAAGATCAGCCTCCACGATACGCTTCATTTCTCCTTGAGAGAGAGGGGAGAGATTTCCATCACAGCAGACCATCCTGATCTTCCCGTTGGAAAGGCTAACCTTATCTACAGAGCGGCTCAGTCCATATTGAAAAAGTCGAATTACAGCGGAGGAGTCGCAGTCCAAATCGAGAAGAGAATTCCTCTCGGGGCTGGTTTGGGGGGTGGGAGCAGCAACGCCGCCACTACCTTAAAGGGATTAAATCAATTATTGGAAACAAAACTTTCTCGAAAAGAATTGATGGAACTGGGACTGGAGATTGGAGCTGATGTTCCTTTTTTCTTTTTTAAAGGCGCTGCATTGGGTTCTGGGATCGGTGAAAGGCTGAAGAAGCTAGACCTTCCTGATCTGTGGTTTGTTCTCATCTATCCAAATTTCGAGGTTTCAACGCGGTGGGCCTACAAAAATTTTGATAAGCGCCTTTCGGAGACGAGCCTGAGGAAAGCAAAAGAATTGACAAATCAACAATTTCGTATTAGTCTCGATAAGTTTTTGAAGACCCCGAAAGGGGTTTCGCAAATTCTTTTCAATCATTTGGAGGCTGTAGTTTCGAAAGAATATCCTCAGATTGACGTCATGAAGAAAATGCTTTTCTCTGCCGGGGCCATGGGTGCGATGATGACTGGAAGTGGTCCCACAGTCTTCGGGTTTTTCAGGGAAGAGAGAATTGCAACAAAGGCTTACGAAAAAATAGTAGAGTTGGCGTCGAAGAAGGGCTGGGCCGTTTTCAAAGCCCATAGCATCTCTGCTTGATTTCCAGCTATCGAACTTTTGGACAGAAAGAAATTTTTGATCAATGGAAATTTGAGCTTGTTTAGGATTTAGAATTTTGAGTTTGGAGTTTGTTTTTTGATTGGGGTGTCGTCAAGCGGTAAGACACAGGTCTTTGGAACCTGGATTCGGAGGTTCGAATCCTCCCACCCCAGCCAATAATTTAAATAAGTTAGAGGAGTAAATGAAAAGGGCAGAGCGTTTGGTAGACGTCTTCTGCCCTTTTTTATTTGGTCATGATGATTGCGGAATGTCGGATTCTATTATAGACGCCTGTGCAATAGCCTGCCTGCCGGTAGGCAGGCTTTGCGAAAGGAAGGAATTTCCCCTCTTTGGCAAAGAGGGGTTCGGGGAGATTTTCGTAACGATATATCTTTTCAATTACACTTTCCCGCTCCGATCTGCTGGCAATGGAGAGGACGGCTGCTTGACGATCTGATTGAATGTTTTAAAATTAATTAAGTAAAAGAAATCTAAGGAGGGGTTGTGAAACAGCACTTATCGCAGGAGATCAAAGATTACATTCTAAGACTGCATTGGGCCGGATATCAATTCTCCGCCGTCGCCTTCAAAGTAAATAAGGCATATAACCTGTCGATTACGAGAGAGATGGTGGATCGGATAATCAGTGAAAGTCTATCGAATAGCGCTAGTGCCAAAGCTTGGGACTCGTCCGTCTCCTCTTAATTCCTACATTTCTAGTCTTGCGATTACTTCACCTTGATCAATGGGTATTTCTCTCTCATCTCTCTTGTGACGAGCGCCACTCCGGCGCGGTTCGCAATTGTCTCGACGATGATGATCACATCAGGATCGCTGAAACTGACCTGGGCCGGTTTTCCAGCTTCTTCAAGTTTTTCAAAAATGAATGAGGAGATCTCTTTTTCGATTTCCAGGCTTGACATCTCGCCTTTGTGGCCCCTTCTCTTCACCCTCACATAGAATTTCTTGTCTTCAACTTTTTCCACATAAGGCAAGACGGTCTCTTTCAATTTATCCATAAAGTCGGGGAGACTGAAAGTGAAGGTTCGTCGCAGAGCAAGAATTTGGCTGAGAGATGTCATACTGTCAGGATTCTCTTGTCGTATCAACTCTAACTTGTCAAGAAAAAGGTGGACGTCCTCGACGTATCCCTGAAGAACATCCTTGAATCCTGAACCCTTGAACTCGCCATGCGGGGTTAACAATCGCAATGCATCCTTCCCGCGCCCCCAGAATGCTGTTGCCAGGATATTCCATTGTTTCATGGTGTTTCCCTCCTTGTATTCCGTCCATCTGCAACTTTCCAATTTTTATTTTAACACGGTTAAAGGGCGAAGAGACGGATTCGTTTGACTTTTCACAGGCTTCAATGAGCTTACAACCTATCAAATTTTTTAATAGGCTGGAGCAACGTAATCTGGTAAAATAGAAACCATTGGATCAATTGATTTCCGATGGCAGATACTGGTTTCGGGGGTCGTCTAGCGGCAGGACAGGGGCCTTTGGAGCCTCTAACCGTGGTTCGAATCCACGCCCCCGAGCCATTTCGAGGTGTTTGGGGGCACGTAACAAAAATGGGTGCCCCCCTTTCTTTGGGTGGGTCAGGAATACCCCGGATTTCTACAAGAAGTTTCAATATATTGAAATTATTAATATTTATAATAAATCGATTTTTTCAATTGTTGCATAAATCGCGTCCAATGGCTAAATTATAGATAAGGAGGCGGTTCAAATGGCCAAAGCGTACTGTCCGGAGTGCAAAAAGGTGCTTCCGGAAGTTCTGAGCAGCTTCGAGTGCTTATCAATCTGGGATAAAGCCGGAGATTACTACGCGCCCGGGAATGAATGCAAACTGGTTAAAAGGTGCCCTGTCTGTGGAACTCTTGCCAAAGACAGGGAAAGAAAAATAGAGAGACCACTGAAAACTAAAACAGAGATCAAAGCTGTCAAGCCTCCCCAATTCAGAAGGAAGGCGAAGGCGCGGGCCGACTCTGTCTAAGAAAATGTTAAACCCTTAACCCTAAACTCTTGCCGGTCTAAAGTATTTTTGCATAAAATTGACGATCTCACTTGTCTCGAGGATTCGGACCAGAAAATAAGACCCCGAGTTTGCAGCCTAGAGTTTAAATGATTTCAACTCGGGGAGGGCAAATTTGTTGTTTTGATTGACAAACCTCTCTTTATCCTTTATTCTTATTTTCCAAACACGTGGATCACCCCTGATTTTCTATCGACCGAAGAGCGAGGATCTTATGAGTAAGAAGAGGGTTATCATCAATCCGGGAAAAGACTTAAGCTGGCTAAGAATATTTACCGGAAACTCAAATTTGGATTTAGTCCAAAGGATCTGCAGCCAGCTAGGGACCCCACTTGGAAAATCTATGGTGAGCACCTTTAGCGACGGGGAGATACACGTCGAGATTAACGAGAGCGTTCGAGGGATGGATGTGTTCGTGGTCCAGTCCATCTCCTTTCCTGTGAATGACAATCTGATGGAGTTGCTCATTCTCATCGACGCCCTGAAAAGAGCCTCCGCGGAAAGAATTACCGCGGTCATGCCTTACTATGGCTATGCGAGGCAGGACCGGAAGGTTCTTCCTCGGGCGCCCATCTCTGCAAAGTTGGTTGCAGACCTGATCACGACGGCAGGGGCATCCCGAGTTCTCACCGTCGATCTTCACGCGGGTCAGATTCAAGGTTTCTTCAATGTCCCAGTGGACCACTTGTTCGCTGCCCCGGTGCTGTTGGAGCACATGAAGCAGGTGAGGAACGATATCGTCATCGTCTCCCCCGATGCGGGAGGAGTGGAAAGAGCTCGGGCCTATGCAAAAAGAATGGATGCCTCCCTGGCGATCATCGATAAGCGAAGAGAATCTCCCAATGTCTCACAGGTGATGAACATTATTGGGGATGTGAGCGGCATGACCGCGTTCTTGGTTGACGATATGGTTGATACAGGAGGGACATTGGTCCGGGCAGCCTATGCCTTGATTGAGAATGGAGCGAAAGCCGTCTATGCCTGCTGCACGCATCCCGTTCTCTCAGGAAAGGCAGTCAAGATCATCTCGGAATCACCTATCAAACAAATGATCGTCACCGATACCATTCCGCTCGGAGACGAAGCCAAGGCATGTCCGAAGATAAGAGTTGTATCAATATCCGATCTTCTCGCTGACGCCATCCGGAGGATTTATGAAGATGAGTCGGTGAGTTGTCTGTTTATTTGACCCGACAAAATCCCGCGAGGAATTATGTGGCTGGACCCCGACAGAGATTTCGTTAACGGCCGGTCATCGTCAAGAAAGAAATGTGAAAAGGAGTGATCCATGGAAAGACCCGTATTGACAGCAGAGATTCGAGAAGGGGTGGGAAAAGAGAAGGCGAAGAAACTCCGGTTGAAAGGCCTGGTCCCTGCCGTTTTTTATGGACCGAAATCTCAGACCATCCCTTTGGTGATTCATTCGAAGGAGTTGTCGAAGGCCCTTCAAACAGAAGCGGGGGAGAATGTTTTGATCGATCTGGACATTCGAAAGGGCGATCAATCAGACCGCAAGGTAGTGATGTTGAAGGACATTCAGATCGATCCTCTTCAAAGGATGACGTTGCACACCGATTTTTATGAGGTGACCATGGATCAGATGGTCACCGTGGAAGTACCCATCCATCTCGTGGGGAAGCCTGAAGGAACGAAGATGGGAGGTATCCTTGAACAGGTCCGCAGGGTGATCCAGATCCAGTGCCTCCCCGCAGATATTCCAAAGGGCATTGACGTCGATGTCAGTGCTTTAATGATTGGTGACTCCATTCATGTCGAGGAAATTCAAGTGGAGAAGGCAAAAATTATTTCGGACACTAACTTTACCATCGCCACGGTTGTGCCGCCTGTTGTGGAGGAAAAGGTTGCAGAAGCAGTGGCTCCGGAGGTTGCTGAGGGGGCTGAGGTAAAGGAAAAGGAGGGGGAGGAGGAAAAAGAATAACCGAATGTGAAGATCATCGTGGGACTGGGGAACCCTGGGATCTCATATCGAATGACCAGGCATAATATTGGATTTCTGGCAGTTGATCGCCTCGCCAAGGCAAACCGCACACCTATCCGCACCAAACGTTTTAAATCCCTTTTCGGAACAGGATGGATCGATTCTCAACAGGCTGTCTTCGTCAAGCCCATGACCTTCATGAACAGGAGTGGAGAAGCGGTCGGGGGGGCGACAAATTTCTTTGGTTCGACAATAGAAGACCTGCTCGTCCTCCATGATGATTTAGACCTTCCCTTTGGGAGGCTTCGTTTTAAGCAAAGGGGAGGGGATGGAGGACATCAGGGCGTCCGTTCGATTATCGATAGGATGGGTGGCAATAATTTTTTGAGACTGAAGATCGGCATCGGAAGACCTCCGCCGGGCATGGATCCGGCGGACTATGTTTTGGAGGTTTTTGACAAGACTGAGCAGCCTGAGTTGGATGGAATCCTTTCCCAGGCCGCAGAAGCAGTAAGGGTCATGCTTCTTGAAGGGCTGGAAAAGGCGATGAATCAGTTTCAGAAAAAAAGGAACTCGGAGGATTAATTAGAATGGTGTGGATCGGAGTTGCTTCGCTAACCGGTATTGTCGCTCTGGTCTTTGTCTTCTATACCGCAAAAAAGGTGATGAAACAAGACCCTGGAACTCCCGAGATGGTTGCCATATCGGACGCAATCTATGAAGGAGCCATGGCATTTCTAAAAAGGGAATATAAAGCCATCAGCGCTTTTGCCATTATCGTGGCGATCTTACTGGCCATCGGCCTGAAACAACAAGGATGGCACTATTCAATTTATACAGCCATCTCCTATCTGGTCGGGGCAGCCTGTTCTCTGACGGCGGGCTACATCGGTTTAAGCATCTCCACAAGGGCAAATACCCGAACCGCCCAGGCCGCCACCAAAGGATTCAATCAAGCGATGTCCGTTGCCTTTCCCGGAGGGGCGGTCATGGGGCTTACAGTTGTGGGATTGGGCCTCTTCGCCTTCTCCCTCATCTTTTTAATCCTGGGATACTTGACTCCTGGCAGCACGGTTGAAAAGATGGGCGAGGCGTCCGGCATCATTGCCGGCTTCAGCATGGGTGCGAGTTCCGTGGCACTCTTTGCAAGGGTGGGAGGAGGGATATACACGAAGGCCGCTGACGTTGGGGCAGATCTCGTCGGAAAAGTGGAGGCAGGAATCCCCGAGGATGACCCCCGCAATCCAGCGACCATCGCTGATAATGTTGGAGACAATGTCGGCGATGTGGCAGGAATGGGTGCAGACCTATATGAGTCCTATATCGGCTCTATTCTTTCAGGCGTCATCATTGCTTCTCAGACCTTGGGAACTCCGGAACTCAAAATCAAGGGCGTGATTCTCTCTTTTCTTCTTTACGCCGTCGGAATTATTGCTTCCATACTGGGTGTCTTCTTTGTCAGGACAGGAGAGAAGGCCGATCCCGGAAAGGCACTCAACAATGGCACCATATCGAGCGCGGTGATCTATTCCATAGGTTCCTTCGTTTTAGTCTTGGTGATGTTCGGATGGGACCTTTCATATTTCTTTGCCAGTTTTTCGGGGATCGTGGCCGGGATGGTGATCGGCTTTACCGCTTACTATTATACCTCGGGCAAGTCTGTTGAGAATCTGGCAAGGGCGAGCACCACGGGTTCCGCCACAACGATCATTTACGGATTTGCCCTGAGCTGCAAAAGCACGGTTCTTCCTCTGGTCGTCATCGGAATCGCCATATTGATCTCTTATAGATTTGGAGGATTCTTCGGGATTGCCCTCTCCGCCATTGGCATGTTAGCCACGACGGGCATGGTCGTTGCCGTAGATGCCTATGGCCCGATCGCTGATAACTCCGGGGGCATCGCCGAGATGTCCCATATGGGAAAGGATATTCGAAAGATTACAGATTCTCTTGATGCAGCAGGAAACACCACCGCGGCGATTGCAAAAGGGTTTGCTATCGGGTCAGCGGCGCTGACCGCCTTAGCTTTGTTCCTCTCATACACCCAGGTGATGAACCTTTCTGCCATAGATATCATGGGTGCAGGGGGCTATAAAATCGTTGCAGGAGTTTTTATCGGCGCCATTATCCCGTATTTCTTTGCCGGCGCAACGATGATGGCGGTGGGAAGGGCTGCCTTCAACGTGGTAGAAGAGGTGAGGAGGCAGTTCAGAGAGATTAAGGGATTGATGGAGGGCACTGCCAAGGCGGACTATGCCCGTTGTGTGGATATCACGACAGCCGGAGCACTGAAGGAAATGATCGTTCCTGGGATTGCCGCCGTAGCCATTCCGATTGTGTTGGGCAGCCTTCTCGGACCCGAAGCATTGGCGGGTGTTTTATTGGGTGCGCTGGCCACGGGCGTGCCTTTAGCGATTCAGATGGCCAATGCCGGTGGGGCGTGGGATAACGCCAAGAAGTGGATTGAAGAAGGAAACTTAGGTGGAAAAGGATCAGAGACCCATAAGGCTGCTGTCGTGGGGGATACGGTTGGAGATCCTTTTAAAGATACCTCAGCTCCTTCGATGAATATCCTTTTGAAATTGATGACGGTCGTCTCACTGGTTTTCGGTCCGATGATCCTCTTCATTCACAAATGGCTAGTCTCACTATTTTAATTGGAATAATGGGTTGAATGAAATTTTAGCTCATTGTTCCATTGTTCCATCGTTCCAACATTCTTATTATTCTCCTTTTTCAATCTCCGTGAAGATCTTTCCGTGGTGAAAGATGCGCACTCCTCCTGTCTCCTCGGAAATGACGATCGCCAGGGCATCGGTGAGGCTGGTAATTCCAGCTGCGGCTCGATGGCGGCTTCCGAGGCCCAGAGGAATTTCGATATTCTCCCCTGATACATCCAGATGGCGCCCCGCTGCCAAGATGACTCCGTCCTCACGGAAAATGAAGGCGCCGTCAATGGAGGAAAATTCCTTTACGGTTTCTTTCAGCCGGCGGTCCAAGATATTTCGTTCCTCCTCCGGATATCCCTGAAAGGGATTGATGACCATAGGGTGTGAAAACTTAAGAACGTCCTCATGCTTTCCGAGGACGAAGATCGTTCCGACAGGTTTTCTTCCTTCCTTCCCCGCGACGGCGATTTCTAAAGCGAGGCTTAGAACGGTTTCGAAAACTTCGGGCCTTACAATCTCTGAAATCACAGGAAGATCAGAGGAGGAGATAATTTCAAACTCCTTTCCAAATTCGAGAATGAGAAGGTTATCCAAAGCCTTTGTCTGTGGAATGCCCGACAGGCAGATCCACTTGTCCCCGTTTTTAACCAGCCCCTTTGAGAGGGCTTGGATAATTGCCATCTTCATCTGGTTGATGCGTCCGAGGGGAACATCGGGGATCCGAAGTACCTTCTCGAAGACAGAGGCGGCATCCTGAAAAGAGGATTCGTCCTTGACCGCCAATATGAGATCAACCTGCTTCTCCTGACCGATCTTGGCCAACGCTTCGTAATCTTCAATCATATCGGCATAGAGCAAGACCCCTTTGGAACGGGTCTTGTTCGCGATACTACAGGCTGTCTCCAGCATGATCCGATTCTGCTGCTTCACCTGCTCCCTCCCCGCCTGCTGTCACAGGCTCGAGACATTTAAGCTTTATTTTCTTTCCGTTTTATTATACAAATAAAGAGTGAGAAATCCATAGAAAAAATGCTCTAAACGCACAGCGCAAAGCGCACGGCGAAATTGAGGGGGGCAGGAATGGGGTTCCGGTGCGGGATCATCGGTCTTCCGAACGTTGGGAAATCGACCATCTTCAATGCTTTGACGGCCGCTGGCGCGGAGGTGGCAAGTTATCGATTCTGCACGATTGATCCCAACATAGGCATTGTCGCAGTTCCGGATAAAAGACTGGAGACTATCGCCAACCTGATCCACCCCAAAAAGATGATTCCCACCACGCTCGAATTTTTCGACATCGCCGGATTGGTCAAAGGGGCAAGCAAGGGGGAAGGGCTCGGAAACCAGTTTCTGGATAATATCAGGAACGTGGATGCAATTGCCCACGTGGTTCGTTGCTTCGAGAATGAAAACGTCGCCCATGACTTTGGTTCGATCGATCCGGTGAGAGATACCGAGGTCATCAATACCGAACTTATTTTGGCTGACCTTCAGACCTTGGAGAAAAGGATGGCGAAGACTGAGAAGATGCATCGGGTGGGGGCCAAGGAAGCTGCGTTGGAGTTGGAGGTCTACCGGGACGTCCAGACCGTTTTGAACAAGGGGCACAGGGCAGGGACGCTTCACGCAAATGGAGAAAAAGAAACGATTTTTTCCGAGCTTCATCTACTGACAGCAAGGCCTGTTTTTTATGTCGCCAATGTGGACCAGAGAGAGCTTAAAGGTGAGGGGCGCTGCCTGAAGGCGATCACGGAATGGGCGGCAAAAGAGGGAAATAAAGTGGTGGTCATCTGCGGTGATCTGGAAGCAGAGCTCGCCGAATTGAAGGAAGAGGAGAGGGAGGAGTTTAGAAAGGAATTGGGTCTGGAGGGCTCCAGTTTAGAGCGATTGATCCACGTGGGATACGAGATCCTCTCGCTGGTGACCTTTTATACGACGGTCAGCTCTGAGCTCAGGGCGTGGACCGTCCCCAGAGGGACATCGGCCCCTAAGGCCGCAGGAAAGATTCACACCGATATGGAAAGAGGATTTATTCGGGCGGAGGTTATTTCCTATTCTGATTTTATCAGTTGCGGTTCTGAGCACGTAGCAAGAGAAAAAGGGCTTCTTCGTTCTGAGGGAAAAGATTATTTAATCCATGATGGCGATATCGTCCATTTCCGGTTTAACGTATAATTATTAATAAGAGTCTGTTTGTGAATGCCCTTTTTCGTCATGCCGGACTTGATCCGGCATCCAGAATCTTCTGAAAAGGATGGAGTCTTTTTAAAAACGGAAAATTTCGGGTAAACTCTGACTAAGAACTCAATGATTGGAATTTATCAATGAAGAACTGGATGATTTTGCGAGCGCTTCGCTTTTACTTCTACATGATCCCGGTTCTCTGGGTTCTTCTCAAGGACCTGACCTGGGAACGGCTGCCCGTAGGGGAGATCAAGACCAATTATCTGATCGGGAAAGCCAATGCCTATGACCGGGCGGATCTTTTGAAGAGGGCGGTAAAGGTTTACAAAGAGATCTTGAGAAAGGATCCGAAGAGCATTCCAGTTTTTTTAAATCTGGGAGGGCTTTATTATCGCAGGGGTATGTTTGAGACCGCTATTCCTCATTATGAAAAGGTGGTCCGCCTCAATCCGAAACACTATCAGGGCCACTATTGGTTAGCCATGTGTTACGCGAAATTGCAGCGATACCATGCCGCCATCAACACCTTGGAAGAGGTGATTCAATCTTTGCCAACCTTTAAAGATGCCCTCAACTTGATGGGAGAGTGTTACGAACAGATCGGAGAAGCCGCGAAGGCAGAACGTTGTTACCTCAAGGCGATCAGCGCCGACCCCAAAGGGATTATTGTCCACGGAGGGGTTTTGGACCGCTGGGCTCAGGAAAAAAAGAAAGAAGAGAGAATAAAACATTAAAGAGAGACCCAGCACGCTCTCTTTTGAGGAGGACGAGATGGAGCAGAAGATAGAGCGAGAGTGGAAATCGATCCGTTGTCCCGGAAGGGAAGACAAAGTCCTCGTCATGGTAGAATGGGGTCTTTCGTCGGAGAAGGGTCGCATCTTTTCGAGACGCTTAAGGCAGATCGATTGTCATGATCCCCAGCTGACTCGATTTGGAGGAGCGGACTGCAAGCGGGGATGCGAAAGGGTGATCGCGAAGAGAGAAAAGTAATGTTGTGAGTTAACCTTTTTTCTTTTCCGACTTCTTCTTCGCCAGGATAAATTTCTCTTCGTTCATGATTCGGGGTGAGATGCCGCGAAATCCTCCAAGGCTGGCATCGGGGGGAAGGAGAATCCAGGCAATTCCCAATTCTTCGTCGGTTCTGACGATCTCGTCACCAGGCTGCAGTTTTTTCATGATTCCCCACGTCTGACAAAGATTGCTTTGTTTCTTGCCCTCCTTTATCTCTCATTTGAGAATCAATTTCAATATATTGAACCTTACGAAGAAGAGAAAAAATAAGAGGTGAATCTGGAAAACTTTTCCAAATCCACCCCTTACCCTTGAATAACTCTGTTAATCTATTTTTGCTCTAGAGCGGTTTTCTCCTGCTTCTCGATCTCCGCTTTTGATTTGCTCTCGCTGATAAAATAGATGAGGACGCCCGCTCCGATTAAGATGAGAAGAATGGGGAAGATCCCCTCGAACACGACGGCAAAACTGTGCCACCAACTGAACAGAAGGATAAAACCAATAATGACAACTAAAATCCCGATAATGATTCCCATTGTATTCGACACCGTCATCACCCCCTCCAAAGTCTTCTTGACCATGAAAATTATCAAAGGATAAACGGTATGTCAAGGCCAATTTCTTTTTTGCTATTCTATTTTGCCCTGTGCGGAAAAGGCGATTTCATTGTAGACAGGACATTTGCATTGAGGTAAGATTGTTTAACTCCGAGGAAAGAAACATGCAGGAAAGGGTTACGGGAGGGCTTCAATATGGCTGTTCGTCTGAAGGGAAGATCATTAGATAGCCTCTTGCATTTGACCAGAGAGGAACTCGAGCACATCTTAAAGATGTCGAAATTATTGAAAGACCAACTCCTCCGCGGGGAGGAACACTCCCTGCTAAAGGGGAAAACCTTAGCGATGATTTTTGAGAAGCCATCCACCCGGACGAGAGTCTCCTTTGAAGTGGGAATGTGGCAACTCGGAGGTTATGCACTCTATCTGAGCGCGAGCGATCTGCAACTGGGTCGGGGCGAGACCATCGCCGATACGGCCCGGGTCCTCTCCCGTTATGTGAGCGGAATCATGGCCAGAGTCTTTGCTCATCAGACGATCCTTGATCTGATCAAGTATTCGAGGGTGCCAGTGATTAACGGGCTTTCCGACTTTACCCATCCCTGTCAGGGCCTGGCTGACCTCTTTACCATCTACGAGAAGAAAGGTCTCCTTTCGGGATTGAAACTGGCTTATGTCGGGGATGGCAATAACGTTGCTCACTCTCTTCTGTATGGCTGCTCGAAGGTCGGCATGACCATCACCCTTGCCTGTCCGAGAGGGCATGAGCCCAGTCCAAAAGTTGTCTCAGAGGCAAAGGAGGAAGGAAGAAGAAGTGGCTGTAAGGTGAATGTCACCAATGATCCGAGAGAAGCGGTCCGAGGAGCGGACATTATTTATACGGATGTATGGGCCAGCATGGGGAAGGAGAAGGAGCATGAGCAAAGGGTCAAGATTTTTAAGTCCTTTCAGGTGAACGGAAGGTTGGTCAAGGAGGCCAAGAAGGATTACCTTTTCATGCACTGTTTGCCGGCTCACCGTGGAGAAGAGGTGACGGAGGAGGTAGCGGATTCGAAAAACAGTGTTATCTTTGATCAGGCAGAGAACAGATTGCATACACAGAAGGCGCTGATGGCACTGATTATGTAGCCGAAAGTTGTTGGTTCGATTTTCGTAGGGAACGCCTGCCTGTCCGGTAGGCAGGGTTTGAAGTCTTTACGGGAGCTTAGAATGATGAAGCTCTTAATCAAGAAGGCGGGCTTATTGAAGAAAGGATCGGATCAGCTTGAGGCCTTTGACGTTCTGATCAACGAAGGAAAGGTTGAAGAGATCGGTCAGGAGATTGTCGCGCCGGGGGCTTCTGTCATTGATGCGCAGGGCAAAGTACTTGTACCGGGTCTGGTAGATGTTCACGTGCATTTTAGAGAGCCCGGCCAAGAGTATAAGGAGGATCTTCGTACAGGTTCGTTCGCTGCCGCAGCAGGAGGATTTACTACCGTGATCGGGGAGCCCAATACGACTCCTCCTATCGATACACCATCAAGACTCCGTCGTTTATTAGATGAAGCAGAAAGAAAGAGTATTATCCATTTCTATTCGAAGGCCGCGATCACGAAGGGACTTATGGGAAAGAACCTCGCGGATATCGTCAATCTGAAAAAAGCAGGTGCGAAAGCTATTTCCGACGACGGAAACCCTGTCCCTACCCGTACCCTGATGCGAAATGCGCTCTTGAAGGCAATGGAATGTGGAATTCCTGTGAGCCCGCATTGTGAGGAATCAGCCTCTTATCGAGAAAAAATGCTACACCACCAAATGCTCTATGTTTCGCCAGGGGCTCGTCCCTATACAGCCGAAGCCGGATTCATCCAACGCGATATTGAATTGGCGGAAGCAACAGGATCGCCTGTTCATTTCTCCCACGTAAGCCTTGCGAAGTCGGTGGAAATGATCGCCAATGCAAAAAAAAGAGGAGTGAAAGTGACTGCAGAGGTGACCCCTCAACATCTCGTGTTAACAGACCAAATGGCCCAAGAGATTGGACCGAATGCAAAGGTCAACCCGCCCTTGAGGTCTGACGAGGATGTGGCGGCGATTCGCGAGGGGCTTGCCAGCGGCGCGATCGATATTATCGCGAGCGATCATGCGCCCCACTCGCCCGAAGAGAAGAATCGACCTTGGGATCAAGCCCCGTTTGGGGTGATCGGTCTGGAGACCACGCTGGGAGTCATATTAACTTTCCTGGTACGGCCGAGGTTGCTGACACTGAATCAAGCAATTGAGAAGATGACGATTATGCCGGCCAGGATTTTTGGGCTCGATCAGCTGGGCGTTGGCAGTCTCGGGGCAGGCGTGAAGGCAGATCTGACTTTGATTGATCTGGATAGGAAATGGAAAGTGGAGGCCAGCCGTTTTTTTTCCAAGGGCAGAAATTGCCCGTTTGACGGCTGGGAGCTTTACGGAAAAGCGATTCTCACCCTCGTCGACGGACGAATCGTGGCGAGGGACGGCAACATCGTCCCAGAGTTTATTTCTATTTGATTTCAAATAGATGCAAGTAAATCTTGTCAGTCTGTCATTCCGGACTTGATCCGGAATCCATCCCCCTCTTTCCAATAGGAGAGTCTGCCTGCCGGTAGGCAGGGGAAGAGGTGAGGCGAAAGGTGTGATATTCTGGCTCTAAAGGAGGTTAGGATGGGTAGTCTTAACGGGAAGGATATTCTTCACGGGAACCAATTTTCGAGAAAGGATATCGATGGAATCATTAACGTCGCGTCCGGTTTTGAGAAGGAGCTCAAGAAAAAGGATTCTCTGACTCTGTTGAAAGGGAAAATTTTGGCAACGCTTTTTTTTGAGCCAAGCACTCGGACGCGGCTCTCCTTTGAGGCGGCCATGCAACGTTTAGGCGGGGGGGTGATCAGTTTGGGTTCTGTCGAGAGCTCCTCTGTTGCCAAGGGTGAGACGTTGGCGGATACCGTGCGAACCGTCTCTCAGTATGCCGATGTGATAGTGATTCGCCATCCGCGAACCGGGTCGGCCAAAGAAGCGGCCGATGCAGCCCCCATCCCCGTCATCAACGCGGGGGATGGAATAGGACAGCATCCCACGCAAGCCCTCCTCGACATCTTTACAATAAAGAAAGAAATGGGTTCGCTCAAAAATTTGACGGTCTCCATGGTCGGAGATCTCAAATATGGCCGAACCGTGCATGCCCTGGCCGAACTTCTTTCCCTCTTCCAGGCGCGCCTCTATTTTGTTTCTCCTCTTGCCCTCCGGATGCCCGAGGAGATCACTTCAGGCCTTAAAGCGAAAGGCATCGAGGTGGTTGAAACGGAGGACATGTCGAAGGGGGCGTCTGAAAGCAACCTCATCTATATGACCAGAATCCAAAGGGAAAGATTCTCGGACCTGTCTGAGTATGAAAAAGTAAAGGGAAGTTACATCCTGAATAAATCTTTCCTGGATCGAATTAAAAAGAAGATGACCATCCTTCATCCGCTTCCAAGGGTTGATGAAATCAGCACGGATGTGGATGATTACCCCGGAGCCGCCTATTTCAGGCAGATGAAGAACGGGGTATTCATTCGAATGGCTCTGCTCGCCATGATTTTTGGAAAGGCGTAGAAGGGCAATAACCAAATTCCAAAGCGAAATAAATCGTCATTGCACCCATAAGTTATTCGTTATTAAATGACTTAATTACCTAGTGTAGTGTTACAGTAACAGCTTTACAACGAGCAACCTTTTCTAAGATGGTCTCAACTTTTTTCGTCCAAACGAATGGCTTTGGATTAGCGTTATTCACTCGGGTGTACTGGTCGATGGCCTGGACCAGATCCGGAACGCTGCTGAACGC
>Ga0335070_10000435_pt1 | contig 46534 bp, 73 predicted proteins | sample Lox_Sample_13_FD_206722 | JGI IMG/M metagenome (GOLD analysis project Ga0335070, IMG submission 206722) | Soil microbial communities from Loxahatchee National Wildlife Refuge, Florida, United States - Lox_Sample_1.3 | ecosystem: Environmental > Terrestrial > Soil > Wetlands | place: USA... | reverse complement strand
ATACGTGACGATGCGCCGGAAGGGTAGGGACGAGCGCTCCGGGCGGGCTAACTCCTACGCGTGAGACACAAACCCGTCCACAGTCGGGATCGTGCCTGTGTAACCCGTGACGTCACACCCGGCTGGTCCGTTAGATAGATGGCACGGTTTGTGTTGACCCAGCGGGTTTAATAGACCCTGTGGGGGGATAGACACGCCCTGGGGTGGTGGGGCGAAGGTGTCGCGTTCCGTACTGATCGTGAATGGCCCGTAAACGAGCGGAAATGGCCCTAGGACGAGACGAGAGGGGCTCCGGCTATCACCCCCTTGGCCGCTCCCGTAGAGCGCGACTGGCGCGAAATCCATACTCTGCGTTGAACCTAAGGATTTCGGCTAGTTAGGGGAGGGGCGCGCTTTGGGGCGTTCGTACACACCCGATCGTCCCTGTATCCATCTATACAGACTCTAGACGCGGGGGCTCGGCTCTGGTAGATATGAGGTCCCCCCGGGCGCGATCCCGGGGGCGAGACCAGCGAAAGGGAGCGACCATGGAACGGAAGACTAGACCTACCGTCAAGGTGATGTGTCCCAACGGGGATGTGCTGTTGTACGAGACGCTTGGGACGTCTACCGAAGCGGAGCAAGTAGCGCGCGACTTGGAGGACCTTCTCTCGAAGCGGTCCACCGTAGCCGTCCTTCCCCCCGTGAGCGAGACGACGGGGTGGACCGTCGTGGTCCTGGGGGAGGGGCTATGAAGCGGGCTCCGATCGAGCCTCCCGCCGGATCGTGCGCGGCGAGGGATCTCCAGGATGCACGGGGATGGAAGGCGAGCGGCGATCCCAGGGGCGTCAAGCTAGAGAGAGCGATCCTGAAGGGAGCGAAGGACCTAGAGGCGTGGCGACTGGCACATCCCTGGGACTGCTCGCCCGAGGGGCGTGCCTGGTACCTCGAACACACAATCTGGGGTGAAAGGGAGAGGCAGCGGATCGCGAGGGAAGCGGAGAGCCTAGCAGCATAGCGGCAAGGGGGCCGGCCGGGCCGGCTAGAGGGGATCGAGCCCCTCTCCCCCGATGTAGGGCCCCCGGTATCGAGGCCGGGGAAACGTGAAAGGGAGCAACATGACAAGAGCCGAGCAAGTAGGAGAAGAGATCCAAGCGTACCTTCGGGCGCGGACGCCCCTGCTCTGGATCGTGACGAGGGAAGAGGGCCGCGCCGAGGGGATCCTCTTCCGGGCTGCACAGGCAGCGGGCTACGTGCCCCGCACCTGGGACTGTGCGGACGGGGTGTGCGACCTCGCGGGCCGGCCGATGCCAGAGGTCGGATCCACCGATCCCGTGGACACCCTAAACGCGATCCGCGAGAGGGCCCTCGCGGGCTCCGGTGGAGAACCGGGAGTCTGGATCCTTCGGGATCTCCCGGGGTGGCTCGGAGACGCTGGCACCCTCCGGAAGGTTAGGACCATGGCGCGCCTTCTCCCCACCGTGCCCCTCGCAAGTAGACAAGCCCTCGTCATCATCACCCCCGTTCCCGAGGTCCCCCCGACGCTGGCGGGCCATGCAACCGTCATCGAGTGGCCCCTACCGGACCGGACCGAGGTCGCGGCCCTCCTAGACGCTGCGATCAATCGTCTCCCAGAGACCGATCGCGAGGGCAAGCCCGTGAGGGAAGCAGTCCGGGCCGATCTCTCGAATGGCAAGCGAGACGCAGCGATCGACGCAGCGGTGGGCCTGTCCGGAGAAGAGATCGCCTCGACCTACTCGACCTCGCTCGTCAAGACTCGGAAGATCGATCCGGCGGCGGTCAGTGCCGAGAAAAAGCGCGTGATCTCCCGGGAGCGAGTGATCGAGTGGGTGGAGCCGATCCCCGGAGGCCTCTTGAACGTTGGCGGGCTCGGTCGTCTGAAGCAGTGGATCGAAGGCAAGATCCCTGCCTTCTCCGAGAAGGCGCGCGCCTTCGGTCTCCCCGCCCCCCGGGGCGTCTTGATCGTCGGTGTCCCAGGCTGCGGAAAGAGCCTCACCGCGAAGGTCGTCCCCACCGCACTGGGGGTGCCCTTGCTCCGCCTGGACCTCGGGGCCGTCAAGTCCAAGTTTGTCGGCGAGTCTGAGGGCAACTTGCGGCGGGCCCTCAAGACTGCCGAGACGTGCGCGCCTTGCGTCCTTTGGCTGGACGAGATCGAGAAGGCGCTATCGGGTGCCACGCAAGGGGCCGCGGACGGTGGAGTCAGTGCCGATGCCCTCGGGACTCTGCTCTCGTGGCAGCAAGAGCGCGCGGCGAGCGTCTTTTTGATCGCTACCGCCAACAACGTGGATGCCCTGCCCCCGGAGCTACTCCGGGCCGGGCGCTTCGATGCCGTGTTCTCCGTGGATCTCCCTACCGCCACCGAGCGGACCGAGATCCTTGCCGCAGCGCTCCGAGCCCACAAGCGAGACCCAAAGGCCCTGGGAGAGGACCTCGCCCGGATCGCTGGCGGGCCTTGCGAGGGGTTCTCCGGGAGCGAGATCGCCTCGCTCGTCCCGGAGGCTCTCGCCCGGGCGTTCGCTCGCGACCAAGGGAGAACCGACCTCACCCCCGCCGATCTTCTCGCCGCAGCGTCGGAGATCGTACCGCTCTCGAAGACCGCACCCGAGAAGATCGCGAAGATCCGGGACTGGACGAGGTCGGGCAGGGCCCGTCCCGCGTCCTTCCCCGAGAAGGTCGAGACCAAGTCAGCAGGGCAGATTGACGTTTAGTGCCGTTCACTCGAAGAGAACGAAAGGGATGACCATGCCAGACACAAGGACGCTCAGGCCAGGATACCTCGTCAGTCTTCGCACCCAGATCAAGGGTGGGGTCCGCTACGAGGTAGAGACCCTCGATCCAGATCACACCGAGGGAGACGCACGGGTGGCGGAATGGAAGACGCGCCGCACCGTGGAAGCTCCCGAAGAGCATGCCCAAGCGATCAAGGTGCGGAGCAAGGCGCGATCGTTCATCACCTCCGTTTGCACCGACTCCGCCTTCGGGTACCTCTGCCCCCTCGCCAATCGGGACGCGCTAGACACAGCGATCGCGAACGCCCGGATCGCCGCGGATAGCTTCAACGCGGGGGCGAGCATCTACCGGATCACCGTCAACGTGATCAAGGGCGAGGTCGCCTCGGATGACCTCGAAGCGATCCGGGCGATCCGCGGCGAGATCGCGGATCTCTTGGAGAGCATGACCCGAGGGATCGCGGCCCTCGATCCAGAGGAGGTTCGCAAAGCGGCGAACAAAGCGCGCGAGGTCGCCGGGATGCTCACCCCCGAAGCCTCCGGGCGCGTGGCAGAGGCGATCAAGGAGGCCCGGGCCGCGGCTCGCGAGATGGTGAAGCGGGCCGGGGAAGCGGGCGAGTCCGCGGCGGGGATCGTGGCAGAGGAGGCGATCCGCCGGATCGAAGAGGCCCGCCTCTCGTTCCTGGACCTCGAAGCCCCCGCCGAGGTCCCCGCCGAAGCTCCGATCGCTCCCGCGCTCGACCTCATGCCCTCGGAGTCGATCCCCGAAGCTCCCCCCGCCGTTCCGGCCCTTCCGGCCCTGGAGATGTGATCATGCCTTGCGACACTAGGCGACTGCCGCAGCAGACCATGGAAGAGCGCAAGCGCGAGATCCGCGAGGCTACCGAGCGGCTCCGGAGGCAGATTGCGGCGGGGACCGTCAAGGTGAAGGTCGGGCCCCAGGGCGCGATCGCGTTCGTGGGGTGGGGAGAGATCGATCGCTCGCGCGTTTCCGATGCGTGTGCGTACCGGAGGCTGCTAGCCCAGGGCTCCCCGGAGCTACGCGCGGCCCTCGCTCGCGAGGCCTCCCAGGGCCGCACCGTCAACGCCCAAGCGATCGGGCAGGGCGCTCACTCGCACGACGGTGGCGAGACGTGGCACGACCACAAAGGCTAGACCCTAAGCCCTAGCCCGTAGCGCGCCCCCCGGGAGAGCATCCCCGGGGGGCTTTCGCTTGTCCAGCCCGCCCGGGGCCCTCCTAGAACGCACTAGGATGCCCTAGGACGAGCGCAACGGGCCGACCCCTTGTCCCAGTACCCCCCTCGATTCTTGATCCGCGTCACTTCCGGGCCGGTTCTCCAGGGGGCCCGGCCGGATCGGCCTCCGATCCCCCCGTAGCAGAGCCGCGGGAAGGGCCTCCCGCGCCCCGCTGGCGCGTTCGCGGGCCCGCCCCCGTCTCCCTGGACGCCCGGAGCCCGCCAAGCCCGCCTGGCAGCCTCGCGCCCCGCCCCGCTCGTCCCCCGTATCCCAGGGGCCCTTACCCCTACGGGGCGTGTCTAGATAGACGCGTGTCCCGCTTGACACACCTCGCCGTGTTCTCCCGTAGGTAACGGGTCTCCGGTAACCCGTGGTCTACGGAAGACTCCGGGTTACGCGACACCCGGGTAAACGATCTGCCAAGGATGGTCTCCGGTATCCGCGGGCAAACTTCGCACCCGGCCGGCGCATCTGCCAAGGATGGTCTTCCCCCGCACGAGGCAACCCATCGTGCGCGCTCCCACAGGCTGGACATTATATATAGGTTTGCTAGACTGCACTCACAGACGACGCCCGCACGAAGCGGGCTCACCTCGAAGGGAGAATCCAAGGATGAGCGAAACCCGATACATCGTCATGATCCCCAACCACTGGGGCAGAGGCCAGACGCCTCTTGAGGCTGCGAACGTGGCCCGCAGCGTCGCAGGAAAGCGCAAGGGCATGAGCATGCCCAAGCCCCGCGTCGTGTTCAGCTACGACCCGGAGAAGACGACCGAGGCTTACGTGGACGAGATGGGCCGGCTCTGTTGGATGGGCGAGAAGCCCAACACGGTCGAGACGGTCCTCACGAAGAGGTAAACGGCAATGGCCCGCAAGCCCAAGCTCACCCCCGAAGAGCAGAAGCGCATGGAGCGGGTGGCCGACTTGCGGGCCTCTGCCGAACGCTGGCGCAGAGAAGACGTCGGCTTCGGTACGAAAGAGGAACGCGACGCACGACGCGCCGCAAACGAGGCGCAGGCGAAGAGGGTCGAGGAGAAGGCTGCCCGCATCGAAGCGGGCGAAGAGTAAACCACCCGCGCGAAGCGGGAACCAGCACAGGGAGCAATCATGGGACTCGACATGTACGCGTACTCGGTTCCAGCCCGACTCTCGAAGGGCAAGGAAACCGACTACCAGATACCGGAACCGGAGAAGAGCGCAGAGGGAAACTTCCTCTATCCCTTCCAGTATGCCGATGGCGTGAGGGAGTTTCACTACTGGAGAAAGCACCCGGACCTTCACGGCTGGATGGAGCGGCTCTACCGGCTGAAGGGCGGGCAAGACGAGACGTTCAACTGCGTCACCGTCCGACTCACCTCCGAGGACCTCGATCACCTGGAACAGGTCGTCAAGGCGAAGCGTCTCCCGAAGACGAAGGGCTTCTTCTTCGGAGACTCTGCCTGGGAAGATCACGTCCCGGACGACCTCCTCTTCGTTACCGAGGCGCGGGCCGAGATCCTGGCCGGCAATGACGCGTACTACGACTCGTCCTGGTAGGGAGGGCGAACCATGAAATGGCATCTGCCCGGCCCGGTTCCTGCCACTCATCGACTTCTGGGAATTCTCTACCGGACAACGCTGTGCGGGCGAGACGGGATCGATCTCCTCGTCGCCAACGGAGCGAACCAATTTGCGCGCATGCAGCCGCTCACCTGTAAGCGATGCGAGGTCAAGCTCGCGAAGATGCTCGCCGCGCTCCCAAATCTCGGGGAGAGGCCATGAGCTACCTCCAATACTACCGGGACGAGAACGCGCGGCATCCGACCCTCTGCCACACGGGCATCATGTTCGAGCAGGCGCGGGAAGTCATCTTCGCCTTCGCTCAGGAGCACGGGGTCAAGGTGCGCGATGTCGTCCGCACCTCCGGGAGCCGACGATCGGTCTGGAAAGGCAACGAGCACGTCATCGTACTCAACTGCAATCACCTCAACTGGCTGCTCGTTCTCCATGAGTACGCGCACGCCTGGGATGGGCACATCCGAGCCGAGACCATCCGGCCGTGGACCGAGGAGCACGATCGGATCCCCTCCGACCAGAAGATGCAGTGGCTCAAGACTCATCCCTTCCCGTACAGGGGCCGGTGGAAGGCGCATGCGGCTCCTCACGCGGCTCTCGTAGACAAGCTCGCGGGTCTCGTGGTCGAGCGCGGGCTCCTCAATGCCGAGGTCGCCGCTCGCGTGACCGGAGACCTGAACCGCATCGAGGCGCGCGTCCAGCGGGCCGTAGCACAGGCAGAGCCGGACACCGTGCGCGCGAAGAAGATCGAGAAGCGAGAGGCTCAGATCGCCCGCCTGGAGGCCGCGCTCCGATCTTGCTGGCGCCGGGAGAAGAGCCTCAACACGCGCATCTCCCGTGCACGCCGCTCGCTCCAGGCCTTGCAGCGGGCCGCCGCCATGAAGACCGAGGAGTAGCCATGAGAATGCCGATGCCCTGGCGCAAGATCGCCCTGAACGAGTGGGCGTGGAGCACGTATCGGGTTCACCAGAACGACACCGGGGACCGCTGGTCTGCCTGGGAAGTCGGAGACAGCGGGCTCTCGACCCCTGCCTACCTCGGAGAGCGCCGCTACCGGAGACTCGCGCAACGCCTGTGTGAAGACGTGGCCGCGAAGGCCACGAAGGAGAGGCCGTGAGAACTCACTACATCATCCAGGATGCTGCGGCGCACATGCCCGGTAGCCTCAAGTTCGGCCGGTACCGGAGAATCGCCGTCCTCGAAGTCGAAAGAGGCTTCGAGACGGTAGCGATGATCTCGACTCACGCCCGCGGCGTGGTGCGCGTGGTCGAGACCTGGGAACGCCTCAACTGCGGGCGTACCGAGCGCGACGCCTACAGCCGCGCGCTCCGCAAGGCAGAGGCTCTCGTAGCCGACCTCGAAGAGCGAGACCGTCGCCACGCGCACGCGATCATCCGGGAGTTTCACTCAAAACGAGAGGAGCCTTGATGCCGCTGCCAAGGATGGTCAAGCCGAAGAACCGCCAGGGGGCGATCATGATTCTGCTCACCCCCGAAGAACGGATCCGATTCAAGGCCGCTGCTGCCAAGTCGGGGCTCGGCGTCGGCCCGTGGCTCAGGATGCTCGGTTTGCGGGTAGCCGACTCCCTGAAGATCGAGTCCCCGCCCCCAGCACCGATGAGACCGAGAAGGAACCCATGACGACCAAGAAAAAGCAGATCATCAATAGGGAGTTCGTGCGCCGCCTTCTGCGTGAGCACAACGCCTGCCCTAAGCGAGCACGCGCTGCGCGGGCCCTCATCCGCCGCAAGGGCAGCATCCGTGCCGCCTGGACCAACATGGTCCGTCGCGCCTCCGAGAACCGACCCACGCCCACCCAGGACGTTGACTGGACCTGGCACGCCGCGACGCGATCGAACACCTGTCCAGCCTGCGACATCGACCCAACGTGGGGCAACATGACGCCCGCCGCGTTCCGGAAGCGCTACTCATGGAAGAACCTCCTGGAGAACCTGAAGGTGGAGTGACCAACGGACCAAGGGAGCACACAATGCCTACAGCAGCCCCAACTAACAGGATATGCCAGCGTTGCAATCGGCCGCTCTACCCCACGAACCGCAATTCCTTCGGGCTCTGCGGTAAGTGCCAGGCGGAGTTCGGCAGCAGCAACAGCCACGCATTCCGGTCATGGCAGGCCCGAGGTATGCGCCGGGAAATCACCCGGGGCACGAACGGTGCGCCGGTTGTGCTCCAGGAGACCTCGCCGCTGGTCCCCAAGGCGGCCGACGTTACGCCAGAAGACTTCGTGAGGGCGTGGCAGGCGGCGACCAGCGTCCGTGAGGTCATGGACAAAACGGGCTACACCTATGGCACCACTCAGGTCCGCGCCAGCAGGATGCGGAAGATGGGTATTCCGCTCAAGCGCTTCAAAAAGTACATGGACGTTCCTGGTCTGGTAAAGCTCGCTACGGAACTCGCCCCGAAGAGCTAGCCCCAGCGCCGTCGGTGGCGGGTCGAGTCCCGCCACTGATTCCAGATCGCAGTGCGAACCTGGCCGGTGTAGCTTCCATGCCCGCTCGCTCCCCGATACGCCTCGGTCGTCTCGGGGAGCCCAGCTAACAGGCGGGCCCGCCGGATTGCGTAGCGGACCTTGCTCTCGGAGACCTCTAGCGCACGGGCTATCTCCACGATCGATTCGCCCCGAGCGTGGAGCCGCCAAATCGCACGGTAGTCGGCCGGCATCTTCCGGAAGCGCCGCTCCCAGCAAAACTGCCCCGCCCGTTGGAAGTAGGCCGCATGCGCGGCGCGCTCTACTGGGCCGGCGAGGTGGTAGAGACTCTGGACCTCGTGCCATCCCGTAGCCCGGCCTCGATACTCGATGTCGTGGAAACCGCTCTCCAGGAGACGACGCCGCCACTCGCGCTGCATGGCGGCGGAGGGGCTCATCCAATAGGGCCCCCCGAGCCCTGCCAAGGATGGTCGCTACTCGCGTTCCTGGTCCCTGATCTCAACGAGAATCTCCACCCGCTGGTCTGCCTCGATGAGTACCGCATTCGAGGTAACCTCGAACGAGCGGATGGTGCCATTCTCCCTGAGCGTCGTCAAGACGTCTCGTAGACGCGATGGCTTCGCTGCTCTCCGGGCCGACGCGAGGTCGATCCGGTAAACCGGCACGGTCACTTGCCCCCCAAGTCATAGGGCCGGATCTCGATCTCGGTCCGCGGGCTCTCCCGGTCGATGTCTTTCACGGCCGAGAGGAACTGGATCTGCCTATCGTCTTCCCAGGCAATCCCATTCAGGGCGTCGGAAACGAGCTTCACCAAGTTATCAAGATCCACGCCGATGGCATCGCTTCGGTAGAACATCAGCCGGAGTTCCACGGGGCCTTCGAGCTTCGGGACCTTGGCCTTGCGCGCGTGCATCTGGATCCACTGCTCGGCTCTGGTCGTCTCGACTGGCGTGTAGGCGTGGCCGTTCACGACGCGCGGTCTCTGCTTCGCGGCCGGATTCCCAGGGACCATGAACGAGGTCATGAGTCCTTCCCGTCTGCCCAGGATGGCGGGGGTGGCGCGTTCTGCTTCGTTCTCTCGGTGATGAGCCCGGTGGCTCCGTTCGCCTCCCAGAGAAGCACCAAGGGGGACTGTCCGTCTCGATTCTTCAAAACGAAGCCGTCCAGATAGCTCATCGGGTTGTTCTCGTCTTCGCTGGCGTTTCGCTTCATGAGCCCGATGACCACGTCCGCATCATGCTCGATCCTGGACGACAAACGAAAGTCCGAAAGCCTCGGGAACCGCTCCTCCTCCGCCCGGTCTATCTCTCGGTTCAGTTGCGAGTTCGCGATGACGAGCGGGCGGTAGCCCTCCAGCACTTCGCCCCGAGATAGGGCACGAAGCCTGTCGATCGCTTCGGCCAGAACGATAAACTCCGGCCGTTCGCTCCCTCTCCCGATGTGGCCCAAATGGTCTAACGCGACGACGTCGAACCGGCTTCGGCAGGCACTCCCGAGCACATCCCGAATGCTTCTTCCCTGTTGCCAACCATGGATCCGCAGAGTGAACTGCAACGAGAGGAACTGAGCCTCCCCGGCTTCCCACCTGATCGACTCTTCTGCCGTAAAGGGTACCGCGGAGTCGTTGACGAGAGCCTCCACGACCCTACGATGCGGAAGGCCCGAGTACATCGTGACGGCCTTGAGGGCCATCTCTCCGGGAGTCATCTCAAGGGAGACGAACAGGACCCGTTGCTGCTGGCGGGCCGCGTTGAGGGCGAGGTTCCACAGGAGGGTTGTCTTGAACGTCCCCGGGCGCCCACCCAACACCCAGAAGTTTTCCGATTGCGGATTGCATAGCCTTTCCAGTCTCGGGTAAGCGACGCGAATCCGGCGCACCCTTCCCAGCCGCTCGATCTCCTCCTGCCTCACCTCGTCCAGGCTCTTCGAGGCTGCGCTCTGTGGCTTCCCTGAGTCTACGACTCTCAACGTCATGGCCGTTCACCTCGGATGCGAGATCGTTCCACTTGGCCGCTAGCTGGGCCACCGTAGACGCGGACTTCCAGCCGGCCGCCTTGAGGCCGGCGCGCCAACGGTCCACGATGTCCTGATTGGGTAGGCGGAGCGCCAAGAGGCGCTTTAGACCCTGAGCGTCCTTCGCTCCCTGCCAGAGGTACCTGCTTCCCCTCTCGTCCTCGAAAGCCTTGACGAGGAGCCCCTGTAGGGTTCTGAAACTGCCGGGCGCAGCGCCGACAGGCGCTAGTAGTTGTCTCTCTTCTTCTACTTCTTCTACTTCTTCTGATCGGGTTGAGCTTGGGTTGGGCTTGGGTTGGCTTTGTGTCTTACCTTGGGTTGGCAATTCCTCGTTCGCCTGAAATCTGTCGTAGTTAAGAACGGTTATCAGCGTGATGCTTGGGCCATTTAGAGAGCGAGCTTGGGTTACTTTTAACGTTTCCGAAAGGACTAGTCTGTCCAGGGTAGTCCTTACGACCTGGCGTCCTACGCCGGCCCTCTTTGCCAGGGTCCGCTCCGGAATCAAGGCCTGACCCCTCTTTATGGTGGTCGGCCCGGAGCGTAGAACGACTACGGTATCCTTCCAGTTGGCCGCGAAAAGGATCTCGATCCAGACGGATCGCTGAGCCCCGTCCAGAGCCAAGACCGCAGGGGAGGAGGACCATCTCCGGTAGAGCTTGATGTAGCCGCCCTCCCGATCCTCGGTCACGACTGGTTCCTCGGGGACATGAGGTTCGGGGAGTCCACTCGCTTTCGCTCCAGCTTGTGGAGATAGAGACACCGGGGGCACCACTCCCGGGGACGTCCTCCAGCGTGCCGGCCGGCGGCTGACTTCCCGTCGTAGTACCACCAGCGTCCGCAGTCGCCGCGGCAGCGGATGCGACGCACGGTCATGCCAGCTTCACCCTCGTAGCCAGGACCGCTCTCCACGGGTTCCGGCGGTTACGGCCCATGCGGTCGTTCGCGTTCTCCCAGATTTCCGTGCGCTGCTCGGGAGTCAGACCCTCCGCCAGCCGCGCGCACTCATGGCAGGAGGCTTTGGCCGGATCCTCCGTCCACTTCGATCCTGAGTGAACCATCTTCCCGCATTGGATTGTCTTGAGGGGTCTGCCGCTTCGTTTCGCCAATAGGTGAGTGGGCGGTTCGTTTGGCCTCATGTTCCCTCCATGCCTGCATGCCCCAGGCGACTCCTGCCAAAATCAACAACAGGAGCGCACACAGCGTACTGACAAGTGCAGCGTAGGGGTCTACGGTTAGACTATTCCGTGGAAAGGATCCAATCCCAGTCTTTGGTTTCGCCGCACCTTGGCGGCCAATCGGACGTAATCTTTGCGTATCGCCTCCCGAGGCATCTGTAGCTCGAAGGCGACGTCGTCCACCGTGAGAGGCCCGCAGCCCGGGACCTTCGGAGTACCGCGCCATGCCCAGACAAGAAACTGGTCAGGATCCAGCGGGGCGAGCTTCATCGCTTGGGCCTCCGGCCGAGGCGGGCCTGGTGAAGTAGCACGGTGACGGTGGAATCCTCGGTCGCTCGCGCCGAGAGCATCACGGGCAAGTAGCGATCGAGAGTGGGGAAGGAATCGCCGCCCTTTGCCTCCCACGGGGCGGCGCGCGGTCGAAGTCGGCCGGGGGCGGGAGCAACCCGGATCCGGCCTATCGAGGCAAGCCTATATGTACCAATTCCCGCGACGGCCGCCAAGCCGATCACGGCCAATACCCACCGCAACCACCTGGGAACCCTCGTCTTCTCCGGTATCTCCAGCGGAGGAGGCGGGTCTTCTACCAAGGGTGAGCGCCGAAAGCGCAAGACCTTGTGCTCGAACGGTCCGTCCCGGGATGATGCCCTGTGCTTCCGACCACTGCGGCGCCGCATCGCGCGACCTCCAACCGTGGCAGCCTACCACAACCGTCACTCAGTCGTCCCGACTTCGCCCTCGACCCCGACGGATGAACGCAGCCATCCCCACCACAAAGAGTAGGTACAGGGTGACCCCGCCCAAGATCGTGGCGAGACTCATTCGTCGTCCTTCTCTGGGCGCGGCCTAGGGAGAAGAGGACGCACCGGGCCAGGGCCCCTCTTCGAGAGCTTCACCCTTTGGTAGGTCCAAAACCACAGAACCCGCTTGACGCGTTTACCGGAGCCGACGACGACCTCGACTCCGTGATGGCTACTGTAAACGGCCCGGACCGTGGCCCTCCCCACGGCGGTGCGGAGGACGTCCCCAACAACTAGGTTGTCGGCTCGGATCTCGGTCATGGTCCCTTCCACAGAAGTCGGAACAGGGAGACATCGAGAGCCCTCGCCAGGGAACGGAGGCGGGCAAGGGTGGGCTCCTGCTGGCCCTGCTCAATGCGTGAGAGTTGGGCCTTATCCATGCTGCACTTGTCCGCGAGCGCGGTGAGGGTAAGGCCGCGCCGATGTCGGGCTGCCCTGATACGCTCCCCGAGTCGCTTCGCTGGGTCCATCGAAGAGGAGCCTACCGCTGCGTTGCTTGACAGTCAAGCGTCGCGTCGCTAGGATGCCCGACATGGCCGAGATGGTCGAGACCGCGCTGCCGGATAGCAAGTGCCCCGTCTGCGGGTATCACTTCGATGCGTGTACCTCGATGCCAGACAACAACGATCCGCGGCCAAAGCCTGGCGACCTCTCCCTGTGCATCAACTGTGCGAGTGTCTTGTACTTCGACGCGAACATGAGCCACGTCGTCTATGAGCACCCGGAGCGGCTCGATCGCCAGACGAGAGCGGTCCTCGCCCGGGGTCAAGAGGCTATCCGCAGAACGCAAGAGGCTATCCGCAAGGCGAAGGCGGCGCTGACATGAGCCCGCTCGACTGGGATGCCGTCGTCAAGACCTTCGTGGTCTGCGCCCTCCTCTCGATGCTCATCCTTCAGGGCCTCGCCGTCTACTGGAGCCGACGATGATGAAGACCCTTGCCGAGCAGATCGCGAATCGGTGCGAACACTTCAACGGAACCCAAAACGACAAGTGCAAGGCCGGCGTCACCTATGCCGACCTGCAGAAGGGGAAGAAGCTCGGTGCGCTCCCCTGTTTCAAGGACGAGGCCGAGAAGAGCGGGGTCGGGTGCGAGTTTCGGCTGTTCCCAACGCCGGAAGAGGTCCAGGCGCAGGTTGAGGAAAGCAATCGCGGGATGGAGCGTATCCGGAAGGCGCGCAAGGCGATCATCGCAACCAGGCTCGATCATGGAGCCATCCAGTGCCCGGTTTGCCAGAAAGACAAGGCGCTGCGATTCACCGTAGCCTACAACGGACACGTACACGCATCGTGTGCCAACGGTTGCGTGGCCTGGATGGAGTAAGCATTCCCGGCATGGGGCCGGGAGTCGGAGCGGTGGGTAGGGTTCAAGGCCTTAGGATTCGACCCCTCCGCTCCGCTTTCTATCGTAGACGACGGAGGAGCCGATGCCGCTATTCGAGATTGCCGTGTTGGAGCAGGCCCACGTAAAGCCCGATGACCCGATGAATGTTCTGAAGCCGGAGCGGCTCGTCGTTGCACCGACGCATACCCTCGCGAAGGACGCCAATGCGGCTGCTCTACACTTCGTGATGGATCACGCGGCGGAACTCAAGGACGTGGACAGGGAAAGGATGACGGTCATCGTTCGCCCTTTCGCGTAGCCCCGGTAGCAGAACCGGCCGCGACCGGGGCGAAGGCATTCAAGGATCTTATCAAGCCGCGAGGTCCTGTGACTTACGACGAGTACAGGGCATCGCGCGGAGATTTCTCGGCAAGTGGGTCGGCCCAGGGCGTCATGCCCAACCAGAACGCCCAGATCATGCCGGCAATGGGCCAGATGATCCTGACTCCGCAGGTAGCGGGAACAGCGACGTTCTCGGGGTCGCAGTTGTACGGAACGAGATAATCCCATGACCGACGACCTCGGACCGAAGCTCCCGGATGACGTAGCCGACTACGTGGACGCCGAGGACCCCGGGGTCGATCGGCTCTACCGCCCGAAGACGATGGAGGAGATAGACTGGTGCCTTCAACGTAGGGCCCAGTGTCAACGCGAGGTCGAGCAGGTAGACGGGCTGGTGAAGGAAGCCATCCGGCGCATCCAGAAGCGCGGCGAGAAGATGAGGCGGATTGCCGCCGTCGGGGTCCACTACTTCGACTTCGTCTTGCTGGAATGGCTCGATACTCACAAGGCCCTCGTTGTCCGGGGTACCAAGAAAAGCCGCGATTTCGTCTACGGGAGACTGGGGTACAGGACCAGCCCCGAGCATCTAGAGATCGAGGACGAGAAGGCCGCGCAGGCATGGGCAGACTCGCTTCCCCTGGAGAGCGCTCTTGTCCGCACGAAGCGGGAGCCTGTCATACGGGCGATCCAGGATCACTTCCGGAAGACGGGGGAGGTGCCCCCTGGGTACAAGGTCGTGGCGGAGAAGCAGACACCGTATATTTCAACGGAGGATGAACCCGATGACGCCCTCGCGAAGAGGTGAAGCGAAGCCAGTCGAGCCGGAGCCTACCGAAGCCATCCAAGTCCAGGAACACGTTGCCATGTCCCTGTTCGACCCCCAAGGGATCCAGCACGCCATGGCGCTCGCGACGGAACTCTCGAAGTCGGGCCTTGTCCCACAGGCCGTCCGTGGTAAGCCGGCCGACATCCTTGTGATCCTGCTCACTGCCCGGGAGCTAGGCATCGGACCGATGCAAGGGCTCTCCGACATCAACGTCATCGGCGGGAAGCCGGTCTACAGCGCCGACCTCATGGTCGCCCAGTGCAAAAAGCGGCGAGACGTGTGCCAGCATTTCTTTCTCGTTGAAAGCACCGACGACCACGCCACTTACGAAACGCAGCGCGTGGGGGCGCCCAAACCTGAGCGCTTCACGTTCACCATCGAAGACGCGCGGCGTTTGGGGTTGGGCGAGAAGGAGAACTACAAAAAGCAACCCAAAACGATGCTCCGACACCGCGCCGCTGCCGCCACGGCCCGCGCGGTCTACCCGGACCTCGTTCGCGGCTATGACCCAGACGAGGCGGCCGATTTCACGCCCGCCATGGCGGTTCCGGCGCCCGTAGGAGGCCCGCAAACGCCGACTCCGGCCCAAGAAGCGGCTAAGGTGCTTTCAGCCCCTCCTAGCCAGCCTGCGGCCCCAGAAACGGCATCCCTAGAGCCATCCGCGGAGGAGTCGGCCCCGAGGCCCGTTACTGTCATGGGTCTATGGGCGCGTGCCGGCGAAAAGTGGCCCAACGATGAGGACCGGGACAAGGCGTGGGTCGCAGCCCGGATGAAGGTCTTTGGTCCGAAGGCGCCGAAGACGGCGGAGTGGAAGGAGCAGCAGATCCTCGACATGGAGTACCTGCTCTTCCCGCCTGACCATACCCCCGGCGCCGACGAGCCTAACGACCTACCCTTCTGAGGCGTCCCATGAACCGGGACGCGAAGACTCTTTCTGACTGGGTCCTGGAGCACCCTGGGCTTGTCCCTGAGTCGATTGTGGACGCTGCGGAGCGGCTACACCAGAAGCGCCGTTCACGGAAGAAGGTCGCAAGCGGGCGGATGAAGCCTTCGCGGGCCGACTACAAGGCCCAGACTGCGGCGCTACGGGAGAAGGTCATCGCCCTGGCTCGGATCAGTTGCGAGCGGTGCCAGCGAAGCACTCTGCCGGCCATGGGGCACATGCACCATCTCCAGGGCGGCTCTGGTAGGCGACGGCAAGAGCAGAACATCACGAACGTGGCCTGGCTCTGCGGCGACTGCCACCGGACGCTTCACGAATATCCAGAAGTGAACCGGATGTTCGCGGCGTGGATCCGCGCGAAGCGAGGGTAGCCATGCTTTGCAACCATTGCGGCCGAGGCGAGGTCAAGAACGCGCGGCGGGTCGAGGACCGCGGCTACTTCCTGTGCGCCGCCTGCGCGCACTACTGGGATTCGTTCCACGAATTGCCCGAGGTCGAGGACAGGCGGGAACCACCGCCGAAGATCCGGGAGGGGGCATGACTATGGGATACTGCGCCGCACATGGATCGTGGATGGGCATGGATCGATGCCCGGCCTGCGCGGCAGAGGAAGCTAATACCCTAAGGCTTGAGCGAGACGCCGCTCTCGCCGCCGCGCGGAAGTGCGGCGAGGAGATGGCGACCATGCAGGCCCGCGCGGAGAAGGCGGAGAAGGAACGAGACGAATGGCGTAGATCAGCGGATCATCGGTACAGCATGCACTCGGGGAAATGGTTTGAGGAACACGAACGACTAAAGGCCCGCGTCGCGGAACTGGAGCGCGACCTCGCCGCCGCGCGGGCGGAGGTGGAGCGCTTGATGACCCTAGCCAGTGACCTTCGGCTTAGTCGAGATCGCTTGTTCAATCGGCAGGAAGCCCTCCGGGCCCGGTGCGAGGCGCTGGAGAAGGCGCTGCGGCACATCCGAGACACGTCCTCGGAGCCACATGAGCCGCAGGAAGCCGCATGCACGCCCGGCTTTGAGTGCTCCCACTGCGTGGCGACCAGGGCCCTCCTCGCCGCCCCGGCCCCGGAAAGGAAGGACTGACCGTGTACATCTACGATGTGCAGTTCAGCAGGGCGACGCGCGGCTGGATCTGCGAGATCGCCTTCAGGGTGCAGACTCGGCGGCAATGCACGCGGGAGGACCACACCATTCGAGGCTACGGTCGGCTTGGCGCTTTCGGCGCGTTGCTGGCCTATCTGGACGCTCGCAGGGCGGCCCGACGATTCGTCGCCATACTTCAAGCGATGCCCGGCCGGTGGCCACTCGATGGCAAGCCCGCCCTCGCCGCCGCGGCCCCGGAGGTAAAGAAATGACCCGTCCCGATGATGGCAACTGGCGGATGCTGTCCGCCCGCGAGAGGGCATACCTGGAAGCGCTGGAGGCCCGGTGCGACCGGCTGGAGTTGGAACTTGGGCGAATCTGCATCGAGGCCCTACAAAATCACTGGGAAGGTCTCACGCGAGCGGGCCATCTGCAGGAGTCAAGAAAAGAGCCATGTGAGCGATGCGGGGCCATGTCGAGCATACACCTGACGCTTTGTGTGGACTGTCTGGCGCTATTGCCCCGCGCCCCGGCCCCGGAGGAGCCATGAGCAAGACCATCGCGCCGACGCTGACGGAGTATCTCCGGTTACCAGATGAGAGCGATGAAGCAGCCTTCAAGAAGATGCGCCGCGAATTGGGGCATCTGAAAGCCGTCTACCGGGCCGCGGAACGATACGCGAAGGCGCCCACCGATGACGACTTGACCGCGGAATGGTTGAACCTAGAACGCGCCCTCTCCCGCCTCCCCGCCCCGGAGCGCCCCTAGTGGCCGAGACGCGCCGCTGACTCTACCGCTGCGGCGCAGGCGGCCACTGCCGGGCTGTCGTAATCCGGCGCCAGGCACCGATTACAGAGCCCCCAGGCAAGAGCCCCCGGCGCCAAGGCATCTACCGCCATCCACGATCCGCACGCCACAGGCACCTGGCACTCAACCGCCTCGGGCACCACGCACGCGAACAGACCGGGCTCCCACTGGATCGTAAGCCCGCCCAGGTCGCATGGCGAGGCCGATAAAACCGCCTCGGACCCTGGGGGCGGAGAGCCGATCTGGGTAATCCCGTGGCGCTCACAGGGAGCACAGGCCAGAGCCAACGCTAGACTGACCGCTCTCAATATGGCCCGATGTCTACGGCAGAAGAAGCATTCTGGATCTCGGGATGGTCCGTGCTCTGCACGCCGAAGGAGATGGAGTGAACGACGTGGTCATTGGGGTTGATGGTGAAGACTACGGAAGAAACAGTCATCTGGCCGCCGGTCATTGTCCCTTCGCTCAGGGTCTTCTGGTTTCCGTTCACGTAGACGGGGGCAGCCGCCAGGGCCGCTTCCTGAGATGCGTCGGCCGGGGAGATGAAGAGTTGGATCCCGGTGATGGCCTCCGTATAGGGAGAGCTATCGGCGTGGAACGCCTGGAGCACCATGTTGGTGATGGTTCGGTTATCCGGCCGTTGAGCAGATGCGATGCTGAAATAGGGTTGGGCTCCAGTCCCGGGTCCCGACCATGCCTCGAAGGGCTGGCCCGGCAGCGGGAGGATGTTCATGCGCCCGGTCATGTCGGGATCGCCGCCGTCTGGCTCTTCGTCTCGACCAAGGCCGTCCCTCCGTTGATCGCCGCCCAGGTCCCCGCGGTCGCCCCCGCCAGGACGTCGCCGGTCGTGCCGGTGATGGAGACGTTCCCGTTCACCATGGCACGGCTGAAGTGTGCCAGGGTCACCCCGTAGGTCCCGTTGTTCCCCGCACTGCTCGTGACGGTGGGGGCAGACGGGAGGAGGTCGATGGTGGCGCCCTCCTCCGCGTATATGCCCGCAGCGGTGGAGGAACTCACGTCGAGCGCCCCCGGCCCGAGGACGCGGAAGAAGGCGCCGCGCGTCACCTGTATGGCGCCGGGGCTCGGCCCACCCGAGAAGCGCATGCTAGCGAACGACGCGATCGGCACCGGAACGCAGCTAACGTAAGAGGCGTCCCGGGCGAGGATGAACCCGTCCTTCGCGTCGAACCCCTGGATGATCCCGGTGGACTGCCCGTAGAACTGGAGTGTCGCGGCGCTCGCGCCCTGGCCCCGGAGAAGGAGATAGAGGCTCCGCTGCGCGGACGCACTCTGGAAGTAGCACCCCGCGTCCCACACGCCGACACCCACGAGCCTCCGGAGGTCGCCGGTGAGATCCGAGTCGGTCTGATCCTGCCCGACGAACCCGTAGTCCCCCTTCCAGAAGTACGCCTGCATGCCGTTCGTGAAGGTGTAGTCGCCGAAATCGACCCCGTTGAAGATCGCGCTCATGCCGATGAACCACAACTGCGCGAGGTTCACTGCCGGCTGAAAGGAGATCCCGTCGAAGACGAGGTTCGTATTGATCCCGACGTTCGACCCCTGGAAGGCGGCGTAGTTCACCTTCACGATCGTGGCGGCGCGCTCGATCACATAGGTGTCGCCCGCTCCGGGGAGGGGGCTCGTGCCGAGCGGGTAGAGCGGATCGAAGGTGGTCGCCGCATTCTCGCGGACGCGGAAGGCGTAGCCGGTCGCCGCACCGCTCGTGAAGCGGCAGATCATCCCCTCGATCGCGTGGACCCCGAAGGCTTGCCCGGTGTCGGTCACCCGGGTGATGTAGTTCGAGACGTTCGTGACCGAGGTGACGGTGCCGGTGAACTGGGTGGCGTAGGTGCCGACGAAGTAGATTTCCCGCCCCCCGCCACCGTAGGCGTCGGGCTGGGTGGCCGAGGCCGTCGTCGGGCCCCCGTCGCCGGTCGTGCCGGGGCCGATCGGCATGCCGAAGGAGTGCGTGAACTGCGCCGGCAGGGTGTACGTCCCGGCCGCCAGGTAGACCCGCACCTTCCGCTGCCAGAGAGCGGGCAGCGCGGCGAGCGCGGCCTGGAGAGTCTGGAAGGGCGCCGCCTGGGTGCCCGGGTTCGAGTCGTTCCCGGTGACGGCGTTCACGTAGAGGTAGAGGGTCGAGGCTAGCTCCCCCGTCCCCGAAGGCCCCTGGGGCCCGGGAGGACCCGGCCTGCCGCCTGCCTGAATGCCGGAGGAAGGCGTACCGGAGACCGGGGACGAGCTACTGGAGCCCGCGGAGCCGCCGATCCCGACCGTGCCCTGTCCTACTCCAACCCCGGACCCCATCCCGGCCTCCCTAGTGTTTCCCGTTGGGCCTGGGGTTCACCCCGTCGCCCTCATCCGGGAGCGTGTAGCCCCTATCGAGGTGCATGTGGATGAGCGTCGTCGTATCTGCCTTCACCCCGGCCTGCTCGGTTCTCAGGGCCGCGATCTCCGCCTCCAAGGTCTTGAGATCCCCGTCTCTCTCGGTTTCGAGTCGGGTGATACGGGTATCGAGCCCCTGGACCCGTTCGGTCACCGCCTTCTCGACGGCGACGACGTGCTGCTCGACTGCTTCAGTCTCCGTCCGGATGAGCGCCCGGAAGACGGCAGTCGCTCCCGCGCCCACGGTACCTGCGGCGAGAACCGCGGCGGAGAGCATCTCGACAAAGTGCCAGCGGCGCGGTTCGCTCACTTCCATCTCCCGAGTAGAGTGCCTGTGGCCGACCACTCTCCGCCAGATCCGACGGAGAGACCAACGATGGGCTCTACCTGGAGACGGAACACTTCCCAGGGTGGAGGAGCTACTGCCGGCCCAGCCGTCCACCCATGACCACTGACTGCCAGCACCGCCCCCGCGCCCCACCCAACCTTCCGCTCCGGAGGGGGCGGAGGAGGGAGCTTCAAGTCCAGCTTCACCTGTCCCCCGAAGAGCATCGCGTCCGGATTGAGTCGCCATGCTTCGGCCTCCGCCACGGCGAAGTGGTTCACGGCTTCGGTCCGGAAGACCGCCCCGCCAGGAACCCGTATCTCCCCCTGGTTGCCTGCGTAGAACATGCAAACCGGGCCCCCGGCCACGGGCGGTGGGGTAACCGTGGCCGGAGGCACCGTAGCGGTACCCCCGCTGGGAGGAGTGGCAGCGGGCCCGCTCTTCCCCGGGAGAGGCCCCGTGCTCCCGGTGAATGTGGCGATTGGCTTAGATCCCGGAGCCGCCTGGAGCGCGAACGAAAGGGCCATGCCCAGGGCGTCGTTCTTCTTCTTCCAGCCCTCGATCTCGGCCTGCATCTGCGCCTGCGTCTCTTCCGATGCGGCTTGAATTCCCCTGGTCTTGAGATCGGCCGCCTCCGCATCCCTCTTCGCCTTGGCCGCCGCCTCCTCCGCCGCCGCCTTGAGCGTTTTCACCTCGTTCTGGGAGTAGACGAACCCGAAGACGAGAACGCCGATCACGACGGCGGCAAAGAGGGCGAGCCACTTCGTCACGGGTGCTCCTGGGGAAACCGCCCGATGGTCGGCTGGGCGATCTTCCACGCCTGCTGGATGAGCCAGGAGAGGGACCGTCCCTGCCGGCGAGCTTCCGCGACGATCTCGTCCAGTATGTCTTCCGGAAAGTAGACCGTTTGCCTCTGGTTGCTGCTCTCACGGTGCCAGGGCTGCCTCATGGTCGCCTCACTGGGCAGGAAAGGTACCGCATGAAGTGGTGACGGTAGCCGTGAACTGTTGCTGGCCTCCCGTAGTCACCGTGGCCGTGGTGGGGCTGACCGCCACCGATAGAACGTGGTTGTTCACGGTGATCGTCGCGGTTGCGCTGCCTCCGACCGAGGCGGCAGCCGTGACGTGGTAGGTGCCAGCCGTCGAGGGAGCCGTGTAGGTGGCGTTGAGCCCGTTCACTACGAGCGTGCCGCCGGCTGCGCCCTCAACGACAACCCAGGTGATCGTCCCACCCTGAGCACTCGTCGCCGCGAGACTCACCGAGGTACAAGCATCGATGGAGGCTGTTGCCGGCGCGACGGTGACGACGTTCGCGGGAAGGACTACGGTAACCACCGCCTGCCCACTGAAACTCGTGGCGATTGTGCTCGTCGCGGTGACTGTACAGGTTCCGACCGTGGCCGGAGCGGTGTAGAGCCCGGTCGCGTCTACGGTACCGCAGGATGCGGTCCAGGTGACCGAAACCGGGCTGCCCGAGACAGCTGCCGTGAACTTCTGTGTGGCGTTTACCGGAACCGTGGCCGTCTTCGGCTCGACGTCGATCGCTTGCTTTGGGTTGTTACAAGCCGCCGCCAGGGCGAGCAGGCAGATGAGGCGCTTCACTTGACTACCGCCTTCGCTGCATCGAGCGCCGCCTGGACCGCCTTCTTCTTCCAGATGTACCCGATCACTCCGCCTCCGATTACCACACCAACGAGGAACAGGGCTGCGCCTTGCAGAAACGTCATGTCGTCACCTCCAGGGCTTGCTGCGGGAAGAGCAGATATCCGGCCAAGATCCCGATGATGAAGACCCGGCGCTCGTCACGCCAGACTTCGAGCGCAGCCGGTAGAGCGGTACGCCTAGGGTCGAAGGTGTCGAGACACAGGTAGGCTCCAAGGATGACCCAGAAGAGCACCCCCAGGATCGCGTCCCAGGGCCGAGGCCAAGGGTAGTGCTTCCACGGGGCATACATGTGGGCCCCGAGGCCGCCCCAGCAGTAGGCCAGAACCTCGAACCCATGCGCTGCCGTGTGCTCGCCCTGCTGGGAGAGCGTCCACACACCGGGGAGCTTCTGCCGGAAGTAGAAGATGAGGAGCATCTCCCATAGAAGCATCACCGGCCAAGGGCCGATGAGGATCCAGCGGGAGACAGCGTTGACGAGGTCGGTCATGTGGCGGGAGGCGTCGGAGGAGGGGCGGTAGCTGCCGAGGATCCGCCGGCCGAGATCATGACCGAGAGGAATCCGGCGACGACCCCGGCGATCTTGATGCCCTTGCCCCAGGAGGGCAGGCCGGCGATCGAGGCGATGTCGTTGCCGAAGGCGACTCCGCTGCCAGCGAGGCCCATGAGAACCGCTCGCGTGCCTCGCTCGAAGAAGGCTTCGTTCGTGAAGAAGAGACTGAAGATGCGCTTGAAGAACGGGATCATGGTGCCACCCCCGTGCGGATCATGTTCTCGATGCGAATCGCTCGCGCCCCCGTCTTTCGATAAGGCGAGGCGGCGAGCGCGTTGGCTGCGGCGTCCCAGAAGCCACCCTGCATGAGAGTCAGGGTGTCGCGATGGAAGTGTAAGAGATTCTCGATCCCAACATTGAACGTGAGGTTGGCTAGCGCCCGCTGCCTGACCGGGTCCAGGTTCTGCCACCAAGGCTCGTTCGCGTTGAGTTGCGCGATCACCTCCGCGATGTCCTCGTTCAGCAGGAGATCGCAAACAGCCTTGCTGATACCCCGGTCTGTAAGATTGTGCCCGACGCCCACGGTAACCTTGCCGACCGTGTCGGTGTAGATGCGTAACCGGAGGCCCTCGTCCCGGACCAAATCGGCCTTGAGGGCGTCGAGGTCCATCGCAGCCTCCCTAGACGATCAGGCAGGCTCCGACTGTCGCGGTGATGTTGCCGCCGGCTACCGCCATCGAGATCCGGAAGGTCTCCGGGATGACGTCGTTAATGCTCACGTTCGCGGTGACGGTCGCATTGGGGTAGACGGTGAGCAAGGTCTGGCCGGTCGAAGCCAGGGCAGTCGAGGCGAGGATCGTGTAGTAGAGGCCCGAGGCGACGTCGAAGCCCTGGATCGTCACCGTGAGCGTGCCGGTGGCCGCGGTGATGTTGATGTAGACCTTCAGCCCGCGGCAGGAATAGTTGTTGAGGTTTCCCGAGGTGTTGGGCGGCCCTTCCGCTGAGTAGTACGTGCCCGCCGATTGCGATCCCGAAGGGAAGAGCGAAACGCCGAAGTCGTGGTTGACTGGGTTCGCCATGGGCTATCTCCGGGGGATCATGCCGCCGCGGGCCAGCCGGCGACGCCGGAGGAGATGCTGACCGAAACGGTCTCCCTCTTGCGGCTCGTTGCGCCGACCGTAGTCGTCAAGCTCGTCTTCCTGCCTACGGTAGTCGCGGCGCGTCGCCTCGTAGACCGGCGAGACCGTGCCGCCCTTGCTGTAGCCTTCGCGGCTGTAGCCCTCGCGCTTCGAGCCGGCCTCCGCCTCCGCCTTCCTGCGGAGATAGGCCTCCCGCTCACTCTTCACGTCTTCGCCCTGGTAGACCGGCAGACCTCCTGGCTCCTCTTCGGGCGTGACCTCCCGCTTGTCCTTCTCCAGCGTTCCCAATGGATCGATGTCCTGGTCAATCGGGCCGCCTTCGGCGTAGTGGTGCTTCCCGCAGTGGGGGCAGCGAACGATCGGGCCTCCTGCGGCGTGGCCCTCCATGCCTTCCGAGAGCATCTTGGTCCCCTTGTCGGCTTCGTTGAATTCCTTGGCTACGGAAACGGGCGGCAACGGATGATGCGGATGCTTCGGAGCCCATCCGTGAGCCCGGGCAGCCATGAGGCGGGCCATTGCTGGCGAAGTGGATGGCATTCTCGTCTCCTAGCCGTGCAGGTAGTGATGCTTGCCGCAGTGAGGACACTGGACGATGGGGCCGCCGCGAGCGTGGCCCTCCATCTCGATGCCCGGGTACTTCCGATGAACCTTCGCCCGGATCTTCGCTTCGAGCGCGGGCGAGGCATGCTGCGACGCGCGAGCGAGCGCGTTCCGGGCATGAGCTTCGTCCTCAATGGGATAGCTTCGATCTGGACCCGCAAATGACTTGGCCGGCAGCCGATTTCGGGCCCTTGTCGTGAGTACAGCCATCGCCTGTCTCCCGTTTCGGGGTGGAAGTACGCTACCAACGTCGGCCCCTGGTTGGGGGCCTCCAGAATGGGGGTTCGTCTCCCGTGTACATGCCGCGCGTGCGCTGCCAGGAGCGGTCCCACCGGCCTCCGACGGTCGTGGGGATGCCTTCCGTAGCCGTTCCCGTTCCGCCTCCGGCCCCGCTCGCGACGAACGACTGCGCCAGGGTCATCGAGGCCTGCGCGGATCCGCCCCCGGCCCCAGATCCCGCGATCGGGGTAGTGAAGGTGGCCGTACCGGATCCGCCGCCGGATCCCTGAGCCACGAGAGAGGCCGCGCCAGAGGCGCCGGCTTGTCCTGAGCCTCCTCCGGCCCCCTGGGCGATGGAAGAGGCGGACCCCGACACTGCTGCTTGCCCTGAGCCACCGCCGCCCCCCGAGCCACTGACCGCCTGCGCTCCCTGGAGAGTCGCTTGGCCCGACCCGCCCCCCGAACCCTGGGCCGAGACCGGCAGCGTCCCAGAGACCGAAGCCTGGCCGGAACCTCCGCCTGCCCCCTGAGCCGTGGCCTGGTAGGTAGTCCCACCCGAGGCGAAGGTGGCCTCTCCCGACCCACCGCCCGCGCCAGAAGCTACGAGAGACTGGGCATTCGAGGATGCGGCCTGTCCGCTGCCGCCGCCTGCGCCGGAGGCCACGGAGGACATCGCGCCAGCAGAACTCGCCTGCCCGGCCCCGCCTCCAGAGCCCTGAGCGGTGAGCCCCTGGGCGCCAGTGGGCGCAGCTTGCCCGGACCCGCCGCCGGAGCCCTGGAGGAGGACCGAGAGGAGGGACGAGACGGAGGCTTTACCCGACCCGCCGCCCGCCCCAACGGCTACGGCAGAGGCCGCCCCGCTAGCCGAGACTTGACCGCTTCCCCCGCCAGAACCCTGGGCTACAACCCCCTGGGTGAGCGTGAAAGTGGCCTGTGCAGATCCCCCACCGCCACCCTGAGCGGTAGCCTGATAAGTCGTTCCCCCCGCGGTCGCCGCGAGAACCGCGGCAATCCAAAGTCGCTTGCGAGGGGGGAGGAACGGCATCCGCTACCTCACGCGGACTCGACTACGTAAGTTCCCGCGCCAGATGATTGCGTAGTGGTACGTGCCCTGGCGTAGAACCGGATGCCCGTGCCAGCCCAGAGTGCGATGTTGTTTCCCGGATAGAGGATGATGCCAGGTGTCGTGCCCGGCGTGATCGTCGGGGCAGCCCCTGTGGACTCCACGATCGTGAGATCCTCAGTACCGTTGTTGTAGATTTCTACCACCTGGCGAGAGGCCAGATTCGTGTCGAGCGTCGTGCCGGTCCCTGAACCGCCGCCGGCCAAGACCTCGTTCGCAGCCACATTGGTCGGTGCGGCCATGGCCCCTCCCTACTGCGACTTGATCTCCAGCGCCGCGATGCTGGTGAACGAGGTTGAGAGATTCCACCCGACGTTGACTGATCCGCCGGTCCCAACCGTGTTCACGCCAACCAAGGCCTCGGTGGAGGTATCGACGCTGCTGGCGATCTGCGTGGTCCCACTGACCACTCCTGGCCCGGAAGTGTCTTCGGCCGCACAGGCAACGTACACCCAGGACTTGGACGCCACCCCGCTCACGGTGATATTGAGAGCAGAGTTGGTCGATGCGTCCGCGCCGGCCGAGTTTCCGATGGGAGAAGCGTTCGTGCCCGTGAGAGCATCGAGCGCCAGAGCACCGGATTGGCCGTGACCGCTAACGTTGTTCGTCCATGAGACCGTTACCGTCTGCCCGGACAGGGTCGAACTACAGGCATTCGTCCAAACCTCTCCTCGGTGAGCCCCGTCGCTGCCGCTTGAGATCCGCAACGACCATCCAGCACATCCGGTCAAGGAAGACACGGACGTGGGCTCCATGCTTATGCCGTCGAAATCGACCAGGGCCACGGTCAGAACCAGCAGCGTCGAAGACGCGGCAGTGGAGACGCTCGTCACCGCGAGCGACGTAGTAAAGGCCGTGGAGGTGGTCTTGAGCGGATAGGCTGCGCCCGCGTCGCGCATCATTCCACCCAGCGTCACCACCGGACTGGTGATCGGCAATCCCGAGTGCATGTTTTTGGCGTCGGCGGCGACCGCCAAGAACAGGAGAAGGAGCGCGAGCCGGCGCATCAGGTGTCCACGATGCTGCCCGGGGGAAGCTGGGCGTTAGCGGCGGCGCGAGCGAGGATCGTCGCCAGGATCGCGTGGACGTCGGTCTGGAGAAGCGTGACCGTGAGGCTGCCTCCTGTACCAGGGATCGGCGCCGTCGGGCTCGTACCCTCGATGTACGGAACCTGAGCCTGGAGAACATTCGGGTCAATGGTGATTGGAGCGCCCACGATGGCGCCAACCTTGGAAGCCTGTGCAACCGGCGTCGTGTAAGCGAATGCGATGCCCATGTGTAGCCCTCATTTGCTGTAAGTCATCGCGAGCAGGCCCCAGCGCAGATCCTGCTCCTCGACCTTTCCCCAGAAGCCTTCCATTCCACTGTTCGTGATGCAGGCGGTGGCCGTGACGCCGGGGATGCACTGTGGAAAGTTGATCCAGGTATCCCCGGTCGCCCCTCCGGTCGGTCCGTCCCAGTAGACCGTCTTCGTGTAGCTCGCATTGCCGGTGCCAACGTTGATGTGCTCCCAGGTGATCTCGATATAGTCGCCCACCTGAAGCCCAACGGACGAGGCGGTGCAGGTCGCTTGCTTCGCGGTCTCGGAGGTCGTCCACTCTGAGGATGCCGCGGATTGACAGATCTGGGTCGGGGAGCCGCTCCGGTAATAATAGATCGTGAACGAGTTACCGTTGTTGCAGGAGCCACTCGACTCCAGCCCACGGCCATTTAGGGTGATGGTACCATTCAGCGTCATTGCCTGGGACACGGTGCCGATGCTTGCATAGGTGCGGAACGTCGTGCGAGCCGTCACACAGGTCGTCGCGCCGCTGTTCGCGGCGGAGCTTCCGCGCGACGTCGAGAGATCGTAGCTCCCGGAGATCCCCGAGCCGTTCGTCTGCGTCGAGCGGATGAACAGGGACTGATTGAGCGTCTGCCCGAAGGCGAGCGCCGGGAGGAGCGCAAGGAGAACGGCCAGCCGCTTCATGGCGCGATATACCCCTGGATGTCGCAGCTAAACGATGCCCCCGTCCCGCGGGCGCAGCAGAGATACGAGTTCGCGGCCCCAGCCTTGATTGGCGTGATGTAATGCTGGGCGAAGCCGCCGTTCGCTGGCAGGTAATGCGCGGCCGTGAGGTTGGTCGTTCCCGAGCCACAACCGCTGGTTGTGGATGAGACCACCTGAAGCGTCTGCGCGACGCTCGTACTCATCGTGATGCTGGTGATATAGTAGAAGAGAGAGGCGCCCGAAGCACTCGTCGTGCAGTTCCCGGTCGCCGATTGCGCGCTCGCCGTACACTGGAATGGGTTCGGGTGCGCGATGTTCACCCGCAGCCGGCGCTGTAAGTCCATATTCAGCGACGTCAGGTTGCCAGCGGACGCTGCGCTGGGAGCACCATCGGCCGTCGCCACCCCGGCGTCGGTCGTTCCAGTAAGAGGCGGAGCAGCGTTGAGCGGGCCGGCGAAGGCTACGCTCGGGTCAACGGCATCGGTGGCCGTCACGCTCAGGGTGACCGTTCCGGAGGTCAGCGCGTTCGCGCGAATGCGAACGTTCGTGGCACCGCCGGAGAGCATGAGGTTATACGTATCTCCCACAGTGAAACTCGTGATGCTCGTCGTCTTCGCCCAGGTGGTGGCGTTGTCGAAGGCGCAGTTCCCGCCCGCCACCTGACTCCAGGTCGTCCCGCCGTCGAGCGACTCGTCACAGACGAGGGTGATGCCGCTCGGGCTCGACGTGGCAGTGACCTGCGCCCCTGCCGTGCTCTTGCCGAGAAGGGCCACCGTTACGTAGCTCGTCGCGGCACAGCCCGTGCCCCCGGCGCAGGCCGTCGAGATCGCCCCAGAGGTCGTCGTGTTCGCCCCCTGCACGCGAGTGACGTCTACCTGCTCTCCGTTGTTGTTGGTAACCTTCGCGGTCTCTGTTCCACCGGAGCCGTTCGGCCCAACGATCTTCGTAGAACTCTGCGCGAATATGAAAGCCGGCCACAGGGCCAGCAGAATGAGGAGTCGCTTCATTTAGAACTCCGTCAGGGTGAAGTTGCCCGCCGCGATCGACGCGGTGAGAAGGGCCGGCACCTGGAAAGAAGCCGTAAGGCCGGCGATCTGCCAGATGTTGCCGGCGCCCGCCGAGGCACTATCTACGGAGAAGATGCCCCAGACCGCCTGGAGGCCGCTCGTCCAGCCGGCCGGAGTGGCCTGCGGCCATGCCCATGCCACGCCAGCGTTGGCGATCGATCCGCCCGAAGCCGCGGCCCAGTTGGTCGTATTGGACGTGATGGCAAGCCTGGCGTAGGCATTCGAGCCGATGGTCGGTTCCGCTAGAATCGCCATCGATGCCCCGGTCACCCCCTGAAGACCCGAGGACTGCTCGACCATCGTCGCCCCGCCATCGCTTATGCTCTCATTCGGGACCCCCGGATAGAGAGATCCCTGGGAGGCCGCCAACTGGCCGCCGGACGTACACTTGTACAACTGCATGCGCGTGCCGGTAGTCGGGATCACGCAGATGTAGTCGTTCGTTGCCAGGGTCACGGAGTTGAGAGCGCTGCGCGGCCCCTTGTTGCACGTCGCGAGCCCCCAATACTGCGTTGCAGGATAGGAGAGCGCGACCCCTCTTTCGATCCCCAGCAGGAGGTTGGCAAAATAGGTCGTCTTCACCGCTCCGAAAACTGTCTGCGCCATCGTGGTCTCCTAGCTAGGTCTTGAAGCCTCGTAGGGTGGAACACCGATAGATCAAGGTCACTCCGCCGCCCGATACCCCGACCCCGTTGCAGATGTGAGCGATCCGTTCGATCGGGTTCGCCACCGTCCACCCGCTAAAGGTGTAGGAACGGCTACCGGAAGCGATGGCAGGCACGTTCACCCCGATGTCTCCCAGGGTCCACCCGATGAGATCGTCGTAGATGTACCCGGTGAGCGATCCCACCCCGGTGAGCGTCTGTCCCGGATCCGCCTGGATGGTCAGGTTGAACCCGCCCACTCCCGACAGGGCTTGTCCGTCTGTCGCAGACGAGGGGGCGCTATCGGTCGTTGCCTGAACGGACATGACCGAGACGCTGAGACCGGGGACTAGGCTCCAGGTTGCCATGGCTTAGACGATTCTCTGCCTGTGGGGCAGCGTATGCGCGACCCCGGACGGTGTGGCCGTCGCCGCCTTCACCAAGGACCGAGCGTGGGCGTAACCGTTCGTCCCATGCGCCATGGCGACGAGGGCTCCGACGGCTACGATAGCCCCAGGGTATCTCCCGAGGCATGCGAAGACTGTTCCGGCGAGAGCGACGACCCCACAGAGGCAAAGGGCCGCGAAATGTAGCCAAAACTCGAAACGATCCACGTCAACTCTCTCGATGTCCGGGTTCATGCTTTCTCCAAACGTTCATCTGCCTGCTGAGTCGCGGTTGCCATGCGGTTCGAGGCGGCGATCGTGACGTTCCTCGCCTTCTCCGTGCTCGACTTCGGTACGTTCACCGGAGTTGGAGCCGGCTGGCTCGCGTAAGCCATCTGGGAAGCGAAGGACGCCTGTGGGGTCGTGAAGCGATCGAGCGGCATCCCCAGGAACATCGCGAGCCCGAGCCTGGTCTGGTACGGGATGTGCTCCTTCTTCCCGATCGCCGCCGCCATTTGGTCGGAGACGATCTTCCGCATCTGGATGAGTTGCGCCGGCCACATCGCCTGAACGTGGTTCACGTAGTCCTGGGTGAGCGAGCCGTTCGTGATCCGATCGAGGATGGCGGTGGGGTTGTGCGCCACCTCCAGCCTCTCGTTCATCTGGGCTAGCTCGGTCCAGCTAGGCTCGTAGTCCGGATCGAGCGGGCCGACCTTCTGGTACTGAGGCGCCTGGCCGGCAAGGTATGCCATCTGCTTCGAGGCCGCCTGGTGAAGAGCGAGCGCTACGGGAGGAGCAGAGGCGATGAGAGGACCGAGCTTCTTCTCGACCACCTGAGCGATCTTCTCGGGGTCGGAGCCATACTCGTTCCACTGCTGGGCTTGGCTCTGGTAGTTCTCTGGCGTGACCGGCTCGTAGTTCGCCGCGGCCGAGCCGAGAGCGGCAGAGGCTTCGCCCACCGCCCCCTGGAACATTCGCTTTGTCGCTTGGCCGATGGCGGAGAGGTTCTTCTGCCCCGTGCTTTGGACGAAGCGCCGCAGGTTTCGCCAGATGACGTTCTCGACCGCGGCTCCCTCGCGGCGAAGAAGCGTGGTTCCTGCCCCCACGAGCATGCCTGCGCCCACCCCGCCATGGACGAAGCCAGCGAGACCACCCATCACCTCGACGAGAGACGCCCGGTTGTTGCCACCTGACCGGAAGATCCCCTCCGCAGTGAAGTCATCTAAGGTCTTGTAGGCCTGGTAGCGGAACTTCAAATCCTGCCAGGCCCGAGAGGAAACCCCCGCGCCTGCTCCGATCTTGTCGAGTTGGTCATCGAGAATCTTGTTGGTCTGCCACCGGGCCGCATCGAGCGTGTCCGAAAGCGCGCTCCTCTGGGGGTCCATGCTCTTCTCGTACCCCCTGGCAGCGTCCGCATATCTTTGGCTGATCGTGTGGAGATCGTCCGGAGAGAGGGTCTGGTAGCCGAGAGTGCCATCCGGGTTTTGGAACGAGAACTGCCTTTCGGCTCCCCGAAGCCCTTCCTCCACTTTGTTGAGCGCATCAGTCTGGAGAAAGTTCTCCGCGAGATCCTTGTATTGCTCCGAGTTACGGATGGCTCTGTTCACGTCGAGAATGGTGAGCGGGCGAGCGCCCATCATTCCACCGCCCGGGACGTTGGCAGCGCCAGCCCTGGTGAGAAGATCCTGCATACCGCTGCCCGCGTCCTGCATTCCTTCGCGGGCGATGTTCTGCATGGTCTGAAAAGAGCGACCGGGAACGAACGTCCCCTCGTCACCCAAGAACTGCATGATCTTTCCAAGGCGGTCCATCCCCATCTGCTTCTCCGCCCGCTTCATCGTACGGCCGATGGCGCCGGCCGCCTTGATCCCGCTTCGTGTCTCCAGCCAGTTGATCGCCTGCGTGAAATCGACCCCGAGCCCCTTCCCGATCGCCTTCACGCCACCGCCAACCGCTCCGAGTCCCCCACTAAGAAGCGTTCCCACCCCGATTTCCGAGAGAACCTGCTCTGCGGTGAGGGGCGCCTCCTGGAGGACTGCCCGGTTAAGAACGTCTCCAGTAGACCAGAGGGCCCCCTGGGTACCCATGTTCACCGCTGCCGATGTGATGCGAGCAAGGGCAGAGCCCGCTCCGATCGCGTCTGCGGTCCCCTCTCCGATCTCGGTAATGAGGGCAGGAGCCCCGGCAGCGGCTCCGAGCAAAGGGGCTGCCGCCGCCGACAGACCGATGGCGCCCGCAGTCCCGAGAGCGTGCATTCCCGGATTCACCTGGGCGCGGAGGGCGGTTTCCTTCGCGGGAACGCCGAGCTTCTGCTCTACATACGGGCCGACCCCAGGGAGAAGCGTCCCGAGGGCAGCCTCCCCGGCCGTCGCCACCATCTGCCCAGGCGTGCCATACTTCTGCTCCAGCCTGTACTTCTGGACCTCCTCGGGAGTCGCGGGCCGATAGCCGGCGAGCTTGGCTCCCCAGCCCTGCATCCCGCTGGCCGGAACCTCTACGAGTTCGTTGTCGGGGTTCCAGGCAGGGATCCACTGCTCGTTCGGATCCGGCGGAGGTGCTTCTCGGGGCCCCGGGGGCGGGGGAGTATCCATGTTGCCCGGGGTCACCATCGTCACGGGCTCGATCTGTGGCCCGTTCGGATTGACCGGGGTCGTCACCCCGAGGTTGAGGGGCTCCATCGCCACTACTGGATCCGCCTCTCAGGTAGACGCGCCTGCGATTGTCCCTGCATCCCGCCAGGCAGATAGTTCATTGGAACGCCAAGGTAGCGGGTGAAGAGTTCCATCCGGTGGAAGCGGAGCTTCGAGAGGAAGCCGTTGATCTTGGCCTGGCCTGCCGGAGTGAACCACTCCTTCTCTTCCGGCAGCATCCCGGAGAACGCGCCATACTCCTGCGGATTGAGGCGGTTCAACTGTTGGAGTTGGTTGATCTTCGTTACCATGTCGTTCACGGTCTGCTCGTAGAGCGCGCGAGGTCCAGAACCCCACAGGTGGATCTGGACACCGTGCTGCCTCCCGAGATTGTTGAGGATATTGACGTTCCTTTCGAGTTCCGCAAAGGTGTTGTCCGCTCTCTTGATCTGCCTGGCCTCTTCTCCGTCGTGAGCCCAGGCTCGGACCTGTTTCCCGGTCGCGGGGTCGGATAGCTCCGGGAAGTCCACCATGCGCTCGTTCAGATCCTTCCGGTACTCGTCCCATTTCATGCCGAGCATCGGATTGAACATCGGCGGCTCCGCGGAGCCGGGCAGGTATTCTACGTTTTCACGACCGCCGCCCCCAGCGCCCTGACCCATGAAGCTCTGGTAGTATTCGTACTGCATGCGCTCCATTGCGATCTGGATCTGGCGTTGCTGCGCCTCCTGGTAGCCTTGGGCGGCCTGCATGCGGACCTGCTGTGCCAAGGTCTCCGCCCTCGACTTCGCAACCCCCGAGAGGAGACGATCGGAGGCCGCCTGGATCTGAGCCGCGGCGACGTCTTTGTACGTCGCGATTGTGAGTATCCCGGCGGAAAGGTCGTCGTTCGTCTTCCGCATGAAGTAGTTGAGCATCCCCTCGTTCTGGCCGGCGACCCACTGCTTCTGAGCTAGCTGGGCGCGTTGCTGCTCCACGTCCCGCTGGATCGCTCCGTTGAGGATGCCGAGTGCTTGGTTCGCCTGTCCCGTGAACCCGGAGCCTAGACCGCCGAGCGCGACCCCGATCGCTCCGAGGATCTTCTGACCCGTGCTCTTGTCCGCGAAGAAGCGATTGAAGTTGAGGTTCTGCTGTCCCGCCGCGGCAACGCTCTGTCGCCACTCCTGGAAGAGGCTCTCCCCCCGAGCGACGTTGTCCTTGTACTGCTGCATGATGGCATCGGTCTTCTGCTGGAGGCCCGATGCCAGTAGATCCTGGGCAGAAGCGATCTTCCCGTAGCCGGCCTGCTCTTGCCGCCCCTGCTCCTCGATAGCTCTCTGTTCGGCGGCGCCGGCCTGCCGGATCTCGGCAGCGGGGTCGTACCCTGCGGGTCTCGGGGGACCGCCAGGGCCTCCCGGTGGGGGCGGTGGAGGCAACGGGGGGGCGTAGGGCTTGTTGTACTGTCCAGCCCAAGGCCCCGGTGCGTTGGGATCCGGAGCGGCAGCGGGAACGGTCGGCGGCGCCGCCTGAGCCGGCGCGTGTGAAGGCGCCAACGGCGGAGCGACCGGAGGCGGGATGCCCATGTCCTGTGGGGGTGCGGCTGCCGTAGCCGGTCTGGCAAGGGGAGGCGGAGGCGCCATGCCGGCGCGCATCGCTCCCGCCTGGGATGCCGGGTTGACACCCGTCGCCCCGGCCTGCTCCGGCGGAGTTGGGCCGACTTTCCTGCTCCAATCGTACTCGCTTGGCGGTCGCTGACCCGCGGGGTTGAAGGGGGCCGGGGGCTTCCCTATCGCATCCGCCTTCAGGTTCCACTCCTGCGCCCGAGCCGTAGCGTCCCAGGTGGCCTGTACGGGCTGGTTGCGAGTCGCCTGAGCGGTCTCCAAGAGGCTCCGGGCAAGGGCTGGCTGCGCCACCGCAACCGATGCCGCCTTCGCCTCTAGCGCCTGCGCCGACTGAACAGCCGAAGCCATGGCAGCGGGGGAGGCCGCCATCTGGGCCTGCTGTGCCTGATGCTGCGCCGCCGCCCGATAGACCGCCTGGTTCTCTGCTACGAGCGCTGCCGGCGTCGGTGATGTCGGCCCCGAGGCCACGACCGGCGTCTGAGCAGGGACGGGGGTGAAGTCGCCCGGCTGGGTGTAGTTGACGGTCTGCTGTCCGGTGGCCGGCGTGTAGTTCGCCGGAGTGTAGTTCGGTTCTCCCGTATCTCCGCCATCCGCGAAGCCCCGGATCTTCGGGAGCGCGCGGAGTTGGTTGTGGATGGTGGGGTCGATTGCCGCCTTGGAGATGACCAGGGAATGCCCGGCCCGAGTTCCGACATGGAAGTGCGAGGGCGTCTCCCCCAAAAGATGGAAATGCGTCTCCGGCTTGGCGGCTCCGCCGGCCGCCATCTTCTTCACCGGCCCTCCCTTGCAGAGGGCCTGGAAGCCGGCGATCTTGTCCTTCGAGAGGCTAGACTTCAGGATCTTGAAGCCACCCTTCTTCCCCTCCGCCTCGAAGTGGTGCTTCCGCTCCTTCGTGACCCTGAATCCGGGCTCGTAGATGCTGCCGTTGTCGGCCATCTACGCCTCCTTGTGGCGCGGCTTCTTCGAGACGGACATGCTGCTGCGGAGCCGCTCGCGACCGATCCCGCGAGCAGTGCGGACCGAACCACCCTGATTCTGCTGCGTGGCCTTGTCCACCTCTTCGAGCTTCGCGTTGTGCTGGCGAATGGACTTCCGGGCATCCGAGGCAACTGGGATGTCCGCTGCCGCCGCGTCCGCGACAGCCTTGGACCTATCCTCGCTCTCGGGAGACGCGATCCAGGACTGGATCTTCTCCATGAGGCTGGGCTCTTCCTCGGTAGACCCGCCGTCGGACATACGCCGGGCCCGGAGCACACGTCCATATCCGCCCGTGCCGCTCCGGCGCACGAGGTGCTGGACGAGGCTTCTCGCATGCTGGGGATGCTCGTTGATCGCCTCGACAAGCTCGCGCACCCCCGGCTGCTGCATGGCCGTCCGCTTCACGACGTACTCTCCGGGAGAGAGCGCAGCGGGAACGGTGTCGTTCTTGGGTGAGTCGCCGTCCACCCGCGGGGTACCCGGCACCGGCCCCGTTCGGGAGTAGATGGAGCCCCCGTCTGCCATGTAGGCCCCGGTGACGTGCATCCGGGAGAAGCGATCGTAGGCGCCTTGACTCCCCTGGCCGCCCATTTGCTTCCCGGCCTCGCCTAGAGCGCCCGCAACCTTCTGCGCCTCCTCCTTGTTGCCGCCGGCCGCCGCTGGCGTAGCGGAGTAGGCCGACGTCGGAGTGGGAGGCGCATAAGGCATGTAGGAGTTGTTGGGGGCGTTGGCTCCCGTCTCGTAGGGAACGGGCTGATTCATTCCCCCGGCGGTCGCCCCTACGGTCGGGCCAAACTGCGGGGTGGCTGGCCCCTGAGTCTTCGTACCAGCGTGGAAGTCGAGGTAGTCATCGATGCTGGAGATATTGCCCCCGGCGTCGTAGCCCTTGCGCGGAACCGCCGGGATCTCGCCTCCCTGATTCGCAAGAAGAGCGAGCGCTCCGAGGCTGCCGGCTGCCTGCATGACCCCGCCGAACATGTTGCCGGCCGTCTGGGCGTTCTGAGCCGCTACGCCAGCGTTGATCTGCTCTGCCCCGAGTTGGAGACCGGCGTTCTGCGCCGCAACCTGCTCGTTCAACGCCTCCGTCCCGAGGACGTTCTGAAGCTGGAGGGCCTGCTGCCCCTGCTGGAGACCTCCCGTAGTCCCGAGAAGCTGGGTGTTGGCAACCTGCTGACCGATGTTCTGGCCGGCCTGCCCCTGGAGAACGTTCGTGAGTTGCCCTTCGGCTGCGAGTTGTTCTTGGGCCTTGAGAGTTGCCGCTTGCCCCGCGGCGGTCTGATTTGCCTGCCCCGCCGCGTCTACGGCAGTCCGCATCGCAAGGGCAGGGTTCACCCCCCGAGCCGAGGCGGCCTGTCCCGCCGCCGCGTTGATGTTCTGCCCGGTGGCCTGCGTTAGCATCGCCTGTGCTGGGCTCGGCCCCTGCCCCTGGGCCTGAGCGGCGAGTTGCTGCGCGAGCGCGCTCTCCTGGGCCTGGATGGGAGCATTGGCACCCATCTGATTCGTGGCGCCTGCCTGTGCCGCGCCGATCGTCGGCGTGTAGTTCTGCTGGACGAGCGGTGCCTGTTGCGCCTGGAACTTGTTCACCGGAGTCGCGGCACTGTACCGATTCTTGGTCCCGAAGATGTCGCTGACGACGTTCATGCGATCTCCCGGAAGACGAGCCGGCTGGGTCGAGACTCATAGCCGAGACGCGCCGCCATGTCGGCCACGCCTCTCGAATCGGTGAATCCGACGAGCCGGCTGATGCCCTTCTCCGCGGCGAGCTTCCCAAGAGCCGCGAGGATCTCTTGGCAGGCCCGGTAGCGCTTTCGGAGCGGCGCCTCCGGGTTCGTGATGAACGAATCCAGGATGGCGACCTCCGGTGACTCCGTCTCGAAGAGGAATCCCGCCGCGAGCCCCTCGACCATGAGCCCGATCTTCGGAAGAGCATCGGGGCGAAGCGGCCTCATCCCCCTGGCCGCTCGCCAGGAATTCACCGTGGACAGAGAGTCGCGCGTAAACGGGGTCATATCTGGTTCGTCGCCGGCACCCTGTGAAGCCCGGGAAGGACGCCAGCGAGAAAGCTCACTCCGGACAGGGATAACCCTTCCCCGTAGACCGGCCCGAGTTGAGACTCCTGGAGAGTCAGTTGAATTGACGAGCATTTCTGCCGTAGGAGCTTGACCATCCACTCTTCGGGTGGAAATGCGCCTCCGCCGGGGCTGTCCGTATCACCCAGCAGGGTATCGCCCGGGATGTACGGGTAGAGAGAAGCCGTGTTGAGGGTTTCTGTCTGGGTGGGCGCGGGGTTGTCGTCGTTCGAGATGAAGACCTGGAGAACGTGAGGGCTCCGGTAGTCGCCTCGGATGATGAGCCTCCACACCCGCTGGTAGCCGGAGATGCCGGCGAACGAGACGATCCCCGTCTTGAGGCCGATGAGGATGGGGGAGCCGTCATCCGTGTAGGCGTAGGGCGTCTCCTGCTTCACGGCTCCGGTGGGCGTGACGAAGGTCCAGAGCCCCCCGAAAACGGTCGAATCGGCAGCATTGAGATTCGTCCACTCCGACCAGCGCCCGGCCCCGTAGTCGAAGGACAGGGTCGGGCCACCGGAGAGCGTGAAAAGAATCCTCCGAGTGTTGGGGACAAGCCTCGCGGAGGTGATGGTCGAGCCATTATAGCCTTCCGCGTCTCGGCCGATGTAGGAGACCTGAAGGGCACGGGAGAGCAGGTAGATGCCCTTCGCGCTTTTGAACATGATGCCTTCGGGCGTGAGGACGAGGCTTCTCGGCTCGGAGCACCCAACGTCGGTAGGGATGTGCTCGGGAGCCGTCCCGTAGTCCCCATTGGCCCCATTGGGCGCTGGCCCATCTCCGGCCACGAACATGATTCGGGTCGCGGAGAAGAGGATGAGCTTCTCATCCATCTCCATCGCACAGGTGAGCGGGCCCGAGCCCTGAGGGATGGCCTGGAAGAACTGCTGGTCGTTCCATTCGATCGGGACACCTGGAACCATCGCCTTCGAGTAGATCCACTGGTTCGGGTTCTCCGAGGGAATGCCTACGAGCCTCGTTCGGTAGCGCGTGATGAAGGAGAGCGCAGGAGGGGCGAGCGGGGGGATCTCTGCGGCCGAGTTGTCCGGATTGAAGACGAGTTGCGCGTTTCCGGTGAGGCTCGCGTCGGCAATCGCGTCAGTCGTGGAGACTGTGTCCACCGTCGGATCGTTGAGGAGCGGCGCCGCGATCGAGGTAACCCGATAGAAGACCGACTGGTTGGCGATGGTCCGGTAGACGACGACCGAGACCTTGTTGGCCTTGCTGGTCAGTCGCAGGGTCGGGATGTTCGCGTAGGAGAAGCCCGAGTTGCCGCTTGCGTTGATTTGAAGGGCAGGCGAGGGCGCGCTCTGGTGAATCTGCCCGTAGTTGTCCATCCACTCGTAGACGACGACCGCCTGGTAGCTGCCGGTGTAGTTGTTGCCCCCAGACCCCGTGGCCGTGAACCATCCGGCCGGCGGCTCCGGGTATACGTGGAACCCGTGCTCACAGACCTGAGCGCCGTCGTACATCGAGACGATGCCGCCCGTGATGTGGAGGTTGTCTCCTAGCTCCGCCGAGTACGTGAACCCGGTGAAGTCGATCTTGGCCCCATTCACTCCCGCCTGAGAGAAGATGTTTCCTGCCACAGACGTGAGTTGGTCGGCGTAGAGATAGGCCACCCAGTAGACGCCTGTTGCGATGCTGGGGACCTCCGAAAGCGTGGACGTCCTGTAGGTGAGCCCTCCGCCGTTGCTTGGAGCGAGCTTCGCAACCACCTTCCCGGCGGAAAGCAAAAAGTAGGTCGGCTGGAGGGGCGACTGGAAGGCCGCGAGGACATGCGCCCGGCCAAGATAATAGAACGCCTTGCTCGCAAGCCCGACCGACCGAGCCAACGATACGGGCCCCGTGACCGACCCGGCGAGCGTGGACGTCGCCTGCATGATGTACGTGTTGAACGTCGTCGCCGCGTAGACCTCGTAGTAGATGGTCGAGGTCGTGGAGGCCCCAGCATTGCCGGTGATGTTCCTGACGGTGCCTGGGCTCGTTGCGACTGTGAACGGAGCCGTAACCGCTATCAGCGCCGCCGAGTAGACCGCAGCCGAAACGTTCCCGGCCGCGACGTAGTAGACCACCCAAAGATTGGGATAGGCATCGCCCCAGATCGAGAGAACAGCAGGCGTCACCGAGATCGCAGCGAGAACGACCGCGCCGATGCCGGCGCCCGACGGCGTGATCCCCGCGACCGCGACATGGCCGGCGTTGTTCACGTAAGCCACGTAGGCCTGATTGTTGAACACGGTCGCGTCGAAGACTGCGGAGGCCGCCGAATCCGAGACGAGGTTCACGGTCGAAAGCGGAGCAGTCGGAGACCCGGCTGGAATGGGTACGTACCGAAGGGCATTCGTGCTCGAATCCGCGAAGAGAACGCAAACGTAATTGCCCACCGAAACGGGCTTGGGCTTGTAGCCAGTCGTGGACAGGAGAACGCCTACCACGATAGGCTGCTGCGTGGCCGTATCGTAGACTGAGTAGCGAGCGACCGTCGTTCCCGCCTCGACCGATTCGTAGGCGTAGACGGTGATCCCCATCGCATGCACCGCGATGTCCGGGCATTGCTGAGTGTAGGTATTGCGCACCGCGGGCTGCGCGGATAGCGTCAACGCCTCCAGTGGGCCCTTGTCGATCGCCCCCGAAGAGGCAAGGCCATAGGCTTCGGCGCCCGTTCCGAGGAAAAGCTGGCTCTTGAAGGAGGAGAGGAGACGCCCCGCGCTGCTCGTAAAGATCGTTTGGGTTCCGAAGCGCTTCCGGAGCTTCGGAAACTCATCGAGCCGGGTATTCCGAAGAGCAACGAGGTCCCCGGGCACCACGAACCTCGAATCGGTCTTGGTATCGAGCTTGCCCCACTGGAGGGGGACCGTTCGCTCAGCGAGAGGCATGGAACTCCAGGGGATTCGGACGAGGGACTAGACAACCCGCTTCGGGTGCGGTCTCATCGTTGACGTGAAGACAACGCTTGCCCTCCTCCTCTTGGCCGCGGCCCCGGCGCGAGCCCTGGACCCGTGGACCTGGCAAGACACCGCGTGGGAAGCGACCTTCATCTCTCTTGTGCTGATCGACGTAGGAGAAACCCGAGCGCTCATGGACGGGCGGCACCACGAGTTGAATCCAATCGTCGGACCTCATCCCTCGGAATCGCGTCTTGTGGGACTGGCCTTCGCTGGAGTGGTTACTCACGCAGGCGTGGCCTATTTGCTGCCGCATGGCTGGCGGCGCGGATGGCAAGCCATCGGGATCGGCATCGAGGTGGCGGCGGTCGGTCATAACGCGACGCTTGGGCTCAGGTTGTCCTACTAGGACGTGCTAAAAGAAATCGAAAAGATCAAAGCGTGACCAGTGGTCAGGCTCGCAGCGTTCATAACCACGGTCCCGTCGGTGTGAACCGAGATGAATGCCGCCGTTACCAAATTGCCGTTAGCGTCGCCAGCCATCCCCCACACCTGGATTACCGGACGATATCCACTTGGCAGCGTGGCGACGGTAGACCCATTCCCGGCACCGGCTGCCGCGTCCACATTCAGTGTGACGATTCCGCCAGGCCCCTTGGTCAGGCGGGAACCCTGGTCAGTCCAGTTGGAGCCCCAGGAGATCGTTCCCGTTGAAACCGTGTCCACATACCCCTGGAGGGCAACCGTCGTCCCAGAGCCGATCGTAGATGCAAGCTGAGCGGTGGTAATGCCTGCGGAAGCGGACAACTGGGACCCGGTGATGCCTGCGCTGCCCGAAATCTGCGAGCCCGTAATCTGGGCGGCCGAAAGAACCCCGCCCGACGAGATTAGAAGCGGCTGCGTGGATCCCGGCAGGGAAAGCGAAAGCTGAGAGCCGGTGATCTGCCCCGTTGAGAAGATCCCGGCAGAGGAGAGCAGAAGCGGCAGTGTCGAGGCAGGAAGCGCGCCGGGGAAGGTCAGCGAGTAGCCGGCCGAGAGGCTGGCCGGGCTCCGAAGCTGGACCGCCTGCGTGATGCCGACAGCCGTGTCATAGAGGTTGATCGGTCCGATTCCGAGGTTCGCATAGACCTGGGAGGCCGAGTAGAACGAGAAGGTCGGGCTGGAGTAGACCGCCGAAGCGTTCCCGGTCATCCCGGAGATGCTGCCCGGCGAGCCAGCGATCCCACCCCCGGAAGTCAGGGCGATCTTGTTCCCGGCCGTGTCGTTGATGTAGGCATTGCCGTTGTAGAAGTAGATGCAACTCAGGTCCGATGGCTGAGACCCTTGGTTGGCGAACTGCACCTCCTTCGCATTCGTCGCCCGGTAACCGTTGAACGGCAGATCCGCGTTGATGTTGAGCCCGGAGGTGGGGACCAGCGACCCGAGCCCCGGAGTGTGGTTGTGAGCATCGAGGACGAGCATCGCCGTGTTCTGAAGCTCCATCCACGATGCGCCCGGAGGCTCGACCCCCAGCCTGTCGGTAAGCCCGGGAACCGGCAAGACCAGTCCCATAATAGGCGACGTCGTATAATGTCCCGGGATAAGCGCCATGGCCTACTCCTTCGGCACGGCAGCGAGAGCCGGCGCCACGGGAGGCGCGGGCGGCAATTCCGGCAGCGCCCGGAGGGCCAGGATCGCTCCCTCCACCTCCATGTACGGCTTCTGGACGAGATACCGGACAAGAGCATCCCGAACGTCTTCGGTAATCACGAACGACCTTGGCATGGTTCCTCCGTCAGTACAGTTGGCAAGAGCTTCCCTGGTAAACCGTTGATGCGTCGGTCGCGGTAGACGCGGACCCCTGGACAGCGAAGGTCCCGGCAGCGCTCGCGTTGTAGGCCCCCTCGATGATGTCGATGTGCGTGGTCGTGGCGACCCCGCTGGTGACCGCTGCCGTCTGGGCAGAGGCGCTCGTCGAAGTGAAGACCTCGATGACGTCGGTCGTCACGCTGGTCGTCTTGTGCCTGGCCTCGTAAGCAAAGGATGTCACAGAGGGCCCGGTGATGTTGTACCGAATCGCGCTCGCCGCGTTGGCGTTGTTCACCTCAAGCGTGCAGCGGAAGCTGCCGATTTCACCAGAACCGACTGTCCAACTCGCAATGGTGCTGGGAGTCGTGGTGGAGTTGGTGTAGTCGGCGCCCGTGACGCGAGCGCTCAGGGCGCCCCGGGACAGAGCCGTGGCGGTTCCATGATAGACGCCCGAGCAGTCGATCCCAGCGGCCGTTGCACCCGCGCAACGGAAGCTGACAGCCATACCAGCCCCGCCGTTGATGTTCTCCATGATGATGCCCGGGCTCTGCGCGGCGTGAAGATAGCACGCCATGGGCGCGTTGTATGTCGTGTACGAGCCCGGGAATGGGTTGAGCGGCCCTAGGTTGAAAGCGCGGCCCACGTACTCGAAGTGACCAGCCACGTTCTGGTAGGCGATATTCGGCGCCGTGTCGCTCATCCAGCCGATGCAATACGTACCCGCGTCCAGGGTCACGTTTCCGCCGACGAAGGCCGATGCGTACCACGTCCCACTCGTCCAGCCGCCCGTATGTGTCAGGGTTTGAGCGATGAGCGCTCCCGGCACATCTCCAACGCACTTGTAGACGAGCCCCACCCAATTTCCGGTGGACTGGGTATTGGTAGCGACCACGAAGAGGGAATCAAAGGTCGTGCGGCTCGCGACCGTTGCCTGAGTCACCCACTCGTAGTTCGCGGACATGGCGACGCCACTGTAGTACGAAGAATATCCGACGTTGCTGCCCGTACTGGACGTCCCGCCCCCCTCCACAAAGAGTGTTCCCTGTGTCGAGGCCACGTAATCGGTATCCGTCGTCCAGCGGATCTTGCTCCCATCGGATAGGCCCACGACAGACGAGCCATCGTAGGTGAAGTTGGCCGAGCCGGCGAAGAATCCACCGGAGTTGTACTGGACAGAGCCGGATGGAGGGGCGGCCGTCTCATTCGTAGTCCCGAGAGCCGTGGTCGGCGCGATGTCGTTCACGAGATCGACCAAGTTACACGTCCAGTTTCCTCCGCTGCTCTGAACCCGACCGAAGCCATTGTCGCAAAAGGTGCCCCCATAGCCTCCAAAGCCGCCCGAGCCGTTGTTGATCTGAAGGTCCTGACTCGCGCCCCCTGGCCCCGAGCCAGAGCCTCCGGGCGTGATGTCGGTCCACAGGCCGCCGATGCACGCCTTGATGTGCGCCGGGGCGGTCGAGGAAATCTGCACAGCCGTGCCCACGCAGGTGCCCGAAGGTGTCCCCACGTAAACGGGAGGACCGCCCGCGAGAAGAGCTACGAGGACTGGCCCAAGACAATCCACTCATACCTCCCGGACGAATTGGGAACGCAAATGACGACCTGCGTCGGCTGCCCGATGTTGACAACCCCGAGGATCTGCCAGGCAAGCGACTTGTCTGGCAACGGAATGGTTGGGAACTGGGCCTGCTGCTCCACCAGGAGTCCCTTGGAGAGGGCCGGCTCCAGTACCTTCGCCATCGCATGCTGGACGCGATCGAGATCTTCGTCCTTGGTATGGATGTGGGGCAATTTCACCAGTAGCCCCCGCCCCAGGGCCCGGTCGTGGACCCAAAGGGAGAAACGGGCTCGGTCTCGACCACGCTGTTGGGCTCCGCCAGGTTCCGGTTCTTGGTCTCATCCTCGATACGCTTCTGGAGCGCCGCCTTCGCGACGAGGAACTCCGCCGCGTCTCGGTCCTGCTTCACCTTGGCCTTGATGCAGCAGTCCGTGACCACAAGCTCCAGCCACCCGTTGAGATCATTCGCGACATCCGTGTCATAGACGAGGGGCGCAAGCTGGGGCGCGTACCACAGCCTCACGATGAGCGAGGTCTGTGGGAGCGGGCTGAACATGATCCCGGAGCCGACGAGTCGGTACCGGGGGAAGAGGTAGGGACCCGAGGCCGCCGCCCAGGCGCCAGGCATGTTGTAGCGGTTCTTCTCCCGGAAGTTGAAGGGGAAGAGCGTGACCGGACTGAGCGGGTTCGCGTAGGGACCGGAGATGAGTTCGACAAGCTGGCCCTTGAAAAACGCGGGGGCCGAATTGTAGAGGGTCCCGTTGGGGAGCGGGTAGGTCTGGGTCTGCCCGTCCGTCGTGATCTGGGCGGTCGCCGTGAAGTAATCGTCCCCGTAGCTCATCACGAGGAGCCCGTACATCTCAAAGTAGCTGGCGTTGATCCACCCATTCAATTCGGCGTCGGTAATGTGCGGGTCGTTCTCCGTGTCCGACCGCGACCGGATCTGGTTCCTCAACGAGAGGAGCGTGGCCGCGCCGCCGACGCCAACCGTGGCAGCCGGGGGAGGGACGGTGAGAACGTCGGAGACCTCGACCCCGGACAGGACCGATTTGAATTGGATGGATACGGTGTCGGGGTATAGATACCACGTCGCATCGAAGTAATAGAGTCCTACTCCTCCCTCGTAGATTGGGGGTTGAGAGAGGTTCCGAAGCGTCAGGATGTCCGAGTAGTAGTCGAAAGTCGGCCGTAGCCCGGCCAAGGTCGAGCCGAAATCCATCACGTAGCGAGCGGCCGGCTGCGAGGTCGGGCCACTGGATATGACGCCCCACTGCTCGTTGCCCGTGCCGGTGATTGTGGCCTTGAAGACGATCGAGCCGACCCCCGCGGGGATGGCGGTCGTGTCCGTCCAGTCGATGTCAAAATAATACTGTCCGTTTTGGTACTCATGGATGGTCGGCTGGGTGAGGGCCACCCAAGTGTCCAACCGATCGTACAGCATGAAGTACGGGGATTTGCCGGCGTTGGCCGAGCCGAAATCAATCCCTACGCGCACGGAGACCTCCTAGGGAAGAGGAGCCGGCTGGACCGAGATAGCCCAGCCGGCCCATGCGCTTACTCCGGCCCTTCCTCGCCGCCGCCCGGAGGCTCTTCTGGCGCCTCTTCGGGCCCTTCTCCTGCATCGAAGATCATGAACAGGCTCTTCAGGGCCCGGACGACCTCTCCGACCTTCTTGTTGCGGTCTCCATCGAGTCCACCGGAGACGCCGAGCGCGGACATGAGTTCGTGCCCTGCGAGCTTCTCCTCGTTCGAGAGCGCTTCGCCTCCGCCGGCCAGGGGCTCGGTATCGCCCCCTGGCTCGTCGGTGATGACGTCGTTGGCAGGATCGTGCCCGCCACTCCAGCCGGCAGCCGGCTTGCCCTCGTAGCCGCCATGGTACTCAGCGCCGCCTCCCCGGTAGAGAGGTTCCCGACCCTGATACTGAGGCCCGAGCTTGTCCCCGGCCCAATACTTGCCGCTGGGCCACCCGCCACCAGAGAGAGGCTCTCTGTCGTTGGCGGGCCTGGTCTCGTCGCTGACTACGTCATTGGCGTAGTTGTAGCCCCTGCTCCAGGGGCCGCCCTTCGGAGGACCGGAGATACGAGAGCCCTTGCCTGGCGGCCTCTCCTTGGCTCCGCCGCCCGCGAAGAGAAACGATCCACGTCGCTTTGCCATGGTCTCTCCTTACGGGGCCCCGGAGTCGCCCAGTTCGATCTGGATTCGCATGCCCTCACCCTGCCCCGGCCAGGTCCCAGTCGTGCCGGTGAGGAACAGGATCGTCAGGCACCCGTAACCCATCGGTGGCCGAGCAAAGTTGTAGGCAGTGAGGAGGTAGTTCGGGAGCTTCTGACCGGCGACCGCCGACATCGTCCCGGACTGGTAAGAAGCGGTACCGGCCGTACCGGCGTCCACCAGGGTGTTCGTGGCTGCCCCGGCGGCGAAGCCGACGAAGACGACCTCGGTTCCTGTCGCCCCGGAAGCGAGCGTCCGGTAGACGTTATAGCCGATGACTCCGGGATTGGTGAGGGCCGTCCAGTTGATGTTCTCCTTGTGGTTGACCGTCGGGGTGATCGTCTGCTCGGTCGCGATGGCCGTCGAAAGCTGGGTCTCGTTCCCCATCGCATCGACAGCCGTCACGATCCACTTGTAGGGGCTCGCCGCAAGGGTGCCCCCAGTACCAGCATCCGTCGGTGTCCCCTGGGTCGGGGCGATGTCACCAAAGATCGGAACGTTGTTCGAGACGTCGTCTCGCCAGATGGCGAGCGTTCCGGTCGCGAGAGGGTTCGCCACACCCGTGTACTCGATCTCGGGAGCGTTATCGAGCACCAGAGACTTCACGTAGGTGTCAACGAAGTTGATCGAGTTCGCGGAAACTCCAAGCTGGATCTGGTAGAGGCCGGTGATGTTGGGCTTCTGGATGTTCCCGGTCTGGTTCGACGTGGCGATGGAAAGGATGCCCTTTGACCCCGCAGCGTCGAGCGTCGCCTGGCCCGAAGAGCCGGTGATGTAGAAGTGGCAGTCCAGAGTCTTCCTGTGCTTCTCGAAGGAGAACTGGAGAGGAGTCATGTCACGGTTTGCCATTTTGTTTTTCCTCTATTCTCGACTGGGCGAGTGGCTTACCCCCGCCCAATCGGATTGAAGTTCTCCGTCGGTTAGCTCTGGAGTTGCACCACTGCGTTGTGGCCGGGGGAATCGGACGCCAGGATGCCGTATCCGCCGATGCGGATCTGGGTGGCGTCGTTGTTCGGATCGCGAAGCTCGGAGAGCCCGTCAAGCTCGGTGAGGACGTGGGGCAACTGCTTCATGCTCCCCAGGGTCCAGGAGTCGGGGTCGAGCAGGTAGCACACCTTGCCCTGGCAGGAGCGGTCCGCGAAGATGTTGATCTCCTCGTCGGCGCCGTGGATCCGCAGGCCCGAGAAGCCCACGCCGGGCACCTCGTCGTGCTCGTAGTTCACGTACTCGCGCTTGGCACCGAGCGCCTTCTCCAGCGCAGCGAAGGAGGTGTGGTTCGTGATCCCAAGTTCCGGCGTCCCGTCTTCGCGGGCGGCCAGGGCCGCCGCGTCCACGAGCGCCTCTTCGATGCTCTGGTTCGAGCCATTCCACCGGACACCCGCGAGGCGAACTACGTCGGCAGAACGGTTCACCCCGTTGAAGGAGTCGGAGCCCCCAGGAGCGCTTGTCGGCAGCCAATCCGCGAGCCCGTTGATGGACAGGTTCACGTCGCCCGCGA
>Ga0335070_10000434_pt1 | contig 46538 bp, 49 predicted proteins | sample Lox_Sample_13_FD_206722 | JGI IMG/M metagenome (GOLD analysis project Ga0335070, IMG submission 206722) | Soil microbial communities from Loxahatchee National Wildlife Refuge, Florida, United States - Lox_Sample_1.3 | ecosystem: Environmental > Terrestrial > Soil > Wetlands | place: USA... | reverse complement strand
TTTGCGGCGAGCATACCCTTTTCCCTGTCCTCCTCCACCGGGGCCGGGGAGAGTATTACCGCATCATAAAGACCCATGACAGTAAGGAGGTGAGAGCGACTCTTCCAGGTGATGGGCTTTTTCTTGCGTTCTTCGAGACATTGAGGGAGGGAACTACGTATGAGAAAACTGTTTGCAACGTTTGCTGTGCTCTGTCTCTTGTTGACAATCTCAGCAACCGCCTACGCGACCAACGGCACGAATCTCATCGGTATCGGCCCCATCGCCAGGTCTATGGGAGGTGTGGGGATCGCAGCCCCGCAGGATGCCATCAGCGCCGTCTTTGCCAACCCGGCCGCCATGTGTTTCGGCGCCTACTGCCCGGGCTCGGAATTCAACTTCGCCGGCACCTTGTTCGAGCCCAAGCCCCAGGCCAAGGTGAGCGCCGGGGGCATTACCGCATCGGCGAACAGCGACGAAAAGGTCTACGCGATCCCGGCAATCGGGTTGTCGGTGCCCATCCCGGAGGCTCCCCAGACCTTGAGGTTCGGCCTCGCTGCCTACGGCGTATCAGGCCTCGGCGTGGATTACCGGGATACCAAACTCGACACCACCGTCACTACTCCCGCCGGGCCAGTACCCCTCGCCCAGGGAATCGACACCCAGCTCCAGACCATGAAGTTCGCCCCGGCTATCGCCTATCAGCCGACGGACCGCTTGTCTCTCGGCCTGGACCTCCAAATCGACTACTCGAGCCTCGACCTGGGAAGCGGCTCCACCTTCAACTACGGCATGGGTTACCAACTCGGCGTGATCTACAAGCTGACCGACGCCGTCTCTCTGGGTGGGACCTACATCTCGCCCCAGAAGGTGAAATACGAAAATGTCCTGGATAAAGGGAACGGATTCTCAGCCAACCTGGAGCTGGAATCCCCCCAACAGGTGGGCTTTGGTGTCGCCGTCACCCTCTTCGACAAGCTTCTCGTCGAGGGTGATGTGAAATGGCTGAACTGGTCCAATGCCCAGGGCTACGATGAGTTCGGTTGGAACGACCAGTGGGTGTATAACCTCGGCGCCCAGTACGAGGTGATCCCGAAGCTCTTCCTCAGGGCCGGATTCTGCTACGGCGCCAATCCTGTGAAGAGGAACCAGAACTTCAACGGGACTACCTTCACCACGGTCCAGGGCACGACGCTCCCGACTTACTACTACGAGACCTTCAGGATCATCGGCTTCCCCGCCATCGTGGAAAAGCACCTGACCGCGGGGATCGGCTACGAGTTCTCACCCAAGTTCGCCATCAACATGGGTTACGTGCACGCCTTCGAAAAGAAGATAAAAGAGACGGGCACGTTCTTGGACGGCAGCCCGGCATCGATGGAATCAAAGTTGTACGAGGACAGTCTCGATCTCAGTCTGACCTGGAGATTCTAACGGACCACAGAGACTCCCTTTCGCCCCGCCACCGCGGCCGGAAGGGAGTCTTCGTTTTTCCTCCCTGCTCCGTTCGCCGCCTCTCGTCGTCTTCGAGGAGCATCGCCGTCAACCCACCGCCCGCTCCACCCGATCAGCGTTCAGTTCACCTTGACAGCCATGTCACCGAGCTACATAATCCCGATGCAACTGAGTTGCACATCATCGGGAATGACGTGATCGCGCGGCGAGGCTCAGGAAGGTCGAGGCACTGAGCATGAGACAGAGGGTTTGCCTTTTCTTGGTACTCGCGCTTGTCGGCACCGTGTCCGGACTGGTGATTTCGTGCGGCGACAGGCAACCTGGGGGGACTTTCCCGGGGCAAGGGGGAAAGGTCAAGGTGATTGCGACCCTCTTTCCCCTCTACGACTTTGCTCGCGCCATCGGTCAGGACCGGGTGGAGGTCTCTCTTCTCCTGCCCCCCGGGGTGGAGGCGCACTCCTTTGAGCCGAAGCCGAGCGATATCGTCAAGATCAGCGGGGCGGACCTCTTCATCTATACCGGCAAATTCATGGAGCCCTGGGTCGATGCCGTCCTCAAGGGTGTCACCAACCCGAAACTGAAGATCGTCGACGGGAGTGTCGGCATCCCACTGCTCACCGCGGCGTCCGAAGGGCAAGAGCATGACTCCGGTCACGAGCAGGGCGAGCCCGCCGCGAAAGGCAAGCCGCCGGATGACGGGCGGCACCACCCCGGCCGCACTGATGTGGATCCCCATATCTGGCTTGACCTGGGGAACGCGGCGAGGATGGTCGACACGATTGCGGCCGGGCTCATTGAGGTTGACCCTGCCCACAGGGATATCTACGCGAAGAACGCGGAGGGATATCAAAAGAAGCTGGCTGCCCTCGATGCCAGGTTCACGAACGAGCTTTCACGGTGTCAGACACGAGAGCTCATTCACGGCGGGCATTTCACCTTCGGCTATCTTGCCAGACGCTACAACCTCACCTATGTCGCCGCTCTCGGCTTTACCCCCGACTCCCAGCCCTCGCCGAAACGGTTGATGGCCCTGGCCAAGCAAATCAAAGAACATGGGCTAAAATACATTTACTACGAGGAACTGATAGAGCCCAGGGTCGCCGAAACCCTGTCGCGGGAGACGGGAGCGGCTTTACTTATGCTCCACGGGGCCCATAATGTGAGCAGGGAAGAACTGGGGCGCGGAGTGACCTTTCTCGCCATCATGGAGCAGAACCTCGCCAACCTGAAAGTGGGGCTCCAATGCACCCAGTGATCTGCGTCCACAACCTGAGCGTCCGGTACGGCGGAGCCGAGGCCGTGCAGAATGTCAGCTTCGAGGTCCATGGGGGGGACTACGTCGGCATCGTAGGTCCGAACGGTGCCGGGAAGACCACCCTCATCAAGACCCTGCTCCGACTCATGGAGTTTGACACCGGCTCCATCGAGATTCTCGGGAAGGACATCCACAGCTTTTCCGATTGGCACAAGATCGGCTACCTTCCCCAGCGCGCCAGCCACTTCAATCCCCTCTTTCCCGCCACCGTGCGCGAGGTGGTGCGACTAGGGCTGCTCTCCTACAAGGCCTATCCGAGGAAGTTCAGCGGCGTGGACGACGGGAAGATCAAGCAGGCACTGGAAGGTCTCGGTATCGCCGACCTCGAGAAGAGGCTGGTTGGCGAGCTCTCGGGCGGGCAGCAGCAGCGCGTGCTACTGGCGCGGGCCCTCGTGTCCGGTCCGGAGATCCTCATTCTCGATGAGCCAAGCACCGCCCTGGATCCTCAAACCAAGGAAAGCTTCTTCGAGCTCATGAAGGCGCTCAATTCCGCCAGGGGGCTCACCGTTCTTCTCATCACCCATGACGTGGGCCAGATCGGGAGGTATGCCTCCAAGATGCTCTACCTCGACAAGCGGGTGATCTTCTACGGCACCTTCTCCGCTTTCTGCATCTCGAGCGACATGAGCTCCTATTTCGGCGATCACGCCCAACACCTTATCTGCCACCAGCATAATTGACCATGGAATTTCTCGATTTCCTCCACTACTCCTTCATCCAGCGGGCGCTCCTCGCCGGGATCCTGATTGCCGTGCTCTGCTCCGCCCTGGGTCTGTTCCTGGTGCTGCGGAAGATGTCGCTCATTGCCGACGGTCTTGCCCATGTGAGCTTCGGCGCCGTGGCCCTGGGGCTGTTTCTCGGCGTCTATCCCCTCTATGTCGTCATTCCGGTGGTCGTGCTCTCCTCCCGTCTCATCCTCAAGCTCACCGAGAAGGCAAAGGTCTACGGCGACGCGGCCATCGGCATCGCCTCCGCGGTCGGGGTCGCCTGCGGGGTGATCCTCGCCAGCATGTCGAAGGGCTTCAACGTCGATCTGTTCAGTTATCTCTTCGGCAACATTCTTGCCATCAGCGGTACCGAAGTACTCATCTGCCTCGCGCTCTCTCTCGTCGTCTTGGGTCTCGTCGTCTTCTTCTATCACGATCTCTTTGCCGTCACCTTTGATGAGGAGTACGCAACCGTAACCGGGATCAACACCGGGAGGGTGAACTCGATTCTAGCCGCCCTCACCGCCGTGACCGTGGTACTGGCGATTCGGGTCGTGGGGGTAATGCTCGTCTCGGCGCTCCTTATTCTGCCGGCGGTCTCGGCGCTCCAGGTCGCGCGAGGGTTCAATCGGGCCATGGTCCTTTCCGCCGTCATCGCCGTGACCTCCGTGCTCGTGGGGGTGGGTGTCTCCTTTGTTCTCGACCTCCCTGCCGGGGCGACCATTGTCATGACCAACTTCGCCATCTTCGCCTTCATCCTTGGATGGAAAAAGGCCTTCGCCCCGAGGGTCTCGTGAAGGGTTTAGGCGTCTCGAGCACTGGATCAGGGTTCAGCCGTTTCTCCGTCCTTGGCCTTCCGGGCTAGAGCTCTGGAAACGCCAGCTGACACGGGGGTGTCTATGTGCGATCGTTGCGATTATGAAGGTCTCCTCCACACTCGAGAGCTGGAGTGTTCGCGCAATCGTCTGCGGGTCCTCGAGATCATCGGAGGCAGTCCCCGTCCTCTGAGCGCCCAAGAGGTTTTCGCCCTGGCCCGTCGCGGACGGCATATCAACCGGGTTACCGTCTACCGCATTCTGGATCTCTTGGTTGAGAGGAGGCTTCTGGAGAAGATCAGCGCCGGCGACCGCTCCTTCCGTTACGGCCTTGCCCCGAACGCCAACCATACCCGCCATGCCCACTTCTACTGCACCGGCTGCGGTAGGATGGAGTGTCTCAGCCCCGGCAGTCCCCTTGTGGACATGGCCCCCCTGGAATCAACCGTCGCGGGAATGGTCGAGAGAGTGGAGATCCGTCTGGACGGAATCTGCGAGACCTGTCTCGAACAGGAGAGGTAACGGGCCTTAGCCCGCACTATGCACGAGTTACCTCCTTAGACCGCTGCTCCTTTCCCCCTTGACATGCTCATCTGAGTATGTCTCCATTACACCTTTCCCGGAGACGGCATGTGAGTGCCTGAAGCCCCGGCAGCCTCGTATGGAGCAGTCATGGAGGACTATTCCAGATCACCCGACACCCGAGGGTCAAGCATCCCCCTCAGAGCGGGACTGAAGGCGGCCTGGCCGATCTGCGTGGGCTATGCCCCCATCGGCCTCGCCTTCGGCGTCCTGGCCCAGAAGGCGGGCTTGAGCCTCGTCGAGATCGGCCTCATGTCGCTCCTCGTCTTTGCCGGAAGCTCGCAGTTCATCGCGGTCTCCATGCTGAACGCTGGCTCGCCCGTCCTCCCCATCGTGCTCACCACCTTCATGGTCAACCTTCGCCATCTCCTCATGAGCTCCTCACTCGCCGTGTACCTCCGCCGCCTGGGGCGGGGCTGGCTCTCCCTCTTCGCCTACGGTGTCACCGACGAGAGCTTCGCGGTGAACCTGACCAGGTTCAGGCTCGGCGCCTGGCACTGGCAGCAGGCGCTCGTAGTCAACCAGATCGCCAACGCCGCCTGGGTGGGAAGCAGTCTCTTGGGCGGCGTGGCCGGGCAGTTCATACCGAGCCGGGCCTTCGGCATCGACTACGCCCTCATCGCCATGTTCCTTTGCCTCCTGGTGTTCCAGCTCCGGGGCGGTCTCTATGCGGTCACCGCCATCGCTGCCGGCGTCCTGGCCGTGGTCCTGGCCTTGGTGCTTCCCGGGAACCTCCATATCATCATCGCCTCCGTGCTCGCCGCCACCATCGGCTTTGCCCTGCGGCGCCGGTACGAAAGAGAGGGAGGTTGAGGCCATGGCGAAGGCTGCTCTGCACACGCCACTCTGGGGGAAAGGAGGCCGGTCATGATCCAGACCCACGTCCTCCTTCTCGCCCTCGGCATGGGGCTCGTCACCTATCTTCCCCGCTGGGTTCCCCTGTTCTTGCTCTCCGGTCGAAAGTTGCCGCGGTGGTTCACCGACTGGCTGGACTTGATTCCCGTTGCTATTCTGAGCGCCCTCGTCGCGCCCGAGCTTCTCCTTAGCGGCAGGCCCCCCCAGCTCGACCTCCTCCAGCCGAAACTCTGGGTGGCGTTACCGACCTTCCTTTTTGCGTTGTGGAGCAAGTCGCTGGGAGGCACGGTTCTCTTCGGGATGTTGTTGTACTGGGCGGTCGGGACGGTGCTCTGAGTTGACCGTGGCGCCTCCCGGCCTCGGGTTCGGTGATGCTGATCTACGTCAAGCTCGTCCTCACCGCTATCTTCTGGGGCGGCACCTTTGTCGCCGGGAGGATCATCGCCCACGGGGCCGGACCCTTCGCCGCCGCCTGCCTGCGCTTTGTCTTCGCCTCCCTCTTCCTGGTCATCCTCACCAGGAGGTTTGAGGGACGCCTTCCTCGCCTCGAGCGAGGGCAGGTCTTTGCTGCCTTGCTTCTCGGGATGACCGGGGTCTTCGCCTACAACGTCCTCTTCTTCTTCGGTCTGCAAACCGTGACCGCGAGTCGCGCCTCCCTCATCATCGCCACCAACCCGGTCTTCATCTCCCTGTGTACCGCCATGTTCTTTCGGGAGCGGCTCGACGGGCGGAAGATCCTGGGGATACTCCTCAGCGTCGCCGGGGCCGCCGCCGTCATCTCCCGCGGCGCCCCCTGGCAGATCGTGCGCGGCGCCCTGGGGTGGGGCGAACTCGCCATCTTCGGCTGCGTGGTGAGCTGGGTGGCCTACTCCCTCATCGGCAAGAGGATCATGAAGGGGCTCCCCCCCATGGCGGCCGTCACTTATAGCTGTCTCATCGGTGCCGCCGCCCTCGCCATCCCGGCGTATCTCGAGGGCATAGCGAGCCAGATGCGCACATACAGCCTCGAGATCTGGCTCGCCATCATCTATCTCGCCCTGTTCGGCTCCGCCTTGGGGTTCTCGTGGTACTACCAGGGCATCCAGGCGATCGGCCCATCCCGGGCCGGGGTATTCATCAACCTGGTCCCGGTCAGCGCCGTCTTTCTCGCCTGGCTTTTGCTCGACGAGACCATTCACCTTTCCCTGATCGTGGGGGCTGCCTTGGTGACGGCGGGGGTGTATCTCACCAACAGCGGCAACCGGCGGGAGGAACCGCGGCCGGCGGATCGGTGACGGAGTTTCGCGGGGTGCCCATGGCAGAGAACGCTATTGTCTTCATCACGGAGAGGTACAACAGGAACAGCATCGCGGCGCTCTGCGGGGCGATCGAGCACGACGGGCGCTTCGCCGACCTTGCCGTTTCCTTCGTGGACGGCCGGGGCGCCGCCGCCCATCTGCAACCTTTCTTGAGGAAACACTGCCAGGTTGTCACCGCCTTTTCCTTTTGCACCCCGAATCTCATGGAAATTGCCCGAGTCCTGGAGGGGCTCGCAAAGTCGTTGAGCGAGGCCGAACGCCCTCGGCTGCGCCTGGTGGCCGGCGGTCCCCATCCGAGCGGCGACCCCGAGGGTACCCTCGATCTCGGTTTCGAATGCGTGGTGGTGGGCGAGGGCGAGGAGACCTTTCCCGAGCTCCTCGGGAGGATGACGGCGGGAACAGGATATGGCGATGTGCGCGGCGTCGCCTACATGGAGGCAGGAGTATGCAAATACACGGGCAGACGCGGCCCGGTGGACCTGGACGGAGTGCCACCCTTCAGCGTCCGGTACCGCCGGTTCTGCCCCCTGGAGATTACCCGGGGGTGCCCGTGGACCTGTCGGTACTGCCAGACGCCCTATCTATTCGGCTCGCTCCGGCGGCATCGTTCGGTAGAGACCGTCCTGCAGTACGCCGAAGCGGGGAAACGCCAGGGCCTCCGGGACCTCCGCTTCGTCACCCCCGACGCCTTCGCCTACGGCTCCGAGGGCAGGCACCCCGACCTCACGGCCGTGGAGGGACTCCTCAAGGCCGCGGCCCAGATCTACGGCAAGGAGCACGTTTACCTCGGCTCCTTTCCCTCCGAAGTCAGGCCGGACACGGCGAGCAAGGAGGCGGTTGAACTCGTCACGACCTACGCCGCCAACGACAACCTCGTGATCGGGGCCCAATCGGGGAGCGACAGGATGTTAGCCCTCATGCACCGCGGCCACAGGGCCGACGATGTATACCGCGCGGTAGAGATCGTTACCCGGGCCGGGCTGATCGCCGTCGTGGACGTGATCTTCGGTCTTCCCGGCGAGACCACGGCGGACGCGAAGCTTTCCCTCACCATGATGGATCGTCTGGCCGCCATGGGGGCGAGGATTCACAGCCACACCTTCATGCCCCTCTCCGGCACGCCCCTCGCCGACGCCCCCCCGGGCGCGGTGGACCGGGAGACGCGAAAGGCTCTCGGCCGTCTCGCCGGGGAGGGTAAGCAGTTCGGCTCGTGGGCCCGGCAGGAACGGCTCGGCAGGGAACTGGCCAGCTTTCGGGCCAGGCGGCGGTAGAGTGCCGCGACCACGCCGTGGCGTGGCGCCTTTGCAAAGCAGACCTCCCTGCCGCACATCACCTAAAGCGTAGCCGGGAGCCGCTCCCACCCAAGACCGGCCGGCCCCGCAGGCAGGGTGGTCTGCGGCGCAAAGCGCATCCGGAGCCTCTACCTTCCTTTGGTCGGAGAAAGGCTCCCCAGGCTTTCCACCACATCTCCGCCGAAAGGCCCGGCCTCGCTCTCCACTATCAATGCTGCGACTATGCGCCTTTGCAAAGCAGACCTCCCTGCCGCACATCACCTAAAGCGTAGCCGGGAGCCGCTCCCACAGCCAACGTCGCAGCAGGTGGCTCCTGCACAATGCGGGCTAGTCCTTCCTCCGCCCCAAGGACTCCTTCGCCTTGGGTATCGTATCCTCCGGGCTCACCTTGTACCAGCTCTGGACGACATTGCCCGCCTCGTCAAGAAGGAGGGAGGAACGGATGATCCCCTCATACTTCTTGCCGTACATGGACTTCTCACCCCAGGCGCCGAAGGCCTTGGCCACTTCATTGGTTGGATCGGAGAGAAGAGTGAACCCCAGGGTGTGCTTGGCGTCGAACTTCTTTTGTTTCTGAGGCGTGTCGGGACTGATCCCGATGACCTCTACCCCGAGCTTGGCGAGATCCGCCTTGGCATCCCTGACGCTGCATGCCTGCCGGGTGCACCCGGGAGTGTCCGCCTTGGGGTAGAAGTAGACGAGCACCTTCCGGCCCTTGAGGTCGGCAAGTTTTGTCTCTTTTCCGTTCTGGTCGAACAGGTTGAACTGCGGTGCCTTGTCTCCGCTCTTTAACTGGGCCATAGGGAATTCCTCCTGGGCTGATCATGAATTCCTGCGTTTCAAGTTATTGCCGCAAAAGCTAAGCAGGGTACCCGAGGCGTGTCAACAGCAGTGGCGAATCGCGATTCTCGGTCTCGGTACCCCAAGAGTCCAAATTTTTTCCTCGCCGGCGGACTAGCCGGTCCCATTTCCGGGAGATCCTGCTATCATGATGGCAACCCTAGAATGAGGAGCGGGCCGCCATGTCCTTCAAGGAAAACCTCAAGACCAAGGTGGAGCTCGACCGGCTGGTGACAGATCTTTACGCCACCCTCCGGGAGCCCCCCGCCCAGCGGCACGTGGACAAGAGTCTCATGAAGACCCTGCTCGCCAAGACCGATTTCACTCTCAAGAAAGCTCGCGACCTCGAACTCTACGTACGCCCCCTGGAGGGGGAAACCATGGAGATCCTCGTGTTCGACAACGAGCTGGCCATCTACCATTCCACCATAGACGATGTGGCGCTTCGGAAGAGCCCCGACTGGAAGGAGATGTTCAGCATCAGGAACGTGCGGAGGATTCTCGACGACAAGGATGTGGTGGTATGCAAGGGCAAGGAGTCCATTCGGCGCATCTATGGCGATGCCCTTTCCGGTCTGGATCTCTCGTACGCCGAAAATGACATGGCCGCCCTGGCGGCGGACGGCCGCCGCGCGCTGGAGGAGAGGTCTCCCGAAGGTGTCGAGGAGACCCTGAAGCTGTTCTCCGAGATCCTTGGTTTGCTGGCCGTCAATCTGCCCGTCCTGGAGGAGGATCTTCAGGCCCTCGCCAGACCAAAGGCCAATGGCGGCGAGCCCACTCTCCTCGAGCACCTTATCCTCTTCGATGCGTCGCGGTTCTGGATCGCCCTGAGGCGAGGTACCTTTTCGCCGGACAATGAGTTCGACCTGGCCAAGATCGCCGCCTGCATCAAGGGCGAGAAGCCCCCGGATCTCGAGGGATCCACGGTGTTCCAGTTCCTGGCGGATCTAGCTCTGAAGAATCGCGAGCGCAAGGTCGCGGTTCCCCCTTGAGCGTGCCCGTCCCGCAGGTTCCCGTCACCGCCGAAGCTGGGCTACCAGCATGCCGCCCAGCATGAGACCGGAGCCGAAGAGCGCCCGGAGGGTGAGCCCCTCGTCGAGGAAGAGCCAGCCGGCAAGGGCCGCGAACATCGCCTCCAGACTGAGAATGATGGCGGCGTGAGTGGGCGGCGCCACGCGTTGGGCCACAACCTGGAGCGTGTAGGCGACTCCCACCGAAAGAACACCGCCGTAAAGGATGGGAATGGCCGCAGCGACAAGGCCGCGACCGGTGATGGTCTCGGTTGCTCCAGCAAGTGCGAGACTTAGAAGGGAGCAGACCAGGTACTGGATGGACGCGAACCGGATAACCTTGGCCCTCGGCGAGAGCCAGCCGAGGACAAGCACGTGTCCCGCCCACAGGAAGGCGCCCGCCAGTTCCCAGGCATCCCCGGGAGCCAGGGTCAGCTCCTCGGTGACACTGAGAAAGTAGAGGCCCGTCGCCGCAAGTAGCGCGCCCGCCCAGCTGCCCCTGCTCGGACGTTGCTTCCAGATGATGCCGAGGAGGGGAACGATGACCACGTAGAGTCCGGTGATGAACCCCGCCTTGCCGGCGGTGGTGTACATCAACCCCACCTGTTGCAGGGTAGCCCCGGCAAAGAGAACCATCCCGGCGAGTACTCCCCCCCAGACGGTCTGCCCCGTGGTCAAAGGCGGCCCCGAGAGAGTCACCGTCTTCTCTCTCTCCGTGAGCGCGAGCGGCAGCAAGGTCAGGACTCCAAGGGCGAATCTGACGCCATTGAAGGTGAGGGGCCCGACGTGATTCATCCCGACTCGCTGGGCTACAAAGGCTACACCCCAGACGGCTGCGGCAAGCAGGAGGAGTCCATCCGCCCGGTAGATGGTTCGGCTCGGCGCTGATTCTGGCGCGAAGACAACGGTACCCATAGGTCTCCCGGTGGTCGTTTGGGTGCGCCCTCGACGCCGGCGTGGTGCCGGTATTGCTCCTCCTACCGAAATGGCGGCGATGATACCATCGTCACTCCCGGGAGGCTAGCCCGAGTGTCCGTCACTTAGGCCATGGCGCGAGAAATGCCTCCCTCGCGGGCGCTCCGACAGCTGCATTTCAGCTCCCTCTCCCCATTGGGGGAGAGGGTAAGAGTGAGGGGGATGCGCGTCACAGTTCACCCCGTCACCTTCATTCTCTCCTTCTCCCGAGAGGAAGAGGAAAACGTTCGTGGCGCTGCCGCACAGCCCCCGTTGCGCCATTGTTGGCATCCCGAGGCATCTTGGACCACTACGTGAACACTATTGAGCCTAGCCCGTTTTGTGCCCGCTAGATGTTTGATGAACGAGGACGGGATTCACAGGGAGGGGCTTGTCGTACTCGTTCGCCCGTGGTAATGGTTCCCTACTCCATGCGAAGGTCAACCATGAGCACCCAGGAGGGAAGCCATGAAGCAAGTGCTGGTTCTCTACTATTCCCGCACCGGTAACACCCGAAAGCTGGCGGAGGCGGTAGGCCAGGGAGTCGAGTCGGTTGAGGGGGTCCGCTCGCTGCTCCGCTCCACCGAAGAGGTAACGAGGGAGGACTTCCTGGAATCGGCGGGGATCGTCGCCGGCTCTCCGGTCTATTTCGGAACCATGGCCGCGGAGTTGAAGAAGATCTTTGACGACTTCGTCGGAATCCGCAAGAAGATGGAAAACAAGGTCGGCGCCGCGATCACCACCGGCGGCGATGCCTCGGGGGGCAAAGAGACCACCTTGATCTCCATCATCCAGGCCATGCTCATCTACGGCATGATCATCGTGGGTGACCCCATCAGCGCCAGCGGCCACTACGGAGTCGCCTGTGTCGGGGCGCCGGATGCAGGCGCCAGACATAATGCCGAAAAGCTCGGAGCGCGGGTAGCCTCCCTGGTGAGCCGGCTCGCATAGTCGGTTGCCGCGGGCTGAGGGAAGGCGGCCTCGCGCTCCTTCCGGCTCACGCCTTGAGACAGAACATGGTCTGGGTCTCTCTGATATCGTCGATGGGCCGGATCTTGTCATAGACGAGGGCGAGAACTGCGGCAGCGTCGGCAGCCTGAATCTCCGCGACTACGTCGAAAACACCGGAGACGAGATAGACCTGCTTGACTTCACCCAAGCCTTTCAGCTTTTTCGCCACCTCCCGGTCCCGACCGGGCTCGGCACTGATTAAGACCATCGCTTGCACCATGATTCACCTCCCTGTTCTCGGTAGAAACTGCTTACGCGGTAGGCCACTAGCTCTGTAGGGTTCAGCCTTTCACTTGGCACCAGGGCGGAGGTGGGGCGGCAGGGACTCCTGGCTCACATCCTCCAACGTATACCTGGCCTTCTTTTTCCGAAGCGCATCGCGGAAGCCCTCCTTGAGGCCGTAAACGAAATCGTTCGGCACCGGACCGCTCTTCTGGAGCGCGTCCCGTTTCTCCGTGGCGTACCGCCCATAGGTCATCGTCGGGTCCTTGCCGCTCATTTCAGGCTGCTCGGTGTAGCCGATAACGTAGCCGGCCCGGTAATCGTTATCCCGGGCCGCCAGGGCCACCCCCTGGAGGAACAGAAAAACTACGAGCGCACCGAGAATGAAAATTGGCAGCCTGTGATCTTTAGCCTTCGTCAGCTTCCTCCCCTGCACAAATCCCCTTTCATCCCTTTGCCGGGCTCAAGTATAATACGGCTCGTGCCGACGACTGGAAGCATGGGCACACAGGGGACACAGACGGTCTGTGTGCATGAGCTTGGTGACGAACCGGTCCGCTCGTCGGCATTCACCGCGCCTCACGTGGCAAGGAGACAGGGACATCGACCCTCCCCACCCACTCTCGAGGCAGCCGGGGCTTATCGGTGGCCCCATCTAGTCACGAACCGGAGTTGGTGTCAATCCCTTTGACGGGTACAGGCAGGTGCGAACCTCTGACCGAGGAGTGAGGACAACCCATTCACCCCATCCCTATTGGTGTCCGGTGTTCCCCATGCCCATGGACAGTGAGAGAGGAACAGCCTATGAGTGGTGCGCCAAACGAAGTGCTCGTCTTCAGCAAAAGGTTCAACGAGTTCAGCTATGGTCCCAACCACCCCCTCAAGGTGGAAAGGCTCCAGCTCACCATGGACTTGATTGCCGCCTACGGTCTCATGCCGTCATCGGCGGAGCCCTGGGTGGAGGCGGCGCCCGCTGAGGAGCAGGATCTTCTCAGGGTCCATTCCGAGGAGTACCTGAACGTCCTCAAGGAGGCGAACGGCGGCGAGGCGCCGCTGATGGGCTGGCGGTACGGACTGGCCTCCGGCGACAATCCCGTCTTTCCCGGCGTCTACGACTGGTCACTTCTCGTCACCGGTGCAACCGTGGAATGCGGGCGCCAGGTCGTACGAGGCGGGCGGCAGATCGCCTTCAATATCGCCGGTGGACTGCACCATGCCATGCACAGCCGGGCCTCTGGCTTCTGTTACCTCAACGACCCGGCGGTGGGGATTGCCCGGATGGTCGAGGAAGGGCTTCGTGTCGTCTACCTGGATGTGGACGTACATCATGGCGACGGCGTCGAGGCGGCCTTTTATGGCACCGATCGCGTCCTCACCATCTCCCTCCATCAGCATGGGTGGACCATCTTCCCGGGCACCGGCTTTCCCGACGAGATGGGTGACGGGCCCGGGACGGGTTACGCAGTCAACGTGCCCCTCGCACCCGGGACCGACGATGACCTCTACCATTGGGCTTTCATGGAGGTGGTGCCTCCCTTGGTCCAAGCCTTTCGCCCCGACGTCTTGGTCACCCAGTTGGGAACGGACGCCCTGACCGCCGACGCCCTCGGCCGCCTGAATCTTTCCATCGCCGGCTTCGGTCGTCTCGTAAAGGAGATCAAGTCATGGAATTTCAAGTGGGTTGCCCTCGGTGGCGGCGGCTACCGCCCTATAAACGTGGCCAGAGCCTGGACCACCGCTTGGGCTGTCATGCGGGGGCTCGAGCTGCCGGATAAGTTGCCCGCCGCCTTCGTGAAGGAGCACCCCTTGGAGGTCGGCCCGAGCACAGCCCTCTCGGATCCGCCGATCAAGATCACGGGCACGGCTGCGAGCCAGGCTCGAGATCTTGCCAATCTCGTCGTGGCGAGAATCAAAGAGAGGATCTTTCCTATCATGGGTGCGTGACGGATTGGGAGCTATTGACCGGGAGCGAGCTAAGGCTTGATGCTCTTCAACATCTGGTAGAAGGTTTGGGGCGTGCAGTAGATCAGCAGATATTCTGGACCGAAACGGATCTCGTCGTAATCCCCCACCTCGTGCTTCTCGAAGGGATGGATCTTCTGCCCGTTCACGAAGGTTCCGTTCGAGGAGAACATATCCACCAGCTGGATTCGATCCGTCCCGGGAACGGGAGTAAAGTGCGCGTGGGATTTGGAGACCGACGGATCCGGAAGGATGATGTCATTGGTCGGCGCCCTGCCCACGAAGATTTCGAAGCCCATGGAGCCCGGTTTCTTCCTGAGAGTGAAGACCTTGGCCTGGGCGAGATGGACGTCGTCCAGTCTCGGCATCTCCATGGTGTCTCGGACCACTACCGTGCCGGAGAGCGGCGACTGATGCCCCTGGCCGAAGAACCCGATCTTCTCGATGAGGACCGGACGAGTGACCTTACCGATGAATTCGGTCTCGCTCATGCTGAGTGCGAGGTCGGCGTATTGGGCCACCGTGGTCGGAGCATCATCCATGGGTCACATCGAGCTGGAGGGGTGAAGGCCAATGAGGAATTTTAGAAGTAGGAATTCCGTTTGTCAAACCCTTTTCCCGGAGCGGTTCAGCCCCGTACCTTTCTCTCGGCAGCCAGTCCATCACGAGAATAGCTTGGTGATCTCGTCTACCGCGAAGTCTGGGAGCGGCTCCAGGCTTGCGTCCAGCCGGCGGAGCATCAGCCCGACATCAGATGCAAGGATCGCACCGATTGCCGCTGCCCGGACCCCATGTTTGGCGTAATGGCGAATCAAGGCCGGAGCCGCGTCCGCAGGGAGGGTCAAGAGGAGCGCCCCAGAGGAGATGGCGCCCAAAGGATTCAGGCCGAACTGGCGGCAGAGGGTGGCAGTCTCGGGAAGAATGTCGATGGCGGCCTCTTGCACCAGCACCCCGCAGCGGGAGGCGGCACAGATCTCGCGGATCCCGGTGATCACACCGCCCTCAGTGGGATCGTGCATCGCGTGTACCGGAAACCCCCGAGCTAGGGACGCCTCACGAACGATGGTAAGTCCGGGCTCGAAGAGGAAGTTCCTGCACCGCTCCGCCGTCTCCCGGCCGTGCGCCGCCTCCACCTCCGGACCTTTCTCGGTGGCGATAATGGCGGTGGCCTCGATGGCCGCCGGTTTCACCAGGACCAGGGTATCCCCCTCCCGGGCAGCGCCGCTCCTGCACAGGTGCTCCGGAGACACCTCGCCGATCATCTGGCCCACTACGAGGGGAGCTCTCACGGCGGAGCTCACCTCAGTGTGGCCGCCCACCCAGAGAACTCCCAGCCTCTGGCATGCCTCCTCGATTTCCGCAAAAAGCCTCTCCACGTCACCTAATGTAGTCTGCCCCTCGGGAAGCACGATCGCTGCCGAGAAATACCGCGCCGTGCCTCCACAGGCGGCAATATCGTTAGCGTTTACGCAGACCGAGTACCAGCCGCAATGACGAGTCGTGAAGGTGATGGGATCCGTGGTCACCACCAGGTACCGGTCCCCCTGGTCGATGACCGCTGCGTCTTCGCCAATGGCTGGGCCGACGACGAGCTGGGCGCTCCGCGAGGTATGGCCGAGGAGCGTCGTGAGGATCTCCGGTTTGAGCTTGCCCGCAGGGAGGGTCTGAGCAGCCATATCGTCTCTCCCCTTCTCGTTTCACCGTATCGATTTTCACCGGATTCTAGCGACCGCATGAGGGAAGTCAAGAGAGCCTTGTTCCTGTCGTTACCTCAATGCTAGAGTGACATCATGGAACAATACCAGGTAACGCTCTACTCCGTTGGGCACGGCACCCGGACCGCTGCGGCATTTGCCAGCATCCTCCGGTCCTTCGCCATCCAGCACCTGGCAGACATTCGCTCCTATCCCGGATCAAAACGGAACCCCCACTTACGTCAGGAGCCACTGCGGGAGTCCGTCGGACAGGCAAAGATCTCCTACACCTGGATTCCACATCTGGGCGGGCTGAGACGAACGGGACTAGGCCCCCAATCCCCCCACCAAGCTCTCACTAGCGGCGCCTTTCGTAACTACGCTGATCACATGGATTCCCCTGAATTCGTCGCGGCGGTGCAGCAACTGCTCCGCCTGGCCAAGATGGGTCGCACCTGTTTCATGTGTGCCGAGACCGCACCTCAGAGGTGCCATCGCTTCCTTCTTGCCGATTATCTTTTCGTCCAAGGCGTCCAGGTAATCCATATCCTGGAGCGAGACAGGAGCTCCCTTCACCATCTCTCACTTCATGCCACGATTCGGCAGGGCCGCCTCATCTATGCCTGTCCGGGCCATGGGCAGATCGCACTGGAGTCGCCGTGAACCGTCAGGGGTAAGGTAAGCCTGAGGATGCGCTAAGGCACTTCCAGGCGGGGGGCAGGCATGGTATGATGCTTGCCGCCGGATGCCACCCGGGTCGTCGGCTCCGGAGAGGGACGGCCTCTTGAGCACCACGTGGAGGGAGCGAGCGTGGCACGGGAGGAACGATGATTGTCGAGCAAGTAGAGGTAGGGAGCTTTGCGGTCTTCGCCTATATCGTCGGGTGCCCTGATGCCGGCGAGGGGGTAATCGTTGACCCTGCTGCCGAGGTGGACCGCCTTGTCACGCTCGCCAGCAAGAGGGGCATCACCCGGATCAAGTACATTATCAACACCCACGCCCACGCCGACCATGCCGGCGGCAACCGCAAGCTGAAGGGGCTCACGGGTGCAGAGATTGTCATTCACAAAGAGGATGCGGAGCGACTGACCCGCCCCTCGCCCTTCGTCCTCCAACTCTTTCAGTGCGAGGCGTCGCCGCCGCCGGACAGGACCGTCACCGACGAAGAGCTCATCGAGTTTGGTCGTCGGCATGTCAAGGTCCTTCACACACCCGGGCACACGCCCGGCGGCATCTGTCTCCTCGCCGACGGTCACGTGATCACCGGCGACACCCTCTTCGTCGGCGGTATCGGCCGCACCGATCTTCCAGGAGGATCGTTCGATCTCCTCATCCATTCCATCCAGACAAAGCTGGTGACATTGCCGGACGAAACCGTGGTCCTGCCCGGTCACAATTACGGCGTGCGACCTCGCTCCACCATAGGTCAGGAAAAGCGCTCCAACCCCTTCATCAGGCGGTGATCGTCCCCTCCCGACTCCCGCTACCGGCGGCTGGTATAGATCTTGCGTAGCTCCCGCGCGGGGCAGGTCCGAGACTCTAGACTTGTTGGATCTTTCTTACCAGGGTTGCCCGGGTGCTTCGTAGTCGCCCAGGGCGCCAAGTTGTTCGTGTGCAGAAGCATCAAGAGGCGAGACCTTCTTCATGGATACCTACGAGGTGCACGTCCTTCATGGGGCCGGCGATGGCCAGGTCCAGCGGCTCGAGGAAGATCAGGCCATCGTCATCGGCCGGGATCGTTCCTGTCAGCTCTGCATAGATGACCCGCAGATCTCTCGACAACACGCGAGGATACTCCGGCGCACCGATTCTATCACCATCGAAGACCTCAACAGCAGCAACGGGACCTTTTTGAACGGTGTCCGGATCAAGACCGGGACCTGGAAGACCAATGATCTGGTCACCCTCGGGAGATTCACTCGACTCGTTATCCGTCGAACCGCGGAAAGCGCCTCGCCCCGACCTCAGCCCGCGGTGCCGCCCGCCGGGGTCGACAAGGGGGGCGGGCTGCGAACCGCGACAGGTCGTCCAGGACCAACCGAGGACAAGACGGTCATTGCCCCGAGCATGAGTATCACTCGCACTCTCAAGCCCACGGAACTCACGGAACTCTTGGGTCGTAGCCATGGGAGTCTGCGGGCCATGTACCGCGTTCTCCGCCTGACGAGCTCGATCCTTGACCTCGATCTCCTGCTGAACCGTATTCTCGATGAAGTCTTTGCCACAATTCAGGCCGAGCGCGCCTTCGTCCTCCTGAGCGATTCCGGCAGCGGCCAACTGGAGGTAAAGGCCTCCCGCTGGCAGACCAAGGGCGGGATCGAGCAGCGCGTCAGTATCAGCCAGCACATCATTGCCCACGTCCTGGAAAAGAAGGAGTCCGTTCTCATCGCTGATGCCATGGCTGATTCCACCTTCGGACTGGCTCAAAGTGTGGTGATCCATAAGATCCGCTCCGCCATGTGCTCCCCGCTTCGGGGCCGAAGCGGCATTGTCGGGATCATCCATGTAGACACTAGCTCCAGCTCCGACGAGTTCGGCGAAGAGGATCTGTTGCTCTTGGACGCCATCGGCACTGCGGCTGGGAGCGCGGTCGAAAACGCCCAGCTGCATCTCGAAACGATTCGAAACGAACGGCTGGCCGCCATGGGTCAGGCCATCGCCGGACTCTCCCACTGCATCAAGAACATTCTTGCTGCCATGGAGGTCTCCTCTTCCCTGATGGAGCGGGGGCTGGAAAGCCAAGATCTAGATAACATCAGCCGTGTCTGGCAGGTATTCCGGCGAAGCAGCCAGCGGATCAGTCAACTGGTTCTGAACATGCTCGCTTACTCCAAGGAGCGGAGACCCGAAGTCCAACCCTGTTCTATCAACGACATCTGCCGCGAGGTCGCTGACCTCTGTCACGATCAGATCGAGGCCAAGAAGGCAAGACTCCACCTCGACTTGGAGGCGCAACTTCCGTGGCTTCAGGCTGATCCCCAAGGGGTACACCGCTGTCTCCTCAATCTCCTCACCAATGCCATCGACGCCGTCGACGAGGACCGAGGCGAGGTTCGTCTGGCCACTCGCGTGGCCGCGGAGAGCATTCTCATCGCCGTAGAGGACAACGGCGTCGGTATCCCCGCGGAGGCACGGCAGCAGATATTCGAGGTGTTCTACAGCACCAAGGGGAATCGCGGGACCGGTCTAGGTCTTGCCGTGACCAAAAAGATCGTGGAAGAGCACGGGGGGAGCATCGCGGTGGACTCAGCTCCCGGGCAGGGCAGCCGGTTCACCATCCAACTGCCTCTCCCGGACAAGGCGAGCACGCTGCCCCCTGGTGGGACCAAACAATAACTCACGAATCACCGCGGATACGCTTGATCGCCTCCCTGGCTGCCTCGGCAACCTCTGGGCTTCCATCTTCCGCCAGCGGTTCAAGCCTTTCCAACACCGCGGCATCCCCGATTAAGCCCAGGAGAAAAGCGGCATCGCCTCTGCGACTGGGGTCCCGGTGGGTGAGGAGGGTGACCAAGAAGGGATAGGCGCGTCGCGCCAATTCGGGGCGGTGACTGCCGATCTCCTCCAACACCACCATCATTCCCAGGCGCACGGACCAGTCGCGATCCGCGAGAAGCTCTAGGGCAGGCCCCGGGATTTCCCCCTCGGCCAGCATCGTGGCGGCGAGCTTCCTAGCGTCTCCCTCCTCGAGGATCCGCCGGAAGGTCTCGGAATGCAAGGTGGCGAGCTCCCGGTTGACGAATCGGTCCACGAGAATCTCCTCGCCGAGAGCGCCTACCAGTCGCTCCTCGCCGTTGACGACCAGGGTGGGTACAGCGCGAATGCCACGCTCCCTGGCCTGCTCCGGAAAGAGTGTCACATCGACGATGCTCACCTCAAGGTAGCTGCTGGCGAGGGCGAGGTCGCTGCATAAAGCGACCAAGGCTGGGCAGTGAGGGCAGGCAGGAGCGATGAAAGCCTCAAGGCGCGTGGGAACGATAAGGGTCTCAAGCATCTTCAGAGTCCGGAGCGAGAGGCGACTCCCTCCTGCGGACAAGGTCACAAGAGTCTGAAGGAACGGCGCAAGCTCCAGCCCAGTGGGGAGAGAGAGGTACCGGAGATTGCTCTTGACCTCGAGAAACGGGGAGCCAGCCTCCGCATCGAACTCATACAACGGCTGGAGCTTGTCGGTGAGCCCGGCGAGTTGCTCGATCACGTTCCTCAGGAGGCGGGAGAGAGGGCCCCTCGTCTGCCTCACCTTGAGAACCAGGGGACGGGGCAGGGTCTGGAGAACCTCCCGAGCCATTTCCATCTCGCGCTTCGTGAGGATCGGCTCATCCGCGACACTAAGCATTTCGTCTTGCTTCCCCGACTTTAGAGAAAAACAGAAGAACAAAACCCAGACAAGGGAAAGACCCCCTTTCCCTTGTATGCCATATTGTACAGCGGAGTGACGGGAGTGGACCGTTGTATATCAGAATGTGGCGCCAACCTGGTCGTCAGCCCGAGGGAACCGCAGATATTCTTGCAAACAAAGCGTCTGTCGTTGCGAGGGCTTATGCGTGGAGACCGATTCCGGCGGACGGTTGCTGACCAACTTGGCGCCGGATTTGCTCTTCCGTCACTCTGTCTGAACGTGGAGAGGGAAACAACTATGGGATGCTGTGATTTCAAGCCAACGAGGGCAATCAAGCCCCTCTTTTTCGCATCGCTCTTCTTCTGCGTCGGCTGGGCGCTCTACCTCTACGCCTACAGCAACGAGGTGCTTTCCCTGAAGATGCCGCCGTTCTTGGTGGTCGAACAGCTTACCGCCCTGGGTTCTGTGGTGGCGTCCCTCGGCGTTTTCTGTTGGCTCCTCGCATTCCTCGCCGTGCTCTCCTCCTTTCTTCGGGTACTCAGGAGAGGCGAACCCCTGCCGAGGCGGTAGCGACTGCTCGTAGCCCGCGTTATGCACGCGACGCCGTCACGAGGTCGTGGAGATGGCCCTGCCACCGGGCAACCGTCCCGCGGCAGCGCGGGCCTCGGACCTGAGGCGTGGTTTTATTGGTGCGTCGCAAGGTTCGAGGCCCGAGGACGCCCGCAGGGACGGCCATATCCGCGGTCGCAGCGGGTGGTTTGTGCATAATGCGGGCTAGATTCGGAGCCGCATCAGATCCTCACCTACGAGGATCTCGCCGTCGTACTCTTCCCGGCAGGCGGCGGCGACGTCCACCCCGTCGCAGGCGGGGTAAAGGTGAGAGAGGAGGAGACGCCGGCACCCTGCCTCCCGCGCCAGCCTCCCCGCCCAGCGAGGGCTCAGGTGCCCCGCCGTCTTGAGGTGGTCGGGGAAGGAGCACTCGCAAACGAAGAGATCCGCGTCCCTTGCCAGCAACGCCGCGTTGGCGCAATAGTCTGTATCTCCTGAATAGGCGACAACGGCTCCGTCCTTGGTTTCCAGGCGGTAGCCAACACTGGCGGCCGTGTGTGCCATGGCCAGCGTGACCAGCCTGCCGCAAGGCAAATCCAGCCAGGGTGACGCGGAGGGATCTATCTCGTGGAGGCTGAGGAGGTTCCGGTCCAGGTGGATCCACTGGCCGTAGACATCTCTCAGCCGCCTATAGAAGTCTGCCAGCCCCGACGCCCCCCCGATGATGAGCGGTTTCTTTCTTCCATAGAGTGGCGATCGAGCGGCAAAAAGAAGAGACGCCAGATCACCGCTGTGGTCCGGGTGGAAATGGGTGAGGAACAGCCAGTCCAGATCGTGAAATTCCAGGCCCGCCTGGGCCAGGCTCCAGAGGGTTCCGGCGCCGCAATCGAAGAGGAACAGATACGTTCCCGTGCGCACAGCCAGGGCCGGAGGCCGTCGCCGGGGATGGGGAATGCCGGTTCCCGAGCCGAGAAGCCAAACTTCCACCGAATCTTCCACTCCCGTCACGGCCCGATCCGTCTGCCAGGCCCTCGCGCCCGCTCTGCGATCCTCGCTTTGAGGCCATCGAGCAGGGCATAAGGAAAACGGGGACCCAATCGCGTTCCTCCTAGATCACCATGGTCACCCAGGTCGCCGTGAAAATCTGAACCGCCCGTGCAGAGGAGTCCCTGTCCTCGGGCGATCTCCTCGCACATTCTGGTCGTCTCCCCGCTGTGATAGGGCGAAAGAACCTCTATTCCCTCAAGGCCCATCGCCTTGAGTCTTGCCACCAGGGCGCTCAAGTCGTCAGGATGGTCGAGAGCCAAGGTGGAGGGGTGAGCGAGGGCCGCAAGGCCGCCGGCCTTGCGAATGATCCCGATCGCGTCCTCCGGAGGCGGACGCACCCTGTCCACATAGCCTGGTCGCCCTCTCTTGAGGTAGCGGCTAAAGGCCTCAGGGGCGGACGCCACATACCCGCGATTGACCAGGGCCTGGGCAATGTGCGCCCGTCCCACCTGGCCGCCGGCAAGGTCCGCAACCTCAGCGAAGGTGATTTCGAGCCCTAAGCGCCGGAGCCTGTCGATGATCTTGGGAGCGCGGGCCGCCCGACCGTCCTGGAGACCTTTGAGGGCGGCTACGAGGTTAGGATCGTTGGGCGAAAGGTAGTAGCCAAGAATGTGCAGGCTTCCTACAGGACAGGCAGCGCTGATTTCCACCCCCGCCACCACTTCAATCCCGACCTCCTTACCTGCCGTCAGGGCTTCGCCGACGCCGGCGACCGTGTCGTGGTCGGTGAGGGCCACCGCACGCAAGCCCCTGCTCTTCGCAAGCTTCACCACTGCCCGCGGGGTGAGGGTCCCGTCGGAGCAGGTGGAGTGAGTGTGGAGGTCGATCTCATCCATCTCCGCGCTCTCGCCACGACGTCTCGCACCCAATGCGGGTTAACGGTAGTACCTCTCCAGGTACTCCTTGACCATACGCTGGGTATTGAACCTGGGGGCGCAGTCGCAGATGGAGGCTTTCATCATGCGGAGCCACTGAGGTCGGTTGGCATAGTAGGTGGTGACCGCCTCCTCCAGCACCGCGTAGAAATCAGCAGCGGTCTCCGCGTCGGAGGTGTCTTCGTCATCCCCGATGGCCCAGCCGTTGGTGCGATGGCGGCAGACCTCGCGCCACCACCCGTCCAGCACGCTCATGTTCATCCCACCGTTGAAGGTCACCTTCATGCCGCTGGTGCCTGAGGCCTCCCGGGGGCGTCTCGGGTTGTTCAGCCAGATGTCGACCCCTTGGGTTAGGAGGGCTGCCTGCCAGATGTTGTAGTTTCTCAGGTATACGAGACGCAGGCGCCCCTCGTAGGTCCGAGCTGTATGGATGATGTCCTGAACGAGGCGTTTGCCTGCCTCATCCTGCGGGTGAGCCTTGCCCGAAAAGACAAACTGAACGCGATTCCGAGTGAGATTCAGGAGACGTTCCATATCGGTGAAGAAAAGGGTCCCCCGTTTGTAGGAGGCCGCCCGACGGGCAAAGCCGACCGTAAGAAACTCCTCGGAGAAGCCGGCGTTGTGGGTGGCATTGACGTACTGGATGAGCCGCCGCTTTGCCGCCTGCTTCGCTTCCACGAGGATTTCGTCCGGAATGAGCATAGCGCTTCCTAGAACCTCAGGATAGCTCCGCCAGTGGGGCAGGAACTGATCGTACAGGCGAGCGTACTCGGGGCCCGTCCAGCTCAGATGGTGGACGCCGTTGGTAATGTGCCCGATCTCATAGCCTGGAAACATCTCCCGAGTGACTTTGCCGTGGAGCTCGCTCACTCCGTTGCAATCCCGGCTGAGATTCAGGGCCAGCCGCGTCATGTTAAGGCCGTCTTTGCCCGCCAATGTGCGGATCTCTCGAGGCAGAAACGAGCCGAGGGTGGCTTCCGCCAGCTCATAGGAGAACAGATCGTGCCCCTCGGGCACCGGCGTATGGGTGGTAAAGATGCATTTGTCCCGCACCTGGTCCACATCACCGTTCACCTCATGGTAAAGGGCTAAGGTGAGGAAGGCGGAGTGACCCTCGTTCATGTGGTACGTAGTGATCTTCTCACCCAATCGCTTCAGGGCCTGATAGCCGCCGATACCGAGGAGCGCCTCCTGACAGATGCGCGTGTGTTTGTCCCCGCCGTAAAGGTACTGGGTGAGCAGCCGATCATCGGGGGAATTGTCCTCGAGATCCCCATCAAGGAAGTAGATGGGAACCTTGCCCTTCAGCCCCTGATAGGTATATTTCCAGACGCCAACTCGGATCTCCCGGCCCCCGATGAGGACTCTCACCTTGAGGGGCAGGGGTTCCATGAAGGCCCGCGGGTCGAAGTACGGATATAATTCTTCCTGTCGGCCCATGGGGCTGATGTTCTGGACGAAGTAGCCCCGCTTGTAGAGGAGCGTCACCGCCACGAGGGGCAGCCCAAGATCCGCAGCGGACTTGACGTGATCTCCGGCGAGGATGCCGAGACCGCCACTGTAGGTGGGAATGTTCTCGCTGATACCGATCTCCATGGTGAAATAGGCGATGCGCATGAGCATGTCCCTCGCTGATTCGATAGCGCTTTCCCGAATGCCCGGCCCTGGTCTCCCTCGTCGATCTATTTAGTCTGGCTCATTTTTTCTTCACGCCCCATTTAACCGGAAAACGGCGAGGAAGACAAGGTGATCTTCCTCCCGTCACGGTGCCCGGTATCGTATCCGGAGGCCTAGCCCGCACGACGCACGAGAGGCCGTCGCGAGAGCGTGGCGATGGCGGGGCCACCGGGCAATGCGATTCGAACCTGAGGCGTACGGGTCAATACGACGCGACGTTCCCCGCGACAGCCTCCGGACAGGCGAGACCCGAGGACGCCCGGCAGGACCATCATATCCGCGGTCGCACCAGGTGGTTGGTGCATAATGCGGGCTTGCTACCGGTGATGCGCCGCCATCATAACGACGCTCCACAAACACCCACACACTCTTTGCAGATTGCGTGCCTCTCCCGTTTCTTGGCGAGCTCCCTCCGCGGGCGCAGTCGGAACGGATCTCCGCCCCCCGCCCGAGACGCAGCGATGCCGAGTCTCAGGGAGGAAGGGCGAACTCCATGACAGACCCAAAGACCGCTCTCCCCAGGGCGAATGAGTGAAGAACGTAGGAGAGGTTTTCAGAACGAAAGAAAAAAATCCTTGCGAGATAATACTTTTCACAATTGCGTAAACATGTTATAAGGACATTTGATACGATCTATAGACGGTATCCCAGGCATCCTGCTGTCTGTTCCGCACGCGGGGATTTGGTGGAGACCAACAGCTGGACCTAGGAGGCAAGAAAGTTCATGTCCATGCCCGTGAAGGAGCTACAGAAAGAGCTACGATACGGCAACGTCAATGCCCACCGCCACTTTGACTGCCCGTTCTACCAGAAATGTTTGGAGGAGGCGGTTAAGAAGTACTGGGTCAGTTTTTCTTGCCGTAACTGTCCGGAATTCAAGAAATTCAGGAAAGTTCAGGGCGCCAGCAAGGCGCAGCGGTAACGGTTGTTAAACCTCGATGATGTATGGGAAGTTTTCCCACGCCCCAGAATCCTCTCAGTAGATGCCCTCTGCCCCCCTCCGTAGCAATCCGCCCCAGTGTGGCCGCGATGTTCCTGCCTCGGAGACAACTCAGGTCGGTTGATGACAGAGATTGTCAGGGTTGGACTCTCGGCGAGCCTCTTTGCCGGTCCCAGGCGAGCGCTTCCAGTGTCTCGGGGATGCACTATTTGAAGCACGGAGCGGCTGATCCTGCCCCAAAGTCAACATGGGGCGAGGACAACAGGCGGCCGCAGTCGTGTCTTGGCATCATTATTGCTTTACCGACGGACCGGGAGCGGTTTCCGGACGAGAGTAGGTTCGGCTCCGGACTAGACAGTAGGCGAGATCAGTTCACGTCGGGAAACTCGCGAAAGAGAAAGGAAGGATCTCATGCGGCTCAGGAGGTCACTCACAACGATCGGTGGGCAGAAGGGCTTCACCCTTCTCGAATTGCTCCTTGTCATTGCTATTCTGGGTGTCCTGGCTTCAATTGGGGTGGGAGAGTTCATCAATAGGAGGAAACAGGCCTATGATAAACAGGCATTAGCCAAGACCCGGGAATGGCTTACCGTCGCCACGGTAGCGGTTGCCAACCAGGAGTTGACTTCGATTGGGAGCGACGGGGGTACAGGGCCTCCCACGCACGTGGCCGCCTTTTCCCAGCTGGACATGAATCCGCCGATTCACTGGGCCTACAATCAGATCGCGGCGACTGACGTGTGGGAGTTCTACCTGGCCAGCGCATCAGGCGAAACGGCCTACTACTTCTGGATACCCGGCCCAGCTTGTTCGACGGAGGTTGACGGCCACGGCTACCTCTCCGACGCGATCGTCGAAAGTACTGCCTGGCGCCCTGTTCTCGGGCTTCCATAGAGCGAGGGATACTCTGCGGGCAGCCCATACATACGGAAGGAATGGGGGGTGGAACACAGAGATCCGTTGACTGTCTCTGTATGCCACCCTCGTTGTTTCAGCGCCCATGCTTCTTCGCTTCCGTTCACGAGTCCCGGAGCGGGTACTGTCAAGGGCCGCGCCGCGGATGCCTTCGGCGCTTCGGCCGTTCAATCCACGGGATGATATTTTTGTTTCACCGCTTTCCCGAGAATATTCAGCGAGAAAGCCCTCGGATGTCGACATCGGCTGACGGGTACATCGACAGCAAATCTGGTTTGGTTGCACATTTCTTGCTACTGAGCTATACAGTGTGTCATTGATTCATGCTTTGAGGCCTACCGTAGAGCTGGTGATGATGAGGGGGGCGGGATGAAAGAGAAGAGAACGATCATTCTTGCCGTGGTTCTTTTGGCCTTGGTGGGTGTCTACGTCTGGCACGCCCAGAGGATGGAGGGGCAGCGGACGTCGGCCGGGGGCAAGCCGACTGTGCTGACCCCCGCAGCGGAGTTCATGGGCAAGATGAACGGGGCTGTGATCAAATACAAGAAGGACAAAGGAGATTATCCGCAAAAGCTTGAGGATCTGAAGGGAAAGTACCTGGACGATGCGACCTACCAGAAGGCTTTGGATCAAAAAGTCCAGTACGTTTACGTGAGCAAGGACGCCTATCGTCTCACCATCCCGGCCTCTCCGGTGCAGGTAGCCGCGAAGCCCCAGGCTCCGGGACAGCCGGCGCCTGCCGGACAGCAACCTGAGGCGCCCACTGCGGCGCCATCAGCAGTGGCGTCGGGGCCTGCCCCGACCTCGCTTGCGGACATCGTGGCAACGTATGATCCCAGGGGCAAAGCGGATCCCTTTAAGCCCTTTCTCCTGACCCAGAAGGCGAGCGCTGAGGGTTCAGGTGAAGCAAAACGAAAGCCCCTCACCCCGCTTCAGAAGATGGCCCTCAGCGAGATCCAGGCCGGTCTTCGGGCCATCATTTGGGGTAAGATGGGTAATAAGGCACTAGTCGAGGACGCTACCGGCAAAGGCTACGTGTTGACGGTGGGAACCTACGTCGGTCAGAATGACGGCATAGTCAAGAAGATCCTCGAAGACCGGATTGTCGTGGAAGAGTATATTCGCGATCCTGTGGAGAATCGCCTCACCACAAACGAGGTCATCCTCAAGCTCAAAAAGGTGGAAACGGAAGAGTAGCAAACCGCTTACCCACCGAAGCACTCCTGCTGACTACATCCCCCTGCGCCGCTCGGCACCCGCTGATGAGCGCCCAGGGGGATCGTCGTTATGAGCCCGGTGGTTTCACGCCCTATAAGCCTCCGGGTATCGGCCCCCCGGACACTCCCACCTCCGCAGTGCGGATGAGAGACGGAACCGCAAATGGCCAGCGGGGCGAAAGCCGGCGTAAAGCCGGATAAGGGGATGCTCCCTGCGCGCAACCCCTGTGGGCGACAACGCGTATACAGGCGAGGACGGATTCGTGTCGGGCCATGGGCCGCCAGGCCCGGATGGCGGTTGTTTTATTGCCTTGTCAATTTCGCTATACTGGTGCAGTATAAAAAATTGGCAAATCACTGCCCTATGCGAGCCACCGGAGCATCGAGAGGAAATAGCCATGCCGCGGGTTGGCCCCGGAACATACATCACTATTCGGTTTGAGGCCTTTCTGGAATCCGGCACCAGGGTGCTTAGCAACGAGGACGAAACTCCTCTCGTTTTTCGCTTCGGTTCAGGTGAGGTGTTCTCCAGGATCGAGCAGGAGATTGTTGGATTAAGCGCCGGTGATGTAAGAGAATTTTTGATTCAGCCGGAAGAGGCCTTCGGGCCCATTGACCACGCGAAAATACTCCGTGTTCCTCTCGAGGATTTTCCCCGTGGCAAGGAGCTGAAACGGGGCATGGTCCTCCGCGTGGAAACCAAAGAGGGTCGAAAAAACCTCTGTTTTGTCGGCGACATTCAGAAGGATCATTTCGTTTTGGACTTTAACCACCCGCTGGCCGGCAAGATTTTAAAGTACAAGGTGCGGATTCTGGATGTCCACAAGATAACCTAAGGGGTTTGCCGCAGCTCCCTATGGGGAGAGCGGTTTCGCGGTTCCCATCGGCGCCACCGAATTCAGGATGTAGGTTCTCGGATTCACCATTTTCTCGTCCACCTCGATGCGATAGTGAACGTGTGGGCCGCTCGAGTTTCCCGTATTCCCCATCAATCCCAGAACCTGGCCTCGTTTCACCTTGTCTCCCGGCTTCACGTTGAATCGGGAGAGATGGGAGTATGATGTGGTGCACCCTCTCCCATGATCAAGTTTGAGATATCTTCCCATATACTTAGATGACCCCGCCTCCAGCACCACGCCGTTCGCCGGGGCGATGATGGGCGTGCCCTCGGAATCACTGATGTCGAGACCGGAATGAAACTCCCTCTGGCCGGTAAAAGGACTCTGCCGCCAGCCGAAGCCCGAACTGAAGCAGTACGTTTCCGAGTCAACGGGCACAATGCTCGGGGTGTGGTCGAGCCGATCCCGCTGCTCCCGCATGGCCTGCAACAGTTCCCGGAGATTCTCCTTGAGCCGCCGCGTCTGTTCGAGAAGGGAGGAGGAAGAATAGTTTTCGGTTGCTATCAAGGTTCTCGTCCTGGGAGCCTCATCGCCTGTAAGCTGTGGTAGCTGATCGTCTGCGGCGAAGCCTCCCTGGCCTTTGCCACCGCCTCCCTCCTGGCGCTTTTCCACCCCGAGGAAGCCGCGGATTACTTTGCCGTCTTTTTCGATACTCTTCACCAGAGCCCGCATCTCGTCCAGTTGAGTCGCTTGCTCCTGGAGCTGGGCGTTCTCCACCTCCAACCGGCGATTGTCGTAATACAATCGGGTTACCAAGTACGCACCAAGCCCCAGAGACAGCCAGGAAAGAACGAGTAACATACCCGCGGCCAAGACCACGGCAAGGGGAACTGAAAAGACGCGGGAGCCGCCGGGATCCGGCGACATCCAGCGAACGATGATTCTTCTGCCCCCCACACTACCTCCCTCGCACCGCCCGATGGATCTCCAGAGGACGAACCGGAGGCCTTGACCGGTCTCCGGAATCCACCTTTTTGGGCGCATTTCCCTGCGATTCTGCAAGGTTTAGGCCAAAGAGGAAGGGACAAACGTCCATGGGACCCGGGAAGTCGGGGCGCAGGGAGCCTATAGGCGGCGACGTCAACCAGAGGGCGGAGTGAGGGTTCACTCCCCACTGAGAGGGGGGGGCTCCTTCTTCCGCGCCTTGGCGTGGTAGAGCATCTCATCGGCCTTGCTCAGCAGAGAGGCGGGGTCCTTGATGCCGTTATCCGGCAGAGAGGATACCCCGTAGCTGATGGACACGGGGATTGATATTCCTTCTGTATTCAGCGGATTGGCCTCGAAATAGGCGCGGAGGCGATCGATGAGATTTTGCACCTCGATTCCCGTCACCCCAGGGAGGATGATGACAAATTCATCTCCCGCATACCTCGCGACGATATCCGTATCTCGTGTCATCCTGACCAGTCGTTTCGCCACGTACTTGAGGAGTGCGTCTCCCCGGTCGTGTCCGAAACGGTCGTTCACCGCCTTGAAATCATCCAGGTCAAGAAAGGCCAGGGAGAGGGGGCTCTTGTACCGCTGCGCCCGTTTGAATTCCCGCTGGAGAATCGTCTCCATGACCCGCCGATTGAGAAGCCTGGTGAGGGGATCTCTTGTCGCCAGCCACTGCAAGCGCTCATGGGCGGTGACGTTGGAAAGGCAGATGGAGACTTTGACTGCGAGCCGCTCGAGGAGCCGGGTATCCATTCCCGGTCTGTACCGGAGCCGGGTGAGATCCGCCTGGTTGAGGCTGCCGATGATCTCTCCGTGAAACGTGAGGGGAGCGATCGCCAAGGAACGGATGAAGTGCAACTGTCCTTTGGGCAGGAGCGGGTGGTAGGGTCCCAAGTCGCCGTTGACGAGCAGTGGAGTTGTTCGGTGTTCGATGAGCGCGAGGAACGTCGCTCGATCCAGGATGTTCAGGCGCTCCCTGAGATTCTCGGAGGAGTCGAGTGAATCGATGAGATCTGATAGCTCGCTCTCGCGGATCATGGTGATCCAGACATAGGGGACACCGAACTTATCCCTTATCTCGGCGAGCAGTTTCTCAAAGAGATCACCGAACTTGAGAATCGAGAGAATGCTCACCTCGATCTCGAAGAATTTCTGGGCAACCTCCTCGTTGACTCTGAGGGTCTCCAGGACCTCCTCGAGATTACTCATACCCCTCTTCCCTTGAGCAGCTACTGGCGCGCGTCCACGTTCTCAAAGACCCCGGAGCCACTCCGGTTTCAGGGAGATCTCGCCGCGGATCGCTTCGTCGATGAGCTCCAGGGCCTGCTCCCGATCTCTGGGGAGCCTTGCCTTGAGCGGCAGGTAGTTGGAGGCGTGGTTGGCGAAAAAGAGCCCGCCGCTCAAGTGGGTGTGGGCTATCATCTCGCGAAGCTCCATGAGGAGTTCCCTTTTCTCTGGCAAGGTGAAGCGGCCCGAGGCATGGTCGGCTCCAAGGGGTGTGTTGGGGAGCACCATTACCGTCAGAGCACCCACATAGTCGGGGTCCATGGCACTCAGGAGCTCGCCTGTCGCTCCCGCGTGGTTCAGAGAACCAGCGGGCCCGGCGATTCCGAGGAGAACCGTCACCGAAAGCTTGATGCCCGCCTCTTTCACCCGCCTCCCGTTGAGGATGAGATTCGCCGCCGTCGTGCCCTTGCCCACCCGGCGGAGGGTTTCGTCGTCGCCGCTTTCCACCCCCAGGTAGAGGATACCGAGCCCCTTCTCTCTCAGCGCCGCAAGGTGCACATCTGTCTTCATCTTGATGCTCTTGGCATTGGCGTAGGCGCCGACCCTCCTCACCCACGGAAGGTGGCGCCGGATCTCCTCGAGGATCCAGACGAGTCTTTCCTGCGGAACGATGAGGGCGTCCCCGTCCAGGAGAAAAACGCGGTGCTGATGCCTCATGTAGCGGGAGGCAAAGAGGATGTCATTCTGGATTGTGGCGTCGTCCTTTATCCGAAAGCGCTTATCCCGATAGCTCCCACAGAAGGTGCACTTGTTGTGGGAGCATCCCACGGTCACCTGAAGCAGGATGCTGAAGGCCTCGCTGGGCGGCCGGATGATCAGGCCTTCGTAGTGCATTTCCTCGGGAACGTCCATGATTGATGCTCTCTCTCTCCCTCTCTTTCCTACCTCATTAGTTCCAGCTATAGTATGTTGTTCCCCGGGTTTTTCAAAGGCCTTTTGCTGAAAGCGATCAGCAGCTACCCCCGCATGCACGCGAGGAGAGTTCCCCTTTGCCATCACCTCTTCCAGAGAGAGCCAAGGCCCTCGTTCTCATCGCCGCCCTCCTCGCCGTCTTCCTCGGAGCCCTGGACGCCCTTATAGTCGGGGCGGCCATGCCGACTATCGTCGCCGATCTGGGCGGCCTGGAGCTCTACAGCTGGGTCTTCTCCGCATATATGTTGGCCCGGGCCGTCTCCCTCCCCCTCTTCGGCAAGCTCGCCGACCTTTACAGCACCAAGAGACTCTTTATTCTGGCGCTTGGCATATTTCTCATCGGATCCGTGCCCGCGGGGGCGGTGAGAAATATGGGAGAACTCATTCTCCTTCGCGCCGTCCAGGGCGTCGGGGCGGGCGGTAACTTTGCCCTTGCCTATATCGTGGTCGCCGAGGTTTCACCGCCGGCGGAGCGCGGGAGGACCATGGGGCTCATCAGCTTCGTTTGGGGCATCTCGAGCCTCCTGGGACCACTCCTCGGCGGGCTCATCGTCACGTACCTCCCCTGGCCTTGGGTGTTCTATCTCAACGTGCCGTTAGGTGCTCTTGCTATCTGGTGGGTGAGCCGGTACTTCCGGGAGTCACGAGAGAAACCAGCGAAGGCCACGGTCGACTACCTGGGCGCTTTTGCCCTCACCGCAGGAATTCTCAGCCTGCTCATGGCCTTTCTCATTGGCGGGAAGACTTCCGGGGGGTGGCAGAAGCCTGAGGTAGTCGGCCTCGGCGTCCTCACGGTGGTTGCCTTCCTCCTTTTCTACGTCGCCGAGCGTCGAGCCGCCGACCCGATTCTGCCTCTCGGTTTCTTCCGAGTGCCTGGCTTTACCCTGGCGAACGGAGCCGCCTTCTTCAGCAGCTTTGCCATATTTTCTCTCACCGCCTTCATGCCGCTCTTCCTTCAAGGTGCAATGGGAAAGACTCCGGCCGAGCTTGGGGTGCTCATGGTTCCCTTGAGCCTCGGCTGGTCAGCCGGCGCGCTCACCTGCGGCCGCCTGGTTGCGCGCCTCGGGGAGAAGCCAGCCAGCCTCGCAGGTTCGCTCCTCATGGGTGGCGGGACGGCGCTCACCCTCACCTTCGGCGCTACCACCGGTCTCCTCTATTTCAGCACGGTTGTCTTCGGAACTGGCGTGGGCATGGGTTTTATCTCTCTTTCCACTCTTCTCACCGTTCAGAACAGCCTCACCGAGATGGACCTTGGGGTCGCCACCTCATCGCACCAGTTCGCCCGCAACCTTGGTGGCACGATCGGTGTAGGCGTGTGCGGGAGCTTGGTGGTCCATAAGATGGATGAGGCCATGACGTCTCTCATGAATTCTTCCCTTGGTGCCAACTTCCCACCCGAGTTGGCAACCAGAGTCGCCACGGACATCCAAAACGCGCTCCGCTCCGAGTTCACCATGTCTCTCTCCGGGCCCGCGATGACGGCGCTGCGCACGGCTATAGGCAAAGGTGTTCAGGTGGTCTTCTGGACCTCTTTGCTCGTGTGCTTCATCAGTCTCATCTTCTGCATCATGCTGCCGAGAACGGAGCGGAGACGAGCTTGATACGGCGTTTGCTCTCGGTTATGGTCAGTCCGGACACGGACGGGTGACAGAGGGGAGTTGTTTACCTATGGTCCCCAGCGTTGAGGAATGCTACGCGCTCATGGCCGAGTGTCGGATGTTGGACAACATCCGCGAGCACAGCGTCATCGTTGCCAGGGTTGCCGAACTCATCGCCTCGGATCTGGTAAGGGCCGGAGTGGACATCGCGCTCGACAAGATCATCGCCGGCGCCCTTCTCCATGACATCGGCAAGACCATGTGTTTGGAACAGGGCGGTGATCATGCCCAGGTGGGGAGGGACATCTGCCTTCAGCGCCAACTCCACGAGGTCGCCGATATCGTAGGCGAGCACGTCCGCCTGCGGGATTTTCAGCCCCAGGGGAAGATTTCGGAAAAAGAGATCGTCTACTACGCTGACAAGCGGGTGAACCACAGCTCCGTAGTCAGTCTGGATGAGCGCCTGCACTACATCCTCGACCGATATGGCGGGCGCAATAGCGAGATTTGCCGACGAATTCGAGCAAACTTTTCCCAGTGCAAGATGGTCGAGGAAAAACTCTTCGCCAGGCTAGACTACGTCCCTACCGATATCTCCGCCATCCTTAACCCGGATGTTTCATGAATTGATGTCGCGAGACCGCGAAGATCGATGTGCCCCCCGGGCAACCGCGGGGACTCGAACCTGAGGCGTACTTGTTCAGTACGTCGCAAGAGGCGAGACCCGAGGACGCCCGGAAGGACGGCCATAGCCGCGGTCGCAGCCGGCGATTCATGAAATATCCGGGTTAAGGATCTGCGACCGCTCACGTCTCGTCCTCCCAACGGATACAACCACGGGGGCAGATACTGATGGCCTCCTGGATCTCTTTCTCGGGATACTCCGCGCATTCTGCCACTTCGATATAGCCCATGGTGTCGTTCCGTTGAAATACGGAGGGACAGACCGTGAGGCAGCCTTCGCAGTCAGTGCATTCGCCCAGATCGAGCACGGGAGTTCGCGCCATAGATCAACCTCCAACCATTACAGGTAGAGTCGCCGCCGGGAAACCTCCCAATAGAAGCGGTATTGCGCCGCGACCTGCCGTACGACATGTGGCACAAAGTAAAACATGGAAAAGGGAGAAGGGCGAGACCTATCAGCACGGTCTCAGGCAACAGGTTGCCGCCCGAGCCAGTCGCGTGCGTCAAGATTTTGGCCGGTCACCTGAGTGTCGGCTCTGGCGAGCCAGACGAACACAGGGGCAATGTCGTCGGGGGTCGGCAGGGTCTCCGGATCCTCGCCCGGATAGGCGAGAGCTCGCATGCGCGTGCGGGTTCCGCCGGGGTTAACCGCATTCACGCGGATCCCTTCCCCTCTGAGTTCATCAGCCCAGACCTGGGTGAGTCCCTCCACCCCGAACTTGCTCACGCTATAGGCACCCCATCCCCCGTGACCTCTTCGGCCGGCACCGCTGGAGAGGAAGACCACGGAAGGCCGGTCGCCCTTCCTGAGGACGGGAAGCAAGGCCTTGGTGAGGAGAAAGGGGACCCTCAGGTTCAGGTGAATCACCTCGTTCCATGCCGCGACGGGGTACGTCGCGAGGGGCACCTTGGGCCCGAGGATTCCGGCGCTGTGAATGAGCACGTGGAGAATTCCGCAGCATTTGGCGCTCTCCACCGCCAGTCGTTCTATCGCCTCGTGGTCAGAGAGATCCGCGGTGACGATGTGGTGTCGCCCCGGACTGTCGAGACTTGCCAGTGCCGAACGCAGTGCGCCCTCGTCCCTGCCGTGGAGGATGACGGTGCCTCCATGAGCGGCAAGAGCCCTGGCCGCGCCCAAGCCGATGCCACGACTTGAGCCGGTCACGAGACAGATGCGTCCGACCAGCAGTTCATCGGCCATGAATTTTCATCGCCTCCTTGTGGCCACAGAGAATAAACTAAAGGCCCCGCTCTCAGAAGAGCCTGGCGCAGACATCGGGGACCTCTTCAATGAGTCGGGCGAGATGTCCTCCCTCTCCGGTGTTCACCAGGTCACGGACGAGGGCAAACTTGGTTGACACCGCCTGGTGAAGACCGAAGGCGAAGGATGAGAGGAGGAAGCTCACGTCGCCAAAGTATGTGGCACGAAACACCTCGTGCCAGGCCCCGAGGCGTCGTGAAAGCGCCTCGACCCGATCCTGAGTTTCGAGGAGGAGCCCGTCGTTTACTTCCACCCCACCCGTTACCTCCACGTGGGTACAATAGGGCAGGTGAAATTCCACCACCTTTCGAGGTAAAGGGACCCCCAAGCGTTCCCACTGCCTCCGGCTGACCTCCTTGGCCTGCCGATTCCGGGCCGCCTCGCTCTCGTAACGTGCACGGGACCAGAGACCGTAGGCACGACAGCCGAAAAACCGCTCCTGGTAAATGCGGCAGTCCTGTCCGCGGAGGAAAGGACAAGGGCTCACCTCCACAGGGTTGATCAAGAAATACCGGATGAGCCCTCTCGTGACCTCCATCCTCACGACTGGAGCCATGGCGGCGAGCTGGCCGACGGCGGTCAAGGCCTCAAACAGGGTCATTTCCGGCAGCAGGGAACAACATAGGGACCGCCGCCGACAGCGGGTCTCGGGCAGGAGGCGGTAGACGTCCCAGAGTTCTCGCCGCAGGGCCGACGAGCGCCTTAGCATATCGGCCGTCACCTCGGGCGTAATCTCGGCAGCACCTTCGCCCATCCTCAGCGCAATTTCTCCTTCCACACTCGCATCTTCTCATGAGGCCAGCGCACGCAGAAAGGCGCTTTTCCCTTCATGACGAGCTGTGTACAGGTGTCGCACTCCGGTTCGCAGTGGATGATCTCGGCCTCTCTCCCCTCTCGCACTTTTTGGGGCCACTCCGGGTCGGCCCAGAGCACCCGGGCAAGGCCGATCAGATCCGTCTTTCCCTCGGCGATCACCCGGACGGCCAGATCCCCGGTCGCAATGCGGCCGGCGGCTATGACCGGAATCGCTACCGCTTGCTTCACCGCGGCGGCGAGATCCACCATGTACCCCGCCCTCCTTGACCTCTCGATAATCTGGGAAAGGAAAAAGGATTCATAGGTACCTCCCATCACCGAGAGGTAGGCGATGCCAGCAGCGGCGAGCGTCTCGGCGAACCGGCAGGACTCCTCCAGCCCCAGCCCGTCAGGCAGCCATTCGTCGGCGAGAAAGCGGTAGCCAACCGGGAAATCTCCTACCGCTTCTTTCACCGCGGTCACGACCTCCAGGACAAACCGCTGGCGGTGCTCCAGCGTCCCCCCGTAGACATCGTTCCGCCTGTTGGTCCTCGGCGACACAAACTGGGAGAGGAGGTATCCTGTCCCGCCGTGAAGTTCCACCATATCGAAACCGGCCTGTTTCACCCTGAGAGCGGCATGGGCAAACTTGCCGACGATGTCCCGTACCTCCTTCGTGGTCAGGGCTCGAGGAATCCTGCCGAAGGTCTCAACCGGCGAAGGCGCCAACGGGTGGTCCACAGCAGCAAACCGACCGGCGTGGTTGATCTGGACTGAGGCCAACGCGCCTTCCCTTTGGATCGTGGCAGCAAGCTCCGCCAGCCCTTCGAGGCAGTCATCCGTGTCCACCCTGAGGGTTCGGACCGAGCCCCTGCCCTTCCCGTAGTCGATCGTGGCATTTTCCACGACCACCAGTGCCACCCCGCTCCGAGCCATGAGCCGGTAGTGCTCAAGGAGGAGCTTGCTCACCGTGCCCCCCTCCCCGCCATAGCCGAGATAGAGCGGTGCCATGGTGAGGCGGTTCCGCAATGTAACCTTGCCGATGGCAAAAGGCGTGAAGAGTTGCTCATACATGGGCCTCTCCTTGTGGCAGGAAACGAGGCGGAGTATTGGACGTCAGCCTACTCGGAGCGGTGGTTCCGGCCCGGGTCGGGAAATGTCGATGAGCTCCGCCATAAAGGGCCCGAACACCAGCGCGCCCTGGGCCATGACCGGCAGTCGTTCCGGAGTGTCCGTGAACCAGACCAGGAGTTTCGTTGTTTGGCTCCCTCCGAAGAACCCCCGGCCCCACTCAATGGTCGCCTCGACCTTGAAGGTCGTAAACATTCCTGCCGGAGTCGTGACCTGCTCCCGACCCGCAAACCGCACCGCGACCCAGACGGCGGTCCTGCCGTTGGAGACGTGGATGCGAGTCTCGGCCGGCTCGCCCAGCGAGAAACTGCGAAACCAGAAGATGCAAGAGATGGGATCCAAGGTGTTGGAGTGGATCGGGATGGGAGTGCGGCAGCGTTGACCGCTTTTGCAGTAAGTGGCCGTATTGTTCTCGGTATCGAACACGATCCGGGCATGGTTCAGCTCTCCTGCCCCTTCTTGATTTCTCAGATAGAGAAGAGTCCGACTCATCCCCGGATCCGTGAATCCCTCCAAAGTGTTCCTCACGTTGTGAATCACGGCGGCAAATGATTCTGTCTGAATGGTGCCGCGAAAGTGGAGGGCCTGCCTGCCATCCACCTCGGCGCGACCGAGAGATTCAAGCGTGGCGGTTCCGGCCCGGATCGGTCCCCACCGGAGCGTGTAGGTGAGTTTCTCTCCATCGGTTCGGGACGAGCCCTCGGAGATCCAACTCGGCCAGGGGACGGCACAAGCAAGGACCAACACTACGAGAGGTGCGAGCGGGATCTTGCGTTTTCTCATATCGTGCCGCGAGTCCATCGATCCTTCCTTACCCAACCGCACTTCACCAGTAACAGAGACGGATAATCCCTGTCAAATGACGGGAAGCGGCCTCGCCTTGCTCCCGGAATGAACCATAACAGACTTGCAAGAGATGGCCAACACCGTTTATAAAGAAGCGTTTTAACGCAGCATACCTAGCCCGCGTTATACATGAGACGCCGTCGCGAGAGCGACGAGATGGTCGTGCCACCGGGCAACCAGAGAGGCTTGGACCTGAGGCGTGCGTTTTCACTACGTCGCAAAGTGCGAGAGCCGACGATGTCCGGAAGGACGGCCATATCCGCGGTCGCAGCAGGCGCTTCGTCCATGATGCGGACTAAGAACAAGACAAGGGGCGCGACCGCCCCGGCGCTCTTGCGGGGTCATCCCGCCCGATTTTGGTCGTCGCGGCCTTTCGCTTAGAGCAGGAAGAGATCCCCATGGTAAAGAGTCAGTTGGAGCTTGTTCGGGAACGGGTCCGGGAGAAGCAGCAAAGCTACACCACCTACAACTTCGAGCGTCTCCAGGAGGAGGCCTTTGCAACCTTCTTCGACCTGGCTCAGGAGTACACCAACCTCGATACCCTCTATCTTGTCTGCGCCTTGGTCCCGAAGGAGTTCTTCAACCTGGATGCCCGTCTCCACCTGTTGGATAACGACAGCAAGACGCTCCGCGTGGTCTGCTCCAGCACCGAGGGGATCCAGGAGGGAATCGTCCTCAGCCCTCCGGAGGTTTCCGTGTCAGAGGAGCCCTACTTCGCCGGGAACTCTTACCTTATCCCTATCCGCGGGAACAAGGCGGTCGCCGATCTTCTGCCCATGCAGCACTTCAAACACGTCATGGGGATGTTCGAGCTCTTTCCCTCGGCGCGGATCAGCGATCAGGAGCGTTTCTTCCTCGAGAAATTCACCAATCGCATCGGGTATAACCTGCACCAGAAACAGCTCATCCATCAGATCCTGCACCACATCAAGTTTATCAACCAGTTGGCAGCCGATATTGAACACAACGTCATTTCGCCGAATATCTACTACCGCCTCTTCTTGAAGAAGCTCCGACGTAGCATCGAAGACAACGGCCGGATCAAGGATAAGGTCCGAGAGCTGGTCTCCTTCTGCCCCGAGATCGATGAGCGGACTTGTCAGAAACTCCGCGACATCTTCCAATCCCTGGAGCAGACAACCGAGGATCTATCCGTCGCGTGCGATGAAATGGGGCGACACTACGAGCACACGAGCCTCTACCTGGAGACCCTTCTCCGGCGCGAACACTTCCGTCGCGGCAGCTACGTCCTCCGCAAGCAGCCGTGTAACTTCAAGAAGGAGATCATCGAACCGGTGCTGACCCGCTACCTCCAGCGGTTCAAACACAAGGCCATCGTGGTGGACAACCGTCTGGAGGACGTTCCTGATGAAGAGCTGGAATTGGTGGTGGACAAGGGACTGCTGGCCCAGGTGTATGACAATTTCTTCTCCAATGCCGTGAAATATACCCAGGAAATCGTCGATGGATACGGCTACAAGGTGAAATTCATCTCCTACGGGAAGCGCTTGCTGGAAGACTACTTCGGCAAGGGCGTGGATGGCATCAAGTTCTCGGTCTTTACCACGGGAACACCGATCCTTCCAGAAGAAGCGGTGCGACTGTTCGACGAGGGCTACCGTCGACCGGGAAGCGACCTCGAAGCGGGGACCGGGCACGGCCTTCACTTTGTCCGCACGATCATCGAGATCCACGGTGGCGAGGTAGGAGTGGAGCCCCAGAAATACGGCAACTCCATCTTCTTCATCCTACCCCACCGGAGGACCCATACGCCGTCTGCGGCTGAGACTTAAGGGCGAGGAGCCGATCATGCTGAAGGCCCTCATCTGGTGGGTGGGTCAGTCGCTCATGGGGTTGTTCAGCCTTGGCTTCCTCGTTCTTGGGATCGACCTCTGCCGGGCCTCCTTTCACCTCAAGGAGCCTTATCAATTCATCCTCACCTTTTTCGCCTCCAACCTGATCATCCTAGTGAGCGCGGCACTTTTGGCCGGTCTGATTGTCCGCATAATCGGTCGTGTCAGAGGCCGCCATCGAAATCCACCGCACCCCGGGCGCACTGACACGGAGCCGCCAGCTCCCGGCGGTGCCATGGGAGGGGTAGGCCCGGGAGGCTGAAGCGACGACTCCTCCGCGGTGAGAGGTTCTGCTCCGTGAGCGCGGCACTCGAGACGCAGAGACTATGGGAACCGGGAACACACTTGAACACTCCGGACGACAAGGGCGAAAGCGAAGACTCCGCGGCTTTCAAACCCTACCCCAATCTCCGGAGACGCGCTTCTTCCGCTACCGGGAGATTGTCCCGGAGTTTTCCGCCTTCTGCCAAAGCCTCTATACCCCCCTCCCCACCCATCTGCGGGTGAATACCCTCAAGGCGTCGCTGACGGAGATTCGCCTTCGGCTGGAACGCCGGGGATTCTCTCTCGCACCGGTGGAGCAAACGGACCTTGTCCTCCTGGCGGCGAGCCTGCCTCAGCCGGGGGCGCTTGTCGAGTATGCCCTGGGGCTCTTCCATCCTCAGGGCCTCTCCTCGGTTCTGACCGCCCTTGCCGTGGCGCCGGCCCCTGACCATCTGGTGCTGGACCTGTGTGCCTCTCCCGGGAGCAAGACCTCACTTCTTGCCCAGCTCATGAAAAACCAAGGGATCGTAGTGGCTAATGACAGCAGCTCGACCCGGATTGCCACCCTAACCGCCAACCTCAAGCGACTCGGGGTTACCAACACAATCGTCACCTGCTACCCAGGCCAGCAATTCCCCCTCCATAGCCGCTTCCACCGGGTGCTCGTTGATGTGCCCTGCTCGGCGGAGGGAACGCTGCGGACGAGCATCCAGGGGGCTCTCCCCGCAACCGTTCGGACCCGGCCCGGTCTGATGATGCTCCAGCGGTCGCTGCTTCTTCGGGCGTTTGACCTCCTCGAGCCGGGTGGTAGGCTTGTCTATTCCACCTGCACCTATGACCCCCAGGAGAACGAGGGGATCATCCAGTTTCTTCTTGAAAAACGGCCAGCCAGGATAGAGCCCATTGACCTGGATTTTCCTCACAGCCCCGGCCTGGCTCGTTGGCAGGAGACCATGCATGACCCATCCATCCAGCACTGCTGGCGAATCTACCCTCACCAGCTCGACACGGTGGGATTCTTCCTGGCCCGAGTTGCTCGAGACTCGTGAGCGCGACCGCGTGCTCGAGTTCTTCGCCGACCGGTTCGGTATGAACCTCTCCGTCTTCGCCGGTTACGAATTGCGCCAGAAGGCTTCTTCGGTCTGGATCGTGAGGAGTGATCCGCGCCTGCCGGCTCTTGCCAGACTCAAGGTGCGGTCGGTGGGACTCATGCTGCTCCGCCAGGTGGGACGCTACCGGAAGCCGACATCCGCGGCGCTGCAGGTCTGGGGTATTTACGCGGGGAAAAATGTCATCAGACTGAATTCCGAGACACTGAAAGAACTAGTGGAACAGGGTGAGATTCGGGGAGATTTCGCCGCCACCCCGGGATACGTCCTCCTCAGCCTCGAGGACCTTCCTGTAGGCTGCGGCCTCTACCTTCCTCCTCGCCTCCTCTCGAGACTCCCTCACCTATTTCGGGGTAAGAAGATGGTGGGGCTGGCCCGCGTTATGCCAGAGCCGCCGTAGCGACATCGTGGCGAGAAAACAAAAACGGAGCACACTGTGCTCCGCTCCTTCCAGTACCAACCTAGCGCGCCCCTGGTTTCATCGGTGGTCGCACTAATGGGCTCGTCTTTTAGACTCGTGCTACCGGGCTCGGCGCTACGACTTCTTGGTGCCGCTATCCTCGCTCTTGCTCGTCGTCTCGTCCTTGGTGCTGCTCTCTTTATGAACGCTCGCTCCGGGGTTCTTCCCGGCATAGTCAGTCACGTACCAACCGGTTCCCTTCAGGTGAAAGGTGGTATGGGAAATCAGTTTGTGCAGACCACCTCGGCAATGGGGACAGTCGCTGAGGGGGGGATCGGAAAACTTCTGGAGAGCTTCTATGATCCTGCCGCACGAACCGCATTGATACTCGTAAATAGGCACGACGCTTTACCTCCCAATCCGGGCCTGATGTCTGCAACCCATAGTACCCGACTTGCCAAAATATAATGACACCGCCTTCTCTGTCAAGAGGACAGCCCTTGATCCCGCAGCACCTCCATGGATCCGCAGTTCCGGTACCCTTGGACCACATAGTCCATGTGAGCCAAACCCACGTTCCCAAGAGCCTTTTGGGTAATCTCGTGGACTCTGACTTCTTCTCGAATGCGCTCCTCGGGCTCCGCATCGAACCGCTGGAGGAATTTACAGAAGCGGACTACGTGGACAAGTTCATGGGTCGCCACATACACCATGAGGGGAAACAACCGGAGATTTTCGTCTCGCTCCAGGGCCGCGGCGATGGTGTGGTCCTGGAGGCAGATCTTGAAAAAGTCGTAGGGTCGGGCCTCGCGACGTTGCGGTTCCAGGAAGCGGCTATAGCGAGTGATCTGCGCAAAAACGCCGTCGGTGATTTCCTCGGTGGTCAGGGTGGCTAGAGTCCCGATGTCGTACCGCACGTGCCGCCAGGCGCTCGTGGAGATCTTGAAATAGTTGGCGGTAACGTCCTCGGCAATCTCCACCGCCTGAGCTACAACCGCCATCTCGTTCGGGTCGAAGGTGCGCATGCTCACCGCGCTGTCGCTCTTTTCTCGGAGACGGAGCCGCTCCCTCAGTCTGGCCAGACCGGCTTGCGCTTGGCCAGGAAGGCGGCCATCCCCTCCCGCGCCACCGGCATCACCCCGTTGGCTGAGATAACCTCGCTCGTGTAAGCGTAGGCCGGCCGCTCCGCCATCTCGATCTGTCGGTAAAAAGCCTGCTTCCCGAGGCCGAGGACGGTGCGGCTAAACTGCGCGATTTTTTTCGCCAGGTCTGTCACGGTCGCATCCAGCTCGGCCACCGGGACGATTCGATTCACCAGCCCGTGCGCCAGTGCCTCTTGGGCGGAAATGAACTCCCCGGTGAAGAGCATCTCGAGCGCCTTCTTCCGTCCCACCGCCCGGCTGAGAGCCACCATGGGGGTGGTACAGAAGAAACCGATGTTCACCCCCGGCGTCGCAAAGCGCGTATCGGCAGCCGCCACAGCCAGGTCGCAGGCGGCCACGAGTTGGCAGCCGGCAGCGGTGGCGATCCCGTGCACCTGTGCAATCACGGGTTGGGGAATCTCGTGGAGAAGAAGCATCATCTCCATGCAAGTCGCAAAGATGGCGCGGTACTCTTGGATATCTCCCGCTGCCATCTCCCGGATGTCGTGGCCGGCGGAAAAGACCGGCCCATTGCCCCGAAGTACCACGACCTTGGCCTTTTCGTCCCGGCCGATCGAACCGAGGCAGTCCACCATCTCCCGCATGAGGTTGAGGCTGAGGGCATTCCGTTTCTCGGGCCGGTTCAGGGCGACGGTGACAACTGGACCGTCCGCCTTAACCTGGAGTGCCGCGTAGGCCATTGTGTCTCCTTTGTAACAGACTGGGGTCTTTTGACTCGGCTCACTTACCCCTCGTCTCGTTTAGATACTTGATGATCGCCTCCGCCTCGGCGTCACTGATCTTGCCCCCGGCGAGGCCTTTCATCCGCATCACCGTCTCACGCCATTCTGCAGCGGTCATCTTCTTCCCAAGGGGCCTGCTAAGGGGGTGACACGTGGAGCAGCGCGCCTCGAAAAGGGCCTTTGGGTCGGCCTTGTCCGCGGCCGGAACCGAGGCCGACGTGAGGCTGATTATAATAAGGGGCGCCCACAACCAGACCATTTTCAGCACTCTCCGCATTAGCCTTCCCTCCCTGTCCGTTTGTTCTCAGTATTGTCCATCAGTTCCGCTTATTTGCCTGTCGGTCCACGTGACTCCTTAGGCTGCACCAAGGACGATTGGAAAACTATAGTCAGAAGTTTTTAATTAGCACAATGGGTCGCTTCTAGACAAGGGTCGCTCTAGAAGACTCTATCCGGAGGGAATTCCATCGACCTCAGGATTTGATTGTGATAAATTGCACGTCACCGGAGTTCTTGCCTGGTCGGCGTATTTTTTGTTCGACCCACAAGCAGGTGCCAGTACGGTTTCAACATGGTCCACTCGTCATGACCGTTTTCGCTTCCTCGGCTACGACAATGTCATGAGAAAGGAGGGTCACCATGAAACAGAGAGGCCTGGCCACGACAACGGTCCTTGCCCTTTCGATGGCACTCTTGCTCCTACCCGTGCTCGCGGCGCAGACGCAAGCCGCAGACAAGATCGGCTGGGTTGGTCCGATCTATAAGGAATTATCCGACAGCCTGACCAAGGGTTTCAAGGAATACTACAAAAAGACCTACGGCAAAGACGTGGAGATCACGTTCGTGCGGCCGGGAGGGTGGCCGGTCTGCGTTGACAAAGTGAGGGCATGGGGAAACAAACCAGATGCCGACATTTTCTTGGGCGCAGGCGCTCCAGCCCATGAGGTGTTGAAAAAAGAGGGGCTCATCGTCCCTTACCGGCCGAAGGACGCGGATAAGGTCCCCGCCGACTGGCACGGGATGAAGGTGAGAGATCAGGGCGGCTATTGGGCCTGCTTTGCCCCCTGGATCGTGACGAATCTTTACAACGAGAAGGTTTTGCAAGCGCTGAGGCTGCCGCCGCCAAAAACATGGAAGGATCTGCTCAACCCGATCTACAGGGGCAGCATCGTGCAGACGCTCCCATACGCGTCCGGGACCCAACACGAGGTGCTGGAAATCCACTTGCAGGCATTCGGAGAAAAGGAGGGTTGGGCGTACAACAGACTCTTGGCGGCGCAGTTAGCCCGCTTCTCCACCGGCAGTACCGATACGACCCAGATGGTCGCGCGCGGCGAGGTGCCTATCGGCATCGCGCAGCCGCAGATGAATGCGATGGTTGCCCGCAAAGACGGCTACCCGGTCCGTGACTTGCTCCCTGACAAGACCATCCTGGTCCCGGAGGCAGCGGCCCTGCTGAAAAATGCTCCCAACGAGGCGACCGGGAAGATTTTCTTGGATTGGCTCTTCAGTATGGAGGGACAAAAGTACGTGCTGGAGGGCGGCTATTTCCCGGCAAGGACGGACATCAATTTCTCCCAGTGGGAAAAAGAAGGCGTCTCCATGGCCAAGCACGCCAAGGAGGCGTTGGGGGTTGATTCATTCTGGGATCTGAAGGTCGGGTTCATTGAGTACAACCTGGATCTCGCCACGAAGAGGTGGGATGAAGTCAACCGCTATTATGAGTACGAGATCTACAGAAAGTGGGGCGAACTGAAAAGCAGCCTGTCCCTGATCGAGGAAGTTGAAGGAGAGGTGCAAGCCGCGAAAGCCAAGAAGCTAAAGGTGACAAAGGCTGAAGCGAAAATAAAAGAAGCGAGACAGCTCTTCGAGATGAATGGCGACTATGCGGCGGCCCGCCTGGCCGCAACCCAGGCACGCTCGCTACTCGCGGTTCCGTGACGGGAAGGTAGAGCCAGTCTGTCGCGGGCTGGATGGGTCCACCTCTGGCGTATAGACCCCACCCCTAGCCCGCATTATGCACGAGACGTCGTCGCGAGATCGTGGAGATGGTCGTGTCACCGGGTAACTATGCCGCGGCAGCGCCGGACTCGGACCTGAGGCGTACTTGTTCAGTACGTCGCAAGGTTCCCGCAACAAGCTCGGGACAGGCGAGACCGCCATATCCGTGGTTGCAGCCGGTGGCTCGTGCGTAGTGCGGGTTAAGGAACTGGTATGACTCGCGGCAATATCTTTCTGGCAACACTTTTGTGGTCGGTCGTCGCGTTCCTTGTGGTGTATCCGCTGTCAATCCTGGTGCTGGAGAGCTTCAGAAGCGCCGACACCGCTGGCTGGGGCCTCGGCAATTACCTGGAATTCTTTCGAGACGCTTATTATCTCAAGACTTTTGGCAATACCCTGATCCTGAGCACGCTTGTGCTTTTGACGACCACCCTGTTTGGGGTCCCGCTCTCATACATTCTGGCGAGATATAGACACTGGGGGAAGACAGTTTTTACGGCGCTCATCCTTTTGCCCATCGTGTTGCCCGCGTATGCGGGCGTATTCGCTTTTATCATTTTTTTCGGAAAGTATGGCACGCTGAATCTTCTCCTCGTGAATATGGGGCTGATCAAGACGCCCATCAATTTCATCTACGGTCTGCGCGGGCTGGTATTCATTCAAACCTTACACATGCTGCCTTTTATCGCCCTTAGTCTTGCCGCAGGCTTTACCAACATCGACCCAGCCTTTGAAGAAGCAGCCGAGGTCGAAGGTGCGAGCGGCTTTTGGCGATTCATGACGGTCACGTTGCCCCTGTGTACACCCAGTTATCTGGCGGGCGCCGTCATCGTCTTTCTGTGGCCCTTCACGGACTGGTTGACGCCATTGATCTTGGGGCAGGTGGACTATCTCCCCTCGATTGCATACCTCAACATCGCCTATCACTTCACGGATATGCACCGCAAGTACATGGGGATCGTGGCGGTAGCCGTTTCTTCCACGGTGTGCATTGCCCTCTTCTTGCTCGCCAAGTGGTGGGTGGAGAGGAAAAAGTATACCGGCCTCTCGAAAGGCACAACTTCTGAAGGAAGAGTGATCGAGCCAGGCCCGTTGACGAAATTGGGATCCTATGTGTACATGCTTTGTGT
>Ga0335070_10000432_pt1 | contig 46643 bp, 44 predicted proteins | sample Lox_Sample_13_FD_206722 | JGI IMG/M metagenome (GOLD analysis project Ga0335070, IMG submission 206722) | Soil microbial communities from Loxahatchee National Wildlife Refuge, Florida, United States - Lox_Sample_1.3 | ecosystem: Environmental > Terrestrial > Soil > Wetlands | place: USA... | reverse complement strand
AGCGGCATTTTGCTGCTCCGCCTCCGTCTTCTCGCCGGCCAGCGTCCGGGCCCGCGATTCGTTCGACCCATATTCGGCCTGCAGCAATTGGCAGTTCATCTTGTCATCGCTCGGCTGCACCATCGCAACCGGATTCGCCGGCCGGCCGCCGCATGCCGACAGCACTAATCCGGCCGCAGCCAGAACGGCCGCCGCGCCCGCCATCGCTTTCATGAAGTCGTTCCCCATCCCCGCTTCGAGCGCCGGCTTCTTCCCGGCCCGGCCCACCGCGACCCTTTGTCCCCAACACAACGGCAGATGGCGCAATAATGCAGATTCTCTAAAAAAGAGTCTAGGCGTAGCCGGTCGCGGTCGCTGCCGGGCGACCTACTCCACCTTCTGGAACCTGATCTCCCCGGCCTCGGGATTGGCGATGATCAGGGTCTGCCCGCCGTCTTCGAAGGCGTAGCTGTCGGTCTCTTCGGCCGGGATGTCGACGGTCGTGCAGACGCGCTCGCCGCCGTCGCCCAAGGTGCAGGTCGAGCGCGGCTGGTAGTCCCGGTTGACGAAGTGGATGGTGCGGGCGTCGACCACCCGATAGCTGCCGACGATGCGCAGATCGCCTGCGTCGCTCGCGATGACCGTGGTGAACGTGCCGTCGGGCAGCATGACGACATGGAGCGTCGTGCTGCCGCTGTCGGCCTTGATCGTGCCCTGCCAGGTCGCGACGAAGCGCGGATCGGCATCGGCGGCGCCGAGGTCGCCCGCGCCGAGCAGGGCGACAATCGCCCAGAGTAGTGCCGCAATGCGCTTCATCCCCGCCTCCACCGCGCCACCATAGTACGACATTCGGCGCGTCCGCACAGGCCCCTGCGCGCCCGACGCCTAGAGCTGCGCCGGCAGCCAGAGCGCGATTTGCGGGAAGATCAGCAGCAAGGCGATCAGGACGAAGGGCGCGATCAGGAACGGCAGGACGCCGAGATACATGTCGCCGAGCGAGATCTCCGGCGCCTGGGCGCGCAGCACGAACAAATTCATGCCGACCGGCGGGTGGATGAGCCCGATCTCGACCACGATGACCAGGAGCACGCCGAACCACACCGGATCGAAGCCGCTCTTCACCACCAGCGGATAGAAGATCGGCACCGTCACCAGGATCATGCCGATGCCCTCGAGAAAGCAGCCGAGGAAGATGTAGAAGGCGATCAGGATCAGCATGACCACGGTTGGCGCGACGCCGATATCCTTGATCCACTCGATCATCGCCACCGACACCTTCGTCTGGACGACGAAATACGAGAAGATCATCGAGCCCATGACGATCAGAAAGAGGCTCCCCGAGACGCGGATGGTCTCGGAGAAACAGCCGATCGCCGCCCGGATCGACAGCTTGCGCAGCACCAGACCGAGCGCCAGCGCGCCGAAGGCGCCGACCGCGGCCGCCTCGGTCGGGCTGAACCAGCCGAGATAGATGCCGCCCAGCGTCAAGAGGAACAGCAGCGCGATGTGCCAGACCCGCAGGAGCGTGATGACCGTGCCGCGCGCGTCGGGCCGCGCCTCGGCCGGCGGCTTGGGCGCCCATTCCGGCCGCATCATGCCGACGCCCGCAATCACCATAATGTAGAGCGCCGTCAGCACGAGCCCCGGAATGAGCGCCGCGGCGAACAGCTTGGTCACCGATTGCTGGGCGATGATGGCGTAGATCAGCAGGATCAGCGAGGGCGGGATCAGGATGCCGAGCGTGCCGCCGGCGGCGACCGCGCCGGCCGCGAGACGCGGGTGATAGCCGGCGTCGCGCATCTCCGGGATCGACACGCGGCTCATGGTCGCGGCGGTGGCGAGCGACGACCCGCACACCGCGCCGAACGCCGCGCAGGCGCCTATGGTCGCCATGGCGAGCGCGCCGCGGAGTCCGGCGAAGGCGACATTGGCCGCGCGGAACAAATCGGACGACAGGCCGGCCGTGGTCGCCAGCGCGCCCATCAGCGCGAACAGCGGCACGACCGAGAGCGCGTAGCCCGAGCCGAGCTCGAGCGGCACACCGCCCAGCACCACGAACGCCTTGTGCCAGCCCTCGAGCGCGGCGTAGCCGGTCACGCCGACCAGCGCCAGCGCCACCGCGACCGGGATGCGGATCAGGATCATGACGACCAGCACCGCCATGCCGATCAGGCCGATCGCTTCCGCACTCACGATCGCGCCTCCCGGCCGGCGGCGCGCAGCACCTCGCGCAGGCCGATCAGCGCCATGGCGGCGATCGAGCTGAGGATACCGGCGAACATGGCGATCCACAGCCAGAAGATCGGTATCGGCAGGTCCGGCTTCTTGTCGCCGAAGCGATAGGCCTCGAGCGCCGGCATGACCATGTTCCAGGCGAGCAGGACCAGCATGAGGAGCGTCGCGAGCGCCGCCAGCGCCTTCAACCAGCGCAGGAGGCCCGGCGGCACGAAGCGGTCGACGATGTCGACCGTGATCTGCTCGTCGCGCAGGAAGCCCTGCGGAATGCCGAGGAACACCACCAGGACGAGGGTCGACTCGACCAGGTCGTAGACGCCGGTGATCGGGCTCCTGAGCGCGCCGCGCAGCACGACATCGGCGACCGTCGCCATCATCATCGCGAAGAGGGCGACGATGCCGATGCCCTGCAGCCAGCGCGTCGCGCCGTCCAATCGGCCGAGCGCGGCCTCGATCATTGCGCTTTGGCGGTCATGTCGACGAGCCGGTCATGGAACTTCTTGGCCGGCACGCCTTCGCCCTCGAGCTTCTTGATCCACTCGCCGGTGACCGGCTCGACCGCCTTCTTGAACTGCGCGAAGCCGTCGGCCGAAACCGGCGTCACCGTGACGCCGCCCTTCAGCATGTACTCTTTGCCGTGCGCCTCGGCCGCATCGTAGAGCGCGCCGACGCGCCGCGCGGCGGCCGGCCCGGTCGTGTCGTCGATCAGCTTCCTGAGATCGGCCGGCAGCTTCTCGTACTTGTCGCTGTTCATGACCAGGGCGAAGGTGGCGGCGGTCGGGCTGACCTCCGTCACCGTCTTCACGACATTGGCCATCTGATAGCTTTCCGAGACCTCGTAGTTGAAGGTCACGCCGTCGATCGTGCCCTTCTGCATCGCGTCCGATACCTCGGCCGGCAGGACCGCGACCGGCGTCGCGCCCCACGCCGACAGCGCCGCCGCGGCGATCGGGCCGTTGTGGCGGATGCGCAGGCCCTTGAGGTCGGCTGGCGTTTTCACTGTCGCCTTGCTGAAATAGAGCCCGCCGGTGGTCAGGCACAGCGTGTAGAGGATGTGGACGCCCTGGTGCTCCTTGGCGAGATCGGCCGCCGCGCTCGTCACCTCGAAGGACCCTTGGGCGTTCGAAACCGGCGTGTTGCCTTTCCAGAACGTGAAGGGCAGCTGGGCAACCTCGGTCAGCTTGAACCGGCCGGGTGTAGCACCATGCAGGAAGAACGAGATATCGGCCACGCCCGTGCGCGCCAGATCGTATTGCCGCGGCAGCGGTCCCATCTGGCCCGCGGGGAAGACCGTCAGCAGGAGCCGGCCGCCGGACTTTTCCTTGAGCTCCTCGGCCCAGCGGTTCAGCTCCTTGTTGATCGTCTGGGTCGGCGGCAGGAAGTGCGACACCTTGAGCTCATAGGTCTCGGCATTCGCGCTCCCGCCAACAAGCGGCAAGGCGGCGATCAGCAGCGCGGCCGACCAGCGGCGTAACGACGTCATCGGTGATGTCCTCCCTCTTGCGATGAATTGGGCTCAGTGGGCCATGCGCGCCGGTCGGGCGGCGGCGCTTTCGCGCAGCCCACTCCGCCCGCAGACGATATCGAGCACGGCAGCCGCGTCGTCGGGCAACCGGTCGCCGCGCCAGGCGACGTGCTGGTCCGGCCGAATCAGGGCATAGCGCGCGCCGTAGAGCGCGGCGAGGCGCGGCTCGGCCGGCGCCAGCAACGCAAGCGGCACGCCGCGCCGGGACGCGGCCTCGATCATCGGGCCGGCGTTGTCTGCGGCCGCGGCGTCGGTCGCGAGCAGCGTGAAACCGTCGCCGAAATGGTCGTAGAGCGAGGAGCCGTCGGCGCACCAGAGATGCGGCGCGACGCAGCCGGGATGGGCCGAGGGCTCGTACACGTTGACCTGCTCGGCCGGCGGCGCACTGCCATCCGGGACAATCACCGGCGACTCGGCATAGCGATAGCCGAGGATGACGCCGAGCGTGCGGAACTCGCGCACCTTGCTGGCGAGGATGCGCTCACCGACCGTCTTGCGCGCCGCATCGCCCTCGGGCCCGGGCTTCTCGACGCCGTCGCGCACCAGATTGTCGGCCATCACCGCGTAGTTTTCGACCGCCTCGTTGATGACACGCTGATGCACCGGCCGCCGCTCGCGCTCATAGCTGTCGAGCAGCGCCGGCCCGCCCCAGCCCTGAAGCAGCGCTGCGAGCTTCCAGCCGAGATCGACCGCGTCGGCGATGCCCATGTTCATGCCATAGCCGCCCATCGGCGGATGCAAATGGCAGGCGTCGCCGGCGAGCCAGACGCGGCCGTCGCCGTAATGCGTCGCCATGAGCTGATGCGCCAGCCAGTTGTCGATGGCGACGATCTCGAAATCGGCGTCGCGCCCGACCGCCCGGCGGAACAGCCGCGCCATCTCTTGGGCGTCGGGGCTGGCCTTGCCCTCGGGCACGAGCACGCCGAAGAACCACATATCGTCGCGGTCCATGACGCCCATGATCGACGGCACTTCGGCGTTGATGATCCAATACTGCACGGCCGGGCCCTGATCGTGCATCTTGGCGAGGCCCGGCGCGCGGATGATCGCCATGACGTTCTTGAAATAGGCGTGCTGGCCGAGCATGCGGATGCCGAGGTTCTCGCGCACGCGGCTGCGCGCGCCGTCGGCGCCGACGAGATACTTCGCGCTCAGCGTGTGCCGCTCACCGGTCGCGACATCGGTCACCTCGGCCGTGACGCCGCTTGCCGTCTGCGCTGCCGACTCGAGTCGGCAATTGAAGCGCAGGGAGACGGTGGGCAACCCAAGCGCAAAATCCCGCAGCACTGCCTCGGTGGTGTATTGCGGGATCCACTGCGCCGACTCGGAATAGAGCTCGTTGCGCGCGCGGTTCGCGCTGAACGCATTGTCGAAGCGCGCGAGCTGGGAGCCGGTCAGGCGCGTCGCGAAGACGATGTTGGTCGGATAGCCGGGCATCGGATCGGCGCGCCGGATCGCCTCCGCCATGCCCCAGCGGCGGAAGTGCTCCATGGTGCGGACGTGCAGCGTCTTGGCGCGGGGCTGGAAGCCGACCCGTTCGTTCTGCTCGACGACGATGCAGCGGACGCCGCGCCGGCCCAGCTCGATGGCAAGCGACAGGCCCACGGGACCCGCGCCGACCACGATCACGTCGGTCGCGGCCGCGTCCCGGGACTCGTCCGTCCCCGCCCTGCTCGCTGGCTTCGCCACGCGGCGCCTCCTCGCCCCCTTCGCCGGTCTTCTGAAGTGTCCGGCTTTATCGATCTTGTTCGAATTAAAATCGATGGCCGGTATCTACGCAAGGAAAAATCGATGATTCTTGTCCTACCGACCGGACATCGATTACACTACCGACACTGGCAAAGGCGGCTCATGGACGAGATCGAGACCCGGCAACCGCTCGACCTGTCGGATCCCGCACCCGGCGGCCATCGGACGATGGCCTCATCGGTCTATGGCCGGCTGCGCCGCGACATCCTCGAAGGCACCCTCAAACCCGGCGAGAGATTGCCCATCGATGCCCTCCGCGCGCGCTACGGGACGGGCGCGAGCCCGGTGCGCGAGGCTCTAAACCGCCTGGTCGCCGAGGGCGTGGTCGCGCTCGAGGACCAGAAGGGCTTCCGCGTGCCGCCGATCAGCCGCGCCGATCTGCTCGAGCTGACGCGCACGCGCTGCTGGATCAACGAGATCGCGGTGCGTGAATCGATCGCGCGGGGCGACGCCGCCTGGGAAGAGCGCCTGGTCGTCGCCTATCACCGGCTGTGGCGCGCGCCGCGCACCTCGCCCGAGGGCGCCAACCGCGTCAGCCCGGAATGGGAGCGCCTGCACCGCGAGTTCCACACCGCGGTGATCGCGGCCTGCGGCTCGCAATGGTTCATCGAGGCGTTCCAGACGCTGTTCGACCGGGCGACACGCTATCGCCATCTCTCGATCATCCCGGCGCCGGAGCGCGACGACATGGCCGAGCACCGCGCCATCATGGAGGCGGCGCTCGCCCGCGACACGGCCGAGGCGATCAGGCTGCTCAACGCCCACATCAGCCTGACCGCCGAGATCGTCGCTGGCGCCGAGCGTGTGCTGCCCGACGTCGCCGAGGCGAAGGCACGCAAGCGCGCGGCACCGGCGGATTGAGCCGGCTTCACGCGCCTCAATAGGCTGCGGCGGTCAGCGTCTTGTCGTCGGTGCTGGCGTCGGCTTGCGCATCTTGCGGACGACGCGCGCGGTTGGCGTTGAGGGTCTTGAGGCGCGGCGCGACCTCGCGCATGAACAGCTTCATCGAGCGCACCCGGCTCGCGGGCGAGCCCCAGTCCTTGCCCATGACCAGCAGCAGCGTGCCGAAGCCGCCGGCGCGGTCGTAGACGTCCTTGAGCTGGCGAAAGACCGTATCGGGATCGCCGCCGATGAATAGGCCGCTGTCGAACGCCTGGTCGTAGGTGACGTCCTCGACGCGGCCGCTCGCCGGCAAGAAGCCGCGGAAGCGCTGCGGATCGCGCGCTTTCCATTGCTCGAGCGAGGCCGCGACGTCGCCGCGCAGCTCGTTGCGCGCCTTCTTCACCGAATCGCTGACATGGATGTGGCGCGCGACCGTCACCTTGTTGCGGTCGGCCTTGACGCCCGCGGCGCGCGCCGCCGCGACATAGGCATCGGCGCGGGCGCGGATCGCGTCGGGCGCGTCGAACTGGCCGATCATCAGGATCCAGCCGCGCTCGGCGGCGCGCCGCACGACCGACGCCTGGCTGGTGGCGACGGCGATCGGCGGATAGGGCTTCTGATAGGGCCGCGGCGCGATCGTGATGCCGGTGCCCGGCCAATGCGCGCCCGTCCAGTCGAACGGCTCGGTCGAGGTCCAGCACTTCAGGATGTAGTCGAGCGACTCCATCATCATCGGATGGCGCATGTCATTGGTCATGCCGCGCCGCTCCATGTTGCGCAGGAACGGCACGCCGGTGCCGGCGCCGAACAAATAGCGCCCGCGCAGCATCTGGTCGCACATGGCGGCGCTGATCGCGACATCCATGGGATGGAAGAGCGGCAGAAGCCGCACGGCCGGCCCGAGCTTGATCTGCTTGGTGACGCCGGCCGCCTTGGCGATCAGCAGGTCGGCGAGCGCCACGGTGTCCGGGAACCACGCGCCGAGATGCTCGCTGACCCAGGCCTCGTGATAGCCGAGCTTGTCGGCCGCGACGATCTCGGCGAGATCGGCGTCGTAGCTGTCGGCGGCCAGCGTGTTGGTGCGCATGCCGTTCGAGAAGATGCCGAATTTCATGTCCCCGCGTCCTTGACCTTGGCCGCCGATCCTAGGTCGGCGGCCGCGCTCGGCGCAATACAGGACGGAAACTGGCGTCTCGGCCGCCCCTCTAGGGCACGCGCTGGAGCAGGTGGAGCTCGGTCACATAGGGGAAATCGACGCGCTCGGCGTCGCGCAGGGTGGGCTCGCCGGCAATGATCGCCGCGACCTCGGCCCGCACCCGGTCCTGCTCCGCCGGCGGCGAGGCAATGATGTAGCTGGTCGAGAACACCCGGTCGTAAATGCCCTGCTGCGTGGTGCGTTGCGCGAAGTCGTGCTTCGTCTCTTTGACGAGCCGGAATCGCGGATCGGAGAGGATCGCCTTCCATTGGCCGCGCGACCGGCGCGGCGCGCCGTGCGTGTGGCTGTCGAGCATCTTGGACAGCGCCGCGACCCACGGCACCCGCTCGTCGCGCCGGTTGAAGATCACCGCCAGATGGCCGCCGGGCCTGAGCAGCCGGTGAATCTCGGCCGTCGCCGGCCCGTAGTCGAACCAGTGGATCGCCGTCGCGACGCACACCAGATCGGCCGTCGCGTCGGGCAGCGGCACGCTCTCGGCTGCGGCGATCAGCACCTCGACCGGCGCACCGACCTCGGCGGGGATGCGGTCGGCCATGGGCTTCGAGGGCTCGACCGCGATGACGCGCTTGCCCGTGCGCGCCAGCGTCCGGGTGAACTTGCCCGTGCCGGCGCCGAGCTCGACGATCACCCTCGCATCGCGTAGCGGCAGGTCGTCGAGCACCGCGTCTGGATACTCCGGCCGGCCGGCGGCATATTCATTCGCCCGGCTGCCAAAGCGATCGACGACAGCGGCCATAACGGGCTCCGTGGTTCACAGGACGACGGGACAGCCACGATCTAGGTTTTCCGCGACGCCGGGCAAGACGGTGCGTCAGGCGGTCGCGAGCGCCGGACGGGCGCGGGCGCGCCCGATCATGAGCGCGAGGAACGCGGCGACGACACCGGTCGCCCCGGCGATGACCAGCGCATCGACATAGTTTCCCTGGACGGTGCGCATGTAGCCGGCGAAGAAGGCGGCGCTCGCCGCGCCGATCTGATGCCCGGTGATGATCCAGCCGAACACCACCGGCGCGTCGCGGTCGCCGAAGGCGCCCGTGATCAGGCGCAGGGTCGGCGGCACGGTCGCGATCCAGTCGAGCCCGTAGAACACCGCGAAGATCGACAGGCCGTAGAGCGAGAAATCCGAGAACGGCAGGTAGATCAGCGACAGGCCGCGCACGCCGTAATAGGCGAAGAGCAGCTTGCGCGCGTCGAAGCGGTCGGTAAGCCAGCCCGAGGCCGTCGTGCCGATCAGGTCGAAGACACCCATCGCCGCCAAGAGGCTCGCCGCCTGCACCTCGGGGATGCCGTGGTCGCCGCACATCGCAATCAGATGCGTGCCGATCAGGCCGTTGGTGGTGAAGCCGCACACGAAGAAGGTGGCGAAGAGCAGCCAGAAGTCGCGCCGTCCGACCGCCTGGTAGAGCACGCCCACGGCGATCGCAATCGGATTGCGCCGCGGACCCTCGGCGCCGGCCGCCCCCTTCGGGTCAGCGCCATAGGGCACGAGACCGATGTCGGCCGGCTTCTCGGGCAGGAGGAAATACGCCACAGGAATGAGCAGCGCCGTGGCCGCCGCGACCGTCAGCACGACCGGCCGCCAGCCGCCGCTCTCGGCCAGCGCGGCAAGCCCCGGCAGAAACGCCAATGTGCCCGTGGCCGTGCTCGCCGTCAGCAGGCCCATCACCGTGCCCCGGCTCTTGACGAACCAGCGGTTCACCACAGTGGCGCCGAGCACGATGGCGACGCAGCCCGAGCCCAGGCCCGAAAGGACGCCCCAGGTCGCGATCAGGTGCCAGGGCTCGGTCATGAACGCGCTGAGCGCCGCCGATGCCGAGATCAGCGCCAGCGCGGACATCATCGTGCGCCTCACGCCGAAGCCCTGCATCAGCGCCGCGGCGAACGGGCCCATCAGGCCGTAGAGGAAGATGCCGACCGCCGCCGACAGCGAGACGACGTCGCGGCTCCAGCCGAAGGCGCTCTCGAGCGGCAGGATGAGCACGCCCGGCGTCGCGCGCACGCCGGCGGCGACCAGGAGCGACAGGAAGATCACTCCGACGACGACGAACGCGTAGCGCTGGCCAAAGGGACGGCGGCGGGCTATAGTCATGTTACTAACCGGTACGTTTCGATTTTCGCGAGAATACTACGTACCGGTCAGTAACATTGTCAAGTCACGGAACCTTGAGGCGCCCCAGACGCATGACGCGCAAGACAGGTGAGACGATCGAGGCCGCCGCCACCCCGGCCGCCGACCACCCGCCGCGCGCCGCCGACCGGATCCGCCGGACCGCGCGCGAGCTGTTCTATCGAGAGGGCATCCGCGCGGTCGGCGTCGACGAGATCGTCGCGCGCGCCGGCGTGACCAAGCCCAGCCTCTACCGCAGCTTCTCGTCGAAGGACGAGCTCGCGGCCTCCTATCTGCGCGACTACGAAGGCGAGTTCTGGGGCCGCTTCGACGCCGCGGTCGCGGCGCATCCCGGCGACCCGCGCGCCCAGCTTCATGAGTTCTTCGCCCGGCTGGCCGGGCGCGCGACGCGGTCCGGCTACCGCGGCTGCGGCCTGACCAATGCCGCCGTCGAATATCCCGAGGCGGGCCACCCCGCCCGCGCCGTCGCCGAGGCGCACAAGCGCGCTCTGCGCGACCGTCTCACCGGCATGGCCAAAGCGATGGCGGCACGCGAGCCCGAGGTGCTGGCCGACGGTCTTCTGCTTCTGCTCGAAGGCGCCTATGCCTCGGGCCAGTTGTTCGGCCCGGACGGCCCAGCGCGGTCGGTCGCCATTGCCGCCGACCGCCTGATCGCGGCGAGTCTCCCGCCCAAGAAGCGCCGCCGCGCGACCTCGCTGAAACGGCGTTCAGTCCGCGGCTGAGCCCGGCCGCACGCCGCCGCCGGTCCGGTCGACGCGGCCGTGGAAATTCATCGCCGCGGCGCGCGCCGGCCAATCCGGCATCATCAGCCACAGGCGCAAGAGATGGCGCTTCCGCGCCGGGTCGGGGTCGTCCACGTAGTCGGTGCGGGCGTGAAGAATGGTCCGGTTGTTGAGGAGCTGGACGTCGCCCTCGCGGAAATCCATGTCCAGGCGCAGCTCGGGCCGGTCGGCGACGGCGGCGAGATAGTCGAGCGCCTCCTGCTCGGCGGACGTCAGAGAGTAGCCCTCCTCGATCGCCTGGCGGATCGTGATCGGCAGCAGATAGCACTCGAGGCCATGGCCGCCCTCGGCGAACACCGGCACGCGCTCGGGCGAGGTCGTCTCGCCATGGGCGCGCCGGCTGTTGTGGAAGCCGCGGTAGAGCAGCGCGAGCAGGTCGGGCCGCTCGGCCAGGATGGCATTGTGCACGGCGAGCGCGCTGACGATGCGACTCGCGCCGCCCGAGCGAGCCTGGCGCAGGCACAGAAGGCCGACCACGTCGACCGGATCGATGTGGAACTCCAGCGCGCCACCGCGCGTGTAGTAGCGCTCCTTGTCGCCGGTGCCGCGGTCGACGACATGGCCGAGCCGGTCGCCCGCCGCGCTCTGCGACACGGCGACGCCAAGCTGCGCGCCGATCGCCCAGTACATGAGCGCGATCTCCTCCACGCTGCGGCCGGCCACCGGCGTGCCGCGGATCAGCACGAAGCCGCGCCCCTCGCCCAGCTCGCGGCTCAGGGCCGCGATCCTGGGCCCGACCGTGGGCAGCGCGAAGTCGGCCCGCGTCGCATTCTCCAATGTGAGACCGCGAACATGCGCCGCCCCTGCGGCGCGCTCGAGCTCGGCGCGCTCATTGGCGCCGAGCTCGAGGATCCAGTCGCCGCGGCTGGCCTGCTGCGCGCCGTGCCAGACGCGCGGACCAGCCGCGGGCCGCGCCGCGCTCAGTGGGCGAGCGGCGCGCCCGCCGGCTGGCTCACCGGCTCCCAGTTCTTCTTCGCGGGGTTCCATAGCGTCACGACCGCGTTGTTGACGTCGAGGCCGCGCTGCGGCACGCGCGCGTAGTCGTAGATGCCGTCGACCCCGGCATAGCCCTTGAGCTTCGAGAGATGATCGCGCACCTGCGTCGCCGTCGCGTTGGGCCCGAGCTTGCGCAGCGCGTCGATCAAGACCATGGTCGGATCCCAGGCCAGCGCCGAGGCGACATCGGGCTCGACGCCGCCGGCCTTGAAGGTCTGATCGAACAGCTCCTGCGCCTTCATCACCGCGGGCTCAAGCTTGGTCGTCGTGCCGTGCATCACCCACTCGGCCGCCGGGATGTAGAGCTGCTTCGGCAGGAACGCGGCGTATTGCGTCATCTGCGCGTGCGTCATGTTGCCGTCGGTCGTGCCGACCGGGATGTCGAGCCCGGCCTGGGCGATCGCCTTGAAGATCGTGCCGGCCGGCGAGCCGGTGCTCCAGGCGATCATCGCCTGAGGCTTGGCCGCCTTGATCTTCTCGATCTGCGCGGCGACGCTGACGTCGGTCGGCGCGAAGTGCTCCTGCGCCACGACCTTCATATCCTTGTTCTCGGGCAGCGCCAGATTGCCCTTGATGCCGCGCTCGGCGTCCTGGCCGCTCGCGTCGGTGCTGGTCATGACCGCGATGTTGGTCCAGCCGCGCATGCGGAAATAGCGGATCAGCGCCTTCGAGAGATCGACCGTCGAGACGCTCGAGGTGAAGACAAAGCTGCCGGCCGGCGGATGGATGCCCGGCGACAGGCAGTACATGACCGGGCCGTCCTTCATCAGCGCCCCGGCCGCGTTGCACATGGCGACGAGGTTCGGGCCGACCTGCACCGCGGGCTTGAGCGCGACAACCTGGCTCGCCAGCTGGACCGCGACCTGCGGGCTCGACTGGTCGTCGTGGAAGACGAACTTGATCGGCCGGCCCTGGATGCCGCCATTGGCGTTGGCCCATTTCTCGATCAGCTGGATCGATTGCTGCTCGGCCTTGCCCAGGAACGAGGCGCCGCCGGTCAGCGACAGGATGGCGTGGATTTCATAGGGCTCGGCCGCCGCCGCGGGTCCCGCCGCCGTCGCCAAGCCGCCGGCCAACAGCAGCGCGGCCATCCAGGAGCCGGTTTTTCTCTTGGTCACGATCCATCCTCCCTGCTTCGTTGAACGCTTGTTCCCGCCAGTATCGGGACCGCGGCGGCCCCGTCAAGGCGCCTCGCCTAGCCGGTCCGCATCCCGGCCAGACGCGCCAGCCGCCGCGCCGGCCGCCCATCGATCGCCGCCAGGCCGAGCGCGATGAGCGCGATGCCCGCCAGGTGCCGCGCCTCGAGACGCTCGCCCAGCACGAAGATGCCGAGCAGGATCGCGGTGACCGGGATCAGGAACGTCACGAGCAGAAGATTGGTCGCCCCGGCCGTCGCCAGGATGCGGAAATAGAGCAAATAGGCGAGTGCCGTCGCGAGAAGGGCGAGGCCGAGCAGAGCCCCGATGGTCCCGGCCGACGCCATTGGCAGCGTCCAGGGCCGGTCGACGACGAGCATGATTGGAATCAGGATCAGGCTCGACGCGGTAAGTTGGCCCGTCGCGGCCGCGAGCGGCGGAATGCCGAGCGCACGGAAGCGCCGGCCGTAGACGCCGCCGAACGCGTAGCAAAGCGCGGCAGCCAGGCTGGAAAGCTGGGCCAGGACATCGACGCCGAGCGCATCGAGCGCCCCGCCGCCGATCATGACCGCGACGCCGAGGAAGCCGACGACCACGCCGACTAGGCGCCCGGCCGTCAGCTTCTCGTCGCGCGTCAGGAAATGCGCGACGACCACCGTGAACAGCGGCGTCGTCGCATTGAGGATCGAGGCGACGCCGCTCGCGATGTGCGTCTGCGCGAACACGATTAGCGAGAACGGCAAGACGTTGTTGAGGACGCCCGACCCGATATAGATCCGCCACGAGCGCCAATCGTTGGACGTGCGCAGTCCCGAAAGGAGCACGATGACATGAAGCGCGATCGCCGCCAGCGCGACCCGTGCGACGACGATGGTAAAGAGCGGCAGCGCCTTGACCGCGAGGCCCACGAAAAAGAACGAGCCGCCCCACAGCACCGAAAGCGCCAGCAGCATCGCCCATTCGAGCGACGACATGGCGCTGTTGATCGTCGGCCGGCTGGCATCGGGCCCGGGCATTCCCTCCCCCTCGGTCGGCGCCCCGATACTAGCCCTGAAACAGCCCGACCGTGCATCCCGATTCTTGCGGCCGGCCTATGCGCCCGCGGCCTCGGGAACGCCGGGACCGGCCGCGTGTTGTCCCCGCAACGCGCCGTGCGCGCACCGACTAGGCCCCCGGGAACAGGAGGCTGCCCTGCCCGCATCACATGCTTCGCGCCGTGCCACGCAGCTCGGCACGCCCACGCCCATCGCGTGAGCGCCGCCGAGCTCGCGCCCGTCTTCGGCTGGCTCGCGACGCTGGCCAGGCCGGCTAGGCGGCTGCCTGCTTCGCCGGCCGGATGCGCCGCCGTGGAATGGTAATCGATACGGTCGTGCCTTTGCCGGGCGCGCTCTCGATCGCGAGCTGGCCGCCGTGCAGCTCGATGAGCTGCTTGGCGAGCGGCAGGCCGAGCCCCGTGCCCTCATAGGCGCGGCTCAGACGGCTGTCGATCTGGCCGAAGCGTTCGAGTGCCTTCGGGATATCCTCGGCTGCCATCCCGATGCCGGTATCGGCGACGGTAATGACAACGCCGTCGTCGGATTGCGATGCCCGTACCCGGACGGTGCCGCCCTTGGGCGTGAACTTGACGGCGTTGGACAGAAGATTGAGCAGTACTTGGTTGATTCGGCGCCGATCGACGTGCGCGGACGGCAGCGCGGACGGCAAGTCGGATTGAATGTACAGGCCCGCCGCCTCGGCTTGGCGCGTCATCATATTGATGCAATCGGCGATGACCTCGGCGAGGTCGGTCTCTTCCTCCTGCAGCTCGAGATGCCCGACGTCGAGCTTGGCGATGTCGAGTACGTCGTTGATGAGCTCGAGCAGATGCCGGCCGCTGGCCAGGATGTCCCGCGCGTAGTCGTGGTAGCGCGGATCGCCGAGCGGCCCGAAGACCTGAAGCACCTGCATTTCCGCAAAACCGATGATTGCGTTGAGCGGCGTGCGCAGCTCGTGGCTCATGGTCGCCAGGAACTGGGACTTGGCCTGGCTGCCGGCCGCCGCCGCCTCGAAGGCCATGTGCAGCTGGCTGTGCGCGGCTTCGAGCTCAAGCTTGGTTGCCTCCAGCTCGGCGACATGCTTGCGCAGCCGCTCGGCCTCGCGCGCTGCGCGGCCGGCGAGGTGCTCGTCGAGCACGGCCCCGACCAGCCCGAGGCCGACGATCAGGAACGTCACCGCGGCCACTGCGATCGCCAGCCACTGCGGCGCCTCGATGGCCTGATCGATGTAGCCGATGCGCGGATCGGGCTCTAGGCTGAAGGCGGCCATGGCCGTGAAATGCATGCCGCAAATGCCAAGCGCAAGCAACGTCGCGGCCGTCAGGCGGCCCTTGACGTCGCGCCGGCGGTGCGCCCAGGTCACTGCCGCCGCGCCGAGCGTGACGCCGATGACGATCGCGGCCGCAACGTAGGCGGCGTCCCAGTGCTTCAGAGCCGGCGCCTCGACACCCGCCATGCCGGTGAAGTGCATGGCGCTGACGCCCAGACCGACGATGGCGCCGCCGATGGCGCCGCCATTGCGCCGCGCCACGACATAGCCGGCGCCCGCGAACAGGATCGCGATGACGACCGACAGGGCCGTCAGGCCGACGTCATAGGCGATCAGCAGGCCAGGCCGGAAGGCCAGCATGGCGATGAAGTGGGTCGCCCACACGCCGCTGCCGGTAACGATCGCGGCGGCGCCGAGCCACGCCGGGCCGGCGCGCCGGCCGAGCGTGCGCACGCGCCCGCCGAGGCTGAACGCGGTATAACACGCGAACAGACAGACGATGCCGGCAAGCAGAACGATCCAAAGGTCGTGCTGCTGGGTGACGCAGCCATAGACGCGAAACATCGCAATAGCATCGCTACGATACTTTAATAACTTGTAAACCGAACGCTCGGGGACGCTACCAGGGACTACCGCCCGCGCTTGGCGTCGAGCTCCGGATAGCAGCGATATATGCCCATCTCGTTGAAGGGGATGCGCCGATCGGAGGCAAGATAGGCGGCGATGCGCGGCCGCTCGGCGACGCGGTCGTGCAGCGCGACCACGCGCGGAAAGTCGCGGCCGAGCCGCGCGGTCGCCCGCGGAAAGGCATAGCGGAGCCCCGCCACGACCTGGAACAAGGACAGGTCCGGATAGCTGAGCCGCGCGCCGCCGAGCCAATGGTCGCCGCGCTTGTTGCGCTCCAGGATCTCCTCGAAATAGCCGAGGAATTTGGGCATGCGCTCCTTGAGGAACAGCGCGGCGTAGCGCCTGGCCTCGCGTTTCTGGTCCTCGTAATAGAGGCTCGAGGCGATCGGATGATGGGTGTTGTGGGTCTCGTCGACGAAATCGGCGATGGTGAGCTGGAGCTGATTGGCCCAGAGGCGGCCCGCCTCGTTCGCCAGAGCCAGGCGATGGCGCGCGCCGAGATAGAGCAGGATGTTGGCGGTCTGCGCGATCAGCAGCTTGCCGGCCTTGAGGAAAGGCGGCGCGAAGGGCGGCCGCGCGACGCGCTCGCCCTCGAGCAGATTGAGCAGCGCCTGCATGCCGCGGCCGCCGCGCCGCGCGACGTCGACATAGTCGGCGCCCGCCTCCTCCAGCGCCAGCCGCACGAACTCGCCGCGGCCCTGGATCGAGGGCCAATAATAAAGCTCGTATCGCATCGGTCGGCTCCTTCTCGTGCGATGAATCTGATGCGCACGTCAGTACGCGTCAATCCAACAGCACCTCCGCCGTCGGGTAAAGATCGGCGCGCGCTTCATTCCGGGCGTGATTGCGACACACATAAATTTTTGATATGTTCTGTTGCTACCTGAGATTGCACTGCTCAATTCAGCGATCCGTGTACCGTCTTGCTTGGCTGGCGTCGAGCCCGCCGGCGAGGATACGCCGCTTGGGAGGACAAATGGACTGGATCGAACGGTGGCTGGGCGTCGGCCCTGATGGGGGCGATGGCAGCGTCGAATGGCTGATCGTCCTGTTGGTGATCACCGCCGCGGTCGTCGGTACCCTGGCGGTCAGCATGCGCGCGCGGTCGTGGTTCCGGCGGCTGGTGACGGCAGTCGCTCCGGGCGTGCCGGACAAGCCCTGAGGCTTTCGGCGCCACCGCAATCGACGTCGCGATTCGTGCCGATCGTTCGGCGCCCCGTGGTGGTGCGAGAGGAAGATCATGGCACAGCGGAGTCGAGGGAAGAAGCGGCGTGCGGGTTTGCCCGCGCCGGCTTCGATCGTTTCACAGCAGGTACTGGTGCCCGCGCGCGCCGCCCCGCGAGGCGCGGCAGCACTGCGCGCTGCAACCAGCTATCGCATCCTCAGGACCAACGAGGTCGATCCTAAGGACCGGCCCATACCCCGTGCGGCAGTCACGCCCCTCGGCGCGCCGGCAGTCCCGGTCAGCGACGATTTCGGGGGTACGGCGCGCAAGGCCGCCAAGCTCGCGATTGCGACGGCGAACACCGAACATTTCAATGACCTCCAGGATCTGCTGCCAACGCTCGCGTCGAAGACCGCGATGAATAAGCACAAGCCAAAGATCACCATCGAGGCGAATTCTGGGCGCGTCGCAGAGGAGAAGCGCAACATCCGGCTCCGCGCCTTTCTCTACGCCGCGAGCCGCGAAGACGACAATGACTTTCACCTGATCATTGGCCGCGATGTGACCAAAACGCCCCATCTTTACATGACGGTCGAGATTTCCGGTCTTCCTCCCAATAGCTTCAAGAGCTTCACCAAGCTGAAAGCGGCACGCGACGCCTTCAAGGCATTCTTCAAGGAGCACGTGCCCGGCCCGACCTATGATTTCTACGATCCGCCCGTTCCGATCGAGGTCGAGGGCTCGCTGTTCTTCGATATGAGCCATGTGGGCGGCCAGGGACCCGGCCCCAAGAGCCTGCACAAGGATATCCCGACGATCTGGGAGATTCACCCTGTGACGCGTATCGTATTCGAGCCCTGAGCCGGGGCGGGGACGCCATGGCCGCGGCCAAGACCCGCAAACCGCGCCCGCCGCGCGCCGCCGCGCGCAAGCGCCGCGCCGGGCTGCCCGACAAGGCGTCGATCGTTGCGCAGAAGACGTTCACCTCGCCCAAGGGGACGGCCTATCGCATCTTGAAGACGGACGAAAAGGACGCCTACGACGACCGACATGGCGCGCCGGCCAAACCGCGCCGCCGATGAGTTGCGGCGGGACGCCGGCGCCATCGACAGGAGGAACGCGATGGCCAGCGGAGCGCGGAAGGGGAAAGGTAGGGCGAAGTCCGGCAACACCGGACGGCGAGCCGCGGCAAAGCCGAACAAGCCGACCAAGCGCGCGGGCGCCAAAGGCCGGACGTCAGCGCCGCCCGCCAAATACCTGCCGACACGACTGACCGCAAAGCGGGCCGTGCTCCCGATGCATGACGCGGCGGGACCGCTTGGCTGGATCCAAACGACTTTAGAAGAATGCTACGGCCAAACCTCGTCGCGCGACATGGCCGCGCCCGCTGTCGCGATCCCGGCGGCCAAGCGACGGCCGAACGGCACTACGGCGCTTGCGAAAGCCGCATCGACCGTCTGGCAAAACGTCCTCTTGACCTATAAGCGGCGCAAGGCCGCCACGCCGCGGGGCCGCGCCGCTCTTTCGGGTCGGCCGGCCGCGATGGTTCCCGGCGCGCGCAATTGGTTGCCGCTCGGCCCGAGCGTCGTGCTCGATGGCCAGACGGTGGGCGGTCAACCGGTCGCGGGACGGGTTGCGCAGCTCGCGATCGCGCCCGGCGGCACTGTCATCTATGCCGTCTCGGCCAATGGCGGCGTATTTCGATCCGAGGACGGCGCAACAACGTGGCGGCCGCTGATGGATAGCTTCGACGTCGACCCGACCAGCTTCGCCAGCGCCAGCCTCGCTTGCGGCGCGGTCGCTATCGATCCCGCCGATCCGCAGCGTGTCTATGTCGGCACCGGAGAGGCCGACACGCTTCAAATGTTCCGCTTCAGGGTCATCAATGCCCTGCCGGCCTATCGCGGCGTGGGTATGATCCGGAGCGACGACGGCGGCGCCAGCTGGATCGGCGAAACCAGCGCGCCCGACCTCGCCGGCGAAGCGTGCTTCGCGCTCGCCGTCGATCCACGCGACCGCGAAAACGTCGTCGCCGCCACGACGAACGGCCTCTACCGGCGCGTGCCGCAGGCGGGCGGCGGCTTCCACTGGCTGCGGCTGCACACGGGTGTCCACTCGAGCGTCGTCGTCGCCGCGAGTGGCAACGCGCGGCGTTTCTTCTGCGCGCGTTGGGGCGGCGGCGACAGCCCGGCGCTGGTCTGCCATTCCGACGACGGCGGCGCGACTTGGCTCGCGATAGGAACGGGATTCCCGGCGGCGGGCGCGGGCCGAATCGCGCTCGGCGTCCAGGCGGGCAAGCCGGAGCGAGTCTACGCCTTCGTCGCCAAGGAGGGGACCGGCGTCGCGCACGGCCTTTACCGGCTCGACTCCGGCGGCGGAGGCTGGAAAAAGGTCTCAGATCTGCCCGACGTCCTGCCGGTCGACAATGGCACGAGCCAGGGCGATTACGATCTGGCGATTGCCGTCGATCCGCTGGATGCCGATCTGGTCTATCTCGGCGGCAGCTACGCCGACGTCAACCCGTATCCAGCTTCGATCTGGCGCTGCGCCATCGGCGCCTCCGGCACGGCTTACAAAGTCAAAAGAGCGACATCGATCGGAACCCATGCGCATTCCGATGTCCATGCGCTGGCCCACACGCCGGGCGAGCCCGACGAGTTATGGTGCACCAGCGACGGCGGCGTCTTTCTCAACCGTGCGCCGCGAGGGGGTGGGCAGTTCGCCAGCCAGAACGACGGTCTCGCCTGCCTCTGCTGCAACTTCATCGCGCAGCATCCCACCGATCCCGCGATTCTGTTCACCGGTATGCAGGACAACGGCACCGCTCGGACCGCCGGCGGCCCGACCTGGACTCATGTAATGGGCGGCGATGGCGGCTACTGCGTTGTCAATTGGGCCGATCCGGACCAGATCCTGGTCTATGCGAACGGTGTCGTCTACCGCTCGACGACCGGCGGCACGACCCACAGCGGCTGGAAGTCCGTTTGGAATTTCGGCTGGGCGACGATGACCCAACCGATCGTGGGCCTGCCCTATGATCCGGCCAATCCCGGCGCTGCGAAGCTGGTTGCGGTCGGTGCCGGTCAAATCATCTTCATCTCGGAGAATTTCGCGGGATCATGGCCGATGCGCATCGAGATCCAGGGGGTCGCCAACGTTGGCGACATATTCGCCTTGGCCTTCGCCTCGCCGACGCGCCTGTTCATCGGGACCACCACCGGCCGCGTCTTTCGCGCTGACCGTGCCGGCGCCGCGTGGAGCGTCGCCAGGCTCGACGATGCCGCCGCGGGCCGCCTTGATCTCAATGGCCAAATCAACGACATCGCGGTCGATTGGACCGACAAGACGCTTGCGTCGGTCTATGTCGTATTCGGCGGCATGGGCGACCCACGCCGCGTGTGGCGGTTCGACGGCGCCAAATGGGCGTCGCGCAGCGGCACGGCGCCCGACCGCCACTTGCTCGATGTCGAGCATAACGCGCTGGCCGTCGATCGCGCCGCGCCCGGCAACATCTATGTGGGCGCCGACATTGGCGTCTGGCACTCGCCGGACAATGGTCTGAATTGGACGCCGCTCGAGAATGGTCTACCCGATGCGCCTGTCTTCGACCTGCAGATTCATCCGACTCAGCGGCTTCTGCGCGCGGCCACCTATGGGCGGGGCGTCTACGAGATAACGCTCGATTGAAAGCTGGCGCGCAAGGCCGCCTGGGCTCGTTACGCGACCAGGGCTTTCATGACGGGGTAAAGGTCGGCCTTTGCCTCGAAGCCGATGCCGGGAATGTCGGGCAGGCCGACATAGCCGTCTTCGACGGCGATGCCGTCGGCGAAGCCGCCGAACGGCCGGAACACGTCGGGATAGGACTCGTTCCCGCCGAGGCCGAGCCCGGCGGCGATATTGAGCGACATCTGGTGCCCGCCATGGGGTACGACGCGCCGCGGCGACCAGCCGTGCTCGGCCAGCATGTCGAGCGTGCGCAGATATTCGACCAGGCCGTAGCTCAGCGCGCAATCGAACTGCAGCACGTCGCGATCCTTGCGCATGCCGCCATAGCGGATCAGGTTGCGCGCGTCCTGCATCGAGAACAGGTTCTCGCCGGTCGCCATCGCGCCCGCGTAACGCTTCGACAGCTCCGCCTGGAGGGCGTAGTCGAGCGGGTCGCCCGCCTCCTCGTACCAGCGCAGATCGTAGGGCGCCAATGCCTCGGCATAGGCGAGCGCGGTCTTGAGGTCGAATCGGCCGTTGGCATCGACGCAGAGATTCTGGCCCTTGCCGACCACGGCGAGCACCGCCTCGACGCGTTTGAGGTCCTCGGCCAGCGGCACGGCGCCAATCTTCATCTTGACCGCGCGATAGCCGCGGTCGCGATAGCTCTTCATCTCGTCTTTCAGCGCGTCCAGGCTCTTGCCCGGATAGTAGTAGCCGCCGGCGGCGTAGACCCAGACGCGCGCGTCCGCCTCGCCGCCGCGATAGCGCTCGGCGAGCACGCGCCAGAGCGGCTTGCCCTCGATCTTGGCGACCGCGTCCCACACCGCCATGTCGAGCGTGCCGACCGCGACCGAGCGCTCGCCATGGCCGCCCGGCTTCTCGTTGGTCATCATGCACGCCCAGATCTTGGCGGGATCGAGATTCCCGCGCGCTTCGTCGATCAGGCTTTCGGGCCTGGCCTCGAGCACGCGCGGCACGATGCGCTCGCGCATTAAGGCGCCCTGGCCGTAGCGCCCGTTGGAATTGAAGCCGAACCCGACGACCGGCTTGCCGTCGCGCACCACGTCGGTGACGAGCGCCACGACCGAGCAGGTCATCTTGCTGAAATCGATATAGGCGTTGGCGATGTTCGACGCGATCGAGACGGTCCTCTCGCGGATATCGACGATGCGCATGGCCTGCCTTCTTCTTGCCGCGGCGTCCCATTGAAGGACGCGCGGTGCCGCGAAGGCAAGACCGGAGGCGCGGCACCGGGGGCGGCGCGCCGGTGCCGCCCCCCGCCTCGCTCAGGCGCCGACGCCCGCCGGCACCTGGTCGAGGAAGCCGGTGATCGAGGCCAGCCGGCCGTCGGGCGCGATGACGCCGAAATCGACGCGGGCGGCGAGCGCCGGCCCGGCCTCGGGCGCCAGGTGCCAGGCGAACCGGACATGGCCGTTATGCGCGTCGACCGGGCCGGTGCGGCGGAAGCGGTGACCGGGAAAGCGCGCCTGCACGCCCGCCACCATGGCGTCGATGCCGGCCGGACCGTCGCCCTGCATCAGCGGGTCGACATAGCTGCCGCCGTCGGTCCAGATGCGGGCGATCAGCGCGCGGCGGCGCTCGCCGTCGGTCTCGTTCCACATGGCGATGTAGCGGTCGATCAGGTCAGTCGTATTGGTCATGGGGCTCTCCATCGGTTGGGCACCGGATCGGTGCGCGGGCGGCAGGATGGCAGTCGGCCCGGCCGGCGGTCGATTACGCCGCGGGTAAAAAATCGGCCGGCCGCTCCGCCCTTGTGCCGCGCGCCGTTCTTGCGCATCGTGACGCCAGCCGATCTGTCCCGCCCATGAGGCGCCGATGCCCGCCCGGAAAGCCCCCGCGCTCGACGCCATCGACATCCGCATCCTGGCCGCGCTTCAGCGCGACGGCCGCATGACCATCAAGCGGCTCGCCGAGATCGTCGGCCTGTCGGCCCGCCCCTGCCTCGAGCGCGTGCGACGGCTCGAAGTCGCCGGCATCATCGCCGGCTATCAGGCGCAAGTCGCGGTCGAGCGGCTGTCGAAGCCGGTCGTGGTATTCGCCGAGATCTGGCTCGAGCGCCATGCCGGCCGCGACGCGGTCGAGAAGCGTCTCAAGGCGACCGACGAGGCGGTCGAGAGCTGGGAGATCAGCGGCGCCTCGGACTATCTTGTGCGCTTTGTGTGCGCCGACCTGGTGCGCTATGAAGAACTGACCGCAGAGCTGCTGGGCGACGCCGCGCTCGGCATCAGCCGCATCGTCAGCCATATCGTGCTGCGCCCGGTGCGCCGCTTCGCCGGATTTCCCACCGCTCTGCTCAAGCTGCGCCGCGACTGAGCCCCATAGCCGATTCTGTCGCGGCGCACTACCGGCACGGCGTTTTCGGTCGCGCCAAGCCGCCACTTCAACGCCAACGGCGCGGCCAAGCATCCATATTTAAATAACAATTTCCAGGCATACTGGCTTGGATCGCAGCCGCTCAGCCCGGAGTGGAGGGCCGCCATGGACGCCACGATCAACCTAGAGAACAGGGTCTCGGCGCACAATTACGAGCCGCTGCCGGTCGTTCTGGCGCGCGGCGAAGGCGCCTATCTGTGGGACGTCGACGGCCGCCGCTATGTCGACATGATGAGCGCCTATTCCGCGGTCAGCCACGGCCACGCCCATCCGCGCATTCTCGCTGCGCTGACGCGCCAGGCGCATCGCCTGGCCGTGCCGTCGCGCGCCTATTACAACGATCAGCTGGCGCCCTTCCTCGCCAAGCTGTGCGCGCTCACCGGCCTCGATGCCGCGCTGCCGATGAACACCGGCGCCGAGGCGGTCGAGACCGCGATCAAGGCGGCGCGTCGCTGGGGCTACCGCGTCAAGCGCATCGCGCGCGACAAGGTCGAGATCATCGTCGCCGAGGGCAATTTCCACGGCCGCACGTCGACCATCATCGGCTTCTCGTCCGAGCCGAGCTATCGCGACGGCTTCGGGCCGTTCGCGCCGGGCTTCCGCGCGGTGCCGTTCGGCGACCTCGCTGCGGTCGAGCGCGCCATCAACGCGAATACCGCGGCGATCCTGGTCGAGCCGATCCAGGGCGAGGCCGGCATCGTCGTGCCGCCCGCCGGCTGGCTCGCCGGCCTGCGCCGCCTGTGCGACCGCCACAACGTCCTGCTCATCCTCGACGAGGTGCAGTCGGGCCTCGGCCGCACCGGCAAGATGTTCGCCTTCGAGCACGAGGGCATCGTCCCGGACGCGGTCATCCTCGGCAAGGCGCTGGGCGGCGGGGTGCTGCCGGTCTCGGCCTTCGTCGCCCGCCGCGACCTCGCTGACGTGTTCACGCCCGGCTCGCACGGCTCGACCTTCGGCGGCAATCCCCTCGCCGCGGCGGTCGGCCTCGAGGCGCTCAAGGTCCTCGAGGACGAGCGCCTGGTCGAGCGCAGCCGCGAGCTCGGCAGCCACATGATGGCGCGCCTGCGCGCCCTGCGCTCGCCGGCGATCAAGGAGGTTCGCGGCCGTGGCCTCTGGGTTGGCGTCGAGATCGACGCGCGCTTCGCCAGCGCCCGCACGGTGTGCGAGCGCCTGCTGGAGAAAGGCGTGCTGTCGAAGGAGACGCACGGAACCGTGGTGCGCCTGGCGCCGCCGCTGGTCATCGGTCGCGAGGATCTGGATTGGGCGCTCGACCGGTTCGAGGAGGTCGTGCGCGCGGTGGAACGCAACGCACGCAAGCCGGCCGCCGCCTGAAGCCGCGCCGCAAGGTGGGAGCAGAGACGACAATGACCGTTCATCGCCATGAGCCGCGCATCCTGATGTGCGCGCCGGATCATTTCTCGGTCAGCTACCGGATCAATCCGTGGATGGATCCGTCGAGCTGGAAGAGCCAGGGCGTGGTGCTGGAGGCCAACGCGCACCGCGAGTGGCTGAAGCTGCGCGAGACGCTGGCCGGGCTCGGCGCCGCGATCGAGCTGGTGCCGCCGGCCGCCGGCCAGCCGGACCTGGTGTTCACGGCCAACGCCGCGGTGGTCATGGACCGCACCGCGCTGCTCGCCCGCTTCCGTCACCCGGAGCGGCGCGGCGAGGAGACGCCCTATGCGCGCGCCTTCGAAACGCTGCACGCGCGCGGCGTCATAGACCGCATCGAGACGCTGCCCGAGGGCATCGTCCATGAGGGCGCCGGCGACTGCGTTTGGGATCGGACGCGCCGGCTGTTCTGGATGGGCTACGGCCCGCGCTCGGACGCGACGGCCGCGCCGGTCATCGCCCGCACCTTCGGCGTCGAAACCGTGGCGCTCGAGCTGCCCGATCCGCGCTTCTATCACATGGACACGACGCTGAGCCCGCTGCCGCGTGGCGAGCTGATGTATTTCCCGGGCGGCTTCACCAAGGCGGGCCTCGCCCAGATCCATGCCCGCATCGCGCCCGAGTTGCGCCTCGAGCTTGGCGAGGAGGACGCCGTCACCCTCGCCGCCAACGCGGTCTGCATCGGCGACGCCATCGTCGCCTCGGCGATGAGCCCGGCGCTGAAGCCCCGCCTGGCCGACCGCGGCTATCGGCCGGTGATCACGCCGCTCGACTCGTTCCGGCGCAGCGGCGGCTCGGCCTTCTGCCTGACCCTGCGCCTCGACCGGGTCAGCGCCGAGACCGTGCGGCCGGCCCTGCCGCGCCGCGCCAAGGAGCGCCGCGCGGGCCGCGCCGCCTAGGCAGACCCCTTACCCCGGAGGTAATGGAGCACCCGCCGCCGACGCGCTAGGCTCGGGGCATGATGAACCATGCCCGCCCGGTCGGCCCGCTCCTGCGCGAATGGCGCCAGCGCCGGCGCCTCAGCCAGCTCGACCTGGCCTGCGAGGCCGACATCTCGACCCGCCATCTCAGCTTCCTCGAGACCGGGCGCGCGCAGCCGTCGGGCGACATGGTGCTGCACCTGTCGGAGCGGCTCGACATTCCGCTACGCGAGCGCAACGTGCTGCTGGTCGCCGCGGGGTTCGCGCCGGTCTTTCCCGAGCGCCCGCTCGACGACCCGGCGCTCCGGGCGGCGCGGCGTGCGGTCGACCTCGTGCTCAAGGGCCACGAGCCCTATCCGGCACTCGCCGTCGACCGGCACTGGACGCTGATCGCGGCCAACGCCGCTGTTGACCGGCTCATGGCCGGCGCCGAGCCGTCGCTGCTCGCGCCGCCGGTCAACGTGCTGCGGCTCGCGCTGCATCCGAAGGGCCTGGCGCCGCGCACGGCCAATTTCGCCGAGTGGCGCGCGCACCTGCTGGCGCGCCTGCGCCATCAGATCGACGTCACCGCCGACGCCGTCCTGATCGATCTGTTCAAGGAGCTGCGCGGCTATCCGGCGCCGCCGGCGAATGGTTCGGACACTGACGGCATCGCCGACGCGCCGCCGGCCCGGCCCGACCTCGACCGCTATGCCGGCGTCGCCGTGCCCTTCCGCTACAGGACCGACGCGGGCGTGCTGTCGTTCTTCAGCACCACGACCGTGTTCGGCACGCCCGTCGACGTCACGCTCGCCGAGCTTGCCATCGAGGCGTTCTACCCGGCCGACACGACGACGACCGAGGCGCTGCGCGCGCTCGGTGCGGCCGCAGGCTAGGCCCGAAGGCGCGCGCGTGCCGAAGCACACCGCCGGGCTTCTGCTCTACCGCCGCCGCCGCGGCCGGATCGAAGTGTTCCTTGTCCATCCGGGCGGTCCGTTCTGGCGCAACAAGGATGCGGCGGCTTGGTCGATTCCCAAGGGCGAGTTCGAGCCGCCCGAAGACGCCCTTGCCGCCGCGCGCCGCGAGGTGGCCGAGGAAACCGGCTTCGACGTCGACGGCGAATTCCTCGCGCTCACGCCGCGCAAGCAGCCGGGCGGCAAGATCGTCTCGGCTTGGGCCATCGAGCGCGACGTCGATCCCGCCGCGATCCGCAGCAACAACTTTGCGATGGAATGGCCGCCGCGATCGGGGCGGATGCAGGACTTCCCCGAGGTCGACCGCGCCGCCTGGTTCGATCTGCCGACCGCACGGCAGAAGATCCACAAGGGCCAAATCGCGATTCTCGACGAGCTGGAGGCGAAGCTGACGCCGCCGCGCCGCCGGTAGGCCGCGCCCTCGAGCAGCAGCATGCGGAACTCGGCGGCGCCGAGCCGCTTGGCGCGCGCCGCCTGATATGCGGCGGAGTGATAGAAGTCGCGCGCCTCGGCCACGCTTTCGAATTCGACCACGACCACGCGATCGGCATCGAATGCGCCCTCGAGCGGCCCGGGCCGCGCACCCGCGACGATATAGCGCCCGCCCGCCGCCTTTACTGCCGGCCCGGACAGGGCCGTGTATTGCTTGAAGCGCTCGGGATCGCGGCTTTGCATCTCGACGTAGATGTAGCCGCGCCGCCCGTCGCCGGGTCTTTGTCCATCGTCGTCCCCGTGGCTCGCGCGGCCGACGGCCGGCCGCCGACGGAGGCGACGCTAGACGACGCTCGACGCGGGACCAATTAACTGGCGCGTAAGGCGGCGGATGCGCGCTACCACCAGCTCCAGCCGCCGCCGTTGACCAGCACCAGCGCCAGCCACGGGAACAGCACGCAGATGATCAGCACGGCGGTCATGGTCAGCGTCATGGGTGCCGCGCCCTTGAAGATCTGCCATGTGGTGATGCGCTGGTCGTCGAGATTGGCCTTGACCACGAACACCGAGATGCCGAGCGGCGGCGTCAGCAGGCCGATCTCGATGGCGATGACGCTGATCAGGCCGAACCACACCAGATTGACGTGGAAGGTGTCCATGACCGGCAGGACGAAGGGCAGGAGGATCAGCATGATCGATACGGAGTCGAGGAAGCAGCCCATGATGATGACGACGACCAGATAGCCGACCAGGATGGCCGGCAGGCTGAGGCCGGCGCCCTGCAGCCACTGCCCGACCGCGTAGGGCAGGCCCGACAGCGTCAGCATCTGCGAATAGAGCTTGGCCGCTATCAGAAGGAAGCAGATCGCCGCGGTGACCCGCCCGGTCTCGAGCGCCACTTCCCAGAATTTGCGCAGGTCGAGCTCGCGCCGCGTGACGGCGATGACGAACGCCGCCAGCGCGCCCGACCCGCCCGCCTCCGTCGGCGTGAACAGGCCGCCGTAGATGCCGCCCAGCACCACGGCGATCAGCAGGCAGATCGGCGCGAACTTCCACGCCACGTACCAGGCGGGCTTGCCCTCGAGCGGCCCCCTGTACTCGCTGGTGACCTTGGCGGGCTCGACGAACGCGAAATGCTGCCGGAAATAGGCGAGCAGCGCGATCGTGGTGCAGAACGCCACCGAGAGCAGGACGCCGGGGATGATGCCGGAGGTGAAGAGATCGCCGATCGAGGTGTTGGCGATCACGCCGAAGATGATGAATAGAAGGCTCGGCGGGATGAGCATGCCGAGCACCGAGGAGCCGGCGACCACGCCGACCGAGAAGCCGGCGGTGTGGCCGTAGCGCACCATCTCGGGCACGGCGATCTTGGTGAAGATCGAGGCGGACGCGATCGACGTGCCCGTGCAGGCGGCAAAGACCGCGTTGGCGCCAACGGTTGCCATGCCGAGTCCGCCGCGGATCTTGCGCAGCAGCAGCGCGGCGACGTCAAACGTGTCGCGCCCGAGCGTCGTCGCCGAGACGAACAGGCCCATGAGCACGAACAGCGGGATGACGGCGTAGACGTCGGAGGCGATCGACGTCGCGGCCGAGCCGGCCAGGAGCTTGCCGGCCACCGCCAGATTCTTGACGCCCCATACGCCGAGGAAGGACAGCAGCGTCAGGGCCACGCCGATGTGCATGCCGGTCTGGATCAGCACGACGCTGCCCAGCATGCACAGCGCGCCGATCAGGGTATCGCTCATGAGCTCCGGCCGACCGGCGCCGCCAGCGCCCGACGCAGCTCGCGCAGCGCGAGCAGCAGATATTGGATCAGCGTGGCCGCGCCGCCAACGACGACGGTCAGCATGAACGGCCAGACCGGGATCTCGACCACCCCGGCCGTGCCGCGGTAGTAGCCGCCCTGGTAATTCTCGACCAGCATCGGCCAGACGTACCAGACGATCAATCCCATCAGCGCGGCGCCGACCGCGTGAAACAGCGCATAGAACGCGCAGGCGATGCGCGGGCGCGTGACGCCGATCGCCGCCAGGATGATGTCGTTGGAGACGTGGCGTTCCTCGCGCAGCGTGTTGGCCATCTGCAGGAAGACGACCGAGACGATCGAGGCGCCGATGAATTCGGTGACGCCCGGCACCGGGCTGTTGAACAGGTCGCGGCCCAGGACGTCGAGGTTCACCGCCAGCGCCATCAGGATGATCAGCACCGTGCCGATGACGTTGAGGCCCATGGTGATCGCGCCGAACCAGGACCCGCCCGCGACGGAGGGACGCGGGGCGCTCTCGCCGAGCGCCCCGCCGCTGACCGGCGGCCCCTCTGCCCCGCCTGCGCTCATCTCGACCGGCCGCTCGAAACCGCTATTCCTTGTCCCAGTCGCGCGCCGGCTTGACGCCGTTCTTGCGCAGCTCGTCCATGTAGGCGGCGAGCGCCTTGGTGCCGGGCAGGCCTTCCTTGTCGAGCTTCGCCGCCCATTCCTTCGCGATGTTGGGCATCATCTTCGCCCACTTCACCTGCTCCTCGCGCGGGAAGTCGATGACCTCGCCCTTGAAGCCGGCCACGGTGGACAGGCCTTTCTGGCCCGCGTCGACCATCGCCTGGTCGGCTGCCGCGCCCCAGGCCTGACCGGCCTCGCGCAGGATCTTCTGCAGCGCGGGCGGCATCTTGTTGTACGAGTCCTTGTTCATCAGCAGCGCCGCGGCATATTGCGCGCCGAAGCCGACCTTGATCGTGTAGGGCGCGACCTCGGGGTATTTCATGCCCGGGAATGACGAGGCAAAGATGATGCAGCCTTCGTACACGCCGGTCTTGATGGAATTGTAGTACTCCATCATGTTGCCCTGGACCGGCGTCGCGCCGGTGCCGCGCAGCCAGGCGAGCGCCGCGCCGGCGGTGCCGATCTTGCGGCCCTTCATGTCCTCGACCTTGTGCACCGGGAAGTTGGTGACGAGCTCGTAGCTGTCATAGCTATCGCCGCCCAGGCGGATCTGATTGAACTTGTCGTATTGCTTGGTGTACTCGGGCATGGTCTCGTGCAGGCGATTGATCGCCTTGCTGACCAGGCGCACGTCGGTCGTGGCGAACGGCACGACGAAGGTTATGTTCTCGAGCGGCAGCTTGTCGGGATAGAAGATGGTCGGCGTGAAGCCGATGTCGGCGATGCCGTCCTTGACACCGTCGAGCATCTGCATCGGCTGCAGCAGCGAACCGGCATAGGCCTCTTTCCACTCGATCTCGATCGGCAGGCCGGCTTCCTTGACGCGCCGGTTGACGTCGGGGATGAAGGACTCGCCGACCATGGCGAGCGGTTTCATCGCGCGCGTCGCCTGGCCGGCAGCGACGGTGAGCGTGATCTTCTTTGTCTCGGCGGCGGCGGCGGTCGCGACCAGCGCGGCGACCGTGCCGGCAAGCAAGGCACAGGCGGCTCTCGACTTCATGGCGGAATCCTCCCTTGCATCTTTTCTTTGCAATCGATTGCAGTCATTCTGTTCCGACAAGGCGGAGATGCTCCGGTGTGCGGAACGCGCTGCTGATCTGAGCGGCGAATGTTAGACTGAGAACGGCGCGCGCGCATCAGGGAATCTCGCCCAGGATCGAAGTGGGCGCTGTCCCACCGCATGGGGACATGTCCCGCGCAAGCGGGCGCGCCAGGCATAGAAGGAGAAACGGAATGTTACGCGCCACCGCCGACATCGTGCTGCCGACCAGCATCATCGGTTCGCTGCCGCGACCGAGCTGGTACACCGAGAATCTCGGCACGCGGCCGTTCCTCGACGCCATGGTCAACAGCCGCTTCCGCGAGCAGTACACCGACGCCGTCAGCACCTATCTGCGGGCGCAGGAGCTGGCCGGTCTCGACATCGTCACCGACGGCGACGCGCGCTTCGACGAGGATGTCGGCGGCCAAAGCTGGGGCACCTATCCGACCCACCATATGGCCGGCTTCGACCGCGGCCATCCGCAGCCATCGCCGGCCGGCAGCAGCAGCCCGCTCTATCCGCGCGGCCACATCCTGCACGACTTCCTCGAGGCGCGCGTCATGCCGGCGATCGTCGGCCCCGTCGGCCCGGGCGATCTGCAATACGCGGCGCTGTGGAAGACGGCGCAGCGCCTGACCAAGAAGCCGGTGAAGTTCGGCACGATCACGCCCGAGCTCATCGCCATGTCGGTGCGCGACACCTATTACAAGGACATCCGCGACCGCATCATGGCGCTCAGCGATGCGCTGAACGCCGAGCTGCACACGCTCGCCGACGCCGGCTGCCCGGTCATCCAGATGGAGGAGCCGCAGATTCACCTGCTCGCCGCCAAGGGCATGGTCGACAAGGTGCTGAACCAGGCGTTCATGGTCGAGGTGTTCAACAACACCGTGAAGGGCCTCGGCGCCAAGACCGAGGTGTGGTGCCACACCTGTTGGGGCAATCCCTCGCAGCAGCGCCTGTTCGCCAAGGCGCCGAGCTACGAGCCGGCGCTCAACGATCTAAACAGGGTCGAGGCCGACGTGGTCACGCTCGAGTGCTGCAGCTCGGGCGGCCTCGACTTCAAGATGCTCGGCGAGCGCATCAAGGGGAAGAAGATCGCGATCGGCGTCATCGACCATCACACGCTCCAGGTCGAGACGCCCGAGCAGGTCGCCCACTACATCCGCGAGGCGGTCAAGCACATCCCGCCCGAGCGGCTGGTCATCTGCTCGGATTGCGGCATGGGCCGCGAGGGCATGAGCCGCCGCCACGCCTTCTACAAGATGGTCGCGCTGGTCCAGGGCACCAACATCGTGCGCCGCGAGCTCGGCCTGCCCGAGGCCGAGTGCCTCGCGGCCGACACGCGCTACACGCTGACTGTGCTCAAATAGGGCGATGGGCCGAGGCCGCGCCGAGTCGCGGCAGGGCCTGCGGGCCTAGCGCCGCGTCTCGCGCTTGCGCGCGGCGAGCCGGACCGCCTGGACGATCTCGGGATAGGCGCCGCAGCGGCAGAGATTGCCCGAAAGATAGTGGCGGATCTCGTCGTCCGTCGGGTTGGGATGGGCGTCGAGCAGCTGGCGCGTCATCAGCACGAAGCCCGGCGTGCAGAAGCCGCACTGGAAGGCGCCGGCCTCGATGAACGCCTCCTGCACCGGATCGAGCCGATCGCCCGCGGCGACGCCCTCAATGGTGTCGATCGTCGCGCCATCGGCGAACACCGCGAGAAAGAGGCAGCCCGACACGGCCGTGCCGTTGACCACCACGGTGCAGCAGCCGCACAGGCCCTGGGCGCAGCTCTCGCGCGCGCCATAAAGCGCGAACTGCTCCTGGAGCAGCTCGACCAGCGTCGTGTAGGACGCGACGGCCGCGGTCGTCTTGCGGCCGTTGAGCGTGAAGCTGATGGTGCGCAGCGGCCCGACCATCTCAGCCCTCCGCCTTGGCCGCGCCGGCCTGGGCCTGGAGCGCCTGCCACACCGCTTCGGCGGTGAGCGGCAGCGCCGTCAACCGCACGCCGACCGCATCGTGAATCGCATTCGCCACCGCCGGCGACACGCCGAACGTCGCGGTCTCGCCGACGCCCTTGGCGCCGAACGGGCCGTCGCGCTGCTCGGCCTCGACCGCCTCGCACTCCATCGCCGGCACGTCGCGGAAACCCGGGATCTTGTAGTCGGCGAGCGAGGCGTTGGTCACCTGGCCGCTGTCGAAATCCATGCGCTCGAACAGCGTGAAGCCCAGCTGCATGAGCGCCGCGCCCGATAGCTGCGACTCGACGATCTTCGGATTGATCGGCCGGCCGACATCGGCGACGTTGACCAGCCGCGCGACGCGCACCTGGCCGGTCTCGACGTCAACCTCGACCTCGGCGCCGGTGCCGCCGATCATCCAGAACGGTGTCGCGTTTTCCGTCAGCCCGGTCGCGTGGTCGGGCGGCGCGTAGCTCGGGATGAACGTGCCCGTGCCGATGATGTTGCCGGCCTGCATGCCGAATTTCTTGCGGAAAAGCTCGGCGAGCGGCAGGTTCGCGCCGGGTGCCACGCCGAGGGCGGCGGCGAGCTCGGCGAGCTTCGTCTTCACCTCCTCGGCCGCCAGCTTCACCGCATTGCCCATGTGGTAGAGCGAGCGTGAGCCCAGGGTCGCCATGTCGTAGGGCGTCACGTCGGTGTCGGGGTGCACCACGGTTATCGTCTCGGCCTGCAGGTTGAGCACCTCGGCGACGATCTGCGCCATCGCCGTGTCCGAGCCCTGGCCCATGTCGACGGTGCTGCAATAGAGCGTCGCGCTGCCGTCGGCGAACAGGTTGACGATGGCGACCGACGTCGTCGGCGCGATGCACGCCTTGAAGCCGATAGCGACGCCGCGGCCGCGCCTCACCGGTCCGCTGCCGCGCTCGAGCGGCCGGTCCCAGTTGAGGCGCTGCGCCACGCGGTCGAGCACGCCGGCGATCTCGGCGTCGCGCATCATCGTCCCGGTCGCCTGCGGCCGGCCGTTGCGCAGGATATTGCGGCGGCGAAACTCGACCGGATCGATGCCCAGCTCGCGCGCGATCAGATCGGTGTGGCTCTCATAAGCCCAGACGAGCTGCGGGATGCCGAAGCCGCGCAAGGCCCCGGCCGGCGGCAGGTTGGTGTAGAGCGCGTAGGAATCGATCGCGACGTTCTCGATGTCGTAGGGTCCAGGCGCGGTGAAGCCGGACTTCTGCGTCACGCGCGGGCCGATATCGGCATAGGCGCCGCCGTTCCACCACACTTCGCACTGCCGCGCCGTGACCTTGCCCTGCGCGTCGACTGCGCTCTTGATGCGGAAGGTGCTGGCGTGCTTGGTGATGGTGTAGAACTGCTCTTCCATGGAGAGCGCGATCTTGACCGGCCGGCGCGTCAGCAGCGCCAGCGCCGCGACCAGCGCCTCGAGCTTGATGTAGAGCTTGGCGCCGAAGCCGCCGCCCAAGAACGCGGTCTTCACGCGCACGCGGTTCTCGGGCCAGCCGAGCAGGCGCGCGATCTCGATGCGCACGAAGGACGGGCTCTGCGAGGCGGTGTGGATGGTCAGCCGCGACGCGTCCGTCTCCGCCACGGTGACGAACGGCTCGAGCGGCACGTGCAGCGTCTGCTGTGTCGTGAAACGATGCTCGAACACGCGGTTGCCGGCGGCGAAGGCCGCCTCGACGTCGCCGCGCCGCAGATGGAAGTCGAGCGCGACATTGGTGCCGCGCTTGCCCTCGAGATGCTTGAGGTCCGGGAAGGTGCCGGCGGGCTTCAGCACGTCGTGGACGATGGCCCGGGACGTCATCGCCTCGACCTCGTCGAACACCGCCGGCAGCTCGTCGTACTCGGCCTCGATGAGCTGCACTGCGGCCTCGGCGACGTGCGGGTCGGCGGCGAGAACGACCGCGACCGGCTCGCCGACATGCCGCACCTTGTCGACGGCGAGGATCGGCTGGTCGTGGAACGCCGGGCCGTAATAGGGCTCGGCGATCACCGTCTTGATCTCGTCGGCCGTGACCACGCGCTCCACGCCAGGCAGCGCCGCGGCGGCCGTGACGTCCAGACGCTTGATGCGGCCATGGGCCACGGCGCTGCGGAAGATCCGGCCGTAGAGCATGCGCGGCAGGCGCAGATGGTGGATGTATTCGGCCGTGCCCATGACCTTGGCGCGCGCCTCGAGCCGCGCGACCGCGCGTCCGACCTGGCCGGCGGAGGGTGCGGCGGTCATGGCTGAGCCTCGCCCGTCGCCGTCCGCGCCGCCGCCTGCCTGACGGCGCGCGCGACCTGGACGCGCACGAGCTGCTTCTTGTACGCGGCCGAGCCCCGCGCATCGTCGATGGTGTCCGCTTCCTCGGCCGCTGCCTCGCCCGCGCGCTTGAGCGCCGCGTCGTCGAGGGTCGCGCCGCGCAGCGCCGCCTCCGCCGTCTTGAGGCGGATTGGCTTCTCCGTCGCGGCGCTGATCGCGATATCGACGCTGCGCACCGCCCCGCCGTCGAGATCGACCGCCGCGGCCACGCCGAGCGCCGGCCAGTCGTCGGCCGAGCGCGTCGTGCACTTTATATAAGCGGCACGCACCGCCGGCCGCGCCGGCACCACCAGCTCGGCGATCAGCTCGTTCTTGGCCAGCACCGTCTCGAAATAGCCGGCATAGAGATCCTCGATGGCGACCGTGCGCTCGCCTTTGGGGCCGAGCACGACGATGCGGCCACCGAGCGCGATCAGAAGCGGCGGCAGGTCCATATGAGGATCGGCGTGCGCCAAGTGCCCGCCCACCGTCGCGACGTTGCGCACGCGCACGTTGGAGAGCGTCCGCAGCGTCTCCGGGATCACCGGCACGGCGCGGCGCAGCTCGGGTAGGCGCTCGACCGACGACAGCGGCGCCAGCGCGCCGATGCGCAGCCCGCCCTCGGCCGAGACGTCGATCTTGGTGAAGCGGCTTTCGACCTTGCGCAGGCTGATCAGGCGCTTCGGTTTGAACACGCCGGCTTTCATCATGAGCATCAGCGCGGTGCCGCCGGCGATCGGCCGCACCGTCGGGTCGTTGGGATCGAGCAGACCGATCGCCTCGCGCAGCGTCGCCGGCTCGGCCAGCTCGAACGGCGTCACGGCGCGGCCTCTGCGGACGCCGGCGCGAAAGCGCGCTGCAGATTGGCGGCGAACAGCCTCTCCATTTCGCGCGCCTTACTCTTTAGCACCGGTGCGCCGAGCGAGCCGAGCTTGCCGGTCAGCGAGACATCGACCGCATAGGCGATGCGCGTCTCGTCGCCCGCCTCGCTCAGGCTGGTCCGCGAGGCGGCGTTGAGCCGGCCGACGATGCCGAGCGGCGTGCCCTCGATGCGCGCCTCGATCCGCTCGGGCGGCACGGCCTCGACCAGTTCGACCGTGACCTTGAACGTGAACTTCATATAGGCCACGCGCGTCTCCATGACCGCGGTGTAGTGCCGCTCGTCGACCACCAGCAGGTCGCGCACGCCCTCAACGCAGGACGCGAAGAACGGCGCGTCGCGCAGCTTCTCGAACACCGCCGCGCGCGGCGCCTTCACCGTGATCTCGCCGCGGACGTTCATCGCGGCACGGGCAGGCCGGCCAGGCGGCGCAGCTCGTCGGCGATGGCGTCGGGCTTCTCGATCGGCGTGAAGTGCCGCGCGCCGGGCAGCACGACGAGACGCGCGCCGGCAATGCCGTGCGCGAGCGCCTCGGCCATGGCGACCGGCGTCGCATAATCCTCGGCGCCGACCAGCACGGCGGTCGGCGCCTTGACCTTGGGCAGCGCCGCGCGCAGATCGCAGGCGCCGAGCATGGCGCAGCTCGCAGCATAGGCATCGACGTCGTTGCGCAGGAAGGTGTCGACGGCGCGCTGCACCGCGCCCGGATGTGCCTTGCGGAATTCCTCACCGAACCAGCGCTCGATCTGGAAGCCGACCAGGGTGCCGAGCCCGGCATCCTGGGCGCGCCGCGCGCGCTCGGCCCATTGCTGGCGCGCGTCCGGCCCATACCAGGCCGTGGTGTCGATCAGGCCCAGGCCGAGGGCGCGCGCGGGATGGGTCGCGGCGAAATCGAGCGCGATGCAGCCGCCCATCGAGGCGCCCGCCACGACCGCCGAGGGCCATTTGAAATGATCGAGCAGCCCGAGCAGGTCCTGGGCGAACTGTGCCGTCGAATAGGGGCCCGTCGGCTTGTCGGATTCGCCATGGCCGCGCGCGTCATAGGTCAGGACGGCGGCCTGGCTCGCGAGCCGCTCGGCGACCGGGCGCCAGAAGATGTGGTCCATCGCCAGCGAATGGACGAGCACGACCCGCGCCCGGCCGACATTGGCGCCGCCATAGAGCGTCGTGGCGATGCCGCAGCCGTCGGCCAAAACGACCCGTTCGTCGGACGCGACCCTGGCGCCGGCGCCAATCTTCGTCGGTGTCGCTCGCGCCACTCGCTGTCCCCCCGCCGTTCCCTCGCGCGGAGCATCGCCGGGCGTCCGGCGGGCTCGACCGCGGCGAACCGCGGTCACGTGCGGGCATTTAACGGGAGCGGCGTCCGACCGTCAACCGACCACGGCCGCGGCCGCCACCTCGCCTAGGCCACCGCGGCGACGGCCATTGCCCCCAGCGCCCCGAGGATGACGACCAGCCAGGGCGGCACCTTCCACAGGGCGAGCAGCAGAAAGGCCGCCAGGCCGAGGGCGAAATCGGCCGGCGCGTGGATCGCGCTGGTCCAGACCGGCGTGTAGAGCGCCGCCAGCAGCAGGCCGACCACGGCGGCATTGACGCCGCGCAGCGCCGACTGCACCGCCGCGCGCCGGCGCAAGGCGTCCCAGAACGGCAGGGCGCCCACAACGAGCAGGAACGACGGCAGGAAGATGGCGATCAGACAGATCAGCCCGCCGGCCCAGCCATGGGGCGCCGGCCCCATCGCCGCGCCGAGATAGGCGGCGAAGGTGAAGAGCGGACCCGGGACGGCCTGGGCCGCGCCATAGCCGGCGAGGAACGCGTCGTTGCCGACCCAGCCGGGCGGCACGACCTCGGCCTGGAGCAGCGGCAGCACCACATGGCCGCCGCCGAACACCAGCGAGCCCGCGCGATAGAAGCTGTCGACGAGGCGGATCGTCTGGTCCCCGCTCGCGGCGGCGAGCAGCGGCAGGCCGATCAGCAGCGCGAAGAACAGGCACAGCGCCGCGATCGAGACGCCCCGCCCGATCGACAGCGCCAAGGAATGGCCGGGCCCGTCGGTGCCGCCCGGCAGGACGCGCCAGCCGAAGACCCCGCCCAGCGCGATGGCGCCGATCTGGCCCAAGGCGCTGGGCACGGCCAAGGTCAAGATTGCCGCGCCGACCGCAAGGCTGGCGCGCGGCCGGTCCGGGCACAGCGTGCGCGCCATGCCCCACACCGCCTGCGCCACGACCGCGACCGCGACGATCTTGAGGCCGTGCAGCCAGGCGGCATCGCCCAGGTCGCCCAACCGCGCCACGCCGTAGGCGAACAGCACCATGGCGATGGCCGAGGGCGCGGTGAAGCCGAGCCACGCCGCGAGCGCGCCGGGCAGTCCCGCGCGATGGATGCCGAGCGCCATGCCGACCTGGCTCGACGCCGGGCCGGGCAGGAACTGACAGAGCGCCACGATGTCGACGTAAGCGGCCTCGTCGAGCCATTTGCGCCGTTCGACGAACTCGGCGCGGAAATAGCCGAGATGGGCGACCGGCCCGCCGAAGCTGGTCAGGCCGAGCCGCAGGAAGGCGAGGAACACCGCCAACGCCGAATCACGCCGTGGCCCGACCGCGACCGCCGCTCCCGTCGAGACGCCGTCGGTCACGGCCGGGCGCGCCCGACGTCAGGCGTGCGGCGGCGGCGGCGCGGTGAACTGCGCCAAGTCGGCATAGCCGAGCCGCTGTTCGACCGCCGCGATCTTCTTGACGGCATCCTCGAAGCCATCCTTTCCGAACATCCGGTGTTCGATCTCCTCGAACTGGTCCCCCAGCTCGTCGATCTGTTTCTCCGACAGCGCGTCCTGCCACGCCGGGAAGACGATCGTGTCCTCGCGCGCCGCGTGATTCTGGTACATCGCGACGAAGGTCTCGAACACATGCGCCAGCGGCGCGCGCTGCGCCGCCGCGATCTTGCCCTTGCCGGTCACGGAGAGGACGTAGTCGGTGATCTCGCGCCCCCGATTGTGCTGGGCGGTCAGGATATCAGGATAGGCCGCGGCCGGCCCACCCGCTTTCTTTACAACGGGAAAAATATGCGCCTCTTCGAGCTGCCGCTCGTGATAGTCCTCGCCGAAGGTGCGGAAGAGCTTGGCGGTATCGTGAAGCGCTGCGGGATCGACGTCGGCCTTGGGCGCCCGTAGCTTGGCCGCCGTCTCGGCATAGACCAAGAGAGCGCGCCTCAAGACACCGTGCTCGCGCATCAGATCCTCGACCGCGCCGACCTCCTTCTCGTCAGCGTAGGCCGCGCCTGGGCCTGAGGTCGCCAGCAGCAGCCCGGCGCCGGCCGTGCCGGCGGCCAACAGAAAGTGTCGGCGCGACTCGTGAGGCTCGGTCATGGAAGGCTCCTATGGCTGAGGGCTTCGACCGGCGCGGAATGCAGGCCCCCGCCGGCGCGACGCCCGATGGCTGGTCGCTCCTTCCCCCGGACGATCAGGTGGGTTCGCCTCCGATTGAAGACAAGGCGGCCTCGCCCGACCGCGGATCTGGCAGCGCGCCGTGCTGTCCTTTGCCAGGCCCCGCCGGGACTCTGCGCGCCGCACGGGCGTGGCGGATGGCGGTCGGCGTTGCCCGGCCGCCCCGAGGCTTGTACTCTGCCGCCACCTTCGCCCGCGGGGCGTCGCCCCGCTCGGATTCGGGGAGACGCGGCCATGGCTCGCCTACAGTCGAGGGACGTGAGAGCGCGCGGCGTCGTTCTCGCCGCCCTGGTGGTCGTCTTGCTCGCCGGCCTGCCGCTGGCCGTCTGGCTCGACCTGCGCGACCTGTCGGAGAGCGCGCTCCGGCGCCAGGCGACCAATCTCAATTCGGTGATCAGCAGCATCCGCGGCTACTACGCGAACAACATCGTCGGCCGCGTCCTCGCCAGCCATGGCACGACGCAGGTGCTGCCCAACTACGAGCAGGTGCCGGGCGCGATCCCGATCCCCGCGACCCTGTCGCTCGAGCTTGGCAAGGTCATCTCCGAGCAGCAATCGAACATCGTCTACCGCTTCGTCTCCGACTACCCGTTCAAGAACCGCGCCACCCATCCGCTCGACGGCTTCGAGCGCGACGCGCTGATGGCCCTGCGCAAGGACCCCAACCAGCAGCTGACCGATGTCTCCTGGTCGCTGTTCGACAACAAGGTGCGCCACATCACGCCGATCCTGATGGGCGCGACCTGCGTCGCCTGCCACAACACCCATCCCGACAGTCCCAAGCGCGACTGGAAGGTCGGCGACGTGCGCGGCATCCAGGAGGTCACGATCAGCCAGCCGATCGCCGCCAACATCTTCTCGTTCAAATATCTGCTCGGCTATTTCGTGATCGCCGCGGCCGCCGGCCTGACCCTGATCGTGCTGCAGGGCCGCCAGGCGATGGCGATCGCCGGCATGAACCGCGACCTCGAGAACACCAACGAGTTCCTCGCCACCGTCTCGATGAAGATCTCGCGCTATCTGGCACCCCAGGTCTACAAGAGCATATTCACCGGCCAGCGCGACGTGACGATCCAGACCGAGCGCAAGCGCCTCACCATCTTCTTCTCAGACATCAAGGACTTCACCGCGACTACCGAGCGGCTTCAGCCCGAGGAGATGACCGCCCGGCTCAACGAGTACTTCACCGAGATGTCCAAGATCGCCGGCAAGCACGGCGGCACCATCGACAAGTTCATCGGCGACGCCATGCTGATCTTCTTCGGCGACCCGGAGAGCAAGGGCACGGCCGAGGACGCCAAGGCCTGCCTGCGCATGGCCGTCGACATGCAGCGGCGCGTCGCCGAGCTCAACGCCAAATGGCGCAAGGAGGGCATCGAGCAGCCCTTCCGTGTGCGCATGGGCATCAACTCCGGCTTCTGCAATGTCGGCAATTTCGGCAGCAACGACCGCATGGACTACACGATCATCGGCGCCGAGGCCAATCTCGCGGCGCGGCTCCAGTCGATTGCCGAGCCGGGCCAGATCGTCATGAGCTACGAGGCCTATGCGCTGGTGCGTGACATCGCGGTCGCGCGCGCCCTGCCGCCGATCTCGATGAAGGGCATCAGCCGCCAGGTCGTGCCCTACGGGGTCGACGGCCTGCTCACCGAGGCCGGCGCCGCCGACCGCATCTTCAGCGAGCACATGACCGGTCTCGATTTCTATCTCGACCCGGCCGCGGTCGACGCTGCCTCGGCGGCGCACATCCGCACCGTATTGCAGACCGCGCTGCAGAGCCTCGAGCGTCAGGCTGCCGATGCTGCGGCGCCCGATGCCGCGCGCGGCGCGGCGCCGGCCTGAGGCGGCTCAGCGCGGCTTCCACGGCACGAGCTTGTGCTCGAGCCAGTTGAGCAGGATCGCCGAGCCGAAGCCGAGGGTCGCGCTCAACAGCAGCCCGACATACATCTTCTCGATCTGGAACACCTGCCACGAGCTCCAGATCAGATAGCCGATGCCCGATTTGGCGCCGACGAACTCGGCGCTGACGATGACGAGCAGAGCTACGCCCATGCCGAGCTTGAGGCCGGTCAGGATCACCGGCAGCGCCCCGGGCAGCGCCACGTCGAGGAACATCATCACGCGGCTGGCGTGGAAGTTCTTGCCGACGTCGAGATAGATGCGGTCGATGTTGCGCACCCCGGCGACCGTGTTGATCAGCACCTGGTAGATGACCGCCACGGCGATGATGGCGTATTTCGATTCCTCGCCGATGCCGAGCAGCATGATGAAGAGCGGCAGGATGGCGATCTTCGGGATCGGGTAGGTGCCGTCGACCAGCGGCTGGATCAGCGCGCGCACCCAGCTGATCAGTCCCATGGCCAGTCCGATCGCGATGCCTGGGATGGCACCGAGCACGAAGCCCACGGCGACGCGGCCCAGGCTGTCGCCGAAATGAGTGATCAGCTCGCCGCGCGGATAGTCGTCGGTCGGCTGCAGCATCTCGAGGAACGCCTGGAAGATGCGGGTCGGCGCCGGGAAGAAGCGCACGTCGATCATGCCGGTGCGCGCGCCGAGCTCCCAGAGGGCGACGATCAGGATCGGCGACAAGACGCTCAGCATGCGCTCGAAGCCGCGCCGCCGGTACCAGGGCGGCAGCTCGACCGATTCGGCCGTCGCGGTCTGCGCTTCAATCTCCGCCATGGCGCCTCTCCTCCTCCCGGCGCGCCGCCGTCACCTCGTCGCGCAGCAGGCCCCAGACCCGGCCGAACACCTCGCCGTAATGCGGGCTCGACTTGACGCTGTCGACCTGGCGCGGCCGCCCGAACACGCGGCCGACGTCGACGATGTCCTTCACCCGCCCCGGCCGCGCGCTCATCACCAGGATGCGGTCGGCGAGCACGATCGCCTCGTCGATCGAGTGCGTGACGTATAGCACGGTCTTGCGGCTTTCCTCCCAGATGCGCAGCAGCTCGGCCTGCAGCACCAGCTTGGTTTGCTCGTCAAGTGCCGCGAAGGGCTCGTCCATCAGCAGCATCTCGGGATCGTTGGCGAGCGCGCGCGCGATCGACACGCGCTGCTTCATGCCGCCCGAAAGCTGGTGCGGCAGCGCGTCCTCGAAGCCGCCGAGCCCGACCTTGCGGATATAGGGCTCGGCGATGGCATAGCGGTCCTTGCGGTCGAAGCCGCGCGCCTTGAGGCCGAAGGCGACGTTGTCGCGCACCGTCATCCACGGGAAAATACTGGCTTCCTGGAACACCATGGAGTTGAGCGGCCGCGCCGCGAGCGTGCCGCGCGCCGCCGTGGCGCCCTCGGCGTCGCGCGCGACCTCGATCGAGCCCGCCGAGCGCCCGACCAGCCCGGCCAGGATGCGCAACAGCGTGGTCTTGCCGCAGCCGCTCGGCCCGACGATGCAGAAGAACTCGCCGGCCCCTATGTCGAGATCGACCGCGGCCAGCGCGTCGACCCGCCGGCCGCGCACGTAGAAATGCTTGGCGACGCCACGCAGGCGGATCTTGGCCGCGCCATTGGCGCCGGCGGGCGGCAGGCTCGGCCGGTTCATCGCCCGGCGCCGGACTGCGCCGGCTTTTTGCTTGCCCGCCGGCGCCCGACATCGTCTATCATCGATGCGGTCGATCGGCCGGCGGGGCACGGGCTGGCGGTCGGCTTGTTCGGGGTCACGTCATCGAGCCTTCAGCACGGTCGCGCCTCGCATGGGTCCATGGTCAGCGCACAGCGCCGAACTGCTTCGCCGCCGGCCCGGCCTTGCCTCGCGCGACCCGCGGGAAGCCCAGCACATGGTGGCGTGCGCGCTCAACCGTCACGACACCGTCTGGGGCGGCGGCCCGGTCGACACGGCCCTCCATCAGACCGCGGTCGGCGGCATCTCGGTCATTCTGCTGCGCTATGGCGCGCCGGTAAAGATCGAGCCGACGCGCCCGGGCACCTATTACATCGTCCAGATTCCGCTGCGCGGCGGCGCGCAGATCCGCTGCGGCGGCGCATTGCTCGACCTCGATCCCGACAACGGCGCCGTGCTGTCGCCGTCGGCGCACGTCAAGCTCGAATGGGCGCCGCGCTGCGAGCAGATCATCCTCAAGATCCCGGTCGCCACGCTCGAGAAGGTATGGCGCTCGGTGGCCGATCGCCCGCTGCGACGGGCGCCGGAGTTCCACCTGCCGTTCCGCGCCGACGACGCCGCCGGCAGCGGCCTGATGCAATGCGTCGACTTCGCCCTGCGCGAGGCCGAGCGCGGGTCGTACACGCTGGCCGGCCACTCGGCGATGGGACGCCTCGAAGAGCTGCTCGTCCTCAAGCTGCTGGACGCCCAGCCGCACAGCCATTCCAACGAGCTGGCGCGCCGGCGCGACGGCATCGCGCCGCGCCATGTCCGCGCCGCCGAGGATTTCATGCTCGCCCATCTGCACGAGCCGATCTCGCTGCGCGACTTGGCCGAGCATGCCGGCGTCAGCGTGCGCACGCTCAATCAGGTGTTCCGCGATTTCCGCCGCACCTCGCCGATGGCCGAGCTGCGCGACCTGCGGCTCGACGCGGCGCGCGAGCATCTCTTGGGGGCCGAGCCTGGCCTGCGCGTCGCCGAGGTCGCGGCGCGCTGGGGCTTCAGCCACCTCGGCCGCTTCGCCGCATGCTATCGCGCGCGCTTCGGCGAAGCGCCGAGCGAGACCCTGAGCCGCCGGCCGGCGCCGAGCCACGGCGCTCAGACCGGCACCGACGTCGCGTCATAGGCGAACAGCCATTCATAGCGCTCGCGAATCTGCTCGGGCTGCCACTGCGCCGCCATGTAGGTGCGCGCCTTAACCGGGTCGGCCAGATCGCTGTTGTGGAAATGGTCGATCATGTTGGCGGAGCCGCGGATGACGCGGCTGGTGCGGTCGCGCCGCGCCAGCTCGTAACGCGCCAGCGCGGTCTCCAGGCCGTCGCCATAGCTCTGGATGCAGCGCGCCAGGATGAAGCCGTCCTCGATCGCCATGACCGCGCCCTGCGCCATGAACGGCAGCGTCGCGTGGCAGGCGTCGCCGAGCAGCGTGATGCGCCCGACGCTCCATCGCGCCATCGGCTCGCGCACCTTGAGCGCCCATTTGTAGGGCGTGTCGATGTTGCGCATCATGGTCAGGATGTCTTCATGCCAGCCCGCGAAGTCGGCGAGCAGCTCTTCGGTGCTGCCGGGCACGGTCCATGATTCGATCTGCCAGTCGCTCCGCTCGCGCATGCCGACGAGGTTCATCAGCTCGCCGCGCCGCACGAAGTAATGGACCAGGTGGCCCTCGGGGCAGACCCAGTTTGCGCCGACCTGGCGGTGCAGATGCGGCGGCAGGCGGTCGCGCGGGATCAACCCGCGCCAGGCGATGAGCCCGGTGAATTTCGGCTGGTCCGGCCCGAACAGGGTCTCGCGGATGACCGAATGGATGCCGTCGGCGCCAATCAGCACGTCGCCCTGCACGGGCGCGGCGTCCTTGAGATGGACGACGGCGCCGGCCGCGGTCTGGTCGCAGCCGACCGCCCTTGCCGAGAGATGCACCGCGTCCGGCTTCAGGGCGCGCACCGCGCGGCCGAGCGCGTCGTGCAGGTCGGCGCGGTGGAACGTCAGATAGGGAAAGCCGTAGCGCTCGATCGATTCGGCGCCGAGGTCGAACATCGGCCAGGCCTCGCCGGTGTTCCACAGGCGCAGCTCCTTGCCCTTGGGCTGCCAGGCGAGCCGGTTGAGCTCGTCGCCGAGGCCGAGCGCATAGAGCACGCGCGTGCCGTTGGCGCTGACCTGGACGCCGGCGCCCACTTCGCGCAGCGCCGGCGCCTGCTCGTAGACATCGACGTCGATGCCGGCCCTGAGCAACGCCAGAGCGGCGGCCAGTCCGCCGAGCCCGGCGCCGGCGATGATGACGTGCGGCTTCTTGGCCATGCTGCGATGACGATCCCTGCGGCTATTTCTTTCCGAGCTGCGCCCAGGCGTAGCGCAGATATTGATCGTCCATCAGCTTCGCCACATCGACCTTGGCCACGAGGTTGCGGCTCGCCCATTCGTCGACCGCGGTCTTGAGCGAGGCGGCGCTCACCTCGGCGTTGGGGCCGATATAGGGCGGCACGATCTTCTTGTAGGTCGCCGGATCCTTGATGCGCGTGAACTTGGTCAGCACGGCGATGACCGCATCGGGGTTCTTCTTGTTCAGCATCTCGTCGTTGTAGTCGCGAATGGCGCGGACATAGGCGACCATGAAGCGCTTTGCGGCCTCGCCCTGTTCGCTCATGAACTTGGGCCCGTAATAGACCGCGGCGATCTGCAGATTGGGCGCGACCTCGTCGGCGCTCTTCCAGCGCACGGCCGAGTTCTGCCCGATGGCCGTCGTCGCGAAGGGCTCGATCACCAGCGCGACGTCGATCGCACCCTTGGCCAGGGCGGTGACCATCTCCGGGAAGGCGAGGTCGACGACCTCGACGTCCTTGAGCGTCAATCCGCCGCGCTCCACCGCGTTGCGCACGATGATCGCATCGATGGTGCGCAGTCCGCCCGAGGTTGCGACCTTGAGGCCCTTGAGATCCTTGAAGTCCTTGACCTTGTCGGCGAGGTCCTTGCGCACCAGGAACGCCTGATAGCCCGAGCCCGGGCGCAGCGTGCCCTTGTCGGCGACGATGCGCAGGGGAATGTCGCGGTCGATGGCGTTGACCAGGCCGGCATTGAGACCGCCGCTCGCCACCTGGATGTCGTTGGTCGCGAGCGCCGGCACCATCTTGGCGGCCGACTGCAGGAACTCGAGGTGGACGTCGAGTCCCTCGTCCTTGAAGTAGCCGCGGTCGGCGGCGATGAAGAAGCCGACGTCAGAAGCCGAGCCGATCGTGCCGACCACGACCTTGACCGGCGGTGCAAGCGGCGCCCGCGCCGCCGGCTTTGCGCCCTCGGCGTGCGCGCCGCCGCCGAGCATTCCGATCCCCAACATCGTCGCCAGAAAGGCCCCGACGATGGGCCGCCTGTTCGGTTCCATGGTGTCGCTCCCCGTTGCCGATGACGCCGTCCCACGCCCCCGCCTATGGGAGCGCCGCGGCCGCGCGCTGGCAAGGGCCGTGCCCGGACGGCCAAACCGCCCGCCGAAACTGTCTGCGGGAAACGGACAGAAATCGCCAGAATTGGCTGTGCGGCCGGCGCCCGGGCGCCCGCGGCTCGGGCGTCAGGCCAGCCTTTCGCGCAGCAGCGCCGAGAGGCGCTCGGCGGCCAGCACGATCGCGAAGGTGACGATCAGCAGCAGCGAGACTTCGCGGTACTGGAACAGGTTCATCGCCGTAAGCAGCCGGAAACCGATGCCGCCGGCGCCGACGAAGCCGAGCACGAGCGACGAGCGGATGTTCTCGTCGAGGCGGTACAGACCGATGCCCAGCAGCGACGGCAGGACCGAGGGCACGATGCCTTGGCTGAACACCTGGACGCGCCGGGCGCCGGTGAGCGCCAGCGCATCGATCGGCGCCATGTCCATGTGCTCGATGGTCTCGGCGAACAGCCGCCCGAGCATGCCGATCGAGTGCACGGCCAGCGCGAGCCCGCCGGGGAACGGCCCGAGCCCGACCGCCGTCACGAACAAGAGCGCCCACACCAGATCGGGCACCGCGCGGCAGAAGCCGATGATGCCGCGCGCGGCATAGTAGAGCGCACGCGACGGCGTGACGTTGGCCGCCGCGAGCACGGCGAGCGGCAGCGCCAGGACGACGCCCGCCAGCGTGCCGAAGATCGCGATGTCGATCGTCTCGAGCGCCGGCCACAGCACGGTGTCGAATTTCGAGAAGTCCGGCGGCGTCGCCCGCCGCACGATGTCGATCATGCCGTTGAAGCCGGTGACCAGGTCCTGCGGCCGCGCCTGCACGACGATCAGGGCCTGAACCACGATCAGCAGCCCGACGACGACGGCGAGGGTCCGCAAGGCGCCGGCGAACGGACGACCCCAGCCGCCCAGGGCGGGCCGCAGCCCGTCGCGCGACACGGCCGCCGTCACGCCGCTTCGCTGAGGTAGAGCCGGCGAACCGCGTCGCGCGACAATTCGGCGCGCGGCAAGTCGAACTCCCGCCGGCCGTCGCGGATGCCGACGACGCGATCGGC
>Ga0335070_10000431_pt1 | contig 46731 bp, 38 predicted proteins | sample Lox_Sample_13_FD_206722 | JGI IMG/M metagenome (GOLD analysis project Ga0335070, IMG submission 206722) | Soil microbial communities from Loxahatchee National Wildlife Refuge, Florida, United States - Lox_Sample_1.3 | ecosystem: Environmental > Terrestrial > Soil > Wetlands | place: USA... | reverse complement strand
CGGCTCGGGCATCTTCAAGAGCGAAGATCCCGCCCGCCGGGCAAAGGCGATCGTCGAGGCCACCACCCACTTCGCAGACCCCGAGCGAGTCGCCGCCGCCTCGATCGGCCTCGGCGAGGCGATGGCGGGGCTGGAGATCGCCCCGCTGGAGGCCGAAGACGCGCTCCTGCAGCACCGCGGGGGCTGAGCTCCACACCATCCGCGCGGCGATCGGCACGCCGTCGCGACTGTCGGATCGGTCCCCTTCGCGTCATCTTGGCTTGCCTCCGTGGTAGCGCTCGGATCGATCTCGATTAGTCCGGCGTTATGCTGCCGCGGTGGCTGCTTCGAAGAGGCGACGCAGGGGCCTGCGGCTGGCGGTTGCCGGAGCTTTGGCCCTGGTTGCCGGCCTGCTCGTGTTTGCCGCCGTGCAAGGCGACGACGATGGTGGGGGAGGGCCGCTGAACGCGATCGCCGCGGCCGCGGTCAGGACGCAGGACGAGCACGGGGGCCGCGTCGTCATGCACGTGGTCGTCTCCCCGCAGGATCGATCGGGGTCGTTCACGATCACCGGCCGGGGGGTCTTCAACGCCGAGGGCCGCGACCGCACGGTTCTGACGATTCCGGCTTCGGCCCCGAACGGTCCGGGGGAGCTGGAAGGCATCACCGACGGAACCGTGATCTACCTGCGCTCGAGTGAGTTCGGCTCGTTGCCGGGCGGGGCGAAGTGGATGTCGATCGACCTCTCCCTTGGCGACGAACTCAACTCGCAGCTTCCCGCCAACGGTGACCCGAAGGGCGAACTGGCGCTGCTCGAAGCGGCGACGGGCGGCGTCCAGAAGCTCGGCGAGGAAGACGTGCGCGGCGTGCCGACCACTCGCTACCGGGGCGAGGTCAGCCCGAGCGAGAATGTGGAACGGCTGCGGGAAGAGGGGGCGGACGATCTCGCTTCGGTGGTTGAAAAGAAGGCGGTGCCGGTGCAGATCGAAGCCTGGGTCGACGGCAAGGGCCTGGTTCGGCGGATGAGAGTGGTGCAGCCGCACGGGCCGGGGCAAGGGGGCAAGGGCTCGACCGGGGTTGACATGCGCATCGACTTCTTCGACTTCGGCATCCAACCGGCGATCGAAACTCCCCCGCAGAGCGAGGTGTTCGACGCGACCGGGCAGGTCAAGGAAGAACTCGGGATCTCCGGCGGCGGCTGAGCGAGAGGCGCTAGGCTCGGCAGAGCGCACGAGGATCTCGATCCGGAGGTTGCAGTGATTCGAACCCGATCGTTACGAGCAGGGCTGCTGACGTTGTTCGTCGCGGTGCTCGGTCTCTCGGTGCCGGCCGCGGCGCAAGCTTCGTTCGACCTGGCGATCAGCCAGACGGTGTCGAGCCACGTCGTCTTGCCCGGCGGGATCGTGCACGTCAGCGCGACGGTGAAGAACGTCGGCAGCGAGGCCGTGCCGGAAGTCGCCGCCGAACTCAACTCGCTGGCGGCGCACGGTGCCGGCGCCGACAACTCCTACCAGTCGGCGACGACCTCGACCGGGACCTGCAAGATCGAAACCGGTCACGGATACGGTTACACCTACCACTGGGTCGTCTGCGAACTGGGCGAACTGGCGCCGGGGGCGAGCGTTCAGATCGAAGCGACGGTCCAGGTCAACCAGACCGCTGTCCACTCGGCGACCCTGCTCGGCCGCTACGCGGAAGGGCTGTTCACCGACGACGAATTCCACGACAACGCGGCCCACGACCGGATCACGGCCAGCTCCCCCCCGGTCGTCAGCGGCTCGAAGCAGATCAAGATCAGTGGCCTGCCGAAAGGCTGCGCGAGCGGCGACTTCACTCTCGTCGCCTCGAGCAAGGCCAAGGGCGTGAAGAAGATGCGGGCCTCGCTCTTCCTCGGCTTCGACGACGAAGGGGTCGGCGGCGAGTTCGAAAAGACGGTTCGCGGCCACCGCCTCGTCGCCAAAGTCCCGGTCTCTCGAATCGCCTACGAGCTCGGCAAGTCCTACACGCTGAAAATCAAAGCCAAGCGGGGCGGCGCTGGCCCCCTGCAGGCGACCGTCTCCTTCCAGATCTGCTGAGAATGCCTAGGGCCGCTTCGCCGCCCGGTTGACCAGCGCGACGTAGGGCCGGCAGGGCTCGCCGCGCAGGCCGGGGCAGGGCGGCGAGCCGGTCGGCACGGCGACGCCGGGGACGACCGGGAGCAGCAGCTTCGAGGGCATCTTCTTCGAGTAGGCGATCGCGACCCTGGCCGTCCCCTTCGGCGTGGTCTGGGCGAAGCTCCAGATCGGCTGGGTGCCGTTGGGGGCCGCGATCGTGACCCGGATGCGGGAGCCGGCGCGGTAGGCGTGGCCCTCGTAGTAGAGGGGGATCGTGACCGGGACGAAGCGATCGGCGGGGAGGGGGGAGACGTCGGACTTGCGCAGGCTGAGGACGGGCTCCAGCGGGGTGCTCTTCTTGCGGTCGAGCTTGCGCTCGTCGCCGCGGACCCAGCCGTTCTGGACGAAGACCTCGGTCCCATCGGCGCGGACTTCGCTGATCGTCGCCTGCAGGTCGACGCTCGGGGCCGAGGAGCGGACCCAGAGCTTGACCGCGCCGGCGCCGATCGCGGTCGTGTCTTCGGCGAGCGGCGGGGTCAGGTAGGAGACGGCGCTGCCGGCTGGGCTCTGCGCCCATTCGTAGCTGGGGGTCGCGGTCCAGAGGCCGCCGCTGCCCGAGCCCGTGTCGCCGTTGAAGTCGGTCTTCGGCAGGGCACGGGCGTTCCACCTGAACTGGTCGGCGTGGCTGCCGCCCGGCGGCGCCGGGTCGAGGGAGCCGCCCGGCGCCAGGTACCAGGAGCGCGCCTGGGTGCCGGGGATCGGGAAGCCGGCGAAGGACTGTTCGAAGCCGGCGTAGGGCTGGCCGGGCGTGGTGCCGCCGGCGCCGTTGTCGAAGAGGACGCGGACGGACGGTTGGGCTTCGAAGGCGGCGAGCGCGCCCGCGTAGGTCGGCTCGAGCTGGACGGGGTCCGGTGGCAGGGTGACGCCGGCGACCCCCATCGCCTGCGAGTAGATCAGCGGCGCCGCGGCCTGGATCGCCGCTGCGTGGACGATCGGCGCCTGCTTGGCGACGTAGAGCTGGAGGAAGTCGTACCAGCGGTTGGCGGTCGCCGGGTCGAGCGAGTCGATGTGGGTCCCGTTGGTGAAGGTGAACCACTTGCGCTCGGTGCCGGTGAAGTGCTCGGCGAGGTCGGGGCAGTGGCCGCCGGTCTGCTCGTCGGTCCACTGGCAGGCCATGAACGTCGGCACGTTGATCTTGTGGACGAAGGTGATCGGCGAGAGCGGGTCGGCGACCTTCGGCCGGTAGTGGCTGTTGGCCTTGACCTTGGCCAGCAGGTTGACCGCTTCGCCGTGCAGCGCCTGGTTTTCCCTGCAGGTTCGGTCGCCTTCCTGGATCCGCCTGTAGGCCCAGGCCTGACCCCCGGTCGGGGAGGCCGGTTTCGCGTCGTCGACCCGCTCTTCGGCCCAGGGCACCGCGAACCCGGTGTTGAGGATGCCGCCGGGGTAGAGCGTCGTCTGGGTGCTGTCGAGGACCGAGAGCGGGGCGATCGCCGCCAGGCTCGGCGGCTGCGTCGCGGCGACGAAGAGCTGGCTGATCCCGCCGTAGGAGATCCCCATCATCCCGACCTGGTGGTTGGCCACCCAGGGCTGGCGGGCGACCGTCTCGATCACGTCGTAGCCGTCGAGGCTCTGCAGCGGTTCGAAGAAGTCGAAGGCGCCGCCCGAGCAGCCGGTGCCGCGCATGTTGACGTCGACGACGGTGAACCCCATCAGGTTGGCGATCGTCGCCAGCCCGCTTTCGGGCCCGGCCGGGTTGGCGTAGCCGTAGCCGGCGTACTCGATCAGGGTCGGGGTCGGTTCGGTTCCCGCCCCGCCCTGGGGCGGGTGCACGTCGATCGCCAGCTTGGTCCCGTCCCGCGTCGTCAGGTACCCATAGCCGCTGGGCGGGATCGACTGTTCGTAGACCGAGGTGCTGGGCGGCGCCGACTTCGTCGTCAGCACTAGCAGCGGCCCCGACCGCGGCCCCTTTGCCCCGAGCCGTACTCGGTAGCCCTTGCCCGGCTTGACCTTGCGGAAGAGGACGGCGCCGAGCGGGTCGGCGCTCTTCGTTGCGACAGTGCGACCCTTGCGGTCGAGCAGTGCCACCTTGGCGCCGCCGTGCAGCCCGGTCGCGTAGACCTGTTCGACGCTGCCGTGGGCGTCGACGGACGCAGCCGCGGGACTGGCCAAAGCCAGCATGGCAAGCAGCACCCCGAGAGCTCCTCCGACCCGCAAGATGCCTCTGTTTCTAGCATGACGCCATGAGCGACTACGGACACGAGCTCGAGTTCGGGACCTTCGTCACCCCCGCCGCCGAGGCGCCCGAGGGCGTCGTGCGGCTAGCGGAATTGGCCGAGGAGGTCGGGCTTGAGGTCGTCAGCTTTCAGGATCACCCCTACCAGTCGCGCTTCCTCGACACCTGGACGCTGCTCTCCTACGTCGCCGCCCGGACCAACCGGGTGAAGCTGGCGCCGAACGTGCTCAACCTGCCGCTGCGCCCGCCGGCGGTGATGGCGCGGGCGGCGGCGAGCCTCGACCTGCTGAGCGGCGGCCGAGTCGAGCTGGGGCTCGGGGCCGGCGCCTTCTGGGATGCGATCGAGGCGATGGGCGGCGAGCGGCTGACGCCCGGCGCCAGCGTCGACGCCCTGGCCGAGGCGATCGAGGTGATGCGGGCGCTGTGGGACACGGGCGCGCGCGGCGGCGCCCGCGTCGAGGGCGAGCATCACCGCCTGCGCGGCGCCCATCGCGGCCCGACGCCCGCGCACCGGATCGGGCTTTGGATCGGCGCCTACAAGCCGCGCATGCTGGCGCTGACCGGCCGCCTCGGCGACGGCTGGCTGCCAAGCGTCCCTTATATGGAGCGCGGCGGCCTGGCGCGGGGCAACGGCGTGATCGACGCCGCCGCCGAGGCCGCCGCTCGCGACCCGCGCGAGGTTCGCCGCCTGCTCAACGTCTCCGGCGCCTACTCCGACGGCGCCCCCGGCCCGCTCTCGGGGTCTCCAGCGCAGCAGGCCGAGGAGCTGGCGCGGCTGGCGCTCGAGGACGGGATCTCGGGCTTCTTCCTGACCGGCGACGATCCCGCCGCCGTGCAGCGCTTCGCCGCCGAGGTCGCGCCGGCGACCCGCGAGCTAGTCGCGGCAGCGCGCGAGCGCGCCGGCGGAGAGGACGCCGATCCGGCTGCGGTTGCGCTGCAGTCCGGGCTCGCCTCCGTCGCGGCCGACGAGGTCGGCGGCGAGCCGGCAGCGGGCGGCGAGTACGGACGGCTCGGCGTCGCACCTACCCCCGACGACGGCAGCCGTCTCGCGGCGCCGCGCTGGGACGAGTCGACCCGTCCCCACCGCAACCCCTCGGGACCGGAGGTCGAGTACAGCAATCGCGGCCGTGCCGCCGGCCAGCACCTGGTCGACGTCCACGACCACCTGCGCCAGGAGCTGGCCGAGCTGCGCGACGTCGTCGCCCAGGTCCGCGACGGCGCGCTCTCGGCCGGCGACGCCCGCTCGGCCCTGAGCGAGATGGCGCTGCGCCAAAACGACTGGACGCTGGGCGCCTTCTGCAGCCGCTACTGCCGCGCGGTTGCCCAGCACCACACGCTCGAGGACGACTCGATCTTCCCCCACCTGCAGCGGGCCGACCCGCAGCTGGTCCCGGTGATCGACCGGCTCGCCGAGGAGCACCTCGTCATCCACGACGCGATCGAGGAGGTCGACCGCGCCCTCGTCCACCATCTCGAGCACCCCGAGGACTTCGACCGCCTGCAGATTGCGATCGACGTCCTCACCGACACCCTCCTCTCGCACCTCTCCTACGAGGAGCACGAGCTGGTCGAGCCGCTCGCCCGCGTCGGCTTCTACCCGGGCCAGCTGTAGTCAGCGGTCAGGCGCCGAGCTCGCGCGAGCGCTGCGCCGCGGCGGCGATCGCGTCGAGGAAGGCGGCGCGGACGCCGGCGCGCTCGAGCTCGCGCAGGCCGGCGGCGGTGGTGCCGCCCGGCGAGGTGACCGCGGCGCGCAGCTCGGCGGGGCTCGATTCGCCCTCGGCCAGCAGCCGAGCGGAGCCGAGCAGCGTCTGGTAGGCGAGCGCCTCGGCGACGTCTCGGGACAGCCCGTCGAGGACGCCGGCCTCGACCATCGCCTCGGCGACGAGGAAGACGTAGGCGGGCCCGGAGCCCGAGAGCCCGGTGACCGAATCGATCGCCGCCTCGGGCACGCGGACGACGGTCCCGACCGCGCCGAGGATCTCCTCCGCCCAGGCCATGTCTTCCTCGGTAGCGCCTGCTCCGGCGCAGATCGCTGCCGCGCCGGCGCCGATCAGCGCCGGCGTGTTAGGCATCGCGCGGACGACGCGCAGCCGCCCGCGCCCCGCCGCCTCGATCGCCTCCGTCTTCACCCCGGCGGCGACCGAGAGCACTCGCTCGACGCCGGCCTCCGCCAGGGCGCGGGCCGCCTCGGCGACGACCCCCGGCTTCACCGCCAGCACCGCGGCGGCGCTGGGGGCGGGGGAGTCGAGGACGGCAACACCGGGATGGGCGGCCGTCAGCTCCTCGCGGCGCGAGGGCAGCGGCTCGACGACGGCGAGCTCGGCGGGCGCCATCCCGTTGGCGAGAATGCCGCCGAGCAGGGCCTCGCCCATGCGGCCGCCGCCGACGATCAGGACGGTGTGCTTGTTCTCGGCAGCGCTCATCCGGCTACAGGCTGCCAGACCGCGTAGTTTTTGGCCGATGCAGACCGGGGCTGAAACGACGACGCGGGTCGCCGCCGTGCAGCTTCGCTCTGGCCCCGAGAAGGCGGAGAACATCGCCCGCGCCGGCGAGCTGGTCGCCGCCGCTGCCGAGCGCGGCGCCCGGATCGTCGTCCTGCCGGAGAAGTGGACCGGGATGGGCGATGCCGAGGAGCTGCGCGGCTTCGCCGAGCCGCTGCGCGCCGGCCCCGCCTACGAGGCCATGCGCGGCTGGGCGGCGGAGCTCGGCGTCGCCGTCGTCGGCGGCTCGATCACCGAGCTGCTCGAGAACGGCTGGCTCGCCAACACCTCCGTCGCCTTCGAGGCCGGCGGCGAGGAGGCCGGCGTCTACCGCAAGCTCCACATGTTCGACGTCGAGGTCGGCGGCCGCGTCTACCGCGAGTCCGAGGCCGAGGAGGCGGGGGAGGAGGTCGTCGCCTGCGAGCTCGCCGGCTGGCGCACCGGGCTCAGCATCTGTTACGACCTGCGCTTCCCCGAGCTGTTTCGCGCCCTCGTCGATGGCGGCGCCCGCCTGCTCGTGGTTCCCGCCGCCTTCACCCTGGCGACCGGTCGCGACCACTGGGAAGTACTGCTGCGGGCCCGCGCGATCGAGGACCAGTGCTTCGTCGTCGCCGCCAACCAGTGGGGCGAGCCGGCCGGCATCCCCTGCTTCGGCCGCTCGATGGTCGTCGACCCCTGGGGCCTCGTCCTCGCCCAGGCGCCCGACGAGGACGGCATCGCCGTCGCCGATCTCGACCGCGCCCGCCAGGACGAGGTCCGCGCCAAGCTTCCCGCCCTCGACCACCGGCGCCCCGAGCTCTACTGACGGCGTCTCGGCGGCGCGGAAGCCGCTGCGCAGGGCGCCCTCCATCAGGCCGTGCCACTCGCCCGCGGTGTGCTCGCCGGCGAAGTGCAGCGGGTCGATCGGCCGCGTCAGGTCCTCGTCGCGGATCGGCGAGGAGACGGTGCGGGCGGAGTAGGAGCCGCGCACCCACGGATCGTCGTGCCAGCTCGAGAGCAGCGCCGCGGCCGGATCGGGATCGAGGTCGAGGTCGGAGCGCAGCGCCAGCAGCGCCGCCTGCCAGCGCTCCGGTTCGGCGTCGCCGCCGAGCGCCTCGATCGCCGCCGCGGTCCCGGTGTAGCCGACGAGGAAGGGCGCCGGTGCGCCGTCGGCACCGAGCTGGGTGTAGGACCAGAAGTGGCCGGCGACCGAGACGATCGCACTTGGCGGCGCCGGCGAGCGCAGGGGGACGAAGAGCTTCGAGTTCTGGCCGTAGACGACAGCGCGCAGCGCCTCGGCCGTCGCTCCCCGCAGCGGCGGCTCGAACTCGACCTCGGACAGCGGAGCCGTCGGGATCGCGATCACCGCCGCTTCGGCCTCGACCTCGCCGCTGTCCGTGGCAACCGTAACCTCGCCCTCGCCCCAGCGCACCCGCCGCGCCGGCGCCCCCAGATGGACGGCGTCGCCGAGCTCGGCGGCCAGCGCGGTCGCCAGCCGCTGGTTGCCGCCCTCGAGGGTGAAGTTGTCGAAGTCGCCGAAGGTCGAGGCGCCCTCCTCGAGCACCGAGGCCTCGAGGTCCTCGCTCGGGTGGCCGTTGGAGGTCGCGACGCGGTTCTTGATCAGCGTCGCCAAGCGCGGCTCGAGCCCGAGCGCGTCCACCGCTTCGGCGACGCTGCCGCCGGCGGCTGGCGGCGCTGCCCCGATTCGAGCGAAGACCCCCTCCAGCTCCGCCTGCGCCACCGCCTCCTCGCCGACCGGGATCCGCCGCCCGTACGGCGTCCCCTTCAGCACCAGCGGGATCCCGAATCGCGCCGCCAACGACTCCATCGCCTCGTAGCCGGGCAGGATGAACTCGCCGCCCCGCTCGACCGTTGCCCCCTCGCCGAACGGCACCGACCAGACCCGCCCACCGACCCGCTCGCGGGCCTCCAGCACCGTCACCTCCGCGCCCCCGGCCCGCAGCGCGTCGGCCGCAGCGAGCCCGGCGAAGCCAGCGCCGACGACCACGACCCGCTTCACAGCCCGGCTCTCAGCTCACCCTCCACCGCCTTCATCATCCGCCCGTGGCCGGCGCTTGTCCACCGGTGAACCCGCTCAGGGATGCGCTTTTCCGGCGCATCCCTGAGCTTCCCAGGCTCAGCCCATCTTCGTCACCTGCACAGCCGGGAGCACCCTTGCCTCGGTGAGCGTCATTCCTTTCACCCCCCTCCATCCATCGCCAACCGAAGATCGGCGAAGCGGGCAAATCCCTGCTCGCATCGCCAGGGGAGGATTTACTTCGTTTTTCTCCAGCAATGCAAGGAAGCGCAGTATTTAACGCCCCACAGTGCGTTTGATTTGCGTAAGACTCGATGCCGAAATATCTTTCGAGCAGTGGATTCCCGTTAACCAAGGTGGAGGCGCTCCGTGGCAACCAAGTCGGCATCGAACAGGCCATCGCTAGATCAGCAGTACGCGCGAGGGATGGCGCATCCCACCAGGGCGCGAATCCTCTCCGTCCTCAGCGAGCGCCCGGCCTCCCCGAGCGAACTGGAGCACCCGCTTGGCATCGCGCTCTCGAACCTCAGCTACCACATGCGCCAGCTTCAGAAATTCGGGCTGGTCGAACCGATCAAGTCCGAGCGCGTTCGAGGCGCGGTGAAGACGACCTACCGCGCCACCGCGCGAATGCACCTGACACAGGAGGACTGGTCGCGGCTCGACAAGACGACCCGGAGGGGAATCAGCTTCGCCGCGGTCGCCGAAACCCTAGACCGGGCCACCCGCGCAATCGACGGCGGCACCTTCGACGCCCGTCTCGACCGGCACGTCGTCAACCTCCACCTCGACCTCGACGAGGACGGTTGGCTCGAGGTCTCCCAGATCGTCGTCGACGCCCAAGCCCGAATCGAATCGGTCGAGCAGCAGGCCGCCAACCGCACGCCCGATCCCGCGGAACGCTTCCGCGCGACGGCCTCGCTGCTCTCCTACGAATCGCCGCCCAGCGCGGGCTGATCGGGCGCAGCGTCACTGGCCGCCGCCCGTTCCCGGTACTTGTCCACCGAGTCGTTGACGTACTTGATCAGGGCCGGGTCTAGCCGGTCGCGGCCCTTGCGGTCGTAGCGGCGGACGAAGAAGGTGCCGAGGGCGAGCCAGAAGGCGAGGCCGACGAGGGTGAAGAGGAGGCCCTGGTCGAGGCCGGCGTCGCCGCGGGATTCGAAGTAGAGGATCGAGCGCACGCCGCCGAGGATCTGGCGCAGGGGGTCGAGGTGGCTGATGCCGCGCAGGAGCTCGGGCAGGGCCTCGACCGGGGTCGTGCCGCCGGCGGAGGCGAGGCCGAGGTAGATGAAGATGAGCAGCGCCAGGAGCTGGCCCTGGGCGCCGACGGCGGCGATCAGGGCCAGGGTGCCGGTCGCGACGGTGGCGGCGCAGAGCCAGCAGTAGAGCCATAGCAGGACCGGTTCGGGTGCGTTCATGCCGAGCAGGACGGCGGCGACGAAGATCATCAGCGCGGCGAGGATGCCGCTGAGGACGCCGGCCATCGCCCACTTCGCCAGCAGCGTCTGCCAGCGGCTGATCAGGACCGGGCGGCGCATCGACCAGTGCGGGCCGAACTCGGTCGGGGCGAAGCCGAGGGCGCCGTCGAGGACGCCGTTGACGATCGCGGCGCCGAGGAACCCGCACATCAGGGTCAGCAGCGAGACGTAGAAGGCACTGAGGCCGAGCGCCGAGCCCGCGGGCAGCGGCCGGTAGTAGGTGGGGATCTGGCGGACCGGTTCGGCGAGCGCGGCCTTGGTCGCGGCGCTGCGGCTCGGCGCGGTCGCTTCGAGCTGGCGGCCGAGGTGCACCGAGATCCCCCCCAGCGCCACCTGCAGGGTCGAGCTCGCGATGCTGGCGCCCTGGGTGCCTGCCCGCTGGTTGGCGTAGATCCAGACTTCCGGCCCGTGCCGTGGTCCCTGGGCGGCGATCGGCCAGCCGGCGAGGGTCAGCGCCGCGGCGCTGAAGTCGGGCGGGATGAAGACGGTCGCGTAGGCGTGGCCGGAGTCCATGCGGTCTTCGGCTTCCGCCAGGGTCTGGGGCTTCAGCGCCAGCTGGTCGGAGAGTTCGGGGCTTTTCCTCAGTAACGCTTCGACCTCGCGCCCGAGCTGCACGTCGCGACCGCCGGCGCGGGCGCCGTCGTCGTAGTTGACGATCGAGACCGGTAGTCCGTGCAGGTGGGCGATCGGGTCGACGGTCGAACCGAGGTAGAGGACGGTGATGATCGCGATTAGGACGGTGCCGAAGAGGAGCGGCGCGATCCACAGCGGCCGCTGCCGCAGCAGGTCGACGGCGCGGGCGGCGCGGTTCATTCCGGGGCTCCTGCCCCGCTGCCCTCGACCGAATGCCGGCGCTCGGCCGAGAGCAGCGGCCAGTCGGGGTCGTAGCCGAAGACCTCGCGCAGCGGCGCGGTCGAGAAGCGCTCGCTGACGAGCTGGAAGTGGTCGGCGGTTACCAGCGCCGGGTGGGTGACGCCGCAGGTGCGGGCGAGCGAGAGCAGCTCGGCGCGCAGGGTGACCAGGTAGTTGGCGGCGCGGGCGTGCTGGACGTCGGGGTCGAGCCCGTGCATCAGCCAGCGGCTCTGGGTCGCGACCCCGGTCGGGCAGCGGCCGGTGTGGCAGCGCTGGGCCTGGATGCAGCCGATCGACATCATCGCCTCGCGGCCGACGTTGACCATGTCGCAGCCGAGGGCGAAGGCGAAGAGGGCGGCGTCGGGGAAGCCGAGGCGGCCGGAGCCGACGAAGACGACGTCCTCGGCGATCCCGGCGCGGGCGAAGGTCGAGTAGACCTGGGCCATCCCGAGCTTGAAGGGGAACGCGACGTGGTCGGAGAAGGCGAGCGGCGCGGCGCCGGTGCCGCCCTCGCCGCCGTCGACGGTGACGAAGTCGGGGCCGGCGCCGGTGTCGCTCATCCGTTCGGCGAGCGTTTCCCAGAATTCGCCGTCGCCGACCGCCGACTTGATCCCGACCGGCAGCCCGGTCTCGGCGGCGAGCATCTCGACGAACTCGATCAGGCCGTCGACGTCGGAGAAGGTCGAGTGCGAAGGCGGGCTGACGCAGTCGACGCCGACCGGGACGCCGCGGCAGCGGGCGATCGCCGGCGTCACCTTGGCCGCCGGCAGGAGGCCGCCGAGGCCCGGCTTCGCCCCCTGTGAGAGCTTGATTTCCAGCGCCCGCACCGGCGCCTCCTCGAGCCGGCGCCGCAGTTCCTCGAGGCTGAAGGCGCCGTCCTCGGTGCGGCAGCCGAAGTACCCGGTGCCGATCTGGAAAACCAGCTCGCCGCCGTGGCGGTGGAAGTCCGAAAGACCGCCCTCGCCGGTGTTCTGCAGGCAGCCGGCGAGCTTGGCGCCGCGGTTCAGCGACTCGATCGCAACCGGCGAGAGCGAGCCATAGCTCATCCCCGAGACGTTGACCACCGAGGCGGGGCGGAAGGCGTGGCGGCGGCCGTGGGCGCCGCCGAGCACCTTGGCGGCCGCGATCTCGTACGTGGGCGCTGCGCCCGGCTCGCCCTCGGCCGGTTCGGGCGCCGGGAACGGCGAGTGCTTGAGGATGACCAGCGTGTCGACCGCCTCGACCTCGTCGTCGGTGCCGAAGCCGAAGAGGTTCGACTTGCCTTCGGCCGAGGCGCGGATCCAGCGCCGCTGGTCGCGCGAGAAGGGCCGCTCCTCGTTGTTGGAGGTGACGATGTACTGGCGCAGCTCGGGCCCGAACGCCTCGAGCAGGTAGCGCAGGTGGCCGACGATCGGGAAGTTGCGCAGCACCGCTTTGCGCCGCTGCACGAGGTCGTAGCCGACGACCCCCGCGACCGCCGCCAGCGCGGCGCGGGTTGTGCGGCGAGCGGGCATCGAGGCGCAGCTTACGCTCTGGCGTCAGCCGCCCCGCGGGCACGCCAGCCGTCCTTTCGTCCGCATCTTCACAACCGACCCCGGGGGCGGTGCTAAGTTCGCCGCGATGGACCAGTCAGCCGTCTCGATCCGTCCGCGAGCCCTCCTCGGCGCCTCCTTGGCCATGCTCCTTCTCGCCGCTGCGATCGCGATCCCGAGCGCGGCACGGGCCGGGGCGAGCGCCTCGGTCTCCTGCACCAAGGCGACCGACATCGAGGCGATCATCGACGACTCGGGTTCGATGGCGATCACCGACGAAGACCGCCTCCGGGTGCAGGCGATGAACCTGCTGATCGACAGCCTCAGCCCGGGGACCTCGCTCGGCGCGGTCGAGTTCGGCGGCTCCTTCCTCGCAAGCGAACCGGCGGCGGACACCCTCTTCCCGCCGGAGGCGGTCGGACCCAACGCGGCGGCGATGCGGACGGCGATGAAAGAAAAGGTCAACGCCGACAGCGGCCTCACCGACTACAACGCCGCCTTCGCCCAGTCCGACCTCGACAACCCCGGGGCCGACGCTCGCATCTTCCTCACCGACGGCGGCCACGACGCCGGCGAATACAAAAACGGCCACCTCGTCCACCCGGTGCCGACCTACGTGATCGGCTTCGGCCCCTCCTTCGTCACCAAAGGCGCCGACAGCGCCCGGCTCAAAGAAATCGCGAACAGCACCGGCGGCGCTCTCTTCGCGCTCGAAGACTCCAGCGACCTGCAGGCGGTCAGCAACTCGATCGCCGCCGCGTTGACCTGCCAGACGCCGCCGCAGACCTTCAAAGACGAACTCGCCAAAGGCGCGGCCAAAGAACACACGCTGACGATCGGCGCCGCCACCAAGGCGCTCCAGGTCGTTCTCACCTGGGCCAGCCCGAAGGACCGCTTCAAGCTGAGCGGCTTCAAACTGGTGCAGGGCAAACGTCTGATCGCCCTCGGCCGCCGCCAGCCGCGCAAGCTCAAGGTGACGGTCAAAGCGAGTAGCGAAACCTTCACGATCGTCCAGGTCTCCGGCCTCAGCCGCGGCAAGCTCCACTTCAAGGTCCGGGCCGCGAAAATCGGCTCGGGCTCGCCCAAGGTCAAGGTCACGACCCAGGCCAGCCAGCGCGCGCACCGCTAGCGCGGGTTCGTGATGTAAACCTCAAGCCGTCTCTCGGCGCGGTCGATGACTGTGCCATGACGTCGGCTGCCACCGTTCACCCGGCGCGGCGCGTCGTCGTCGCTTCGATCCTTGCGCTCGGCGCGCTGCTGGCCTTCTACGCCGTCGTCACCCTCGCCGAACTCGGCGGCGCCGGGCTCGAGGACTTCACCGGTCGCTGGGTCTACGACGCGGTCGTGCTCGGCGCCGCCGCCGTCGTCCTTGCGCGGGCGCTGCGGCGACCGGCGGAGCGCGGCGCCTGGCTCGCGCTCGGGCTCGGGATGCTGCTCTGGGCGCTGGGGCAGACCTACTACTCGGTCGTCCTCTACTACGCCAGCCCGGCGCCGTTTCCCTCGCCTTCCGACGCGCTCTTCCTCGCCTTCTACCCAGCCACCTACCTCGGCCTCGTGCTGCTGCTGCGCGCCCGCATCGCCAACCTCGACTCGCTCGGCTGGGTCGACGGCCTGATCGGGGCGCTGGCCGTCGCCGCGGTCGCCGCGGCGCTGATCTTCCCGCCGGTCCTGGAAGCGCTTGGCGGCAGCGGCCTCGGCGTCGCGGTCAGCCTCGCCTATCCCTGCGCCGACCTGGTCCTGCTCGGCCTCCTCTGCGGGGCGCTGACGGCGCGGCGCTGGAGCGCGCAGCCGACGCTGGGCTTGATCGTCCTCGCCGTGGCGCTGTTCGCCGTCTCCGACGTCGTCTACCTCTCGGTCGGCGGCCAGTCGACCGAGGCGCTCAACCTCGCCAGCGTCGGCTGGCCCCTCGCCTTCCTCCTCCTCGCCTCCGCTGCCTGGCTGCCGAGCTCGGTCGCGGCCTCGCCCCGGGCCGAGGCCGGTCGGCGCAGGGCGGCGGCGCCGGTGGCGCTGGCCGCCGCCGCGGTCGGCCTGCTCGCCCTCGGCAACTTCACCGACGTCGGCGCCGCCGCGGTCGGCCTCTCGATCGCCTGCCTCGCCGCGGTCCTCGTCCGCCTCTCGATCACCTTCGCCCAGAACATGCGGATGCTGGAGACGAGCCGCGCCGAGGCGGTCACCGACCAGCTCACCGGCCTCGGCAACCGGCGCCGGCTGATGGCGGACCTCGAGCGCGCCCTCGCCTCGGCCCCGGCGGGCAGCGGCACGGTCCTCGCCATCTTCGACCTCGACGGCTTCAAGGCCTACAACGACAGTTTCGGCCACCCCGCCGGCGACGATCTGCTGCGCCGCCTCGGCCGCCGCCTCGCCGCCGCGGTCGAGGACGGAGGCGCCGCGTACCGGCTGGGCGGCGACGAGTTCTGCGTCGTCGCTCCGACGGACGGCCGCGACGGCGAGGCGATCTGCCGCGCCGCCGCCGAGGCGCTCTCCCAGCGCGGTACCGCCTTCGCGGTCGGCGCCTCCTGGGGGATGGTCCGGATCCCGTTTGAGGCGCGCAGCGCCGAGGAAGCGATGCGCCTCGCCGACCGGCGCATGTACGCGACCAAGGGGCGGCGGGTCGACTCGGTCCGCAGCCAGACCCGCGGCGTCCTGCTCAGCGTCCTGCACGAGCGCGAGCCCGGCCTCGACCGCCACCTCGAGGGCGTCGCCCGCCACGCATCGGAGCTCGGTCGCGCCGTCGGCCTCGACGCCGAGGAGCTCGACCTCCTCGTCCGCGCTGCCGAGCTGCACGACATCGGCAAGGTCGCGATCCCCGACGAGATCCTGCACAAGCCCGGCGAGCTGAGCGAGGCCGAGTGGGCGCTGATGCGCAAGCACACGCTGATCGGCGAGCGGGTGCTGAGCGCCGCCCCGGCGCTCGAGCAGGTCGCCCGCATCGTCCGCTCCACCCACGAGCACTGGGACGGCAGCGGTTACCCCGACGGTCTCGCCGAGGCCGAGATCCCGCTCGCCTCGCGGATCATCGTCGTCTGCGACGCCTACAACGCGATGACCGAAGGCCGTGCCTACCGCGCCCCGCTCTCGCACGAGGAAGCGATGCGGGCGTTGCGGGAGGGCGCTGGCGCCCACTTCGACCCCGACCTGGTTGCTCTCTTCGAACCCCAGGCTGAGAACGCGGTTCGTTCCGCTATCCGGGAAAAAGTGCGTTCTCAGCCGTAGGAACGTAGGATCGCGCGAATGGTGGACGCGCCGACGCGGAGGGCGACGCTGTTCGCGACCGTGGCGGCTGCCGGGATCGTGCAGCTGCCAACGGCGGCCGTGGTCGTCGCCCTGCCGACGATCCACGACCAGTTCAACACCTCGATGGCGGAGCTGCAGTGGACGGTGACCGCCTTCTACATCCCCTTCGCCGCCTTCCTCATCGTCGCCGGCCGCGCCGCCGACGTCTTCGGCCGACGGCGGATGCTGCTCGGCGGCTCGGCGCTCTTCGCCGCCGGTTCGGCGCTGGCGATGGCGGCGCCCGGGGCGGAGCTGCTGATCGCCGGGATCGCGCTCTCGGGCTGCGGCGGGGCGCTGTTGATGCCCTCCTCGATGTCGATCCTGACCAACGTCTTCACCGGCGAGGGGCGGGGCTTTGCGATCGGCATGTGGGGGGCGGCGACCGAGCTGATCTCGGGCGTCGGGGTCGTCGTCGGCGGCGTCCTCACCGGTGACCTCAGCTGGCGCTGGATCTTCGGCGTCGACGTCCTCGTCGCCGCTGCGATCGCGCTGCTGGCGATCCTCTGGGTGCCGGAGTCGCGCGACCCGAACGCCTCGCGGCGGCTCGACCTGGCCGGCGCCGCGCTCAGCGTCACCGCCCTCACCTCGCTCACCCTGGCTCTGATCCAGGGCGCGGCCTGGGGCTGGGGCTCGCTCTCGATCGTCGCCCTGCTCGTCGCCGCGGTCGCCCTCTTCGCCGCCTTCTTCGTCGTCGAGCGCCGCGCCGCCGAGCCGCTGCTCGACCTCTCCTTCTTCCGCCACCGCAACTTCAGCGGCGCCACCACCAGCATCTTCGTCATCGACTTCTCCTTCGGCGCCCTGCTCTTCTTCCTGCCGCTCTATTTCCAGGAGATCCTCGACTACTCGCCGATCGAAACCGGCGTCCTGCTGCTGCCGCTGACCGGGCTGATGGTCGTCGCCTCGCCGCTCGGCGGCCGCATCGCCGCCCGCACCGGGCCGCGGCCGCCGATCGTCGCTGGGCTGCTGGCGATGGCGGTGGCGATCTTCTGGATCTCCGGCCTCGACCTCTCGACCACCTACTCCGAACTGTGGCTGCCGACGGCGATCATGGGCTTCGGCATCGGCCTGGCGCTGACGCCGATGAACCTGGCGGCGATGAACGCGGTCTCGCGCGACCACGCCGGCGCCGCCGCCGGGGTGCTGGTGACGCTGAGCGGGCTCGGCGCGACGCTCGGCGTCGCCGTCACCGGCGCCCTCTTCCAGGAGCTGCAGACGCAGCGCACCGTGACCCTGGTCGGCGAAGCCGGGGCCAGCGTCAGCCGCGGCCAGGCGCAGGAACTGGCGGGCGTCCTCGCCGGCTCCTCTAGCGGCGAAAAGACGCTCGAATCGATCGCAGGCGGCCACCCGCACGCGGTCGAAGAAGCGCTCCGCGAAGCCTTCGTCTCCGCCCTCGGCACCAGCCTCGAGGTTTCCGCCGCGCTGGTCCTCGCCGGTGCCGTCCTGGCGATCGTCCTGCTGCGCCGCTCCAGCCCCGCCGACGCCGCCGCGGTCGACCACCCGGCGCCCTCGGCGACGCCGCGGCCGGCCCCGCTCGGCGCGCCGCCACCGGCCAGCGCGGCTACTTGAGCGCGAAGCTGGTCAGGTCCTGGCCGAAGATCGGGCTGATCACGAGCTTTTCGAGGTCGACGTCGCTGGAGACGAAGGTCGAGAGCTTGAGGCTGCCGTAGGGCGCCCACGGTGCCTGTGCCATCACTTCGCGGTCGAGCGCGGCGTATTCGGCTTCCTGTTTGGGCCCGAGCGGTTCGCGGCTGAGCTGAGCGATCTTCGCGTCGACCTGCGGGTCGGCGAACTGCGCCCAGTTGGTGTTGTTGGTCGGCGCGATGCTTTCGCTCGAGAGCGGCAGTTGCAGGAAGTCGTTGGGATGCGGGTAGTCCTCGTACCAGTCGGCCCAGCCGGTGTCGAGTTCCGGCGTCGAGAGGTTGCCGATGATCGTGAAGTAGTTGTCGGCGTTGACGATCTTCAGCTTCGGTTCGAGGCCGAGTTCGCGCAGCACCCCTTCGTAGTATTCGGCCGCTTCTTTGTTCGGGCTGACGTCGATCCCCCAGACCGTCACCTTGCGGTTGGCCGGCTTGGCTTCGGCGATCAGTTCCTTCGCCTTCGCCATGTTGTGCGGGTAGAGGTTGAACTTCCGGTAGCCCGGCATCCCCGGCGGCAGCGTCTGCTGGACGGGGGTGAGCTGGCCGGCGTAGATCCGTTCCAGCGCCGCCGGGTCGACCGCGTAGTTGACCGCCTGGCGGACCTTGAGGTCGTCGAAGGGCGGCTGCGTCGTGTTCATCCAGAAGTAGTAGAGGTTGATCTGTGGCGACTCGCGGAACTGGGTGCCGTCGTACTTGCTGCGGACGGTGGCGATCCGGTCGGAGGGCGGCGGGTTCTCCATCCAGTCGAACTTGCCGTGTTCGACGTCGTCGACCTCGGTCGAGGCGTTGCGGATCACGCTGACGTCGATCTTGTTCGCGTAGCCGTCGGGGATCTGCTGCATCAGATCACCGTTGTTCTTCGCCCAGACCGGGTTGCGGGCGTATTCCCAGCCGCGTCCGGGGTGGGTGGTCGTGATCACGTAGGGCCCGGTCGCCGGCGGTGGCGAGGCGGTCTGGTCTTCGGCCGGGACGCTGGCGGGAACCGGAGCCGCGGCGAGGCCGGCGAGCTCGTTGCTGAAGGTGCCGCGCGGCACCACCAGGTGGATCACGATCCTGCCGCTGGCGTCGTCGGTTTCGATTCCCGGGATGCCGCCGTGCTTGGTTTCGGCGAACTTTTCGGCGCCGACGATGTCGGTGTAGAGCGGCGAGGCGCTGGCGCTGAGCAGGAAGGCGCGTTCGATCGCGTGGGTGAAGTCCGACGCCCGGACCGGCTTGCCGTTGGAGTACTCGAGGCCGGGGCGAAGGAAGAGCGTGTAAGTCTTGCCGCCGTCGCTGATCTTCGGCAGCGCTTTCGCCAAGCCGGGGATGATCCTGGTCCCGGCCTCGCCTTCGGCGTGGGCGTAGGTGAGCAGCGGGATGTAGGTGTCGTACATCGCGGTCCAGCCTTCGAGGCTGTAGGAGAGGCCCGGGTCGAGATAGTCGGGGAAGGCGTTGTAGGCGACGTCGAGGGTGCCGCCCGCTTCGCCGCCTTCCTCAGAGGAGCCGCCGCACGCGGCGAGGGCCAAGCTGGCGGCCGCGCAGACGACGGCCACGATTGAGATCGCGCGTGCTTTCAACGGCATGGGTCCTCCCTGCGAGCGGTTTAGTTCTCCCGACCGGTCCATCATCGCACCGCTTACCGCATCGAGTCCACTCGGTAGGGTTTCAACCAGGGAATCGGAGCGCGTCGCGATCTTTCCGTCGCGGCCAAATGGGGAGCGCTCTCAATCGGAAATCCGAAAGGAAGAGGGATGAGGGTCTTCTCGAGGGTCTTGCTGGGGTTGTTCGTCTTGGTCTTGGGCGTCGGCGCGCTCGGCGCCACCGCTTTCGCCGCACCGACGGCAAGGGGCGGTGGGGGCGGTCTCAGCGTCAAGATCAACGGTAAGAGCCAGGCCGGGTACCTGAAGAAGAAGGCGATCTTCGTCAAGGTGCACTCCTCGAAGCCGCGCAAGGTCAAGGTCAGCGGCACCTCGAGCACCTTCGACGCCGGTAGCAAGCAGCTGACCGGGAAGGTCGTCGTCCGCTTCCGCCGCGCCGGCACGAAGACGGTGAAGCTGCCGCTGCTGCGGGGCACGATCAAGAACGTCAAGAGCTGCACGGCACGGACGATCAAGGTCCACGCCGGCGGCGCCAAGGCGCAGGTCGAAATGACTCGCACCAGCCATGAATGCCGGCTGCCGTCGATCGACATGAGCCAGGCCGAAAACTGCGACTTCATCGCCAACCCGGGCAACGCGCTCTGCATGCTGCCCTTCCCCGACAACTACTACACGACGACCAGCTCGAGCAGCGAAACCGGCCGTCAGATCAACTTCCAGACCGCGGGGATGCCAGCCAACGCCTTCGAAGAACACATCGAAGCCGCCCCCTACAACGCCTCCAACGGCTTCAGCCAGGGGGCTGTGATCCTGGTCAAGATCCCCGGGATCGAATCGGTCGGCGACGTCAGCGCGATGGGCGCGACGCCGATCAACAAGCTCGCCAGCTACACGCAGAAGAACACGCCTGTGGTCGTGATCGACGCCAGCACCGGCAAGCGCTGGCCGATCTGGGCGGAGATCGACTCGACCGCGAAAGAACCGAGCAAGCGGGTGCTGGAGATCCACCCGGCGGTCAACTTCGACGCGGGCACGCGCTACATCGTCGCCCTGCGCAACGTCAAGGGGGCCAACGGCAAGAAGATCGAAGCGCCGGCAGGCTTCCGCTACTACCGCGACGAAATGCCGACCAAGCAGGGCCGGATCAACGCCCAGCGCAAGCGCTTCAAGAGCATCTTCTCGACCCTGAAGAAGGCCGGGATCCGGCGCGAAAGCCTCTACCTCGCCTGGGACTTCACGACGGCTAGCGACATGAACAACGCCCGTCGCCTGCTCGCGATCCGCGACAACGCCTTCGCCCAGCTCGGCGACACCAACCTCGCCGACGGCATCGTCCAGGGCACCTCGCCGAGCTTCGAAGTGACGAAACAGGAAAAAGTGGGGGCCTTCAAGTTCGTCGAAGGCACGGTGAAAGTTCCCTGCTACCTGTTCCCGAGCTGCGCGCCCGGCGGCACCTTCAAACTCGGCGCCGGCGAAGCGCCGATGCAGAACGGCACCTACGACGCCAACTTCGTTTGCGACATCCCCGAAGCGGCGCTGACCACGCCGGGGCGTCCCTCGCTCTACGGGCACGGGCTCTTCGGCAGCGCTTCGGAGGTGAAGTCGAGCCCCCAGCTGGCCCTCGCCGAAGGCCACAACATCGTCTTCTGCGCGACCGACGAGATCGGGATGTCCGAACAGGATGAAGTCAACACGCTGGGCATCCTCCACAACCTCTCGCGGTTCCCGCAGCTGGCTGACCGCCTGCAGCAGGGCGAGCTCAACGAGCTCTACCTGGGCCGGGCGATGATCAACAAAGAAGGCTTCGGCACCAACGCCGCCTTCCAGAACGGCAGCGCCGAATCGGTGATCGACAGCAGCCGCCTCTACTACAACGGCAACAGCCAGGGCGGGATCGAGGGCGGCGCCCTCACCGCGGTCGCGCCGGACTTCACCCGCGCCTCGCTCGGGGTGCCGGCGATGAACTACTCGGTGCTGCTGCCGCGCTCGGTCGACTTCGACCAGTTCGCCAGCTTCCTCTACCCGTCCTACCCGAACGAAACGGCCCGGCCGCTGGCGCTCGACCTGATCCAGATGCTCTGGGACCGGGGCGAGCCGAACGGCTACGCGCACCGGATGACGACCAACCCGCTGCCAGACACGCCGGTCCACCAGGTGGTGATGAACGTCGCCCTCGGCGACCACCAGGTGACCGACTACCAGGCCGACGTCGAGGCGCGGACGATCGGCGCTTCGGCCCACACCCCCGCCCTCTACAGCGGGCGCTGGCCGAACACCGAATACCTCTGGAACGTGCCCTCGATCTCGAGCTACCCGTTCAGCGGCTCGGCGATCTACTACTGGGACATCGGCCCGATCCGGCCCGGCAGCGAAGCGGGCAAAACGATCGGCGTCGAACCGCCCCCCTATGAAAACCTGCCGAACCGCCTCGGCGAAGACCCGCACGGCGCGCCGCGGGCGGCGAAAGCCGAGCAGCAGCTCGTCTCCGACTTCTTCAACGGAGCGATCCTCTCGACCGACAACTGCGGCGGCGGTCCCTGCTATGCCGGAAGCTTCACCGGGCCCTGAGCCCGGTGGAGCCCGACTGGCCGGTCTGCTTGAATCGGGATCACCAGAGAAAGGAGGTGGTCCTATTTTGAGTCACATGCTTCAGGGGACTCTGGAGGTGCAGGGCCGCTAGGCGCCGCACTGGTTTGGGCGCCCGGCGGAATCCACCCCGGGCACCGGCGAGCGTCAGGGAGCCGGGCTTTGTCCCACCCGGCCGCAGTTCCCGCGTTCGTCTCTTTGCACCAGCTGAGGGCCGCCCCGTTAGGGGCGGCCCTCTCTTTTCGGCGGGAGAGAGACGCCGGGGTGGACGCTAGGGCCGGCCGCCGTGGTGGGGCACGTCGACGCGGGCGGTGTAGAGGGAGGCGCGGGGCTCGTTGTTGCCCATCCCGAGCCGCCAGTCGGGGGCGACGCAGATCAGCAGCGTGCGTCCGTCCTCGCCGCCCAGCATCGCCGCGTATATCGCCATCCCCTCCTCGGGGGCCGGGTGCTCCTCGACGATCTCGCCGCCGGGAGCGACGCGGGCGATCCGGGTGTGGAGGGAGTCGCCGCACCAGGCGCAGCCCTCGGCGTCGAGCGTGCAGCCGTCGGGGCCGTAGCCGACCTTGGTGTAGGCGGCGTCGATCTCCGCCAGCGGTGGGGTCGGCGCGATCTGGGCGTAGACGCGGCGGCCGGAGAGGACGCCGTCGGCGGAGAGGTCGAAGGCGGTCAGCCGCGCCGCGATCGTCTCGGCGACGATCAGCGTCCGCTCGCCCGGCGGCAGCATGATCGAGTTGGGGAAGTGGAGGTCCTCGGCGGCGGCGGAGACCGTGCCGTCGGGGTCGACCCGCATCAGCGTCGCCCCGCGCGCCTGCTCGCCGGCGTAGAGGTCGTAGCCGAAGCTGCCGACCCAGGCGCGCCCCTTGGAGTCGACCACCATGTCGTTGGCCTCGCCGCGGGACAGCTCGCCGAGGTCGGCGTGGACGCTCTTCTCGCCGTCGGGGCCGATGCGCCAGATCCGGTGGCCGGTCATCGAGACCGCGAGCAGGTCGCCGTCGGGCAGCCAACCGAGCCCCGAGGGCTGCTCGAGCGAGACTTCCCGCTCGATCGCGCCCCCCGGGTCGATGACGAGGATCCGGCCCCCGTCGGTGTAGAAGTCGGAGACCCACCAGCGGCCCTCGTGCCAGCGCGGGGACTCGAAGAAGGTGCCTCCCTCCACGAGCTTGGTCAGCTCACGCACCTTTCGAGGGTATGGGCGCGGGCGCGGTTGGCGCGGCGGCGGGCGCGCCGTGCGTTGGGGGATCTACATGCGGACGGGGCGCATTTGTTCGGACGTGCCGAACAAATGCGCCCCTACCCTTCACGGGCGCGGTCGATCTCGGCCTGGAAGCGCTGCATGCCGGCGAGCCAGCGGGGTGGGTCGGCGGCTTTGCGTTGCATGTAGGTCTCGACCTCGGGGTGGGAGAGGACGAGGAAGCGCCCCGCTTCGATCCCGGCGACGAGCGCCTCGGCGGCGTCGTCGGGGGTGATCGTCTCCCCCGAGGCACCGATGATGCGGGCGCTCGGGTCTTCCTCGCGCCAGGTTTCGAGCATCGGCGTCGCCACCCCCTGCGGGCAGAAGCAGGAGAACTCGACCCCCGAGGCGGGCCCGCCGTAGGTGATCGCCAGCCACTCGGCGACCGCGACCGCGGCGTGCTTGGTCACCGAGTAAGGCATCAGGCCGGGGTTGGCGAGCAGGCCGGCGGCGGAGGCGGTCGAGCTGAGGTGGCCGCGACGGCGTTCGAGCATCCCTGGCAGCAGGCGGCGCGCGGCCCAGATGTGGGCCATCACGTTGATCTCCCAGGTCCGCTGCCACTCGGCGTCGCCCACCTCGGGGCCGCCGTAGGGCCCGGCGACGCCGGCGTTGGAGCAGAACAGGTCGACCGGCCCGCCGGCCTCTTCGGCCCCGTCGACCAGCCGCCCGACCTCCTCCTCCCGTCCCACGTCCACTTCCACAGCCACGACCTCCGCCGCCGACTGGGTGGGCGGGGAGGCGATCTCGGCCGCGGTTCGGGCTGCGGCGTCGGCGTCGAGGTCGGCGACGACCACGCGCGCCGCTCCGGCCCGCGCCAGCCGCCGCGCCAGCGCCGCTCCGATGCCGCTGCCGGCCCCGGTCACGACCGCGTGCGCGCCGGCGACCTTCATCGCGATGCGGCGGTCGCCTCGGGCCGGTGCGCGGCCATCGCCGCTTCGACGGCGGCGGAGAGCTCCTCGCCCCTCAGCTTCGGCGGCGGCCCGGCGGCGAGGCCGCCGATCAGCGTCGCGCAGTACTGGTCGGCGATCTCGGTTGCCGACATCCGCCCGCCCGGCTCGAACCAGGTCCAGGCCCAGTTGCAGGTGCCGAACACCTGCAGCGCGGTGAGCTGCGGGTCGACCGCGGCGAAGGCGCCGGACTCGACCCCGGCGGCGATGATCTCGATCACGATCCGCGAGTACTCGTCGCGCATCGCCCGCACCTCGGCCATCAGCTCCGCCGAGGCCGAGCGGACGATCTCGCGCGAGAAGGCGACGGTCGCGGCGCGGTCGTCCTGCTGGGAGAGCATCAGCTGGTAGACGATCAGCTGCAGGCGGTCGACCGGCTCGGGGAACTCGGCGAGGAACTCGCCCGCCTCGGCCAGGCGGCGGCGCATGTAGTCGGCGTTGAGCTGCTCGAGCAGCGCTTCCTTGCTGCCGAAGTGGTGCAGGATCGTGCCCTTGGAGATGTCGAGCGCTTCGGCGACGTCGCGGACGCTGACCTCGTCGTAGCCGCGCTCGGCGACCATCTCGGTGAAGCACTGGAGGATCTCGCCCCTCCTGCTCTTGCGCGCCACGGCCGCCATCATGCCAGCAGCTCCCGAGCGATGATGAAGCGCTGAATCTCGGCGGTGCCGCCACCGATCTGCATCAGCTTGGCGTCGCGCATGTAGCGCTCGACCGGGAACTCGTCGATGTAGCCGTAGCCGCCGAGCACCTGCACCGCCTCCGTCGTCACCTTCATCGCGACGTCGCCGGCGAGCAGCTTCGCCGCCGAGGCCAGCGCCCGCTGGTCGCGCTCGCCGGCGTCGATGCGGGCGGCGATCTGGCGGGTCAGCGCTCGGCAGGCCTCGGTCTCGGCGAACATGTCGGCGAGCTTGGCGCCGATCAGCTGGAACTCGCCGATCGGCCGCCCGAACTGGCGCCGCTCGCCGGCGTAGGCGAGCGCCGCCTCGAGCGCGCCCTGGGCGATCCCGACCGACTCCGCGGCGAGCAGAACCCGCTCGGAGTCGAGCCCCTCGAGCAGGATCGCGCGGCCCTCGTCGGCCTCGCCGATCAGCGCCTCGGGTCCGACCTCGCAGCCGTCGAGCAGGAGCTCGCCAGTGGGGGAGCCGCGCCACCCCATCTTCGAGAACTTGCGGCCGCGGGAGAAGCCGGGCGAGTCGGTCGGCACCGCGAACATCGCCAGACTGCGCTCGCCGTGCCCGGGGGTGCGGGCGTAGATCAGCGCCAGGTCGGCGACCGGCCCGTTGGTGATGAAGGTCTTGGCGCCGTTCAGCCGCCAGCCACCCTCGACCCGTTCGGCGCGGGTCCGCATGCTCATCACGTCGGACCCGGCCTCGGCCTCGGTCATCGCCAGGCAGCCGACCAGCGAGCCGTCGATCAAGCCGGGCAGCCAGCGGTCCTTTTGGGCGGCGCTGCCGTGGCGGGCGATGCGGCCGACGACCATGTCGGCCTGGTGCAGGACGGTCGCCGCGGTCGAGACGCAGACCGCCGCTAGCTCTTCGCCGATCAGGCAGAGCTCGCTCAGGCCGAGGCCTGCTCCGCCTTCGTCGGCCGGCACCGTCGCGCCGAGCAGCCCCAGCTCCGCCGCTTCCTCCCAGCTCTCGCGCGGGAAGCTCTGCTCGGCGTCGATCCGGTGCGCGCGCGGCGCCACCTTCTCCCGCGCGAATTCATTCAGGGTGCGGCGCAGCAGGCGCTGTTCGTCGCTGAGGCCGAGGTCGAGCGAGCGGGGCAGCGGCATCGCTCAGTGTCCCTGGAAGCTCGGCTCGCGCCGCTCGAGGAAGGCGGCGGCGCCCTCGCGGCGATCGGCCGAGGCGAGCAGGCGGGCGAGGCGTTCCTCGCTGCGCAGGTTGGCGTCGGCGATCGGCCCAGCGTCCTCGCGCAGGGTGGCGACGATCGCCCGGGTCGAGAGCGGCGCGGCGGCGGCGATTCGCTCGGCCAGGGCGCGCGCCGCGTCGGCGACCTGGGCGGCGGGGACGGCGGCGTCGACGATCCCGAGGCGCTCCGCCTCGGCGCCGTCGACGAGGTCGCCGGTCAGCAGCAGGCGCGCCGCTCGCGAGGCGCCGATCAGCCGCGGTAGCCGGGCGAGGCCGCCGGTGGCGGGGATGATCCCGAGTCGCGCCTCGGGCGTCCCCAGTTTCGCCTCGGTGGATGCGACCCGCAGGGTGCAGGCCAGCGCCAGCTCGAGCCCGCCGCCGATCGCGTGGCCGTTGACGGCGGCGACGGTCGGCATCGGCAGCGCCGCGACCGCGTTGACGGCCGCGCGCAGCTGGCGGTTGTAGACGAGGTTCTCCTCCGCGCCGGCGCTGCCGATCTCGTTGACGTCGGCGCCAGCGGCGAAGACGGTGCCGCTGCCGGTGAGGATCGCGCAGCGGACCTCGCCCTCGGCGGCGAGCGCTTCGGCGGCCTCGCGCAGCGCCGTCGCCATCGCCGCGTCGAGGACGTTGCGGCGCTCGGGGTCGGCGAGCGCGATCGTCGCCAGGTGGCCCTCGCGGCGGACCTCGACCGGGGAGTCACCCATCAGCCGCTCACCACCGCTTCGCGGCCGGGGCGGGTGAAGAGGATCTCGGGGACGACGCAGGTGGGGGAGAGGCGGAGCAGGGTGCGGACCGACTCGGCGAGGTCGGCGGTGGGGATCATCTCCGCGGCCGGGACCGGGTTCTGCTCGTAGTCGGCGAGCTCGGTGTCGACGAAGCCCGGGCAGAGGGCGCAGGACTTGATCCCCTCGCCGGAGAGCTCCTCGTTCATCGCCTCGGTGAAGCCGACGATCCCGTGCTTGGCGGCCGAGTAGACGCCGAGGCCGGCGACGCCGCGCTTGCCGACGATCGAGGACATGTTCACGACCAGCGCGTTGCGGTGCTCGGCGGCGGCGACCCGCAGTAGGTCGACGGTCTCCTTGTAGAAGAGGATCACCGAGCGCAGGTTGAGCGCAAGCTGCAGGTCGACCTGCTTGGTGCGGTAGTCGTCGAGCTCGGCGTGGATTCCCATGCCGGCGTTGTTGACCAGGAGGTCGAGGCGGCCGAAGCGCTTGCGATGGGCGGCGGCGACCCGGGCGATCTCGTCGGCCTCGAGCAGGTCGGCGGCGACGGGGTGGACCGCGGTCCCGCGGTCGGCGAGCGCCGTGGCGGCGCGCTCGAGCTTCTCCGCCGTGCGCGAGACGACGGTCAGCTCGTAGCCCTCCGCGGCGAGCATCGTCGCGATCGCCAGCCCGATCCCGCTCGAGGCCCCGGTTACGAGCGCCGCCTTGCCCTTGGTGGCTGCCATGACGTTAGACTAACCGTCCGGACGGTCAGTCGTATCTGGCCCCCCAGGGGGATAAGGAATGAACGAGCTCGATCTCTACCGCGAAGTCACCAGGATCCGCGCGCTCGAGCTGCTCCTGCACCGCTACATCGAGGAGCACGGCTTCGGCGGCTTCTGGCATCCAGGCCTCGGTCAGGAGGGCTTGCAGGCGGGCGCCGTCTCCGCCCTGCGCGAGGACGACTACCTCTTCTACGCCCACCGCGGCCTCGGCTACGCGCTGGCCAAGGGGATGTCTCCGGTGACGCTGCTCGCCGACCTCTTCGGCAAGGCCGGCGGCAGCGTCGGCGGCAAGGGCGGCGGCACCGTCCACTTCGTCGACCCCGAGCGCGGCGTGCTCGGCCAGGGAGGCACCGTCGGCTCCAGCTTCGTGCTCGGCGCCGGTGCCGGGATCTCGGCCCAGATGCTCGGCGAGGACCGGGTCGTCGCGATCTTCTTCGGCGACGGCGCTGCCGCCCGCGGCACCTTCCACGAGGCGGCCCTAACCGCCTCGGTCTGGAAGCTGCCGCTGGTCTGGATTTGCGAGAACAACGGCTGGGCGATCTCGGTGCCGATCTCCGAGCAGAGCCCGACCGAGGACATCGCCGATCGCGCCGCCGCCTACGGGGTACCAGGTGTGGTGGTGGATGGCCAGGACACGCTGGCGGTGCGGGCGGCCACCGAGGAGGCCGTGGCCCGGGCCCGCGCCGGCGAGGGGCCGACCCTGATCGAGGCGAAGACGCTGCGCGTCCGCGGCCACTTCGAGGGCGACAAACAGGGCTATCGCGAGGACCTCGTCGACGGGCTCGAGGTGCCCCGCGACCCGCTGGCGCTGCTGCGCGAGGGCGGCGCGGCGCCGGCGGCGGAGGCCGATCGCCTCGACGCGGAAGCAAGGGACGAGGCCGAGGCGGTCCTCGCCGAGGTCCTGGCGATGCCCGGCCCGGAGCCCGATGTGATCACCGAGGGCGTCTGGGCATGACCCCCCCAACGCGTGGTTCCTTTCGGTCGCTCAGGGTCCAAAAGGAACCACGCGATGGCTGAGGTTCCGACCCTCGGCTACGCGCGTGCGATCAACCAGGCGCTGGCGGAGGAGATGCGGCGCGAGGGGCGGGTCTGGATGCTGGGCCAGGACGTGGGCCGGATGGGCGGTGTCTTCGGCGTCACCCGCGGCCTCTACGAGGAGTTCGGCGCCGGTCGCGTCCGCGACACGACCCTGAACGAGACCTTCATCGTCGGCGCCGCCGTCGGCGCCGCGATGACCGGAACGATCCCGGTCGCCGAGCTGCAGTTCGCGGACTTCATGATGATCGCCGGCGACGAGGTCTTCCACAAGATGGCGAAGTGGCGCTACATGCACGGCGCCCAGCTCTCGGTGCCGATGGTGCTGCGCTTGCCAACCGGCGTGCTCGGCGGCGTCGGCGCCGAACACTCGCAGTCGCTGGAGGTGCTGGGGATGCACTTCCCCGGCCTCAAGGTGGCGCTGCCGTCCACGCCCGCCGACGCCAAGGGCCTGCTGAAGACCGCGATCCGCGACCCCAACCCGGTCCTCTTCTTCGAGCACAAGGGGATGTACCGGACCAAGGGCCCGGTGCCCGAGGATCCCGAGTTCCTCGTCCCCTTCGGCGAGGCGGCGGTGCGGCGCCAGGGCGCGCATCTTACGGTCGTCGCCACCGGCCTGATGGTGCCGCGGGCCCTGGAGGCGGCCGAGCGCCTCGCCGCCGAGGGCGTCGAGCTCGAGGTTATCGACCCCCGCACCCTGGTCCCGCTCGACATGGAGACGATCGTCGCCTCGATCGAGAAGACCGGCCGCGCCCTCGTCGTCCACGAGGCCGTCCGCACCGCCGGCCCCGGCGCCGAGATCGCCGCCCGCATCCAGGAAGCCGCCTTCTTCGTTCTTGACGCCCCCGTCTGGCGCCTCGGCGCCCTCGACACCTCGATCCCCCAAAGCCCCGACCTCGAGCAGCTCGTCATCCCTAGCGGGGCCGAGATCGAGGCCGCGGCTCGCGCGCTGGTCGCGCTCTGAGGCGCGGAGCGGCCGGGGCGGGTGGTCTCACCGAACTCAGGTGTTCTTTATTAAATGAGGAACATCCTGTATAGATAACTCCCGATACCCATGACTCAGCAAGCATTTGTCCTCTGGTTCGCCGACGAAGGCAACACCAACCTCGGCGCGCTCAACTCGCTGCTCGCGGCGGGCAAGCACGTGGCGTTCGCCTCGGCGATGAGCGGCACCGGGGAGCAGGGTCCGGAGGACCCGCAGAGCCCGTTCCCGTACAGCCGTGCCGCACTCGTCCTCGCGCCGGGTGGGACCGGCACCCAGAGCGCTTTCATCCTCTGGTTCGCCGACGAAGGCAGCACCAACCTCGCCGCGCTCAACCGCCAGCTCGCCTCGGGGTGGACCGTCGTCAACCTCGTGCCGATGAGCGGGACCGGGGAGCACGGCAACGAGACCCCGCAGAGCCCGTTCCCCTACTCGCGCGCGCTCGCGATCCTTCAGCGCTAAACGGTTTCAGCCGGCGCTGAGGGCGGTGGCGATCGCCGGGCTGGCGAGCTCGGCGGCGAGGGTGCGGACCGCGTTGGTGGCGCGGCCGACCAGGCCGTCGCTGACGGAGTGCGGCAGCTCGACGACGAAGGAGGTGGTGCCGGGGAGAGTGTGGTTCTCCCAGTTGGTGGCGCTGCCGGGGTAACGGGTCAGCTGCACCAGGGGGAGGCCGACGAGTTCGGAGAAGCGACGCTCCGGGAAGGGGTTGCCGCCGGAGCGGTCGACGATGCCGAAGGGCTGGTGGAACCAGATCGTCAGGTCGGGGCGGAGGCGGCGGATCAGGCGGGCGGCGGCGCGCGACTCGGGCTCTGAGAGGGGGCCGGTGCCGGAATATTCGCCGCCGACGAGGCGGGTCCAGGCGTAGGGGAAGTTGCGGTTCAGGTCGACGCCGTGGGCGTTGCCGCGGGTGTCGGCGGCGACCCCGTCGGGGTTGATCGTCGGCACCACTGTGAGGTCGACGCGGCGCGGGACGGTGCTCCGGATTAGGCGCCGTGCGACCCGCATGCCGGCGGTCTCGTTGCCGTGGATGCAACCGACGATGAGGACGGTGAGCGCCGGTTCGGCGGCGCTGTCGTGGATCGCGACGATCGGCCGCCCCTGGATCGAGTGCCCGATCACCGAGCGCTCGGCCGCGTGTGCGGGCGCCGCTCCGGCCAGGATGGCGATTGCGGTTCCCATCATCGTCAGTCGCCGGCTTCCGCGCACCCCGCCATTCTCCCCGGCGGGGGCAAATCGAGCTGGCCTCGGCCCTTGCTCAACGATGAGTCTGGTCGGCCGCTCCGGATCGCTTCCATCTCCCGCTCTATTCTCGGGAGCCATGAGACCCGAGGGAGCGCTGGGTGAGCTGTCTGACTTCGCGGTCGGGCATGAGTCGGGGGAGATCCACGTCCACGCGGCCTCCCTTGCCCTGGACGAACGCAGGGATGGCGAACCAGTCACCCGGATCATGCTGTTGGTCAACGACCCGGCTGGAGATACGTGGGAGCTTGATTCGGTGCTTCGGTTGCGGCGCGACCTTGCGCGGCGAGCGGTGGAGTTGGGGCTGCCGACGGTCAGCGTCTCGCTGGTTCCGGAGAGCGATGCCGATTCGGTCGAGGACTTCGTCCGATAGTCGCCGGCGATGCCCAGCTACCCGATTGAGCCAGGCAAGTTGCTCGAAACCGCGGATCGGTTGGTGCCGGCGCATCCCGGCCGCGGTCGGCCGGCGTACACGGACCACAGGCGCGCCCTTTCGACGGCGTACTACGCGGTGTTTCACGCGATCACCGACCGAGTCACCAAGGCGGCATTCACTGAAGCCGATACCGCCTTCCAGCGAAAGGTGCAGCGCTGGATCAAGCACGGCGACATCCGCATGGTCTCCGTCTGGGTGGGTCAGATGGAAGGAACGATCAAGGGCGGTCCGCCCCAGCACATCGAGGCGTTATTGCGGCCCGGCGAAGGCGTGATCCACATCGATGCCGACACCCTCAGCATCGCGGAAGGGTTTCTGGACCTGAACGAGGTGAGGGAGCAGGCGGACTACGACCACGACGCCGTGTTCACCCGGCCGCAGACGCTGAGCTACCTGGCCCAGGCGAGGTCCGTTGTCGCCACCGTGGAGGGAACGCAGACCGACGCGGCGAAACGCTTCTTCGGGCTGGTAGCCATGCGTTCCAACATCCAAGCCCGCTAGAGAAAATCTCAGGCGTAGTCCGCCGTGCCCCAACCTTCGAGTCGATCCTTGACGGCGACGGCGAAGCGGGTGGCGTCGGCGCCGTCGAGGGCGCGGTGGTCGAAGCTGACGGCGAGGCGGAGGATCGGGCGGATCGCGATCCCCTCGTCGCCGTTGGCGTCGACGATGGCCCAGGGGCGACGCTGTATCGCGGGGACGCCGAGGATCGCGACCTGGGGCTGGTTGATGATCGCCGGGGCGGAGACGGCGCCGACCGAGCCGGGGTTGGAGAGGGTGAAGGTGCCGCCGGCGAGGTCGTCGGGGGTGAGCCTGCGAGTGCGGGCGCGCTCGGCGAGGTCGGCGATCGCGGCACCGATCGCGGCAGCCGTGAGCCGATCGCAGCCCTTGATCACCGGCACCAGCAGGCCCTCGTCGGTGTCGACGGCGACGCCGAGGTTGACCGTCTGCCAATGGACGATGCGGTCGCCGAGGAAGCTGGCGTTGACTTCAGGGTGGTCGGCGATCGCGGCGCAGGCGGCGCGGGCGATGAACGGCAGGTAGGAGAGCTTCGGCTCGCCGGCAGCGATGCGGGTGGCGTTGATCTCGGCGCGGGCGGCGACGGCGGCCGAGAGGTCGACGTCGACCTCGGTCGTCATGTGCGCCGCGGTCTGCCGCGAGCGCACCATGTGCTCGGCGATCAGCTGGCGGACGCGTGGGGCGGGGACCACCTCGTGGGGGATGGCGGCGTAGCCGGGGGGGAGGTCGGCGGGATCGAGGGGCGAGGGTTCGGAGCGCACGGTGGAGGGGGGCTGGGGAGGGGATGAGGGTCGGGCCGAAGCGGCGGGAGCGCCGGTCGCCGCTCGCCTCGAGGACGTGGCGCCGCCGGCCGCGATCGCGACTTCGACGTCGGTCTTGCGGATGCGGCCGTTTCGGCCCGAGCCCTGGACCGAGGCCAGGTCGATCCCATGCCGCGCCGCCATGCGGCGTGCCACCGGCGATGCCGAAACGCTTCCACCGCTCGCGGCCGGTGCACGCTCGAGCAAGCTCAACACAGCCGCGGCCGCGGCCTTCGGATCGAACCTCCCAAACGCGTCCCGTCCCGCAGCAGCTCTCTCCGCCAGGCTGGCACCATCCGCCCCACCGTGGTTGAGCTTTCCCGCGCTATGCGCGGTTAAAGTCGACCGCGCTCCCGAATTGGAGAGGCCCGTCGGGGAGGGGTCCCCAGACACTGAGCCCGAAGCGCTGGAGTCCTCGGAGGCGCCAGCTGCAGGCTCCCCACGCTGAGCGGCGTCTGGGGACCCCTCACCGACGGGCCCAGCGGCCTCGAATGCCGCCGCTGCCGCCGCATCGCCGACGGCCATCTCAGCCAACGGTGCCCCGACCGGTACGTCGTCGCCGACTGCGACCAGTTGTTTCGCCAGCACGCCGGCCGCCGGCGCCACTACCTCGGTGTCGACCTTGTCGGTGGCGATCGCGCAGAGGGGCTCGTCGGCGGCGACCTCGTCGCCGGGGGACTTGAGCCATTCGATCACCGTGCCCTCCTCGACCGAGACGCCCATGTGGGGCATCGGCACGACCACGGTCGTCGCCTCCCTCATCGCGTGGTTCCTTTCGGACGCCTACCTTCCATAAGGAACCGCGGGGTGGGTGGACGTCATTCCCCGACCTCGATCAGGACCTTGACGTCGTCGCCGGGGTCGTTGGCGAGGCGCTGGATTTCGGCTGGGGTCTCGGCGAGGGTGGCGCGGCGGGTGATCATGCTGGCCGGGTCGAGCAGGCCGGAGTCGATCATCGTCGCCACTCGGGGCAGGTCGTTGTGGTACCCGAGGACGGTCAGCAGCGAGCGCTCGTAGAGGAGCATGCGGCCGAAGTCGACTGGGACCGGCTTCTTCGGGATGCCGGCGACGACGATACGGCCGCCGCGGGTCGTCATCTCCAACGCCGCTTCCAGGGCTGGGCCGGCGCCGGAGCAGTCGACGACGATCTCGGCACCGCCACCGCCGACCAGCCCGCGGACCGCCTTGGCGACCTCGCGCGGCTCGCCCACGGGGTCGTGGATGGCGAAGCCCGCTGCCTCGGCGCGGGCGCGGCGACCCGGGTGTCGCTCGAGGACGAGTGGCTGCAGGCCGAGGGCGCGGCCGACCAGAGCGGCGCAGGCTCCGATCGGGCCGTAGCCGATCACCACAAGGCGTTCGCCGCCGCGGGCGCCGCCGCGGTCGAGGGCGTGGAGGCCGACGGCGAGCGGCTCGAGCAGGGCGCCGACCTCCTGGCCGACCCCGTCCGGAAGCGGGACCGCGCAGTAGGCGGGGAAGCGGACGAGGGGGGCGAAGGCGCCGTCGGAGGAGAGGCCGATCGAGCCGCTGAGCCGGCAGAGGTTGTACTCGCCGCGGACGCAGGCCTCGCAGACGCCGCAGCGCCAGCAGGCGTCGGCGGAGACGCGGTCGCCGGGCGCGAGGTCGGAGACGCCCTCGCCGACCGCGGTGACGACGGCCGAGAACTCGTGGCCGAGGGTGACCGGAGGCTGCTGGCCGGTGAGCGGGTGGTCGCGGCCGGGGCGGATCGCGAAGGGGGCGCGGAACTCGGCGACGTCGGAGCCGCAGATGCCGCAGAAGGAGACCTCGGCCTCGACCATGCCGGGGCCGAGCGCCAGCGCCAGCTCGACCTCGTCGAGCCGCACGTCACCCGCGGCATGCCAGCGCACAGCCTGCACTGGTCCCGATTCTAGGTGCTGACCGCTCGGTCGGTCAACTGGCTTGGGCCCCCTAGTTGGAGGACCTCTAAAGCGCCTCGGCGGCCCAGTTCCTCCCCCTCCGGGTCGAGGCTAGTGTCGCTTGCAGAGCGCCCGGCCGGGGTCCCGGCGGGCGGAGCGTGGAAGCCAAAAGGAGTTGCTGTGGCCGGACTTGTCTGCGGCGTCGACATCGGCGGGACCTTCACCGACTGCGTCCTGATCGATGAGGGCGGCCGCGTCGCCTACGGCAAGGCGCTCTCCTCGCCCGCCGACTCCTTTCAGTCCGGCTTCTTCGGCTCGATCGAGTCCGCCGGCGACCAGCTCGGCCTCTCCGCCGAGGACCTCTACACCCGCATGGACCGGCTGATCTCGCACGGCTCGACCGTCGCCACCAACATCGTCGTCGAGCGCAAAGGGGCCAACATCGGCTTGATCACCACCCGCGGCTTCGAGGACACGGTGCGCACGATGCGCGGCCTCGGGCGCCCGACCGGCGAGCCGCCCGAGAACCTGCTGCGCTTCGCCGAAACGCGCAAGCCCGAGCCGCTGGTCCCAATCGAGCGCACCTTCGGCGTCGCCGAGCGGGTCGACTCCGACGGCGAGGTCGTCGTCGCCCTCGCCGAGGACGAGGTCGCCGCGGCGGCCGAGGCGCTGGTCGAGGCTGGGGTCGAGACGATCGCGATCGCCTTCCTCTGGTCGGTTCGCAACGACGCCCATGAGCGCCGCGCGCGCCAGATCGTCGAGGAAAACGCCCCGGGCGTCTTCGTCACGATCTCGAGCGAGATCTCGAAGGCGGTCGGCGAGTACGAGCGCTTCGTCGCCACCCTGATCAACTCGTATGTGGGACCCGTGACCAGCACCTACCTGCACGGGGTCCAGGGCCGTCTCGCCGAGGTCGGCTTCGCCGGCGAGCTGCACGTCATGCAGTGCCACGGCGGCATGGTCCCGCTCGGCCTCGGCGCCGACCGGCCGATCTTCACGATCGGCTCCGGCCCGGTCGGCGGCCTGATCGGCTGCGCCCGCGTCGCCGACGACCTCGGCCGCAGCGACATCATCGCCTCCGACATGGGCGGCACCTCGTTCGACGTCGGCATCGTCAAGGACGGCGAGCCGCTCGCCGCCGATAGCACCCTGCTCGGCAAGTGGCGCTACCGGGTGCCGGCGGTCGAGGTGATCTCGATCGGCGCCGGCGGCGGCTCGATCGCCTGGATCGACGAGCTCGGCGGCGGCCTCCGGGTCGGCCCGCAGAGCGCCTCCAGCCTGCCCGGCCCCTGCTGTTACGACCGCGGCGGCGAGCAGCCGACCGTCACCGACGCCGACCTGATCCTCGGCTACATCGCCCCCGAGGCGACCTTCGGCTCCAGGCGTCTGTCGAGGGACGCCAAGGGCGAGCGCGGCGGCTTCAGGCCGCGCCGCGACCTCGCCGAGCGGGCGATCCGCGAGAAGATCGCCGAGCCGCTCGGCCTCTCCCTCACCGACGCCGCGCTCGGCATCGTCGAGGTCGCCAACGCGAAGATGGCGGCGGCGCTGGAGAACGAGATCATCGGCCGCGGCTTCGACCCGCGCGACTTCATCCTCATGTCCTACGGCGGTGCCGGCCCCTTCCACGCCGCAGGCTACGCCGCCTCGCTCGGCGTCGAGACGATCGTCGTCCCCGGCGAGGCCGCCTCGGTCTGGTCGGCCTTCGGGATCTCCCAGGCGGACATCCGCTACCAGTACGAATCCTCGGTCGTCCTGATCGAGCCCTTCGACCCGGCCGCGGTCAAGGGCGCCTTCGACCAGCTCGAAGACCGGGCCCGCGCCGCGCTCGGCGAGCGCGAGGACGCCGCCGCCTTCGAGCTGCGCCGCTTCGCCCGCATGCGCTTCCAGTGGCAGCGGCACGAGCTCGAGATGCGGTTCCCCGACGGCGAGATCGACGCCGCCCGCCTCGAGGACGTCAAACGCCAGTTCGTCGAGCTGTACACCGAGCGCTACGGCGAGGTCGCGCTGCTCCCCGGCGCCCGGGTCGAGATCGTCTCGATCCGGCTCGAGCCGGCGATCGAGATGGGGTCGGAGAACCTCGACCGCCTCGATGTCGCCGGCGGCGAGGACTTTCGCAAGGGCAGCCGCGAGGTCCACTTCGAGCGCGGCGCCGGCGCCGTCGACGCCGACGTCTTCGACGGCGACGCGATGCCGCTCGGCGAGGTGGTCGAGGGCCCCGCGGTGATCGATCTCGCGATCACCGGCATCGTCCTACCGCCGGGCACCCGCTGCGAGCGCCGCCAGACCGGCGACTTCGTCATCACCCTGGGAGGAACCACATGACCGTGACCGCTGCGAGCGAGCGCCCACAGCGCCCGCCCGGATTCTGGGATGGCGTCGACCACGCCTTCAACCCGACCGGCCCGGTCCAGGTTCCTACCGGGCTCAGCCTCAGCACCGAGGCCGAGACCGAGATCGACCCGATCACCTACGAGGTCGTCCGCCACGGCCTCTGGAACGCCAACGCCGAGCACGTGCGCGAGATCGAGAACCTCGCCGTCTCCCAGATCACGGTCGAGATCCGCGACTTCCAGCCCTGCATCCTCACCGAGGACGCCGAGCTCCTCTACTTCGGCCCCTGCCTCCAGTACATGTCGGGGATGCTCGACATGATGACCCGCTACATCCTCGAACACCGGGGCGAGCGGGTCGCAGACGGCGACATGTGGCTCTGCAACGACCCGATCATCGGCACCGCGCACCAGCCCGACGTCGGCCTGATCTGCCCGGTCTTCATCGATGGCGAGGTCTTCTGCTGGGTCGCCAACATCTCCCATCAGAACGACATCGGCGGCACCGTCCCCGGCTCCTTCTGCCCCAACGCCGAAGACGCCTTCTGGGACCCGCCCAGCTTCCCGCCGTTCAAGATCGTCGAGGGCAACCAGATCGTCCCCGACATGGAGGCGCTCTACCGGCGCTGCTCGCGCACCCCGGAGAACCTCTCGCTCGACCTGCGGGCGACGATCGCCGGCAACAACGCCGCCCGCTCGCGGATCCTCGGCCTGGTCGAGAAGTACGGCAAGGCGGTGGTCAAGGGCGTGATGCGGCGGGCGCTCGACGCCAGCCAGCGCGCCTTCGAACAGGCGCTCGAGACGATCCCCGACGGCACCTACTCCGAGCGGCTGATCCAGGAGGTCGCCCGCAACGGCGACCGCGGCACCTACCCGGTGCAGACGACGGTGCGCAAGCAGGGGCGGGAGCTGATCTGGGACAACGTCGGCACCCACGACCAGGTCGGCTCGATCAACGTCGGCTTCGCCGCCTGGCGCGGGGCGATCCTCGGCTCGATCAACGTCCTCATGCTGCCCGGCCAGATGGGCTGCATCGGCGGCGCCGCGCGCCTCTGCAGGTTCGATCCCGAACCGGGCAAGATCACCTCGCCCGACTGGGGCGCCGCGGTCTCGCCGGCCGGCGTCTACGCGACCGAGACCGCGATCTCGCTCGGCAACGCGCTGGTCTCGAAGATGATGCTCGCCTCCAGCGATCAGACGCTGCGGGCCAACGCGGTCACCGCCGACGGCGCCCAGTGGCCCTGCCACTTCGTCGCTGGCGACAACCAGCGCGGCGACTATTACGTGGGCGGGATGGGCGACAACATGCTCGGCGGCGGTGGCGCCACCGCCTGGCGCGACGGCGAGTTCGCCAACGGCCACTTCTGGATCCCGGAGGGCCGCGGCCCCAACGTCGAGGCCTACGAGGCCGACTGGCCGATCCTCTACCTCTTCCGTCGCGAGCACGCCGACTCCGGCGGCGCCGGCCGCTCGCGCGCCGGCAACGGCGGCGAGATCGCCTACGTCCCGCACAAGGGAGAGTCCTTCCTCGGCCTCGCCACCAACGAGGGGATCCCGAAGACGCCGGGCCTGTTCGGCGGCGACCCGGGCTCGATCATGGTGACGCGGGTGATCCAGGCCTCCGACGTGCGCCAGCGCTTCGCCAGGGGCGAGCTGCCCCAGGATCTCGACGCGCTCAGCGGCACAGAGCTGGAGCTCGGCGGCAAGCCCGACGGCTTCCCGGTCGGCGACGACGACGTCCTCTACTGGAACTGGCTCGGCCCGGGCGGCTACGGCGACCCGCTCACCCGCGACCCCGAGGCCGTCCTCGCCGACGTCGCCGCCGGCGCGGTCAGCCCGCAGGCGGCCGACGACCTCTACGCGGTCAAGCTGCACGACGACGGCTCGGTCGACGCAGATGCGACGCGCAAGCTGCGCGAGCGCCGCCTCCTCGAACGGCTGCGCGAGTGCGGCGCCGAGCGCGGCGAGCTGGTGCCGGTCGCCGAGGTGGCGGAGGATGCCGAGAGCTTCGGCGACGTCTACGTCATCGACCGAGACGCCGGAGCGCTCCGCTGCTTCCGCTGCGCGACCGACCTCGGCCCGCTGGCCGCCAACGCGAAGGAGCGGATGGCGGTGCGCGAGCGGTCGACGCAGTCGCTGAAGCCCGACTACCCCGAGCCCTCGCGCTTCGTCGACGACGAGGTCGTCTTCCGCGACTACTGCTGCCCCGGCTGCGGCGTGCGGCTGGCGACCGAAACCGCCTACCCGGGCGAGGCTCCCTTCCAAGAGTTGCGCCTCGACGCGTGAGCGTGGGGATGGGCTGAGATGCCACTCGCCAAGCCCGGCCTCTCGCACTGGGTGCCGGTTGCCGGCGAGGACCCGCCGCTGCGCGACCTCACCGTCGGCACGCTGCTCGACCAGGCCGTCCAGAAATGGCCCGATCACGAAGCGATCGTCTTCTCCGCCTACGAGGACATGGGCGTCGCCGCCCGCTGGAGCTTCGCCGAGCTGCGGGCGCGGGCGCGGCGGGTGGCGCGGGCGCTGATCGCCTCCGGGATCGAGCCGGGCGAGCGCTTCGGGATCTGGGCGACCAACGTCCCCGAGTGGCTCGAGCTGCAGTTCGGAGCCGCCTACGCCGGCGCCGTCGTCGTCCCGCTCAACCCCCTCTACCGGACCGGCGAGGTCGAGTTCGTGCTCGGCAAGGCGGGCGCCGCGGCCTGCTTCACGCTGCCCGAGAACCGCGGCGCCTCGCTCTGGGAGATGACCCGCGAGGCGGTCGCCGATCTCGACCACGTGCGCCTGCTGGTGCCGCTGGGCGCCCAGCAGGAGGGAGCGCCCTCCTGGGAGGAGTGGCTGGCGAGCGGCGACGGCGTCGACGAGGACCGGGTCGAGCGCCGGCGCGCCGCGGTCCGCAGCCAGGACACCTCGCAGATCCAGTTCACCTCCGGCACCACCGGCTTCCCCAAGGGCGCCGAGCTGACCCACGGCGGCATCGTCAACGACGCCCGCCTCTTCGCCCACCGCGCGACCCTGCCCCAGCATGGCCGCCACTCCAACCCGATGCCCTACTTCCATTGCGGCGGCTGCGTGATGTCGACGCTCGGCAGCGTCGCCACCGGCTCGGCGCAGATGCCGGCGATCAGCTTCGACGCGGCGCGGATCTCGCGCACGATCGAGGAGGAGGGATGCACCTCGGTCTCGCTGGTGCCGACGATGATGATCGGCCTCGAAGAGCAGGTCGCCCGCGACGGCCGCGACCTCGGCTCGCTGCAGATCGTCGTCACCGGCGGCTCGCCGGTGCCGCCGCAGGTGATGCGGCGCTGGATCGACCGCTACGGCGTCGGCATCAACAACACCTACGGGATGACCGAGGCCTCGCCGGTCGTCTGCGCGACCCTCCCCGACGACAGCGTCGAGCTGCAGACGACGACGGTCGGCCCACCGCTGCCCCACGTCGAGGTCGACGTGGTCGAGCCGGGCGGGAGCGAGCCGCTGCCGGTCGGGGTCGAGGGCGAGCTGCGCACCCGCAGCGCGATGGTGATGCCGGGCTACTGGGACAACCCGGAGGCGACCGCGGCGGCGATCGGCGGCGACGGCTTCCTCCGCTCCGGCGACCTGGCGCGGATGGACGAGAACGGCTACGTCTCGATCACTGGGCGGGCAAAGGAGATGATCATCCGCGGCGGCGAGAACATCTACCCGGCCGAGGTCGAGAACGCGATCCGCGAGCTCGAGGCGGTTGCTGACGCCGCTGTGATCGGCGTCCCCGACGAGCGCTACGGCGAGGTCTGCTGCGCCTACGTGCGGCTCGCCGACGGCGCCGATCTCGATGACGGGACGATGCGCGAGCAGCTCACCGGGCGGGTCGCCCGCTACAAGATCCCGGCCCACTTGCGCGTGGTCGAGGAGTTCCCGCTGACCCCGTCTGGCAAGGTGCAGAAGTTCAAGCTGAAGGAGATGTTCGATGGCGAGTAAGGCCAGCGGTGACTGAGGGGCGCTGGTTCAGCGAGGAGGAGCTGGACCAGTTGGCGCGGCCGACGATGGACCGCGCGATCGAGGCGATCGAAGCCGGCGACAGCGAGCTGGCCCTGGAGCTCTGCAAGGGGATGCGACACGAGTGGCGCTTCCTCCACGACCTGATGGCGGAGTCGATGCTCGGCCTCGTCACCTACGTGCAGCAGAAGCTGGGCGACGAGGGGGTGGCGGAGGCCTGGGAAGAGTCGCTGAAGCGCGGCTGGAAGCGCGACACCGGCAAGATCCTCGAGCGCGACCGGCGCCAGGTGGTCGAGGCGCTGGCCGCGACCTGGCGCGCGCACTCGACCAGCGGCAAAGGGGAGAACCCCGGCGCCTTCACCATCACCGAGGACGAGGAGAAGTTCACCTTCGCGATGAACCCCTGCGGCTCCGGCCAGCGCCTCTGGCGCAACGGCGCCTACCGCGGTGACGATCCGTACGGCGTCACCGAAGAAGCGCACGACTGGTCCTACGGCCGCGAGGGCTTCCCCCTCTACTGCACCCACTGCGCCTTCATGAACGAGCTGCTGCCGATCCGCTGGTACGGCCTGCCCCTCTACCCTTCGCGCCCGCCCGAGGACTTCGACCACGATCCCTGCGTCTGGTACTGGTACAAGCGCGCCGAGGACATCCCGGAGGAGTACTGGCGACGGTACGGGATGAGCCGGGCTTGACCGCCGCGCTGGTCACGGGGGCCGGCGGTGGAATTGGGCGCGCCATCTGCCTGGCGCTTGCGAAGCAGGGCTGGAAGGTCGCCGCCTGCGATCTGGGTGCGGGCGCCCTGGAGGCGGCCGAGGCCGTGCGGGCTGCCGGGGGCGAGGCGCTGGGGCTGACCTGGGACGTACGTGACGGGACCGCCGCCCGCCAGGCGCACGCCGAGGCGGAGAAGGAGCTGGGACCGGTCGGGGCGGTGGTGGCGAACGCGGCGATCGTCGACCGGGTGGCACCGGCGGAGAAGGTCGGCGAGGAGGAGTGGCGGACCGAGGTCGACGTGAATCTCACGGGAGCGTTCCTCTCGCTGCAGCCGGCGATCGAGGCGATGAAGGAACGCGGGGCTGGCCGGCTGGTCGCGATCTCCTCGACCGCGGCGACCGACGGCCTCGCTGGCCAGGTCGCCTACTCGGCCGCCAAGGCCGGGATGCTGGGGATGGTGCGGACGCTGGCGCTGGAGCTGGCCGCCGCTGGGGTCACGGTGAACGCGGTCCTGCCTGGGATGGTGAGCACCGAGAAGGTCGAGGCGATGCCGGCCGAGGTGAAGGAGCGAGCCCGGGCACACATCCCGATGAAGCGCTTCGCGACGACCGAGGAGGTCGCCGCGGTCGTCGCCTTCCTTTGCTCGGACGCCGCGAGCTACCTCACCGGCGCCTGCCTCCCCGCAGACGGCGGCATAACCCTCTCCAACCTCACCCTGGGCCCCGAACGCTGAAACTGCCGCGCGGGGTCAGCAGGTGGCTAGGAAACGGTCGAGGAGGCTCTCGATGCCGGGGCGGTCGAGGCTGGGGGTGGTGTGCTGGAGCTGGTCGACCGTGATGCCGTCCATGAGGGCGATCAGCTGGCGGGCGTGGGACTCGGGGTCCTGGCAGCCGCTGGCGCGGAGGACCATCTCGGCGAGGGCGACAAAGCGCTGGCGCGAGTCGTCCATCACCTCGTGCAGGGAGGGACGGCGGGTCGACTCGAGCGCGAGCTCGTAGCGGGCGATGAGCAGGTCGCGACCGTCGGGGTCGAGGATGCGGTCGAGGTTGGCGAGCAGCAGCGCCCGCAGTTGCTCCCAGCTCAGCGTCGCCTCGGTCTCGGTCACGTCCTCGATGTCGCTGGTCGGCGGCAGATCGAGCTCGACGTGGCGGTGGGCGGCGGCCTCGAGCAGCGCCTCGCGGGTGCGGAAGTGGTTCGAGGACGAGCCGGCGGGAAGGCCGGCGGCTTCGTCGACGGCCCGGTGGGTGAGCCCGCGCGAGCCGCTCTCGCCGAGCACGGCGAGCGCCGCGTCGGCGATCTGCTCCCGGCGCCGCTCCGGCTCGGGGGCGCTCCTCTGACTTCGACGGGAGCCGCTCGCCACCCGTCGCAGGTTAGAGCGTGACCGGCTCCCTGGGCGGCTTCACGACCATCTTCCCCTCCGCCACATGCTCGCCGTCCTGGTTGCGCCAGGTGACCGCCATCGTCGCCCGGTTGCGAGCGGGGTCGAGCGCCTCGACCTCGACCCTGACCGCGATCGTGTCGCCGATGTAGACCGGGTGCAGGTAGTTCACCTGGTTCGACACTGCCACCGTTCCGAGCCCGGGCAGCTCCATCCCAAGCAGGCCCGCACACAGGGAGAAGGTGAGCGGACCGTGCGCCACCCGGGCTCCGAACGGGGTCTTCTTGGCGAACTCGGCGTCGACGTGCATCGGGTTGAAGTCGCCGCTGACGCCGGCGAACAGGTAGACGTCGCTCTCGGCGATCGTCTTCCGCGATTCGACCGCATCTCCGACCTTCAGCTCGTCGATCGGGACCGAGTTCACCAGGCCTCGCTCAGCCCATCGGGAACGAGCGCGAGGTGCAGCCGCCGTCGGCGAGCAGCGCCGTCCCGGTGCAGTAGCTGGACTCGTCGGAGCCGAGGTAGAGGATCGCGTAGGCCATCTCCTCCGGCCGCCCGGCGCGTCCCATCGGCACCATCGCGTATTTGGTCGCCTCGTCGTTGAAGAGGCCGATCGCCGGTTCGATCATCGGCGTGTCGATGAAGCCCGGGCAGATGCAGTTGGCGCGCACGCCCTGTTTGGCGTAGGTGATCGCCATCGAGCGGGTCAGGTTGATGATCGCGCCCTTGGCCGCGGTGTAGGCGTGGGCGTCGTAGAGGCCGGTGAGGCCGGCCATGCTGGCGACGCTGACGATCGAGCCCGATTCCTGCTCGAGCATGTGGGGCAGGGCGGCGTGGATCATCGTGAAGTAGCCCTCGAGGTCGACGCCGCCGATCACGTCGCGCCAGTTCTCGACGCTCGCCTCGTGGACGCCGGCCATCGTCCCCGGGTGTTCTTCGCCGTACTTCCAGCCGACGCCGGCGTTGCAGACGAGGATGTCGACGCGGCCGTACTCGTCGAGCGCGGCCTGGATCACCCTCTCCGGGGTCGAGCTGTCCTCGAGGTCGGCGGGGACGACGATCCCCTCGCCGCCGGCGGCCTTGACCGCGTCGAGGCCCTCCTGCAGCTTCGACTCGGTCCGCGCCGTGGCGACCACCTTGGCGCCCTCGCGCCCGAAGAGCTCGAAGCTCGCGCGGCCGATCCCGCTGCTCGCTCCGCTGATGACCGCGACCTTGCCGGCGACGCGACCGCTACCGCTTCCCTCACTCATCTCTCTCCTCCAAGTTGGCGATGACGACGCTTTCGATACTGCCGCCGGGCGCCGCCCTGGGCCGATGCTTTTCACCGCCCCGTTGGGGTAACCACAGTTGTCGCACGGCTGGCTGCGCGGACTTCCGCGGATGCCGCGGTATGACTCACGGCATGGGTGAGCTGACGTCAGCTGGTCAGGTGCTCGGTCTCGTTGAACGAGGCCAGGGTCCAGCGCCCGTCGGGCCGGCGGAAGAGGCGCGTGATCGAGCCGTTGGCCGTGTGCAGGAAGGCGAAGGGATCGCTGTTGGTGATCTGCCGGCAGGCCTCGGCGATCACCGCCGCGTGGGTGAAGGCGACCGCGACGGCGCCCGTGCCGGCGCCGTCGGCTACCTGCTCGATGCCGCGTCGCACTCGCGTCGCGAATTCGGCGGCCGGCTCGGAGCCGGGGATCAGCTCCCAGCGCTGCTCGCGCATGACCCGCGCCAGCTCCTCGTCGCCGCGGGCCCCGCGCTCGTGGATCCCGTGGCCCTCCCACTCGCCGAGGTAGACCTCGACCAGGTCGTCGACCACCGTCGGCGTCAGCCCGCGGGCGGCGGCGGTCGCGGCGGCCGTCTCGGACGTGCGTCGCAGCGGCGTCGCGAAGAGGGCGCCGATCGGCATCTCGGCCAGGGTCAGAGTCACCGCTTCGGCTTGCTCCAAGCCCCGCTCGTTCAGCGGCGGATCGCTGCGCCCCCCGATCAGCCCGTCCGGCGGCGGCGGATCGCACGCCCCGTGCCGCACCAACACCACCTCCTGCGCTCCCTCCGGCACGGCCACCCGCTGGAAGTCGATCTTCACGCCCCCATCCTCACCATCCCCCGAACCCACCGCCAGCGAGGAGAATCAAACGTATGGAGATGACGCCAGAGACGATCAAGGCTCTCCTTGACGCCTTCGACGCCAGCGACTGGCGAGAGATGGTGGTGACGGTCGGCGACGACCGCCTCCATGTGTCCCGGGACCCGCTACCGGAGGGTTCGACGCTCTCAGCTCCCCCCGCGGCCCCGGCTACGCCACCGCCAGCTCCCGTACCCTTGGCGGCTGAGGCTGCCGGCTCCTCGGGGGCTGCATCTGGGGGTGGCACTGTAGGGGGGCCCACCCCTGAGGACGCTTTAGCGACCGGAAGGGGTGGGGGGTCCCCTGCAGTGACAGGACCCGCAGATGCAGCCGCCGCCGGCACCCCAATCGAGAGCCCATCAGTCGGGCTGTTCTGGCGCTCCCCTTCGCCGGGAGCTCCACCGTTCGTCGAGGTGGGCGGCCGGGTCGAGGCCGGGGAGACGGTCGCCATCGTCGAGGTGATGAAGCTGATGAACCATGTTGCGTCGCCGGTGGATGGGGTGGTGACCGCCATACTGGTCGAGAACGGTGGAGCTGTTGAGTTCGGGCAGACCATCGTTGTGGTGGACCCTGAGGGCTGAGCCCTCGGCTGGAGGTTGGAGATGCCGAAGCTGCGCCGGGTTCTGATCGCCAACCGCGGGGAGATCGCGGTGCGGGTGATCAAGGCTTGCTTTGACGAGGGCATCGAGTCGGTCCTCGCTGTGTCGGAGGCCGACAAGGGGAGCCTCGGGGCGCAGCTGGCGGATCGAGTCGTCGTCATCGGCCCGGCCGCCGCGGCGGAAAGCTATCTGGACGTGAACCGGGTGGTGGCCGCGGCGAAGGTGACCGGGTGCGACGGGCTGCACCCCGGGTACGGGTTCCTCTCCGAGCGGGTCGAGCTCTCGGCCGAGTGCGAGGAGGCCGGCATCGCCTTCGTCGGCCCCTCGCCGGAGGCGATGCGGCGCAGCGGCGACAAGGCGACCGCGCGCGCCCTCGCCAAAGAGCTCGACGTGCCGATCAACGAGGGGTCGGACGTGATCGCGAGCGAGGAGGCGGCCCGCGAGATCGCCGCCGAGGTCGGCTTCCCCGTGCTGCTCAAGGCCTCGGCCGGCGGCGGCGGCCGCGGGATGCGGCTGGTCGAGACCGAGGGCGACCTCGCCGGCGCCTACGCCGCCGCGCACGGCGAGGCGCAGGCGGCATTCGGCGACGGGCGGCTGTTCGTCGAGCGCTACGTGCGCCAGGCGCGGCATGTGGAGGTGCAGGTGCTCGGCGACGGCAGGGGCGGCGCGGTCCACCTCGGCCACCGCGACTGCACCCTGCAGCGCCGCTACCAGAAGCTGGTCGAGGAGGCCCCCGCCCACGGCCTCTCGCTCGAGCTCGACGAGCAGATCACCGGCGCCGCGGTTCGCCTGATCGGCGCCCTCGACTACGCCGGCGCCGCCACCTGCGAGTTCCTCGTCGACCCCGAGCGGGGCACCGCCGGCTTCCTCGAGATCAACGCCCGCCTGCAGGTCGAGCACCCGGTCTCCGAACTCGTCACCGGCGTCGACATCGTCCGCGAGCAGCTGCGGATCGCCGGCGGCGAGGGGCTCTCGATCTCCCAGCAGGAGGTCGAGATCTCCGGCCACGCGGTCGAGGTGCGGATCAACGCCGAGTCGCCCGAGCGCGACTTCGCCCCGACCCCCGGCACGCTGACCGTCTGGGCGCCGCCCCAGGGCAGCGACGTCCGCGTCGACAGTGCCTGCTTCCCCGGCTGGTCGGTGCCCCCCTTCTACGACTCGCTGCTGGCCAAGCTGATCGCCTCCGGCCCCGACCGCGAAGCGGCTCTAGCCCGCACCCGCCAGGCTCTCCGCCACCTCCGCGTCGAGGGAGTGGAGACCACCGCCCCCTTCGCCCTCGACCTGCTCGAACATCCCGACGTAATAGCCGGCAACGTCCACACCAAATGGGTCGAGGAAGAGTTCATGCCCAGCTGGAACGAGGGATCAGCAGCCCCAAATCAAGTACCTGCAGCCCGGAACCAAGGATCGGGACCCGCCGGGGGAGGGTCGGGATCTGCCGCGGGTGGCACTGTAGGGGGGCCCACCCCTGAGGACGCTTTAGCGACCGGAAGGGGTGGGGGGTCCCCTGCAGTGACAG
>Ga0335070_10000430_pt1 | contig 46765 bp, 38 predicted proteins | sample Lox_Sample_13_FD_206722 | JGI IMG/M metagenome (GOLD analysis project Ga0335070, IMG submission 206722) | Soil microbial communities from Loxahatchee National Wildlife Refuge, Florida, United States - Lox_Sample_1.3 | ecosystem: Environmental > Terrestrial > Soil > Wetlands | place: USA... | reverse complement strand
CGAACTAAGACCCACTGAGCCCATAGCGACGATCGCGGGGCTAGACGAGAGCCATCGTTTTGTCCTTCACCGACTTGATCTCCGGCGCAACCCGAAGGAGATTCTTGAAAGTCTTCATAAAGATTGCGTACAGAGAAAGATTAAACGGGCAGAAAAAGCCAACCTAACGGTAGAAGACGGAACGACAGATGCATTGCTCCGGAAGTTCTATTGGCTTCTGGTCGTAACCCGTCGACGGCACGGCATGCTGGCGCAACCGATCCAGTGGTTCCGGAATCTGGTCTCTGGCTTCGGATCGAATCTGATGATCAGCATAGCTTCCTCGGCGGGTCGACCTATCGCCGGCATCATCACCATACGGCACAAACATTCTCTGGTTTACAAGTATGGTGGCTCGGATCATCGATCCTTCTGTCTCGGAGGGATGCAATTGCTGCTTTGGCAGTCGATGCAGCGCGCCATACAGGACGGTCTTTGGGAATTTGATTTGGGGCGCAGTGACGTTGGCGATCTTGGCCTAGTGGCTTTCAAGGATCGCTGGGGTGCGAAACGGAGCATCCTGAGCTATCTCCGATACGGCAAGATGCCTTCCAAGCGCCTGACTAAAATTTACGAAAGTCCTGTCGGCAAATATCTACGAGCACATACCCCCAAGTCTGTGTTGACCATCGCCGGCAGAATGCTCTACGGGCAGCTTGCATAAGCTCTTATTTAGTTACCCGTCGTTTCCGCTTTCGAAGGAGGCCCCAATTGGGAACAAAGGCCAAAGTTGTTGTGGTTGGGTTGGGCGAAGTCGGTAAGCCGCTCTACGAGCTTGCTTCGCAGCATCACGAGACCATCGGGGTCGACATCGAGCCGGTCGCGATCCACGGTGTGGTCGATGTGCTGCACATTTGCTATCCGTTCCAGATCAGGGATTTTGTTGGTGAAAGCGTCCGATACATCGTGCGTTACAAGCCGGCGCTCACGGTCATTAACAGCACAGTGGCTGTTGGTACGACGCGGGCGGTTGGGCAGCAAGTAGAATCGCCGGTGGTGAACAGTCCGGTGCGTGGTAAGCACGCTCGCATGCTACAGGACATGCAGAAGTACACCAAGTTCGTAGGAGCGACCGAATCGGTTGTCGCGGAACGCGCCGCCCGGCACTTTGAGTCGCTTGGCCTCAAGACCAAGGTGCTGTCCTCGCCTGAAGCAACCGAGCTGGCCAAGCTGACCGAAACGACCTACTTCGGCGTGATGATCGCTTGGGCACAAGAAGTTGAACGCTACTGTGATAAGTGGGGCAGCGACTACAATCAGGTCGTGTCCTTCTACGAAGAGATCGGGTTCTTTCCTCCAGTCAAGTATTTCCCCGGTGTTATCGGTGGTCACTGCGTCATGCAGAACATCGAGATCTTGAGTCGCTTAAATCCAACGATGCTGCTGGAGGCCGTCAAAGCCTCTAACGAGATGAAGGTCGAACGCGAGCTGCGAGCCAAGAAAGAAGTCGCCGTAGTTTAAGCCGGAACAATCGCCATGTTAGCTCTGACGTCTGTTGCTCATCCCGAATCGCCGGCGGTCGCGCCTGGCCGAAGCCTACAGGGCAAACGGGTAGGAATGGTGCTGTTTTCCACTTATCCGGCGGACCCCCGTCCGCGCAGGGCTATCGAGGCGCTCCTGAAAGAGGGGATGAGCGTGGATCTAATCTGCCTGCGAGACGGCGACGGGCTCTCGCGGGAAAGAAGAGGAACCTTTGGCGTACTGCGCTTGCCTCTGACTCACAGGCGTGGTACCAAGTTATCTTACATTTACAAATATTCCGCTTTCATCTTACTTTCCGGCATTATACTGGCCATTCGATCGATTCGCCGCCGCTACAATCTGATTTACGTGCACAACATGCCGGATGTTCTGGTGGTCAGTGCACTGTTGCCGAAGCTGTTGGGAGCCAAGGTCATCCTCGATCAGCATGATCCGATGCCTGAGCTTATGATGACCATTTTCAACCGCCAGAAGAGCAGCCTAAGCGTGAGGCTGCTGACCTGGCTGGAAAAATGGAGCATCCGTCGCGCGGATCGAGTCATCACCGTCAACCTCGCCTGCAAGCGCATCTTCGGATCGCGGAGCTGCTCACCCGACAAAATCGGAATCGTGATGAACTCGCCGGATGATTCGATCTTTCCATTCCGAGCGGCACATCCGCAAATGCAAGGTCAGCAAACGCACGATAAGTTCGACATCATGTATCACGGATCCTTGGTCGAGAGAAATGGGTTGGATCTGGCAGTCGAGGCGCTGGCTATTGTTCGTCGCTCTGTTCCCTACGTAAGATTGAATATCTATGGACTCACGACGCCGTTCTTGGAGACGGTAATGCGAAGGGTCCGCAGCGAAGGCCTTGAAGATTGCGTGATCTACTGCGGGCCGAGGACCTTGGAAGAGCTGGTACGTGAGATTCAACAGTGCGACCTGGGAGTCATCCCGAATCAAAGGAGTATCTTTTCAGAAATCAATACTCCGACCCGAATCTTCGAGTATCTCGCTCTCGGTAAGCCGGTGATCGCACCACGCGCAGGTGGTGTCTGCGACTACTTCGACGAATGCTCGATGGTACTGTTCGAGCTCGGCGACGCACAGGACCTAGCCGACAAGATCAAATACATCATTTCTGATCCCTCCGGAACGGTGGACAGGGTAAAGCGTGGGCAAGAGGTTTACCAGAGACATTGCTGGCCTATAGAAAAACAGCGCTTAACGCGCCTTGTCAGCGGTCTGCTCGCGGGACGGACCGAGGAAATCGACGACAGCGAGGCAGTTCTTGCAGCGATAGCCGCAAGTGACAGACTCGCCGAGGCCGCCGAGAGCTCACGCTAAACACGCGAAACGATGAGCTGTATGAGAGTCGGATCAATGGACAAGGGTTACTTCCTCCCAAGTTACGTACTAGTAACGCCGGCCCGCAACGAGGCAGCGTTCATCGAGAAAACGATTCAGTCGATGATGGTGCAAACCTTTCCACCGCTTAAATGGGTGATTGTGGACGACGGATCGACAGACGCGACTGGCGAACTTGTGAAGCAGTATGGCGCCCAGTGTTCTTGGGTGGAGCTGGTTCAGCTGCCTCAGCGGCGAGATCGAAGCTTTGCCGCCAAAGTCCAGGCATTTAATGCCGGCTATGAACGACTCAAAGGGCTTCCGTACGAGATCATCGGCAACCTTGATGCGGACGTCTCTTTCGACAGAGAGTATTGCGAGTTTTTGCTGCAGAAATTTAGCGCCGATCCCCGCCTGGGAGTTGCAGGAACCGTGTTCGAAGAGGAGGGATATAGCTCCGCCAGACAAAGTTTCGAGGGCGAAAACCACGTTGCAGGCGGATGCCAGCTATTTCGGCGCCGGTGCTTTGAAGAAGTTGGCGGGTTCGTGGCAAACAAAGCCGGGGGCGTCGATTGGATAGCGGTAACGACGGCGAGAATGATGGGGTGGACGACCAAGGCCTTTCGGGAAAAGGCTTTCTTCCATCACAGGCACCTGGGCATGGCAGAGCGCAACGCCCTTGCTGCGATCTTTTCTTACGGCGAGAAAGACTACTACCTGGGTGGCCACCCGGTATGGGAACTCTTTCGAGTCGCCTACCGGATGAGCAAGCGGCCATATTTCGTAGCAGGATTGGCGTTGGCCCTGGGATATGGATGGGCAACGGTCCGTAGAATAAACAGGCCCGTCTCTGATCAGCTGATGAAGTTTCATCGCAAGGAGCAGATGCGAAAGCTTGCAGCTATTCTCAAGATGGCTGCCACGTTCAAGCGCATTGACAACTTTGCTGCCATCTCGGTTCCGCCGTCGTCATCGCAAGGATAGCTGGACATGGACCGCATTCAGATTGAAGAAGTAAACCTTGCAATTGACCGGTTCGTTGAGTGGCTCCGCGGGTACGGTGAAACGTCTTACGACCACCAAAGCTTCTATGCCAGCAAGCTCGGCCGGACCGCTAAGGCCCTGTACTACAGGAAGCCACTGGCGGGCACATTAGCAGTCGCTCCCATGGTGTTCTGCGAGGCGTTTGTCCCCAGCGCAAGAAGGCTGTTTTGGAAGCCTCAGAGATTTCCGATCGCCGACGCCCATTACGCGATGGGGTTCGCCTTCCTTGCGGTGACCTTCGGCCGTACCAGTGACTACCACAAGGCGGTTCACTTCCTGAATGTCCTTGAGGAAACCCGTTGCGCAGGTCACCCGGATTATTGCTGGGGATATCCGTTTGACTGGGAGACGCGAACTGGAACCATGAAGGCAGCCACCCCGTTGATCACGACCGTGCCCTATGCATACGAGGCCTTCTCGCAAGTCTATCAACTCGATCGCGATCCAAAATGGCTGCGGATTATGCGCTCGATTGCCGATCATGCTTTGAAAAGTTACCGGGACGTGGAGTTGGCCTCGGATATGGCCAGCTGCGGATACACGCCGGCAGCCGACGACCCTGGTGGCGTGGTGAACGCCAGCGCCTATCGCGCTTTCCTGTTGACGAAAGCCAGTATTGAGCTCTCGGAGCCTGGCTATCTAGAAGCTGCAAATCGAAATCTGAATTTTGTTCTCGCCTCTCAACAGGCCGACGGTTCGTGGTTCTACTCCATCGACGGTGCCAGGGACTTTGTCGATCACTTTCATACCTGCTTCGTCATGAAGGCTCTCGCGAAAGTCGAACAGCTCACAGGATCAGACCGGTGCCGCACAAGCATTGAACGAGGTATCGAGTACTACCTGAAGAACCTGATCGATGTTCATGGCTTGCCCCTGCCATTTTCCAAGGCGCCGCGGATGACGGTCTATCGCCGCGAATTGTATGACATGGCAGAGTGCATCAACCTCGCGGTGCTGCTGCAAGGGCGCTTTCCGACACTGGACAAAACATTGTCGTTCGTCCTTGAGGAACTGCTGGAAAATTGGCAGAAGAGCGACGGATCTTTCCGTTCGCGGCAATTGCTTGTTGGGTGGGACAACGTCCCCATGCATCGCTGGGCCCAATCCCAGATATTTAGAAGCCTCTGCTGTTTTCTGGTTCACCACTTGCGTCCCGCAACCAAAATGTCGCAAGGCTATGGTCCGGTGATCTCAGCGTCGGTGCACACTCATGGTGCCTTCAACTCACTACATCCACAGCCGCAAGCGGGACCGTAGCAGATCGACTGCAGGTATGCGAGAGCCTCTATTTGCGGGAATTAAGAATCGCCTACTTCAAGAGCTAGCTGACTGGCTCCCCGGGCGACTGCGTGTTTCCTTGCATCGCCTAAGAGGAGTCCACGTCGGCGATGAAGTTTGGATCGGGCGCGAATGCCTAATCGAGACAGCCTATCCCTCCTTGGTCACGATTGGAAACAGCGCCACAATTGGGATCCGGACGACCATCATTGCACATTTCCAGGAGGCGTTGGGCGTGACAATAGGGGATAAGGCGTATATTGGGGCGGGTGCACTCATTCTGCCAGGTGTGACCGTCGGCGAGGGAGCGGTGATTGCGGCTGGCAGCGTGGTTACGACATCAGTGCCACCCATGACGGCGGTTCAGGGGAATCCCGCCAGGCGCGTGGCGAGGTGTGGGATTCCGCTTGAGCGGCACACGTCGAGGGCAGAATTCGTTAAACAATTAAAGACTTTGGGTAGAAGCTCACTAGCACCGCAGAGTCTCAAGTAGAGGAGGTGACCTAAGTGAAAGCTAGTGAAATTGAAGGACGGCTACGCCGCTTTATTCAGGAGCACTATAGTGTACCGGAAAGTGATGGTGAATTCACCGATGAGGTTAATTTGTTTAACTACGGATATATTGATTCCTTCGGTGCAGTTGATTTATACGCCTTCGTCGAGAAAGAATTCTCGGTTCACATTAATGAGACAGACCTAGTGACGATACCCTTGAATACGATAAGAGAGATCGCGGCGTTTGTCGCGCGCCGGCATGAGGAGGTGCTCTAGATGCATCGCTTGCTGGTTCCAATCAAAGGAGTAGATCGAGACCACCTGTCCCAATTCGAGTATGCTCTAGCGTTTGTTTCTGAAGACATCGTCTCCTATTCCGTCGATCCGGTGGATCTTACTGCGAAAGTAGATGTTACGACAGTCGAGGCGTGCAGCGCTGTCGAGCAGAGGATCAATGAATTGGTGCAGCGCTATGAGCGTGGGGACTTTGGCTTGCCGAAGCGAGTTTATTTTAGGCAGAGTCGACAGTTGCCGACGATAGACGCATGGCAAGGTTTGTTAGATCGAAAGTGGATCACTCCTGTAGGGAAAGGCCATGTTGTCCTACGGGGCCTCGCTGCGACTCTCGTAGCTTTATTGGAGGTGAAGATTGATACGATGTTCTCTCGCGCATTCTGCGCGGAGCGCGAGTTCTACCCCTCGACGATTCTCTGTGAAACCTTGGACCGCGCGCATCACTTTACGTCGTTCCCGGAACATATGGACTTCGTAGCGCATCTCAAACCCGACCTGACGATCATAAAGGAGTTCGAAAAGCAGTGTAGAGAGGAAGGATGGTCTGCGGTAGCTCACAAAGGGCGGATGGCCGAACACGACTATGCTGTGGCCCCATCCTGCTGCTATCATTGCTACGAAGCGATGGAGGGTTGGCGGCTCGCCTCACCAGGTAGAAGCGTCACAGCAACGTTGGGTTGCCACCGATACGAGGGAGCGAATCACCGATCTCTGAGTCGGTTACGCGCTTTTACTATGCGGGAGGTCGTGTGGGTAGGTCATCCAGATTATGTTGTTGAGTCAAGGCGTAAGGCTGAGGAATTGATTGTTCAATGGGCCAAGGACTGGGAATTAGCTGGCACGTTTGAAACTGCCAACGACTCATTTTTTACAAACGACTATTCGGTAAAGGCCTCATTTCAGCGACAGCAACAGGCCAAGAAAGAGCTGCGGCTAGAGATTCCTGCCGAGGGACACTCGATTAGCGTGTTTTCGTCGAACTTCCATGGAACTACTTTTGGTAAGGCGTTCAATATATCCGTAGAGGATCGGCCCGCCACAAGCGGATGTGTTGGATGGGGTTACGAGCGCTGGGTCTATGCAATCTTCAGCCAGTTGGGCTTCGATCCCAACCTGTGGCCGCCCAGACTGAGGGATGATCTTGAATGCCACAATCGTGCGTCTATCCAGTAGAGACGGGATGGTTGCTCTGGATGAGTTGAGGCCCGACCGCTTCGAGTTGGTCGCTGAGTGGCTGTCGAACGCTGAAATAAATCGGTGGCTAACCTCAGAATGGCGCGGGAGGACCGTTGCTGCTTCTATCATCGCAATGGCGGTAAGAAATCCGCGAAATCGGATGTTTGTTGTTCTATATCACGATCAACCCTGCGGCCTAGCGTGTTTGGCAGACATCGATTTGTTGGACAAGTCGGCGATGATCTGGTATTTCCTTGGTGAACCAAAGCTCGCTGGGAGCGGGATAACGTCAAGTGCTGTCAGACAATTGGCTCGCTTTGCCTTTCAGGAAATGGGACTAGGTTCGTTGTACGCATGGGTCATGGAGGACAATAATCGTTCCCAGAGGGTCCTGCAGAAAGCCGGATTTGCTTGGGCTGGACGGATTCGTAATGCAAGCCGTTCAGGTGAGCGGCAAGTTGACAGAATTTACTTTGATCTTCTCCCTGACTTGGGTCAATAGCGATCTTGTCGACAGGCGAGTAACGGCCTGTTATACCGGCGCCGTACCGCGTGGTTGGGCTCCCGGCCCTCCAGGACGCGATTCTGGGAAACCCGAGACTGCCCCGTGATTAGCTGCCGTCTCCAAATAGATAGCAACTTGTAAGGTGTCAAAGACGCCTAAGACCGCTATTAAAGAGCTCTCCAAACAGCCGGGGCGGGCGGCCGCTCATACCTTGGGACCAAACGTAGGGTCGCAATCGTAAAACGCTGGGTCGAAGGACAGCTGTGAAGCTACTTGTACCGCAAACAAGCGCACTCCGAGAAGCTGATGCTCGCCTGGCCCGACTGGCTGAGTTTCTAGGAATAACCTGGGAGCCACTTTTCCTCGATGGGTGCTCTGGCGACTCTGTAGATTACGTTGCAAAGGCTTTCCTCGATCAATGCTCGTGCTTTGTCGTCAATCCCGACGTGATTAGGGACTGGACGGGCGGCGTTGTTCCTGCCGACTTGGTCCCTCGTCTAGCTTCCCATTTTCCTTGCCTGCTCGTTCATGCTCTCAGGGCAGGGGATCCGTTTCATGCGAGCCTGATCAAGGCACTCTCGGGTGACCACCTGCAATGTGCTCAGACCATTGAGGATGGTCCTCGGCTCTACGAGATTGCTTCAGATTCCGGCGACATTTGCGGACCGTTCGCTGGGCTCTCGTTCGGTCCAGCCAACTTTGCTAATGATCGAATTCTCATCTCCAACGGGAAGATCGGGGCTGTACGAACGCCTATCTCAATTGGTGGCAGGCCCTTCATGGCAGTTATGAAGCGAGAGCAGGCCAAAGTATTCTTCTTGGCGAGCGCAGATGTTCTTGATGTAAGCCTTGAAATCGGGGACAAGCCGTTGAGCGCGTATTTCTCGCGATTCGTGCCCTACGCCATGGCACTGCGCAGCATCTTCGGCGAGCACTCCTGGCGTCCCAGTGGACATTACGCCTCCTTTATCATTGACGATCCGCTTCTTCGGCCAACATATGGGTACTTCGCTTTTGAGCCGTTGCTCAACTTGATGAGGGAATTCAACTTCGCTACCACCGTAGCGTTTATTCCTCACAATTATCGGAGGAATTCGACCAGAGTTTTGCGGATGTTCCATGAGAACCGGGACCGGCTAGCAATCTGCTTTCATGGAAACGATCATACATCGGCGGAGCTTGCATCAACGGACGTCCTTCGGCTGAACACCATGATGCGCATAGCGGAAGCCCGTATGGACGCCCATGCCGACGCTACAGGAGTGCGTTGCCCAAGGGTCATGGTGTTCCCTCAAGAGAAGTTTTCTGTCGAATGCATGCAAGTTCTAAAATCTCGTAACTTTGTCGCTGCCGTGAATGCCGGACCCCACCCCGCGGGATGTCGGGCGGCTCTTACAATCGGTGAATTCGCTCAGCCAGCAATCCTCCGATACGGAAACTTCCCGCTGTTTCTTCGCCATTACGTCGGTTACCTCAAGAGAGAAGACATCGCCTTTAATCTCTTCTTCGGCAGACCTGTCTTAATTGTCGAGCATCATGACATATTCAGGCGTGTCGAAGCATTGATTGACGCCGTGCTGATGATCAATAAGATTGCGCCGGACATCCAATGGGTTAGTCTTGAAACAGCGGTCATCAACTCCGCTCTCAGGCGCAGAACGACGGACGGAGTTTACCACCTTCGAGCCTATTCGGGCACCGTGCGGGTTGCAAATGATCAGACTGTACCTAGGCCGGTTTTGGTGGAGTGGAAGCACTCAGCTCAATGTCCCCGCGTCGAACAGGTATTACAGAACAGAAGACCCAGTCACTCATATGAAATCGACGATTCCGGGATCCGCCTGTGCGGAGTGTTAGGCCCCCGTAACTGTCAAACTTTTTCCGTGCTTTATCGTAACGGATATTCCAGTCTCGGAAGTCTCGGTTTATGGTGGAACACAAAAGCCTATCTCCGCAGAAGGCTTTGTGAACTGAGAGATAACCGAGTTAGCAAGAATCAATTTGCATCAGTGCTTGCTCGAGCCTTGCAGCGCAGCATATGGCCCAAGAGCCTATAAGGGCCTGAACTGAAACTATGTGCGGAATTTGCGGACAATATAATTACGGAGTTCCGGAACCGGTAGGGCTTCGCGACATTGAAGATATGACGCGCACCTTGGTTCATCGTGGCCCCGATGACGAGGGGTACCACATCTCTGGGCCGCTGGGGTTTGGCTTTCGCCGCTTGTCGATCATCGATCTCGCCGGCGGACATCAGCCGATGTCGGACCAGGAAGAGTCGGTTTGGGTAGTTTTTAACGGAGAGATCTACAATTTCCGGGAGCTGCGGGAAGAACTGGAAGGCTACGGACACGTCTTTCGCACGAAATCAGATACCGAGGTTATCGTCCACGGCTACAAGCGATGGGGTGACGACGTGCTAAATCGCCTGAACGGCATGTTTGGCCTGGCGATATGGGACGTTCACGAACGACGCCTCGTGCTGGCAAGGGATGCATTCGGCATCAAGTTGCTGTACTACAAGGTCGACCAGGGGCGCCTGTACTTCGGTTCGGAGATGCGCGCAATCCGTGCCACCGAAGCGACCGCACCTGAACTCGATACCACGTCGCTGAATCTCTTTTTGCGCTATCGTTACACGCCCTCTCCACACACGATCATTAAGGGAATCCGGAAGCTCGCTCCTGGAACCAAGCTGGTGGCGCAAGACGGCTCCTGCGAGGTCAGCCGCTGGTACAAATTCAAGCCGGCACCCTTCGCGCCGACAAAGTCCGTCGCGGAGGCGACAGAAGAGCTGCTGGAGCTCTACAAACGAGCGATTCGCCGGCAGCTGATCAGCGACGTTCCCGTGGGGCTGTTGCTCAGTGGGGGTCTGGATTCGGGACTGCTATTGGCCCTGATGAATCTGAACGGGCGCTCCTGGCCAACCTACACAGTGGGATACGGTGCCAGCTTCGCCGACGATGAGCTGGAGGATGCGGAAGACACTGCTCGTCTGCTCGGGTCGAACCACGCGAGCGTACTGATTTCGCAGTCGACCTTTGAAAAGGCCCTGCCCAGGATCGTCGAATCCCTGGAAGAGCCCATCGCTGCCTCGTCCATCGTCCCGATGTACTTCGTCTGTGAGCGTGCGCGGGGTGATGTGAAAGTGGCGCTGGTCGGACAAGGTCCTGACGAGTTGTTCGGCGGGTATCGCCGCCATCTGGGCGTACGCTATGGCGCGCTTTGGTCGCAGATGCCAAAGCCGATGCGCAATCTTATCTCGACAGGGGTCAATGCTCTTCCGAGAAATGAGATGCTGAAGCGTGGCGTTTATGCTCTTGCGATTTCAGATCGCATGCGCCGATATGAGCACGTGTTCTCGCTCCTGCCAGGCGATCAAGTGGAAGGCCTGTTCCAGGAAGGATTGCTTGGGACGGATGCAGGCGAAACCATGCTGGAGTGCTGGGGCGACCTTGCAGAGCTGATGGGCGGGACGGATGAACTTGGTGGATTTCAGTTCCTTGAAGTGCGGTCCAGTTTGCCCGACGAACTGCTTATGTATGCCGACAAGCTCTCAATGGCCCATAGTCTAGAGCTGCGTGTTCCCTATCTTGACAAAGAGATTGTCGAATATGTGGAATGCCAGCCGGCGAACCTAAAGGTGAGAAATGGCTCACGGAAGTGGCTGCATCGGCAGGTATGCCGAAACTACTTGCCCCAATCGATTTTGCAGCGACCAAAGCGCGGGTTCGCGGTCAACGTCGTCGATGACTGGCTACGGGACAAGATAAGCGGAAAAATGTCCCAGCCCTTCCTCGATGCCAATGCTGCAATCTATCAGTACCTCCGTCCGAACGCAGTGCGTCAACTGTTTGCCCAACATGCCTCGGGCCGCAGCGACAACCATAAAGTTCTTTTTAGCCTGATTGTCCTTGAGGAGTGGTTGCGGGTAAATGCGGGTCCGGTGACCGCAGTCGCGTAGGATTGGCCTGCCATGATCGGAGTCATCGCCGATATCGCTGAGCACGAGGCTGTGCGGGAATTCTTCGAGGCGTTCAAGACGCCTTGGGAATTCTACGGTGAGGGCACAAGATACGACGTCGTGCTGTGCAGTGGGGACTTCCAGTTCGATAGTACGGCAGGACTCATCGTGCTATATGCGAGCGGCCGCACAGGCTTTGACGATCGACAAGGTATCCCGACGGGTCAGCAGCGAAGCCAGGGTTGCATGCTTTCGTATCGAGGGAGTTGCATTCCCATCTATGCGGAAGCGATCACCTTTACGAATAATGACGACCTTCTCGTTGACGAACATTCGCATGAGTCTGTTGTCCACCTGGACCGTAGCGGCCGAGCAACCTTTTGCCGGATTGGCTATAACCTTTTTGCGGAACTTCGTACGCTGCTGTGTGTTGGCCAGCCCATCGTCAACGCCGCCATACCAACCTTGGAATTGCACATTGCGGTTCTGAGAGAGCTGATCTCCGGATGTGGAATCTCACTGGTCGAGATTCCTCCGGTTCCCGATGGATACGAATTCATCGTTTGTCTCACCCATGATGTTGATCATCCCTCGATCTGCCCGCACAAATGGGATCACACAGCAATCGGCTTCCTGTATCGCGCAGTCTTCGGGTCTTTGCGCAACTTTATTGGCGGACGAATCTCGGCCCGGGATCTGCTCACAAACTGGGAAGCGGCACTGAAGTTGCCCTTCGTCTATCTCGGCCTGGCGGATGATTTCTGGCGTCATTTTGCCGAGCGGTATCTAGCCATCGAAGAGGGAGTCCCTTCGACATTTTTCGTAATTCCGTTTCAGGGGCGGCCTGGCAAGAGCGGAAACCACGGAGTCGCCAAGCTCCGCTCCGCCAAGTACGGCGCCGAAGACGTCGCGGACTCGATACGAAAACTGCGAGCAGCGGGTTGCGAGGTGGCACTGCACGGTATTGATGCGTGGGTTGATGGTGCTGCTGCAGAAGAGGAACTGGCGGAGATTCGCCGTCTGACAGGAGCCAGCGATATCGGCGTGCGGATGCACTGGCTCTTCTATGGCGAGCAGTCACCGTTGATCCTGGAGCAGGCGCGAGCTGCATACGACTCAACCGTGGGCTACAACGAGACCGTTGGGTATCGTGCAGGCACCACACAGGCATACAAGCCCTTTGGGACAAAGCACCTGCTCGAATTACCACTGCACATAATGGACACAGCTTTGTTCTACCCCGCGCATCTCGGACTCACGCCACAGCAGGCGGAGCCGTACCTCCAGAGAATGACGGAAGATGTGGTTCGGTTTGGGGGGTGCCTGACGATCAACTGGCACGATCGCAGCGTAGCTCCAGAGAGGCTGTGGGGCGCAACGTATCGACATCTGCTCCAGGACCTCAAGAGGCGCGGCGCATGGTTTGCAACCGCCGGGCAAGCTGCTTCCTGGTTTCGCAAACGTCGCGCGGCAACGTTTGAGGCGGATTGCGAGAGGCCGGGGAAGGTAGGCGTCAACGTCAAGGGTTCTCACCGGGAGAGTCTGCCCGGTTTGCGCCTGCGAATTCATCAGCATAAGTCATGGGATGTCAGCTGCAATCTTTCAGGGGAACTTGTTGGCACGGCTCTGGATGACAGCAGTGTCGATGCCTACGTCTCTGGTACGGTCCACTGATGAGTACCCAAGACATCCACATTACCAACAAGAACAACGGATCGACGGAGATCTGTTCATCGAAGTCCGAGGCGTCCAACTCTTTCATTATGGCCCCGGAGGATCGCATCTTGATCACGGGGGCTGCTGGTTTCATTGGATCGCGCGTCGTAAAGGACTTGCTCTCACGCGGGTTTTGTAATCTAGTCTGTCTCGCTCGGCCCTCCAGTAACCTGGCGGGGCTCGAGGCCATTGTCAAGACGCCGCCCCTGGGAACTCAAGTGGAGATTCTGAAGGGAAACCTTCTATCGCCCGCGGATTGCGAAGCGGCCTGCAAAAATGTCGCAGTCATCTACCATCTGGCAGCTGGAACCGGCGGAAAATCCTTCCCTGATGCGTTCATGAACTCTGTGGTCACCACACGCAACCTGCTGGACGCCAGTCTTTGCTGCACACATCTGCGACGATTGGTCCTTGTCAGCTCGTTTTCCGTGTACTCCAACCGCCAGAAGTCGCGTTGCCTGGATGAGTCCTCTCCCATCGAAGACCGCCCCGAACTGCGTGATGCCTACTGCTTTTCCAAAGTCAAGCAGGAAGAAATGGTCATCGAGTACGGGAAGAACTTCGGCGTGCCGCATGTAGTGGTCAGACCGGGTAGCGTTTACGGTGGGGTTAAGGGTGAAATCACGGGCCGAATCGGCCTGGGAACGTTCGGGTTGTTCCTGCATCTGGGCGGCTCCAACACTATACCCTTCACATATGTCGACAACTGCGCCCAGGCAATCGTCCTTGCCGGCCTGATCAAAGGGGTGGAAGGTGAAGTCTTTAATGTTGTCGATGACGACCTGCCCTCCAGCCGTTACTTTCTTCGCGAGTATAGGAAGAACGTCGCGCAATTCAAATCCGTCTACGTGCCCCACGCTGCGAGTCACGCCCTGTGTTACCTGTGGGAGAAGTATTCGGAGTGGTCGCAGGGACAGTTGCCCCCGGTCTTCAATAGGAGACGCTGGGACACTGAGTGGAAGAGGACGCGCTACAGCAACGCGAAACTGAAGACGCGGCTCGGGTGGACCCCCAAAGTGTCCACGGCCGAAGGGCTGCGACGTTACCTCCAGAGCCAGCGTGACGGTGAAGCCTATGCTTAAGGTTGCGATCATAGGGTGCGGCAAGATCGCGGATGCGCATGCCTCACAGATCCAGCGAATGGAGGGCTGTGAAATCGTTGGCGTGTGTGATCGAGAGCCGCTGATGGCCCGGCAGCTCAGCGAGCGCTTCCCAGTGAAACAGTACTTCAGTGACTTGACGGGACTGGTGAGAGAGGCCCGGCCCGATGTCGTCCATGTCACCACGTCGCCGGAGAGTCACTTCGAGATTGCCCGATTCTGCCTCGAACATGGCTGCCACGTCTATGTTGAGAAGCCCTTTGTTCTCCATGCGGAGCGCGCGCAGCAACTTGTGGACCTGGCCGAGGAAAAGGGTCTGAAGTTAACCGCAGGGCATAACGACCAATTCAGCCCGGTAGCACGGCGCATGCGGGCGCTGGTCGAAAGCGGTTATCTGGGCGGGGCGCCGGTTCACATGGAAAGCTATTACGGCTACGACTTAGGGGACCCGAGCTATGCCCGCGCCATGCTGGGAGATCACAAGCATTGGGTCCGCAGGTTGCCGGGCAAATTGCTGCACAACATCATCAGCCACGGAGTCGCCAGAATCGCAGAGTTCCTGACTAGCGACGACCCTCACATCATTGCCTATGGCATGGTCAGCCCACTCCTCAAAGGAGTTGGTGAAACCGAGATTGTGGATGAGCTTCGAGTCATCGTTTCTGATAACGAGCGAACCACGGCCTACTTCACTTTCTCCTCCCAGATGAGGCCCCTGGTCCACGAGTTTCGGATCTATGGCCCCAAGAACGGGCTCATTCTCGACCAGGACCACGAAATCCTGCTCCGGCTTCGCGGGAAGAAATTCAAGAGCTACGCCGACCACTTTATTCCCCCAGTGCTTTTCGCCAAGCAGCACTTGGGAAATCTGGTCACGAACATGAAGTTATTTCTGAAGAGGGACTTCCACACCGACTCCGGATTGAAATACCTGATTGAGTCCTTCTACCGATCGATCCGGCAAGATACCGCTGTGCCGATTCCCTATCGGGAAATAGTGCTCACGGCCAAAATTATGGATGCCATTTTTGATCAGCTTAGCCGCCCGCAAGATCGTTTGACTCCTCGAGCAACATATACGCGTCCACTCGACCGATTGGCGGTTGAGCGCCATGCTGCGGCGACGCTCGCTTCCAACTCCTAAGTCCAATCCAGCCTGATCCGATGTCGCCTTCATTAGCCCTCTTCGTTTGGCTCATCCTTCTACTCGCATTGTTGCTCTTCGACCCCGCCAAAGAGCCGAAAACCTCATGGGCCTTGTGGGTGCCGACAATCTGGATGTTCATCATCGCATCGCGGCTACCAGCCCAATGGCTCGGGGGCCAAATGGGGTTGACGGCCGAGGCTTTTGAGGAAGGGAATCCCTTGGATCGAAGTGTGTTTCTTGTTTTGATCCTTCTGGCGATCGGCATCCTTGTAGCGCGGTCTTTCAAATGGAGATCGTTCTTCGCACGTAACATTGCCCTGACGATGTTCATTTCTTACGCTCTCGTGAGTGTCTGCTGGTCTGATTTCGCTTTTGTCGCCTTCAAGCGGTGGTTTCGCGATCTAGGCAACTACTTAGTGATCCTCGTCGCCCTGTCCGATCCTCGCCCAATGGAGGCGGTCCGTACGCTGTTTCGACGGCTTGGCTACCTGCTGATCCCACTTTGTCTATTGCTTGCTAAGTATTATCCCGGCATCGGCATGGATTATAACAATTGGACTGGGACAGCAGAGTACTGTGGAGTTGCCACGAGCAAGAACGGTCTTGGCGCCGTATGCTTGGTAAGCGGGCTCTTCTTCTTCTGGGACACCATTGCGCGATGGTCTAACCGTAGGGAGTCTCGGACGGGACAAATCATACTTTTGAATCTGGCATTCCTTGCGATGACGCTCCACCTGCTGCACCTTGCCAATAGCCAGACCTCGCGGGTCTGCCTGTTGATCGGATGCTTGGTGATTCTGGCAGCTCACAGCAAAGCCTGCCGGCGCAACCCCCGCAGCCTGACAATTGCCATTCCTGCATTACTCTGCGCCAATCTCATTCTAGCCTTCGGTTTCGGAGTCGACATCAAAGGTATGGTGGCCGAGGCTGTAGGACGGAACCCAAATCTCACTGACAGGACCCTGATATGGAAAATCCTTCTCGACACACACACCAACCCGCTCGTCGGCACTGGGTATGAGAGTTTCTGGCTTGGTTCTCGGTTGGACTGGCTTTGGCAGCAAAAGGAAACTGCTGGATTGAATGAGGCACATGACGGATATCTTGAAGTCTATTTAAACTTGGGCATCATCGGACTCTCCCTTTTGGTTGGTTTCCTGATCACCAGCTATCGGAACATCTGTAAAGCGCTTACCTACTCTTCGAGCTTTGCCTCATTCGCTTTGGCGCTGTGGACTGTTGTGCTCTTCTATAACATTACAGAAGCAGCTTTCAAGTGGCATTTCATGTGGGTTACACTTCTGTCGGCAGCCATTGCTGTGCCCAGGTACGCCGAGCATGCGTTGCGCCCGGTCTCCGCCTTCGACGACGCAAACGCCACGGAACAATTCGCGCAGCTTCCTCCGGAAATGGAAGCTGTAGGGTGGTGGTGACCATTTTCGGGCTAAGCGAGCACTGTGAGGCCCGCTCTTGAAAAGCGGGGCTTTTAAGGCGCGTTAACACTAAATAGGAATCGGAGGGCTTCCACAATCAGTGCAAAGTAGCGGAAGCCTATCGCGAGAAGATGCGGCAGAAGCATTTCAATCTGCGAAAGGGCCTCTCCACCTCATTGCGTTTGCGACACATAACTCGATCCAATTGTCGGTGATCGAGGCGATTATGGCGCGGCGGAACCCCCGGGATGCAGCCGAAGTCCAGCATTAATTGCAAGGTGGTGTTGTCGTCGTATGCGGCGTCCATGATCAGGTGCAGGGGGAGAGGCCCGAGGCCGACCAACAGCTGACGGCCTTGCACCGCGTCGCAGACATCGCCGGACGGGAGCGCGAAGGTTATGGCCGTGCGAACATTCGCGGCAACCGCATGAATCTTGGTGGTCCATCTGCCGCGGGACTTGCCGATGGCTTGCGGTCCTTTTTTAACGCGCCGGTGCCGTCGGCGTGAACTTCGACCGTGATTGAATCCAGACTCACCGCTTCGATGCGAATGCGCACCAGTTGTTCGCGTTGCAACTGCTCGAAGACCCATCCAGCACGCCGTTCTCGGATCAGCTTTCCGAGGTTGGAATGTGCCTTTCTCCGAAGCCTGCTGACCGGCCCGTAAATCGTCCAACGCACCGAGACTGAGTGCGGCTCATTGCGGAGCCGCCTGAAGGTTAGAGGGAGGTGCGGGGGGGGCCATTCCCTGCGTAAGTGGATGTGGATAGGTGTAGGGAGTGTAGTATGCAGTCCAAGTGTTGGTTGCTGTGCACTTGTAGAGTGTATTCTGATCGGTCGCCCAATATGCCTGAAACTTAGAACATGTGGCAGGAATTGCGCTGTAGAGTCCGGTCGATCCGTTATAAACATCCCGGTTAAGCTGAACCATGTTTGCTAAAGGCGCGGCACATCCGATCGTATTCAGTGCAAGCTGGGTGCTTCCGTTGTTCCACACATAGGCTGGATCGCATCCCGGAGGCCCTCCAGTAGCACACGACGTTGGAGTACCAGAGACAAGCTCTTGTCCTTGCCCGATCTGCCATTCAGCGGGATATGTTCCATACTCCTGAAGCATGAACATCTGTCCGGCATTTGTGTTGGAGAAGACAACCCCCGAGCCGGCGCGGAAACACATATTGGCGTTAATGAAGTTGTTGTTGTAAATCTCCCACCAACGGGTCCCGATACCGCCGCCACCGTGAAACTCGGTTTGCGCGTTATTGAATGTGTTGTGGCGAACTACGACTCTCGCTCCGTAGTAACCTTCAAATGCTGAGGCCAGAGTCGCGCTGGTGCAAGTGAACGTGTTGTCCTCCACGAATATCATGTTGGCGGAGCCGGGAGTAACCACGTCAAGCCACCCTCCATTATTGCTTGCTCCAAGCCCCTGAAAGTGCAGCATCTCGTCAGCGCCATTAGTAGTTGTGAAAGCGTCGTGATCGAAAAGTCCTGGGCCATTACCGTTCTGACAGATGAAGATAATTCCTCCTGCGCTCTCGTGACCACCGGAATGAAGAGTATTGTGGTCAAACCGAAAGGTCGAGGTGAGTGGGGACGTATTGCTGGTGATGGTGATAGGGCAGGTTCTGTCTGGTTCAGCACCGATGAAAGTAAAATTCGTTATCCGAGTGTTGTACGCGGTTCCGGCGGTAACACTCATACCACCGCTTCCACTGCTTCCCCATGTGATGGTACAGCCTCCGCCATCGAGCGTAATCTGATGGGATGAGCTTATGGTTACCGTAGCATCCCATGTCACCGTGCCTCCGGGCACCTGTACTGTATCGCCATTGCTGGTTTGGTTGATCGCAGTCTGCACATCGGATACCGAGCAGGATGCCGCGTTAAAAGTCTTAGCCTGCGCACTCACACCAAGAATAGCAGTCAAGATATACCCAACTAATAGCGTTATTGTGACTCTCATCATCGGCCGTTCTCCCTACAGGAACCAACTTAGGGTGATGAACAATGTCTTCTGACAGGTTAATTCCCTCGCTGTCATGCTTTCAGTTTAGAAGGCCAGATCCTACCAGTCCAGCAATTTGTCGCTCCCAATCGTTACGAAAGTAACATCTTAGTAACCTGCGCCGAACTCCGGACCTGGAACTGTCCAGAATGACCGCTCTCCGACCAGAAAAAGAGAAGTAAATTGAAGAGCACGCAACACAGCGAAGCGCAGATTGTCGCGATTCTGAATCAGGTCGAAGCAGGATTGGCAACGGCGGCCTGGCGCCGCCGCCGCGTGACTTCCCAGCTGACCTCGTGTCGTCGGGACGCCAAGATGAAAAACCCCTTGATAGCTCCGTGCACTACATATACTGAAAGTCCCGCAACGACTAAGCAGGGCCCCGACAAAAAGATCGGGCTCCTAGATCACATGGGCTTTGGCAACATGGGAGATGCCGCCATCCAAGAATCTTTTATTGCAAACATCAGGAGTCGCGTGCCGAGCGCTCACCTAGTTGCATTTTCATCGATTCCTGAGGATACCAGGGAACGGCATAAACTCGAATCCTATCCTATCTTCTGGAGCTATCGAAGGGGCAACGGCTCAGAAGCGCCTCCGGCAAAGACGACGACTCTGGCTTCAAGGCTCAAGCAGGCACTGAAACGCTGCATGATCCTCTATGTCCTTGCCAAGCCTGTCCATGATGTGGTCCACGAGATCGTTCATCTCGTCCGCACCTACAGGATAGTAAAATCCCTCGATCTTTTCTTAGTGGCTGGCGGTGGGCAGCTATGCGAATTATGGAGGCCACTTCCCTACAACGTCTTCAAATTCTGCATGCTAGCGAAACTCTCGCACACCCCCCTGTTCATCGTTAGTGTCGGAGCTGGCCCTTTGAATCGGCCGCTAAACAAGATTTTTGCAAGGTGGTCGGTTCGGCTGGCAGATTATGCATCGTTTCGTGACGTTGAGTCTCAAGCATTGCTGCACACTCTAGGCGTCACGCGGGAGACGCATGTGTACCCGGACCCCGCTTATGCCCTCAATCTTCACGGTTACCTAAGACGTGCGCCTTCAAAGGTAGAAAGAGCTAAAGTTGGCATAAATCCGATGGGTTTCTGTGACCCTCGGCTTTGGCCTCGCAAGGACGTTGCCGCGTACACCAAATACATGGATAAGGTGGCTCAATTTTCGACATGGCTCCTCGCTCATGACTACGACCTGGAGATATTTACGAGCGACATCGCTGTGGACAATTGGGCTATCGAGGATCTCAAGGACAAGCTCATCGCCGATGGCCTCAAAGATCTGGATTCCAGGGTAGTCGTTCGACCGGTGCTCGACTTGGAGGGGCTACTTCGCCAAATGGCGACCTTCCAGTTTGTGGTCACGTCGAAATTTCACGGCGTAGTTTTTTCTCACCTGCTACGTAAGCCAGTGATCGCGCTCAGTTATCACCATAAGATAGACGACCTGATGCGAGCAGTAGGACATGAGGAATACTGCCTAGATATCGAGCACTTTAGCGTGCAATCACTTATAGAGACATTCGAACGGCTGGTCGTCAAGAGTGAAAGTCTTAAGTGTCAGTTTCGTCAGGAGACTGCGAGATATCGGAAGTCTTTGGAGAGGCAGTTCGACAATCTTTTCGGAAAGAGGTCTGTCGCGTGAAAGTCGGCCATCAACCTTTGGTGAGCGTGGTGACGCCGGTATACAACGAGGCGAGATATCTCAGTGAATGCATTCAAAGCATTCTCGCCCAGACATATCGAGAATGGGAATATGTAATCGTAGACAACTGCAGCACGGATGGGTCGGGTCAAATCGCACGCCGATATGCGGCAAGAGACAGTCGTATTAAGGTTGTGACCAATCAAAAGTTCTTGCCTGCAATTCGGAACCACAATTTCGCGTTGCGTCAAATCTCCGCGGATAGCAAATATTGCAAGGTTGTCCTGGGAGATGACTGGATCTTTCCGGAGTGTCTCGACCGCATGGTTGCCATTGCGGAGGCGCATCCATCTATCGGAATCGTAAGCGCTTATGTTCTCGAGGACCGCGAGGTTAAGTGTGTAGGGCTGCCGTATCCAAGCGGGTTGATCTGCGGTCGTGATATGTGCCGGAAGGACTTGCTTGAGAAGGTCTATGCAATCGGGTCACCGAGTTCCGTCTTATATCGCGCTGACCTCGTGAGAAGCCACGACCCTTTTTACGACGAAGAAAGCATTCATGCGGACACAGAGGTCTACTTTGCGCTTCTTAAAGCCTGTGACTTCGGATTTGTTCATCAGGTCCTCACCTTCACAAGGCTGCGACCGGAGTCGCGGTCCGCAATGTCTTCGCAGGTTCAAACGTGTCTAGCGAGTAAGCTGCGCATACTCTTGACACATGGTCGAGACTATCTTAGCCACGAGGAATTCGAAGCTTGCCTGGGACAGCATTTATCCGAGTACTACAGGTTTCTGGGTAAGAGCTTGCTACTTGGCGGACACAGCCAGCTCTGGGAGTATCACAAGAGGCAACTGGCTCAGTCGGGAATCGGCTTTAGCCGACTTCGCTTGGCTATGGGAACGATGGCGACCCTGTACGATGCGGCATTAAATCCCAAACATAGCTTCCAAAAGCTGCTTAAGCGTAGAGATATAGGGAAGGCCGCAAGTGTTATCCCCCTTCGTGGCCGCCGCAAGCCGACTACAGGTATGCGGCTTGAAGACACGATGGAAAGGTGACCCTAGGCGACCTCACCACCTTACCGAGATCTCAGGGCCCGATTGATAGTGTCATGGGCCGCATGAAACAAAGCAGCAGTATAGCTCGACGACTTTTACATCTGCGCTCAACCGGCCAGCGAGGGTTTCTCTCGCGCGGCGAGTCCGTCGGTAAAGGGAATAGCAATGGATTCATGCGGTCCTAAGAAGTCAGTCATATGGAATGATCAAGAGTCGGATGATGTCCATGCAGGAGCCTTCGATGGCCTGACAATCATGCGTCATGCGCCCTTTTATCGCGAGCGTTCCTCGGGAGGCGTCGAGCAGCTATTGCGGTGCCTGAATCGCGGTTTGCTGCAACGCCACCGCCTGACCTTGCTGCAAGTGTACCGTGTGAGCGATATCAGAAACTGTCGAATTGATGTCGAGGAGATGGCCAAGGGGCGCATCTTTTGGATCCCCGTAGCCCATAAGCGCACCGCATTCAGATTCGCGGATTTGCACCGGCGGGCTCAATTCGTATATGACCAGACATTCCCGCTCCACTGGGAGAACGGCGGTGGAAGGCAGCGTTCCCTCTTGAATGTTGTGAAGGGCATTTCGCACGGACTTGGCCATGTGAAGCATCGCACCGTTATCCTTAGTAACCCGCTCGTCCCACTCTTGACAACCCACAAGGTGGACCTTTTGGCAGTGCATGGGCTCACCTACGACGCGGAAGCCCTCATAGCCCCTGCGCGAAAGCTGGGCATTCCGTTCCTGCTAATCAACCATTTCGATAACGCTCTATTTTCCGAACCACAAGTCAGGAAGTGGGTTCCCAGCGCGGCGGGGGTGGGAGCTGTTTCGGGCAGGTGCCTGCCCGATTATCTCCGCGGACGATGCGTGAATTTGTCAGATGCAGTCGATACTGAGTTTTTTGCCCCAAAGGAAGCGAGATGCGGGAACGTGGCTCCGCGTCCTACGATCCTCTTGCCTGCCATTATCAAGCCGGGTAAGGGCCAAGAAGACCTGCTGCGGGCCGCGCGCATTCTGGCGACCAGAAATCTTGATTTCCAGGTTTGCTTTGCCGGCGCGACCGAGTCTGAATCTCTGCGCGAGGCCCTCCGCCGAGAAGCAACCACAGCGGGACTGGAAGGCCGGGTTGTCTTTCTGGGCGAATTATGCCAGGAAGAGATTCGCGACTACTATGCGCGGAGCAGTATAGTAGTGCTGCCAACCTATTGTGAGGGATTAGGACGTTCTCTTCTAGAGGCACAGGCGATGCACAAACCTGTCGTCGCTTATGATTCCGGCGGAGTCGGGGAAACTATCTTACCCAATGAGACTGGTTTCTTGGTGAAGACAGGCGACGTAGAAACATTGGCTGACAGACTCGGTTACCTATTGGAAAATGAAACTGCAAGGTCACAAATGGGTGAGCGTGGACGGCAGTTTGTAGTCCGGCGATTTAGCGTCTCTGCTCTAATCCAACGGCATGAATCCTTCTATCTCAGAGCCCTTCGCGAAAACTCTCCCCGCGCTTTCGATAAAGAACGCGCAACCACTCTGCAAGGCTAACTGATTTGACACCGCAAGAGTCCGCACATCAAAATTCCGTGGCCCTGCTTACCGGGGGTGGCGACAGGCCTTATGCGTTCGGCCTGGCGAAGGCGCTCACCGGCAAAGGCGTGGGCTTGGATGTGATCGGCAGCGATGAGCTCGACTTCCCGGAGTTCCATGGCACACCCGGGATTAACTTTCTTAACCTGCGAGGCGATCAGCGGCCGGATGCGGGCCTGATTAACAAAGTGCTCAGGGTATTGCGGTATTACGCCAGGCTAGTCCGCTATGCGATGACCGCCAGGCCGAGAATCTTTCATATCCTGTGGAACAACAAATTTGAGTACTTCGATCGAACGCTGCTTATGGGCCACTACAAGCTGTTGAGAAAGAAGATTGTCCTGACCGTACACAATGTGAATATTGGCGCGCGGGATGCCACCGATACAACTCTCAATCGGCTTACTCTTCGACTCCAGTATCGGCTGGCCGACCATCTCTTTGTTCACACAGAGAAGATGAAATCACAGATCGTTGATGCGTCAGGCGTGCATCCGGAGCGAGTAACTGTGATCCCATTCGGGATCAACAACTCGGTTCCCAACACGCATCTTTCGCCGAGTCAGGCAAAAGAACGGCTGGGCATTCGTGCTAGTGAGAAGGCGATTCTGTTTTTCGGCAATATCGCGCCCTACAAGGGGCTTGAGCATCTGGTTGCCGCATTTCAACAGATTCGAACCGAGCACGACAGTTATCGACTGATTATCGCCGGCCGGCCAAAGCAGTGCGAAGCATACTGGGGGCCTATTCGCCAGGCAATCCGCGAAGACGTTGAAGGCGGACGCATAGTCCTCAGGGACGATTTTGTTCCCGACGAAGAGACGGAGATCTACTTCAAGGCGGCAGATGTTCTTGTGCTCCCTTACACACATATCTTCCAGAGCGGAGTGCTGTTTCTGGGATATAGCTTCGGATTGCCAGTGATCGCTTCCGACGTCGGATCATTAAAGGAAGATATAGTTGAGGGCAAGACAGGCTACTTGTGCAGGGCCCGCGATCCGGTGGATCTGGCACGGTCGCTCAGAACTTACTTTGCGAGTGATTTGTACAAGCAGCTGGACACACGGCGCCAAGAGATCCGCAGCTTTGCCAACCATCGGCATTCCTGGGAGACCGTAGCCCAGACTACCTGTGCGGTATACCAGCAACTAGGCGGGCATGCCAGGAAGCAGCTTGTCACGAGTGAGCCAGTAGTCACCAATTCTGCTCCCTGATGTTGCCTGCACTGGGCAACTCTCATGCCTGATCCGTCCAGCATAGTACCAATCCTGGGGACATAGAGAGATGATTGTTACGAGTACTCCGCTTCGCGTTTCATTCTTCGGTGGTGGCACCGATTATCCCGTTTGGTATCGTGAGCGTGGTGGGGCTGTGTTGTCGACTGCCATCGACAAACGTTGTTATATTACCTGCCGGCGTTTGCCTCCATTCTTCGAATATCATAGCCGGGTCTCCTATTCCAAGGTCGAGAACGTTCCGCGCAATGATGCAATTGAGCATCCATCGGTGCGGGGCTGTCTTCAATTTCTTGGAATCGAAGATGGGGTGGAGATACATCATGTGGCTGACCTGCCGGCGCGAACCGGCCTGGGAACTAGCTCGGCGTTCACGGTGGGACTGCTTCTCGGTCTGTACGCCCTGCAGGACAAGATGCGATCGAAGCAGGCGCTGGCCACGGATGCGATCCACGTCGAGCAGAACCTTCTCAAAGAAGCCGTGGGTGCGCAGGATCAGGTGAGTGCGGCCTATGGCGGTTTCAACCGCATCAACTTCCAGACCGACGGCTCCATCGACGTGAAGAGAATCCTCGGCGCCAACGGCCGGTTAGCTGATCTCGAGCAGCATTTGGCGCTTTACTTTACCGGGTTCTCCCGAACGGCGTCCGAAATCGCGCAGGAGCAGGTCCGAGTGACTCCGCAGCGGGGACGCGAACTGGAACTCATGCTTCAGTTGGTCCATGAGGGGGAAGACATCCTGACGTCTCCCAGTCGCTCAATTGATGAATTTGGACACTTACTTCATGAAGGCTGGCAGATTAAGCGATCGCTGACCAGCAAGATCAGCAATGCCAGCATCGACGGTATCTACCAAGCCGGGCTCGATGCCGGTGCCCTGGGTGGAAAGCTGCTGGGGGCGGGCGGTGGCGGTTTCATGTTGTTCTTCGTCCCTCCCGAGCGCCGACAGGCCTTAAGGGAGCGTCTAAGGAATCTACTATGCATCCCGTTTGCTTTCTCGGCCAAGGGTAGTCAGGTTGTGGTCTACGAGCCCGAAGAAGTGTACGACCCCTCGCTCGTCAACGAACGGAACATCGTCTATGCATAGGAAGCCCGACGTAGTTGTCCTGTGTGGGGGGGGCTGGACTCCGACTGCGGCCTGTTATCGGAGAGGCTGCCAAGCCAATGGCAGCAGTCGTCGAACTTCCGTTCCTCGAAGTATTGTTTCGCCAACTCGCCTGGCACGGCTTCAACCGAGCAATTCTCGCCGTTGGATCTCAAAAGGAAGCTATTCAATCGTACTTTGGATCATGCACTCTCGGTCTGCAGCTGACCTACTCTCCCGAAGAACGTCCTTAAGGCACAGCCGGTGCGTTGCGCAATTCTGCTGATCTGGTCGAAACGGATGGTGTCCTCGTGATGAACGGCGATAGGTACACCAACGTTGACCTGAAGAAGGTCATCAGTGGCTCCTTCAAGCCCGTGCGGATGCCTCGGTCGTCGTGGTGCCCGGTGACGGCCGCAATGACTGCGGATTTATAGTGCTGGACGACAAGACAGGCCGAGTTGCTGGCTTCAGCGAGAAGAATAGTGACATGGCCGGCCGCCTTATCAACGCCGGAATCTATTTGCTTTCCCGGACGTTAGTCTACGAGATAACTCCAGGACAAGAAATCTCTCTGGAGCGGGAAGTGCTTCCGGTGTGGATTCAAGAAGGCAAGCATCTGAGGGGTTTCGTCCACACTGGAACGTGTATAGACATCGGGACACCACAGCGTCATTTTGACGCGCAAGCAGTCCTGGCCAACGTTGAGGAAAGTGGGTGAGCTCTGAGGTGAAAGAAGCTGGTATGAAGATATTGATTACGGGCGCAGCCGGTTTCATTGGCGGCTTCCTGACAAAACACTGCCTCGAGGCGAACTGTTCCGTTCTGGGACTTGGGGTGAGTCAGCCGATTGACTTCCCTGGCGGGTCCTTTGAGTTGTGTGACGTGCGAGATGCTGCGCGGCTCTCGCACTTTATTTCTACCTTTCAACCGGACAGAATATTTCACTTGGCAGCTCAAAGCTATCCAACGGTCTCGCTGGAGCAGCCGCGACAGACCATGGACATCAACGCTGGCGGCACGATCAATCTGTTTGAATCAGTGCGCGCCCTGGCAAAGATGCCCACGGTGGTCGTCGCCTGTTCGAGCGCGGAATACGGCCCGGTTGAGGTTGCGAACTTGCCGGTCCGCGAGGAGCATCCGCTGCGACCCTTGCACCCGTATGGGGTCAGCAAGGTGGCGCAGGACCTGCTAGCGGCGCAGTACTTCGCCAACTACCAGATCCCATGCGTGAGGATTCGGATCTTCAATACGACGGGACCGGGCAAACTGGCCGACGTCTGCTCCGACCTTGCCCGACGGGCGGTGGAGATCGAAATGGGAAAGCGCCTGCCGTTCCTGACCGTGGGTAACCTGACACGGCGGGCGATCATCGACGTGCGCGATCTGGTACGGGGCCTTTGTCTCGCTGCCGAGTGCTGCGTGCCAGGCGACGTCTATAACCTTGGCGCAACCCAGATCTACTCGATTCAGACGGTGATCGAGACGATCCAGTCGCAACTGAAGGTAGCCTTCTCGATACAGGAAGACCCGGCTCTGGTGCGGGGTTGCGACGAACCGGTCATCGCGGGCGATGTGAGGAAGTTCCAACGCTGCAGCGGATGGAGTCCGGAGATCGGTTTGGTTAAGACGCTGCAGGACATGCTGGCCTGGTGGAGAAAACAGCTGGCCACGACTCCGGCATCCGGGCTGCCTATCGCGGCCAGCGAGGCTGCGGAGGTCCGAGCCTAGGCAATCGAGAGAAGTCGCACTACGTCTCGCTCTGTAGGTGCGAGACGATAGAAAGCTGGGCGCCAGGAGCATACTCTCAGGCGCGAATTTCAAAGTGGTAAAAAGCAACGAATTTTAATGGCTAAAGACTGATAAATAGATCGGCTAAACGCAACTTTTCGGAACCCCGGGTGTTCGCCGCCAATGGGATGTGAACGTATTCTGATTTCGGAGGACCGCCTTTGCACGCGGCCCGAGGGCAGGCCAGCGATTACCGGCTCATTGGGGGGAAGCGCTACCACATTTATGGGGGTTTCGTTCGCATTTTCGCGCTGCACGATGAGATCAGCGACAGTCCTGCCGACCCCGACTCTACCGTTCGCGAGATACGTGTTGAGGATCCCTCGGCCGACCTATTTACCTTTCTAAAGACGCCGCTGGAGACAGCTCCGAGACTGCCATTCTTCTTCGAATGGGACAATCTCGCAGCATTGAAGATTTCGAGCTACGAAAATTGGTTCCGCAATCAGGTTCACCCCAACACAAGAACCAACATTCGAAAGGCTGCCAAGAAGGGCATCGTGGTTCGTGTGGAAGAATTCAACGACAGTCTGGCGGATGGCCTGGTGGGGCTATTTAATGAGACGCCCATTCGCCAGGGCAGACGCTACGGCTATTACGGGTGGAATCTACAGGAGGTAAGGCAGGAATGGGCAACCCAACTGGATCAAAGTTTTTGGGTCGTGGCCTATTACCGGGAGGAGTTCGTAGGGTTCGTAAAGCTGATCGTAAGCGATGGGGTAGCAAGGACCAGCGGAACTGTTGCCCGGCATACACATCGAGATAAAGCTCCCATGAATGCCCTACTTTCCGAGTGCGTCAAGTTGTGCGAGGCAAAGCAGATTCCATTGCTTGTTTACGGAAAGATGGTCTATGGCCGGAAAGGCGAGACCCCTCTCTCAGAATTCAAACGGCATAACGGATTTGAGAAGATCGAGGTGCCCCGATACTTTATCCCGCTGTCAACATTGGGCCGCATCGGATTACGGCTGGGGCTGCACAAGAACCTGATCGACATTATCCCCGGACCTGCGTTGCGAACCGTCCTCAGATTGCGGTCAAAATGGTATCAAGTCCGGAAATGGAGAACGGCGTAAGCGAAACACTTTCTTCAGCTGCCTGAAGTCAAGCCTCCCTCTTGAAAGAAGCTACAGACCCATTGGCGCGCGGTAGATGCCAGCCATTTTGAAGGTATCTCCAGAGGCGGAAATGACAATCAACATCCTTCGTAACAACCTGGAACGCAGCGTTGAGGTGCACAACCGGCTGCTCAGTACCGGCCTGCCGCAACTCATGCAAGCCGCTGATGCGCTGGCGAAGGCTTATTGCTTGGGACACAAGGCGCTGTTCTTCGGCAACGGCGGCAGTGCGGCCGACGCTCAGCACCTGGCGGCGGAATTCTTGGGCCGCTATCTGTGCGAGCGAGATCCGCTGCCGGCTCTGGCCTTGAACGCGAACAGTTCCGCTGTTACCGCCATCGGCAATGACTACGGTTATGAGCAAGTTTTTGCGCGGCAACTGCAGGCCCTGGCACTACCCGGCGACGTCGCCGTGGCTATCAGCACATCAGGAAATTCTGGGAGCGTGGTCGAGGGAGTGAAATGCGCACGGCGGCTCGGTCTTTTCACCATCGGACTGACTGGCGCATCGGGAGGCCGCTTGCGCGGCCTGGTGGATGTACTGATCGCAGCCCCGTCGGATGAGACCCCGCGTATCCAGGAGTGCCACATTCTAATCGGGCATGCCTTATGTGATGTTGTCGAGCAAGCGGTTACGAGCAAACATATGCCGCTTCCCGTCGCTGCGAGCAGCGGACGCGTCATGGATACCAAGCTCACCGTGTAGTTACCGATTGCTAAGCTAAGAAAGTGGAATTGGGATCGTGCAACGTCCAAATAATTGCGAGGCTACGCATCATGAGTCAGGCAAGTGCGACTTATTATAAAAGAGATTTTTGGGCCGACGAGAACCTGAAGTACCAGCAGCCTCATTTCAGGCTAGAAAAGGCGGCGCGTCTGGCAAACCGGATTGCAGGAGAACAAGAGTGTGACCTCCTGGATGTCGGGTGCGGACCGGCGGCATTGCGACGGCTATTAAAGCCTAATATCAATTACTACGGAATTGATATCGCGATCCACGAACCGTCTCCCAGCCTTGTCGAAATGGATTTTGTCGAGTCGCCTATCGCCTTCAATGGCAAAAGATTTGACATTATCGTCGCGCAGGGTGTTTTTGAGTATATCGGCAAGGTCCAGCAGCAAAAGCTGTCAGAGATCGGGGCTTTGCTCAATGAAAATGGCACTTTTATCGCCACCTATATCAACTTTGACCATCGAAATAAGAGTATCTATTGGCCTTATAACAATATGCAGCCGTTCACCGTGTTTTACCGTAGCTTGTCGCAGTTCTTCCACGTCGACAAGTTTTTTCCGACCTCTCAGCGCTGGCGTCACGACGAGCCCAAGGGACGGCTCATGAAGGCCGCTCAGATGCACATGAACCTCAATATTCCTTTTATTACCCGCATGCTTGCCGTGGAATACTTTTTTGTCTGTTCGCCGCGATTTAGAGCGTGCAGCTCTGGATCACGTGTAGCCGACTGATGAGGATTCGAGTCGAGTTGAATGTAGTTATCTAGTTAACTATGAAAGATTTGAAAGAGAAGACAATCCGCGGCGGGCTGGCTCGATTCACGGCGCAAGCGGCCGATTTCTCACTTCGGCTGGTTTCGCTTATGGTATTGGCGCGGCTCCTCGATCCGAAAGACTTCGGACTGGTAGGTATGGTGACCGCGCTTACCGGAGTTCTAATGCTTTTTCGCGACTTCGGGCTTTCAGCTGCGGCCATTCAGCATGCCAACGTCACAGAGGACCAGCTGTCGAACCTGTTCTGGGTCAATATAGTTGTGGGAATTTTGCTGGGGCTTCTTCTAGCGGCCGGTGCGCCTGTGGTGGCGGCGTTTTACCATGAGCCGCGGCTCAAGGCAGTGAGCCTTGCACTATCACTTAGCTTTCTGTTCAACGCGGTTGGAATACAACACGGGGCGATGCTGTCACGTCAGATGCGTTTTACAGCTCTGGCGATAGTCAACACCATCAGCTTGGTTTCGAGTATAGCTCTCGCCATCGGCGCAGCTCTGGCCGGCTATGGATATTGGGCTTTGGTGATCATGGCAGTTACCGGTCCGTTCATTGCCAGCGTTGGCTTTTGGATAGCTGCCGCCTGGGTTCCGGGGCTGCCGCGCCGGCGAACCGGAATTCGTCCGATGATGCGATTCGGTGGCACGATGACCCTCAATGGTCTCGTCATATATATTGCCAGCAACCTCGAAAAGGTCCTATTAGGCCGTTATTTGGGTGCCGACGCGCTCGGGCTTTACGGCCGGGCATTCCAGCTTGTCAACATCCCCACGGCGAATCTGAATGGCGCCGCTGGTGAAGTGGCCTTCGCTGCACTCTCAAGAATTCAGGACGACGGTGATCGCCTGCGGCGGTATTTTCTGCGAGGCTATTCCCTGGTGTTGGCGATGACAGTGCCTCTAACCCTTCTGTGCGCCATCTTTTCGGCAGACGTGATTCAGGTATTTCTTGGACCCAAATGGAGCGCCGCTGCGCCTATTTTTCGTTTTCTGGCACCGACCATCCTGGTATTTGCCGTCGCTAACCCCCTTTCATGGATGCTCACCTCGCTCGGACGGATTAAGCGACTGCTCAAAATGGGGCTCGTCATCGCTCCAATCATGATTGTGAGCTATTTTTTCGGCCTGCCTTACGGACCGAAGGGTGTAGCGTTTGCTTACTCAACCGTCATGGTGCTGTGGCTTTTTCCCCTTATTACCTGGGCTGTGCACGGTACGCCGATCTCGATCCGCGACATCTTGGTGACGGCGTGGAATCCGCTAGCATGCGGTTTGGCGGCTGCGGGACTGGCATTCGCGGTTCGACTGGTCTATGGGCACCTACTATCCCCCCTCCCGCGACTTGCGCTGGAAACCAGCATCCTTCTAACTACATTTGCGGTGATGCTCTTGTTCGTGGCGGGTCAGAAATCGCTCTATCTCGATCTGCTTCGCAGTTTGATGAAGCGCCCGTCACTGGAAGACGAGAACCTGGTTGCTGCTTAGCGGTTCGGCATGACATTCCACGAGACCAGACTGCCCGGGGTCTTCGAGATCCATCTCGAGCCAAAGGCGGACGAACGGGGCTTCTTTGCCCGCGCATGGTGCCAACGGGAGTTTGAAGCTCAAGGACTTCATTCCAGCCTTGTGCAATGCAACATTTCTTTCAATCGCCGGAAGGGCACGCTGCGGGGCATGCATTATCAGGCGCAGCCCTATGCTGAAGCGAAGCTTGTGCGCTGCACTAGAGGAGCGCTGTACGATGTGGTTTTGGATTTGCGTCCCGACTCGCCTACCCATAAGGAATGGATTGCGGCTGTGCTGACGGGCGATAAGCGCAACATGATATATGTACCCGTGGGGTGCGCACACGGCTTCTTAACGCTCACCGATGAAACTGAAGTGTTCTATCAGATGTCAGAGTTCTACAATCCTGAAGCAGCCCGCGGCGTGCGGTGGGATGACCCGGCCTTCAAGATCATCTGGCCGGAACCAGTTGAAGTCATTTCAAAGCGCGACCGTACATACCCTGGTTTTTAGGAAGTCCGGTGACTATATCGAACCATGTCGATCGGAAGGATTCAGATCGCCTCGGCCGGGAGATGCACGTTTTCGCCGCAGAGCTATACCCCATCTGTCGAAGCATTACGGGCAATGGGATTCGACAGACCCTGGCAACAATTGGAGAGCGAGTTCCTCTCCGGATGGTTGAAGTACCGAGCGGCACACCTGTATTTGACTGGACGGTGCCGAAAGAATGGAATATCAACGATGGGTATATTGCGGATCAGAGCGGTCACCGTGTAGTAGACTTCCGCAGGTGCAATTTGCATGTCGTAAACTATAGCGTTCCAGTATGCAAGAAGATGTCGTTCGACGAGCTTCGGAATCATCTTTTTACGATTCCTGAACATCCTGACTGGATCCCCTATCGTACGTCGTACTATAAAGAAGACTGGGGGCTATGTCTCTCACATAATCAGATGGAGTCGCTCGACCACGGAGCCGAGTACGAAGTGTGCATTGACTCCTCGCTGTCGGATGGATCCTTAAGCTATGGAGAATGTTATCTGCCGGGAGAGACACCTGCCGAGATTCTCATTTCGTGTCATGCCTGTCATCCATCGCTGGCGAATGACAATCTTTCGGGCGTGACAGTTGCGACATTTCTGGCGGGAGTGCTGTCGCGACTAGACCTGCGGTACTCATATCGATTTCTCTTTGTTCCAGGCACAATCGGGGCGATTACCTGGCTCGCTCGAAACCAGAAGCACGTGGATCGGATCTGCCATGGATTGGTTCTGACTTGCCTTGGCGATGCAGGACGCTTTCATTACAAGAAGAGCCGGCGTGGGGATGCTGAAGTTGATAGGGCTGCTGCCGTGGTTCTTAAGCATGAGACTGACTCCGCGGAGGTGCTGGAGTTTTCGCCGTACGGCTACGATGAACGCCAATATTGCTCTCCGGGCTTTAATCTTTCGGTGGGTTGTCTGATGCGTAGCGTGTGGGGAACCTTTCCTGAATACCACACGTCGGCTGACAATCTTGAGTTTATTCGCCCGGAGCGGCTCGCTGAGTCGCTTCGTGTGTGCCTCTCGATTGTGGATGTACTGGAGAACAACCGACGCTACCGCAATTTGAATCCCTTTTGCGAGCCCCAGCTTGGCCGCCGAAATCTCTACAGCTCCACCAGTGGCAGTCACACCCTGGGCGAAGAGATCAATGCGCGGCTTTGGGTTCTGAACCTGTCCGACGGCGAACACACCCTTCTCGATATTTCGGAGCGGTCTGGTATGCCGTTCCCAGTGATTCGTGACGCTGCGCATCTCTTACGGGACAGCGGTCTGCTGTCCACCATCAAAGACTCTCCAGTGGTTCGACCTGATGGATCTAACTCCTCGACGACAAGGTATTCGGCAGCCTTAGAGTCCGGTTCAATCTGAACTGAAGTCAATAATTTAACAATTTTTCGAGGAGGATAGACGGGCATGAAGGTACTTCTCACTGGCCACAAAGGATATATTGGCGCGGTTGCGGCGCCGATGTTGTGTGCTGCGGGACATGAAGTTGTAGGGCTCGACGCAGACTTGTTCGCGGGTTGCGATTTCGGGGAAGCGCCCGTAGCGATCCCAGAAATCCGCAAAGATATTCGCGACCTCACACTTACCAACCTGCAGGGCTTCGACGCCGTCGTCCACCTAGCCGCCTTGTCGAACGATCCGCTCGGCAATCTCGACTCAACTCTCACTTACGACATTAACCATGTGGCCTCTGTGGGCCTGGCGAAGCTGGCGAAGTCTGCTGCCGTGAAACGCTTCGTGTTCTCGTCCTCATGCAGTACCTACGGTGCCGCCGGTGATGTCTTTCACGATGAAACGGCTCCGCTAAATCCAGTTACTGCCTATGGCGAGTCAAAGGTGTTAGTAGAGCGCAGGGTCGCTGCGCTGGCCGACGAGCACTTCAGTCCAACCTATCTCCGCAACGCTACTGCATATGGAGTTTCGCCGCGGCTGCGGTTGGATATTGTTTTGAACGATCTGGTAGCGGCGGCCTTTACCACTGGCAGAATATGCATCAAGAGTGATGGCACGCCGTGGCGGCCGATCGTTCATATCCGTGACATTGTGAACGCTATCATTGCCACACTGCAGGCTCCGGAAGGAGCGATCCACAACCAAATCTTCAATGTCGGGCAAACCAGCGAAAACTATCGCATCCGCGAGCTAGCCAACATCGTTGCCAAGACTGTTCCCGGGTCGACGATCGAATATGCGCCCGATGGCGGCCCTGACAAGCGGTGCTACCGCGTCAACTGCGACAAGATCCAGCGGATGGTACCCGGCTTCCGGCCCCAGTGGAATGCATACCAAGGGGCACAGGAGCTCTACAACGCGTACCGGGAGGTTGGTTTGACAAAAGAAGATGTTGAGGCCGGCCGGTATATCCGTATCCACCAGATTCAGCGCCTGCTGAATGCAGGGAAAATCGACCACAACCTGCGCTGGAGCAGTCAAAATGCTGCCGCAGCAGTTTGTGCATGACCCTGACGACGAGCTTTGACTATGACGAACACACTGACCATGCCCCTTGCGGTCGAGCAAGCACGCTCGACAAAGCTGTGCCGGTTTTGCGGCGCTCAATTACAACATACGTTTGTTGATCTGGGAATGTCTCCGCTATGTGAGACTTACCCAGCTGCCGCCGAGCTAAACCGCGGAGAGACCTACTATCCCCTGCACGTTTATGTCTGTTCAGAGTGCTTCCTGGTCCAATTGGAAGAGTTTGAGAGCGGCGAGAATATTTTCAGCGATTACGCCTACTTTTCTTCCTATTCGGACTCTTGGTTGAAGCATTGCGAAAAGTATTGTGCCGGGATGATCGAACGCTTCGGCCTGACTTCGGACAGCTTTGTGGTTGAGGTCGCCAGCAATGACGGCTATCTGCTGCAGTATTTTCTGCAGGAGGGCATTCCGATCCTTGGCATTGAGCCTGCGGCGAATGTCGCCAAGGTTGCGACCGAGAAGGGTATCCCGACGCTAGTCCGGTTCTTCGGCGCGGATCTAGCACGGGAACTCGCGAGCGAGGGACAAAGCGCCGATCTCCTAGCCGGAAATAACGTCCTGGCGCAGGTCCCCGATTTAAACGACTTCGTCGAAGGACTCAAAATCCTGCTCAAGCCGGACGGGGTTTTGACACTGGAGTTCCCACATCTTCTCCAACTGATTCGCCGTAACGAGTTCGACACAATCTATCACGAGCACTACTCGTACTTCTCGCTGTTGACAACAGTGAAGATCCTTGAGGCGCACGGCCTTCGGGTCTTCGACGTGGAAGAGCTCGCGTCACACGGAGGATCGCTGCGGGTTTTTGCCTGCCGCATCGAAACCGGATGCCGCGTCACGAGTCCCGCAGTGCGCAAGGTACTCGAGGACGAAGAGCAGGCCAGCCTGAATTCCATCGATGGTTACAAGAGCTTTGGCCGGCGGGTACGACAGACGAAGCTGGCATTCGTGGAGTTCCTGATCCAGGCGACGAAGGAAGGGAAATCCATCGCGGGATACGGCGCTCCGGGCAAGAGTGCGACTTTGTTGCAGTACTGCGGCGTGGGCAAGGACCTCATCGCATACACAGTCGATCGCAGCCCACATAAGCAAGGACGGTTCCTGCCGGGCAGCCATATTCCCATTTATCACCCTGACCGGATCGCGGAGACAAAACCCGACTACGTCGTGATCCTGCCCTGGAATCTAAAAGACGAAATCATGCAGCAGTTGCAGTTCATTCGCGAGTGGGGTGGGAGGTTTGTCGTACCGATCCCCGAAGTCGCGGTTTACTGAACCCTTGGTGCGGAGGTGTCGGAATGAAAGTCGTTCTTTTCTGTGGTGGGGCGGGCATGCGGTTGCGGGGCTACGCCGATGACATCCCGAAGCCGATGGTGACGATCGGCTCGCGGCCCGTCCTGTGGCACGTGATGAAGTATTATGCGCACTTCGGGCACAAGGACTTCATTTTATGCCTGGGCTACAAAGGCAATTGCATCAAGAATTATTTCCTGCAATACGACGAGTCGGTGTCAAATGACTTCGTATGGTCGCAGGGCGGCAAGAACATTCGCTTTATGAACCGCGACATCGACGATTGGACAATCACCTTTGTCGAGACCGGTGCGAGCGCCACCATTGGGGAACGCCTGAAGTCCGTAGAGCCTTATCTGGAGGGCGGAGAGATGTTCCTAGCGAACTACGGCGACGGGCTAAGCGACGCCCCGCTGCCTGATATGCTCCAAAGGTTCAGCCGTAGTAATGCTGTCGCTTCCCTGCTCCTGGTCCAGCCGACCGCGAGTTTTGATATCGTTTCCACAGGGCCCGAGGACCACGTCACCGATATATGTCCACTAGCCGGCAGCAATATATGGATCAATGGTGGCTTCTTCATCATGCGCCAGGAGATATTCCGGTATATCCATCCCGGCGATGAACTGGTGCGCGAACCGTTCCACCGTCTGATTCAGCAGGAGCGCTTGCTGTCCTATAAGTACACCGGGTTCTGGCAGTGCATGGATACCTTCAAGGACAAGCAGCGGCTGGAGGAACTCGACCAGACCACAGCTCCCTGGAAAGTTTGGAACCACGTCCACGTAGCTTCACCGAGCACGGCGAAAGTGCTGTCGGCAGTCGTATGATCGGACTTGGGCTAAGGCCGACCTCCGGCAGTTTGCGTGTTCTCTGCCTCGGTGCTCACTCGGATGACATTGAAATTGGCTGTGGCGGTACCATTTTCTCTCTTCGCGACAAGTATCCAATAATCGAATTCCAGTGGGTGGTGTTTAATGCAGTCGGCGTTCGCGAAGCCGAGGCACAACGGGGGGCAACTTTGTTTGCCGGTTCAGCGCTGCGCGACCTGACTTTGAAGTCTTTCCCTGACGGATTCATGCCCTACGTCGGAGGGGAAGTAAAGACTGCTTTCGAGCAATTGAAACGCTCGTCCTCACCGGATCTCATCCTCTGTCCCTGGCGCTATGATGCGCACCAGGATCATCGACTAGTTTCGGAGTTGACATGGAATACCTTTCGCAATCATCTCATCCTCGAATATGAGATTCCAAAGTACGATGGCGACATGGGGAGACCGAACGTATTTGTTCCTCTACAGCCACCCCAATACCGGAAGAAGATCGAGAATCTCTTTGATGCCTTCCAGTCGCAGCATAGTAAGCCATGGTTCGATGAAAGCACATTTCTCTCTCTCATGCGCGTGCGCGGCATGGAATGCAACGCTCCCGACGGTTACGCCGAAGCATTTCACTGTCGTAAGCTACTCTTAGACTAAGTTTAATCGTCACCGTACAGAGGGCGTTCTACCTTGAACAGGTTCGTGGCTTCGGGAACAGAGAGGGCTCTGGCTTCAGCATAATTCCATGGCATCTGGTTTGATCTCCCCTGTGGTTGAACAGGGACAAAGTGCGTTGAGTGGCTCACTTCGTGGACGCATCGCGGTAGTGACGGGCGCAAGCAGCGGCATTGGGCGTGCGATCGCGGTAGCCCTCGCGAGCGAGGGCGCGAGCATTCATGTCGTGGGCAGAAATTCCGCCGCTTTGGCCGAGACTGTTGCAGCGGCCGGTGATCATTGCATTGCGAACGAACTGCGAGCTGACTTGGCGGTCGACGCCGACGTGAACCGGATAATAGACGCCTTGTCGCGTCTGGCACAAATCGATATCCTTGTTCACTCAGCGGGCATTATCCACCAGGGGCGCATGGAAGATGCGACAATCGAAGATTTCGACGCGCAATATTCGATCAACGTCCGAGCCCCGTACTTGCTCACCAAGCGCCTGCTCCCCATGCTCACGGCGGCGCGCGGACAAGTAGTCTTCATTAATTCTACGGCCGGACTTAAGGCATCCAGAGCCGACGTTGGTCAGTACGCCGCCACTAAACATGCTCTGCGCGCCGTCGCCGACAGTCTGCGCGAGGAGCTCAATCCCAAAGGCGCCCGAGTACTTTCGGTGTATTTGGGACGGACAGCCAGCCCGATGCAGGAAAAGCTCTTCCGCGAGGAAGGGAAATCCTATCGCCCCGAAACATTGCTTCTGCCGGAAGACGTAGCTTCCGTGATTGTGCATGCCCTCACGTTGCCTCGCACAGCCGAGGTAACGGATATCACTATCCGTCCAATGTTTAAGTCATGTTGATCTGGTCTTCGATTCGCCGGTTCTTCTTACATCACGTTGCTCGGCGATGCGAGCACAATCACCGACACGTGAGCAAGAAATGCGTTCGAGTACTAAAGCAGGGTGTGAAGCTGCGAGTCGCGGGTGAAAGATTTTTCAGCTGGGGATGAGAAGTTCTTTCGAATCTGAGCTGAAGATGCGGGGTGGAGAATGAAAGAACCGGTTCGGAGTTTTGCCTGGAATGGCAAATTGATGCGTTCTGCAGCGTTAGCTGTGGTTGTGGCTACTTACTGCCTGTACGGAGCCAGCCTGCTCTCAGCGCAAACGATCAGCTATGTCCAGGGCGCCTACGCCACTCCGCAAAGCGCACAGACAACCGTAAGCGTGACCTATACGGGGGCACAGGCTGCCGGCGACCTGAATGTTGTGGTCGTCGGATGGAACGACAGCACCGCGACTGTCGGCTCAGTCACCGACTCCAAAGGCAATGTTTATACGCGTGCGGTCGGTCCCACAACCGTGAGCGGCTACCTGTCGCAGTCTATCTACTACGCCAAGAATATTGTTGCGGCCGGAGCCGGGTCCAACATCGTCGCTGTGAAGTTTTCCACTGCCGCGGCCTATCCAGACATACGCATTCTTGAATACAGCGGGGCCGACCCAAATAATCCGGTCGACGTGACGGCCGCTGCCTCGGGTAACAGCGCCTCGAGCAACAGTGGCGCTGCGACCTCTACCAACCCCACCGATCTAATTTTCGGGGCGAACATAGTCTACACTCGGACCACCGGGCCGGGAAGCGGTTTCACCAGCCGCATGATCACCTCCCCAAACGGCGACATTGCCGAAGACCGCATGGTCACGACGACGGGCAGCTACAGCGCCACAGCACCACTCTCCTCCGGTCGATGGATCATGCAGATGGTGGCCTTCCGCACCGGTCCGAACTTCACTATCGCAGCTTCGCCCTCATCACTTAATCTTGTGCAAGGCACTCAGGGTCCGTCGACCATCACGACCACGATCAGCGGGGGCTTCAGCAGCGCAATCACCTTGTCGGCATCGGGAGTGCCAACCGGCACGAGCGTCAGCTTCAATCCCAATCAAATACCGGCACCGGGGAATGGCTCGTCCACCATGACGATCAACGTGGGGGCAAGCACCGCTGTAGGCACATATCCCATCACCGTGACAGGCGCCGGCGGAGGCGTTCAGCACACCACGACTGTAACGCTCACGGTGACAGCGCAACAGCAACCCGACTTCACCATCTCGGCCTCGCCTACGTCGCTGAGTGTGGTGCAGGGCAATCAGGCAACTTCGACCATCACGACCACGATCAGCGGGGGCTTCAGCAGCGCAATCACCTTATCGGCATCGGGAGTGCCAACCGGCACGAGCGTCAGCTTCAATCCCAATCAAATACCGGCACCGGGGAATGGCTCGTCCACCATGACGATCAACGTGGGGGCAAGCACCGCTGTAGGCACATATCCCATCACCGTGACCGGAAATGGTGGCGGAATTCAGCACACCACCACGGTCACATTGATGGTGACAGCGGTTGCCTCCATCACCTATGTCCAGGGCGCCTATGCCACCCCGCAAAGCCCGCAGACGACCGTTAATGTCACCTATACCGCAGCGCAAACTGCTGGTGACCTGAACGTCGTGGTCGTGGGTTGGAACGACAGCACGGCTACCATCAGCTCGGTCACAGACTCCAAGGGCAATGTCTATGCTCGCGCCGTGGGCCCGACCCTGGTCAGCGGCACGTTGTCGCAATCCATCTACTACGCCAAGAATATTGGCGCCGCAGGAGTTGGGACCAACATCGTGACGGTGATGTTTTCTACCGCTGCAGCCTATCCCGACATCCGCATTCTCGAATACAGTGGCGCCGACCCGAACAATCCGCTCGATGTGACGGCGGCTGCTTCCGGCAACAGCAACTCGAGCAATAGTGGTTCGGCAACCACCACCAACCCGACCGACCTGATCTTTGGGGCCAACATCGTTACTACCGGGACCACTGGGCCGGGCAGCGGTTTTACCAGCCGCATGATCACCTCCCCGGACGGCGACATTGCCGAAGACCGCATGGTCACCTCGACGGGCAGCTACAGCGCCACGGCGCCGCTTTCCTCCGGCGCATGGATCATGCAGATGGTGGCCTTCCGCACACCCTCTGCCCAAGGAAACTTTACGCTTTCCGCCTCCCCAACATCGGTGGGCGTTGTGCAGGGTGCACAGGGGTCCTCGACCATCACGACCACTATCAGCGGTGGTTTCAATAGCGCGATCGCGCTGGCGGCCTCGGGAGTGCCGACCGGAACGACTGTCAGCTTCAATCCAAACCCGATTGCCGCGCCCGGCGATGGCACATCGACTATGAGCATTACGGTGGGCGCTAACACGGTGGTAGGCACCTACCCTATCACGGTCACGGGCAGCGGTGGAGGGCTTCAGCAGACTGCTACAGTCACGCTGACGGTAGCCGCGCAACAACAGCCTAACTTCACTATCTCCGCATCGCCGAGCTCCCTTACGCTCGTAGAAGGTAGCCAAGGTACTTCGACAGTGACCACCACGATCAGCGGTGGCTTTAATAGTGCCCTCACGCTGTCAGCCTCAGGAGTGCCAACCGCCACCACCGTCAGCTTCAATCCCAACCCGATTCCCGCACCAGGTAATGGCACGTCGACTATGACTATTACGGTTGGCGCCAGCACGGCGTTAGGCACCTATCCAATCACGGTGACCGGCAGTGGTGGAGGGATCCAGCAAACTGCGACCGTCACGCTCACGGTGGTCCCGTCAGGAATAACACAGCCCACGAATGTACAAGTCGTTGACGGTGGTCCACCACCCACCGTCGACGCAGTCCAAAGCTACATCAACTCAACTTACCTCACGGTCCATACAACAGCTGCATTTGACAGCTCAGGAGGCGACCTGATCGTCATGTATGCGTCGTCGCATGCCGGCGTAACCATGACCCCAACTGACAACTTCAACAACACTTGGGTAACAATCGCTGGACCTACGGACACCAGCATGGGTTTCGATCTGCATTCGCAGATATGGTACGTCGCCAACCCGTCGGTGGGGCCAAATCATACGGTCACTTTGACCCTCTCGGCGCCGCAGTCACTTGTGATGTCGGTCTTCGTGATCAAGGGCTCTGACATTTCATCCCCGGTTGACGCCGTCTCATTGATCGGCAGCGACAACGGGACTCAAAGCGTGAACGTGGTCAGTCCAACCATTCCCACTACGATGATGAATGACCTTCTGGTGGGATGGGTTAAGGTCTCTGCTGGGGCAACTTTTACGTCAGGTACCGGATTCGTGCAACAACCAGGAGCTTCCTCCAATTTCCTTGATGCCGAGTCTGGTACGGCCTCAACTCCTGGCTCATACAGTGCGACATTCACGATCAGCTCACCGCAAACATGGCAGTCAGCGGTGGTGGCCGCCAACAACCACTCAAATCAGACCACACTGACCTGGACCGCCTCAACGGAATACGGTGGGACCATTGCCGATTATCTTGTGGAGCGTTGCGATGGATTCGGTTGCAACAACTTTGCTCAGATTGGCATGGCGTCGACCACAAGCTATGACGACGATGGTCTTACGGCCTCTACCAACTACACCTATAGGGTTCGTGCTGAAGACACGAATAACAACCTCGGACCGTACTCATTTACTGTCACGATCACAACGCCACCTGTGATCCCCTCTCTGCCTGGTAATTTGACAGCAACGAGTCCTTCTCAAACGGAAATAGATCTCTCCTGGGTTGCATCGACCGAGACCAATGGCTCGATCGGGAAGTACCTCGTTGAACGCTGCACCGGGGCAACATGCTCGAACTTCAGCCAGATCGGCACAACCAACGGCACTACCTTCAGCGACATCTCATTGCCACCCGGTACCACTTACACTTATCGCGTGCGGGCGCAGGACACCTCCAACAATGCTGGACCGTACTCGAACCTGGCACCTGCAACGACGCAGACGGCTGGAACCTTTACGGTTAGCGCTTCACCCGCGGCACTGAGTGTTCCGCAAGCGAATCAGGGGTTCTCGACGATTACTACGACCGTAAGCGGCGGGTTCAACAACGCTATCAATCTGACGGCGAGCGGGGCGCCCGCCGGCACAACGATCAGCTTCACTCTGAGCACAATTCCCGCACCCGGCTCCGGAACTTCCACGATGACGGTCTCTGTAGGCTTGGCCACCCTTTCAGGCACGTACCCGATCACAGTTACGGCCAGCGGCGGAGGAATCCAGCAGACGGCTACTCTAACGCTAACCGTAACGTCAACCAGCTCGACTATTACCTATGTGCAGGGCAACTACGCCACGCCACAGTCGCCACAGACAACAGTAAATGTCACCTACAATGGAGCGCAGATTGCTGGCGATCTGAATGTGCTGGTGGTCGGTTGGAACGATAGCGCTGCTACTGTCAGCTCTGTAGTCGACTCTAAGGGTAACATCTATACTCTAGCCGTCGGTCCCACTACCGTCAGTGGGACACTGTCGCAGGCAATTTACTATGCCAAGAACATCGCGCCGGCAGCTGCTGGCACGAACACAGTCACGGTTGCCTTCTCCCCGTCCGCGGCTTACCCAGATATCCGGATTGTAGAATACAGCGGAGCCGATCCAAACAGTCCGGTTGATGTAACTGCAGAGAACAGCGGAAGCGGCACGAATAGCAGCAGCGGCTCAGCAACAACAACTAACCCCGTTGATTTGCTGTTTGGAGCCAATATAGTAACAACTAGTACCTCGGGTTCAGGGCCCGGCTTTACCAGTCGAATGATTACATCGCCTGATTCCGACATCGTCGAGGATGAGATGGTTGCGAGCACAGGTGCCTACAGCGCCACGGCACCTCTTTCCTCCGGAACGTGGATCATGCAAATGGTCGCCTTCAGGGCAAATACGAATAGCGGACCCGTATTAACCTCAATATCCGTGACGCCAGCTAATCCGGTCATCGCTGTCGGCTCGACGCAGCAGTTTACAGCCACTGGAACCTATAGCGACTCTAGTCACCAAGACCTCACTAACGTGGCCGTGTGGACGTCGAGCACTCCGGCCGTAGCAACCATCAACAGTGCCGGGCTTGCGACAGCTCTCACTTCAGGGAGCGCTACAATTCAGGCAGCGGTCGGCGTAATCAACGGTTCGGCTAGTCTAACGGTAACGGCAGGATTCGCAGTCATGCCGCGGGTGGCGGTCCTCACGTTCACTCGAACGCAGCAGTTCACGGCAACCGCCGGCTTTGGCAGTGTCACTTGGTTGGTTGACGGTGTGGTTGGTGGCTCTTCCGCCACGGGCACGATTACAACAGCCGGGCTATACACGCCACCCGCCAGCGTCAGTACTCATACCGTGACTGCGACTACCGACCAGCAGCAATCCGCCAACACGACGGTGTACGTCAGCAACTACGCCGGCACATTTACGTACCACAATGACAACCTGCGAACCGGCCAGAATAACAACGAGACGGTGCTGACTCCAGCCAACGTCAATCCGGCTCAATTTGGAAAACTCTTCTCGTACCCCCTGGATGGGATTGCGTTCGCTTCGCCGCTTTACGTGGCCAATGTCAGCATCCCGGCAAAGGGCTTCCACAACGTCGTATATGTCGCAACTGAAAACGACAGCATTTACGCGTTCGACGCTGATGGTTTGAGCAGCACTCCCCTCTGGCAGGTGAGTTTTCTCAAGTCCGGGGTCACTGCGGTACCCTGCGCGGATGTGGGCGAGTGCGGCGACATTCCTACTCAAATAGGAATCACCGGAACGCCTGTGATTGATCAGGCTAGTGGAACCATGTATGTCGTTGCTAAGACGAAGGAGGGGACAAATTACGTGCAGCGGCTGCATGCTCTTGACATCACCACGGGTGCGGAGAAATTTGGAGGTCCCGTTGTCCTTGCAGCAAGCGTGCAGGGGAACGGTTCTGGATCGGCAGGGGGTAAAGTAGCCTTCGACGCTCTGCGGGAAAACCAGCGGCCCGCCTTGCTGCTGAGCAATGGTGTGGTCTATTTCGCCTTCGGATCCCACGGCGATAATTCCCCGTGGCATGGCTGGGTCTTGGGGTATAGCGCGACCACTCTCCAGCAGGTTATGGCCTACAACGTAACCCCCAACGATGATGGAGGCGGTATCTGGCAAAGCGGTGGCGGTCTGGCCACCGACGCAACTGGGAACATCTATTTCACGACCAGCAATGGCGGCTTCGATGCCAGCTCTGGCGGTATCGACTATGGAGACAGCATCGAAAAGCTCGCTCCGAACGGCAGCGTGGTCGACTACTTCACTCCCCATGACCAGCTAAACATGAGCGTTAATAACCTTGATCTCGGCTCTGCCGGTCCCGTACTGCTGGTCGACCAAACCACTGGTCTGTATCCGCATTTGTTGATCAGTGCCGGCAAGGGCGGAACGATTTATGTGATCAATCGAGACAACATGGGCCATTTCAACTCGAACAACGATAACCAGATCGTGCAAGTCTTGGTCGGTGCCTTGCCAAATGGAGATGAGGAACTCGGTAATTTTAGCGTGCCAGTCTATTTCGATGGTTATGTATACTTCGCCGCGGTGAATGACACGCTGAAAGCGTTCCAGCTGAGCAATGGGTTGCTATCGACAGCGCCGACTTCCCAATCGGCTGCGATTTATCCAGTTCGGGGAGGGTCTTTTGCAGCGTCTGCCAATGGCAATACGAACGGAATATTGTGGGCCATACAGAACAACGGGCCCGACCCTAACAATGATACGGGCATTCCGGGTGTACTTTTCGCTTACGATGCGACCAACCTGGCCAATGAATTGTATGATAGCGGTCAGGCCGGTGGGCGCGACACGCTGGATTGGGCCACGAAGTTCTCGGTCCCACTCGTCGCGAATGGAAAAGTATTCGTCGCGGGACAGTCACAACTTACCGCGTTCGGTCTATTACCCTGAGCCCTACGACTAACCGCTTGCAGATGTATTCCTTGTCGGATTCGGAGTGCATGGTGCTCTGGCGGGACGCCCGGCTGTGGTGACCGGTGCGAGTGGTGGCATCGAACGAGCCTTCGTATTGGCTTTGGCGCGCGAGGGTGCGGCTAGCTGTGCGCTCGGTTGAAGTGCGCCCGGGCTTGCAGCAGCCGTCGAGGAAGCCGGGGCCCTCTCGCGAGTAATGGGTTTACAAATCGACATTACCTCGGAGTCGGGCCTGAAGCAATCGGTTGATCAAGTCGCGAAGCCTGGCCGACTCGATATTTTGATCCATTGCGCTGGCCTTATTCATCAGGGACTAATGCAGGATGCGAAGGTGCAGGATCTCGACCTGCAGTACACCACGAATGTGCGCGGCCCGGGTTCTCTCAATAAGTGTATGCAGCCGATGTTAGAAGTATCCTATGGTCAGATTGTGTTTGTGAATTCCAGCGCGGATTTGACTGCCAAATGAGCGGAAGTGGGTCAATACGCGGCCTCTAAACACGCGTTCCGTGCCACTGCCGAGAGCCCACGTGAGCAAGTAGATCTCCAGGGCTTTCGAATCCTGTCAGTTTCCCGGGGCGTACTGCGACCTCGGTGCAGCAAACTCTCTGCGAACAAGAAGGTAAGGTCTATAGATCCGAGATTCTTCTCCGGCCCGGCGATATTGCTTCGGTGATTGTACCTACTCTACTGATTTCGCCCAGTGCCGAGGTGGCCGACATCAGCATTCGGCCGATGCGCAAATCTTATTGAATCCACTTCACACGTAGTCGAGCGAGAATCAGTGGCCGTGCCGCACGCGGTCATCGCGGTCCGCGAGCGGCCGTCGAAGGACGAGGCTGACTACAAGATTGGTGTTTTGTTCTTCCGGTTTGTCAAGTCGAACGGGGCATCTGCGCCTAGCCAACTTTGCTGTCCGCTCTGTGATCACTGATGGACAAAGAAATTTCCATAACGCCTCCACAACCAACATGCCGTCTCGGCCGCACGAGGTTAACGACCGATATCGGGTCCAGAGACACTATTATGTCCGGGACCGCAACCGCTGCCACCTTGGTTGATCACTATCGCTGTCCAGATATTTTCCTGAAGTCACATCCCGACCAAACTTTATTTAGTGCCTCACACGACTATTATCTTCGAAGTGATGACCACGACTATCCGCAAGCTATCCACACGTCCAGGAGCAATCACGTCCCGTCGCGAATTCCGGGTATGTCTGGGCATCTGCAAAGCGCGGGCGCGGAGCCTTGCTTGCCCTTTGACGCCGATCAAGCCATCAACGACCTACGTCTGGAACGTTATGCTCGGCGCTGTGCGTGGAGTGAGTTAAGCCTTGTTGTGCGTTTCATTAGAGATCTATACTACTTCTCCCGGCCTTGGCTCAGCCTCGGTTTCCGCAAGTATCTGCAACGCGCATACCACTATCGATGGGAGAAGATCGCCTTTCCGTCATGGCCTGTTGACACTACCGTAGAGCGCATCAGCAACCATGCGATGCTCAATGCCATCAAGGCTACCAGTGTCGATCGCGTACCCTTTGTCTGGTTCTGGCCTA